>WNFT01003745.1_pt1 | contig 13748 bp, 11 predicted proteins | sample 5400191 | NCBI WGS metagenome assembly WNFT01 (sample SAMN13153359, study PRJNA577476) | soil metagenome | isolation source: 80 cm saprolite under Madrone tree | place: USA:California | collected 2016-06-14
CGCGAGCGGCCCGGCCACGTCACATCGGGGCGGGTGGTCCGGACGGCGGGCGCTCTCGACTCCCGGTCGCGGACCCTGCGCACCGAGGTGCACCTGCCGAACGAGGACCACGCCCTGATGCCCGGCATGTACGTCCAGGTGGCGTTCCCCGCGGCCTCGGGGGACCCGGCGCTCGTGGTCCCCGCGAACGCCCTCGTCGTCCGGACGGAGGGAACCCAGGTGGCGGTGGTGGAAGGAACCGCCGTGCACTACCGCAAGGTCGTGCTCGGCCGCGACTTTGGCAACGAGGTGGAGGTGGTGGGCGGCTTGAACGGCGGCGAGTCCCTGGTGGCCAGCCCGGGCGACCGCCTGACCGACGGCCAGATCGTGCAGGTCGCCTCGGCCGCGGGAAAGGGCGACTGATGGATCTCGGTATTCGGGGAAAGCGCGCGCTCGTCACCGGTTCCACGGCCGGCATCGGCTTCGCGATTGCCGCTGCCCTGCGGCGCGAGGGGGCTCATGTCGTCGTCAACGGGCGGACGGCCGCGCGCGTGGCCGAGGCGGTGAGGCGTCTGGAGCAGAGTGGACCCGGCGGCCGGGTCGACGGCGTCGCGGCCGACCTGGCGACGCGGGAAGGGGCTTCGGCGGTCGTCCGCTTCGCCCCCGAGCTCGATATCCTGGTCAACAACGTCGGGATCTTCGAAGCCAAGCCCTTCGAGCAGATCTCCGACGAGGGATGGACGCAGCTCTTCGAGACCAACGTGATGAGCGGGGTGCGCCTGAGCAGGCACCATCTGCCCGGGATGAAGGGCCGCGGCTGGGGGCGGATCGTCTTCGTCTCCAGCGAGTCCGCGCTCAACATACCCGCCGAGATGATCCACTACGGCATGACGAAGACCGCCCAGCTCGCGGTGTCGCGCGGGCTCGCGGAGACCACGGCCGGCACGGGGGTCACCGTGAACGCCGTGCTCCCGGGCCCCACCCGGTCGGAAGGCGTGGCCCGCTTCGTGGAGGAGCTCGGTCGTCAGCAGGGCAAGACGGCCGCCGAGGTCGAAGCGGAGTTCTTCCGCAGCATGCGTCCCTCGTCCCTCCTGCGGCGCTTTGCGACCCCCGACGAGGTCGCAGACCTGGTCGCCTACGCCTGCAGCGCCCGAGCGGCGGCCACCAATGGGGCCGCCCTTCGAGTCGACGGCGGAGTGGTGCGGGCCATCGCCTGAGCCCGCCACGACGAGCGCTCCCGCGTGTGGTCAGCCGCGTTGATGGCGAAGGGGCGGGCGAAGAGGCTTGACGTGAGTCCATCGACGAACTACTCTCGACGGAGTCATGTCGTGGTGCATTCGACGCCCCGTTCTCGCCGTGGTCGCGCTCGCGCTCCTCGCGGGCCTGGGCGTGAGTTTCGTCGATGACTGGTTCCACACCGACGATGGCTGCGTCGTCGAGACGCACTGCATCGCGTGCCAGAGAGCGGTCGGATCGATCGGGGTCGTCGGCTCCGACCTCGCTCCGCCCCTTGCTCTCGAGCGCGCGGACGGCATCCCGGCACCGCGGACCTTCGCAGCTCTTCAGGCGCCGAGCCGCCACGAGGCGTCCCGCGGTCCTCCTCAGGCCTAGCCAAAAGCCCCCCGCGACCGGCCTCGTCGGCCGGTCATAGGCCGCCCTGCCGTGGCCAGGGCACCCGGCCCCGTGGCCGTTGACCGAGGAGCATCCCATCGTGAGATCGAATTCCAGGCCTCTCGCCGCTTTGCTCGTGATCCTTGCCGTTCTTGCGCTGACCGCCCGCCTTGCTTCCGCCGCCGGGTCCGGCTCGATCCGTGGGCGCGTCGTCGGCCCCGACGGGCAGGCGATGCCCGCGATCACCCTCCACCTCCGGAACGACATCACGGGCTTCAGGGCCGACGCCGCCACCGGACCCGACGGCGGCTTCCAGTTCTTCAACGTCCCCTTCAATCCCTACGAGCTGCACGTGGAGGCCCCGGGCTTCCAGGCGGTGCATCGGTCGGTGGACGTGCGATCCGCGGTGCCGCTCGAAATCCCCGTCTCCCTCAAGCTGGCCGGAGTATCGGAGACGGTGACCGTGATCGGCGAGACGACGGCCGCGCAGCTCGAGACGGACACCTCGACCTCGCACGTCGACATCGACAAGTCCTACATCGCCCGCGCCCCTGCGACCCTCGCCTCGCGGGCCATGGAGGAGCTGATCAGCGCCACCCCCGGCTTCGCCAAGGACGAGAACGGCCGTTACCACTTCCAGGGCTTCCACAGCCAGGGCCAGTTCGTGGTCGACGGCCAGACGATCTCGGACCAGACGGGCATCACCTTCTCCAACTCCATCGACCCCGGCATCGCCCAGTCGCTGGAGGTGGTCTACGGCAACGTCCCCGCCGAGTATGGCGAGAAGGTCGGCACCGTCATCAACCTGGTGACGAAGTCCGGCCTGAGCACGCCGTTCCACGGGGACCTCCACGGCGGCGCGGCCCGGTTCTCCACCTACGAGGGAGGCGCGTCGCTCGGCGTCGGGTCGAAGGCCTTCGGAGCGTTCGCCTCCTTGAACGGCGCCTGGTCGGACCGCTTCCTCGACCCGGTGAACCCCGACAACCTTCACAACACCGGCGACACCCAGCGAGGCTTCCTCCGTCTGGACTACGCCTCGGACGACCTCCGGGACCAGGTGCGGCTCACCGCCCTCCTGGGACGGACCAACCGCGACGTGCCCAATACCTACACCCAGGAGGCGGCGGGCCAGGACGAGACGGTCCAGAGCCGGGACCAGAACTACAACCTCGGCTGGACCCACGTCCTCTCGCCGAAGGCCACCTTCGACGCCAGCGCCTTCGCCCGGATCTCCAGCTTCAAGCTCTTCCCGTCCCCGAGCGACACTCCGGTCCAAGCCTTGTCCGACCGGACCCTGGACAATTACGGCGCCAACGCCGCCCTCACCTGGTCCACCGGTCATCACGAGATCAAGGTCGGGGGCGTGGTCAAGCGCTTCCCGATCGAGGAGCGTTTCAGCTTCGGCATCACGGATCCGGGCCTCAACGACCCCGACTCCCCCGACTACAACCCCGACCTGGCGCCCTACGACCTGACGCGCGGGGGGACCCTCTTCGACTTCCACGGCAAGCGAACGGGCAGCTACGGGGCGGCCTACGTCCAGGACAACTTCCGTTACAAGGGCCTCACCGCCAACCTGGGCGTCCGCTACGACCACAACGACCTTCCGAAGAGCGAACAGCAGCTCCAGCCTCGGATCGGGCTCGCCTACTACGTGGAGGCGACCCGGACGGTCCTGCGGGCCACCTACAATCGGGTCTTCCTGACGCCGGAATACGAGAACATCCTCTTCGGCTCCTCGCCCGAGGCGGCCGCGCTCGTCCCCCCGGTGGTCAAGGACTCACGGGAGCTGGGCGGGGGAGTGCTCCTCAACCGGGCCGAACGGCAGAATGCCTACATGGTGGGGCTCCAGCAGGCGGTCGGCTCGAAGCTGCGCATCGACGCCGACGTCTGGTGGCGCCGCGCCACCTATCCCGCCGACCAGGACCAGTTCGAGAACACCGGCATCGTCTTCCCGATCACGTTCACAGAAGGACGCCACAACGGCTGGGACGTGCGCCTCGACCTGGCCCAGACCCACGGCGTGCGCGGATTCGTCTCCCTCGGTCACACCCACGCCGTCTACGTGCCTCCGCCGGTGGGGGGCCTGTTCCTCGACCAGGGAGCGGTGGACGCGATCACCGGCGGGCCCTTCCTGATCGACCACGACCAGAAGTTCCAGCTCCAGGGCCAGCTCCTCTGGGACGTCGGCCAGAGCGGCCTCTGGCTGGGCGCGAACGTGCGCTACGACTCGGGGCTCGTGTCGGGCGCTGCGCCCGAAGACCTCGCCGCCGACCCGGACAACGCCTTCGCGGTACCGTACGTGGTGATCCACACGGGCGGCGACCTCGACCCGAACCGCATCAAGGCGCGCACCATCGCCAGCTTCTCGCTGGGCCTCGACCTGCATCGTCACCACGTCCCGGTATCGATCCAGGCCGACCTGCTCAACGCCTTCGACACCGCGGGCGTGTACAACATCCTCTCGGTCTTCGGCGGGACTCACGTGATACCACCGCGAACCGTCTCCGTGCGGCTGCGCTACGGCTTCGGTGGGAAGGGGAGCTAGGAGGAGGCGGCCGGCTTCGGGCCGTCCAGGACCTCGCGCACCTTGCGGAGCAGGGCGTCCGGCGTGAAGGGCTTCTGCAGGAAGGGCGTCCCCGGGTCGATCACGCCGTGGTGGCCGAGGGCCTGGTCCGGGTAGCCCGACATGTAGAGGACGGCGATCAGCCGCCGCCCGAGCCTGACTCGTGAGGCCAGGGCGTCGCCGCCCATCTGCGGGAGCACGAGGTCGGTGACGAGCATGTCGATGCTCCCCCGGTGGGAAGCGCTGGCGGCCAGCGCTTCCGTCGGGCTCGCCGCCTCGATCACCCGGTAGCCCGCCCCCTCCAGGACCTCGTGGACGAGACGCCGCAGCGCGGGCTCGTCCTCGACCACGAGGACGGTCTCCGACCCGGTCCCCGGCGCCCCCTCCGTCGGGGGGGGAGGGGACGGGTCGTGGTCGGAGGCCGCTACCCTCGGCAGGTAGACCTTGAAGCTGGTTCCCTTGCCCTGCTCGCTCTCGACCCCGATGTGCCCCCCGCTCTGTTTGACGATGCCGTACACGGTGGCCAGACCCAGCCCCGTGCCCTCTCCGGTCTTCTTGGTGGTGAAGAAAGGCTCGAACAGGTGCCGCCGGGTCTTCTCGTCCATCCCGGTCCCGGTGTCGGTGACCGCCAGCATCACATGGGGGCCCGGTCGCGCGCCGACGTGCGCACGCGCATAGCTCTCGTCGAGCTCCACGTTGGCGGTCTCCAGGGTCAGGGTGCCGCCCGCAGGCATGGCGTCGCGCGCGTTGACCGCCAGGTTGATGATCACCTGCTCGATCTGGCCGGGGTCCGCCCTGGCAGGCCACAGGTCCCGCACCCGGAGGGCGACGAGATGGATGTGCTCGCCGATGAGCCGGCGAAGCATCTCTTCCAGGCTGGTGACGACGGTGTTGAGGTCGAGCACCCTCGGCTGGAGGAGCTGCTTGCGGCTGAAGGCGAGGAGCTGGCGGGTCAGGCCGACCGCCCGGTCCGCGGCGGCCCGGATCTGCTCGAGCCGGCCCCGGGTCCGGGCATCGAGGGTGGGCTGCGCCAGCGCGAGGTTGCCGTACCCGATGATCACCCCCAGGAGGTTGTTGAAATCGTGGGCGACCCCGCCCGCGAGCTGGCCGATGGCCTCCATCTTCTGAGAATGGAGGAGCTGCGCCTCCAGCTCGCGTCGCTCGCTGACGTCCACCATGACGCCGATCAGCTCGCGGGGCGCGCGGGGGCCAGGGACGACGCTCACCACGTCGCGCAGCCAGACCGCGGCGCCATCGGCCCGCAGCATCCGGTACTCGGCGTGCTGGCCGTTCTCCCTCTGGACCGCCCGGCGCCAGGAGGCGACCGCCTCCTCGCGGTCGTCGGGATGAAGATGGGCCTCCCAGAAGCCCGGCTCGCTCCACTGGGACGCCGGATGGCCGAGGATCGCCTCCGCCTCCGGGCTGACGAAGGTGAACCGGAAGGTCCGGCAGTCCGCCCGCCAGACGATCGCGTGAACCGACTCCACGAGCTGCCGGTACTGCGCCTCCGTCTGGTGCAGGGCCTGCTCCGCCTGCCGCCGCGCCTTCCGGCTCTCCGCCTCGCGCAGCTCCCGGGCCAGGGCCGGGCGGAGGCGGGCCAGGTTGTTCTTGCCGACGAAGTCGTGGGCGCCGGCTTTCATGGAGTCCACGGCGTCGGCTTCGCTCACCGTCCCCGACACGATGATGAAGGGGAGGTCGAGTCCACGCGCCTTGCAGAGGGCGAGAGCCTCGGGCCCGCTGAACCGCGGGAGCCTGAAATCCGAGAGGAGGGCGTCCCACTCCTGGCGGTCCAGGGCGGCCGACAAGCCTTCCCCGGTTTCGACGCGCTCCCACTCCACCCTGAGCCCGCCACGCTCCAGGTCCTGGAGAAGGAGCTCTGCGTCGTTCTCCTCGTCCTCGACGAGGAGCAATCGGAGCGGGCGAGTCATCTCACCCGACGAAGCACGGCAAACCCATGTAGGCGCGGAACATGGAAGTTATGACTAAATCTAGCACGTTTTACGTCTCTAGAATGCACTGAAACGTGCACTCTACGGCGGGAAAGTCGTTGAGTATGCTTGGGCGGACGGGAAAGGCGCCGCGTCGCGAGGAGGCGAAGATGAAAGGGACGAAGCTCTTGGGGGCGGCCCTTCTGATCCTGGGCATCGTGGCCCTCGCCTATGGCGGCTTCAGCTACACGAAGAACACGGAGAAGGCGAGCATCGGACGCATCAAGATCGAGGTCGAGGAAAAGGAGAGGGTCAACGTCCCGCTATGGGCGGGGGCGGCGGTCGCGATCGCCGGGGGGGTGCTGCTCGCGCGGAAGCGCTAGGCGATGGCTTTGGCGATGCCGAAGGCCGCCGCCGCGGCCAGCCCGCCGATCAGCACCGCCTGGAGCGCGCTGCGCGCCGGTCCGGTGCCGGTGAAGTGGCCCTTGACGTAGCCGAACAAGGTCAAGGCCAGGAGGGTGAGGGCCACCGAGAAGCCGAGTCCCGTCCCCGCACTGGCGGAGACGATGTAGGGCCCGAGGGGGATGAAGCCCCCGGCGACGTAGGCCCCGGCGATGGTGAGGGCGCTCGCCAGGGCCCGGCGGGGATCGGGCTTCTCCAGGCCCAGCTCGAAGCGCATCATGAAATCGACCCAGGCCTCGGGCTTCCGCATGAACGCCTCCACGACGGGCACGCTCTCTTCCGCGGTCAGGCCGTAGGACCGGAGGACGTCGAGCACCTCCGCCGCCTCCTCGGCGGGCTTCTCGCGGACCTCCAGTTGCTCGCGGGCGCGCTCGGTGGCGTAGTGCTCCGCGTCGCCCTTGGCCGCGAGGTAGCCCCCCAGGCCCATCGCGATCGAGCCCGCCGCGATCTCGGCCAGGCCCGCGGTGACGATGATGCCGGAGGACGTCACCGCTCCCGAGAGTCCAGCCGCCAGCGCAAAGGGCACGGTCAGGCCATCCGACATCCCGATCACGACGTCCCGGACGATCGCGCTGGCGGTGAAATGGCGCTCGAGGTGTGGAGTCTGTGGCATGGCTGCCCTCCCTTGGGGTATCTTCTCCCATCTTTGCGAGGAGGCTCCATGCTGCGGATGGGAGCGGTGCTGCTGGTGGTCCTGGCGGTGACGGCGGAAGGAGGCTCGCGGGTGACCGACGCATCCGTCGCATCGTCGAGCGGTCTGCTGCTCGTGGCGAACAAGGGCGACCACACGCTCGGGATCGTCGACCCGGGCGAGGGCCGCCAGGTGGCGACGGTGGAGGAGAGCGGCATCACCGGGCACGAGGTCATCGCCTCTCCCGACGGCCGCACCGCCTACGTGCCCATCTACGGCAACTCGGGGGTGGGCCGGCCGGGGACGGACGGACAGACCCTGGACGTGATCGACATCGCCTCGCGCCGCCGGGTCGCCACCATCGACTTCGGCCGCCCCGAGCGCCCGCACTGCGCGCAGTTCGGGCCCGACGGGCGCCTCTACGTCACCACCGAGCTCACGAGCACCATCTCGGTGATCGATCCCAAGACCCGGAAGATCGTCGACCGGATCCCGACCGGACAGCCCGAGTCGCACATGCTGGCCCTCACCCGGGACGGCAAGCGCGCCTACACGTCGAACGTCCACGTGGGGACGGTGAGCGCCATCGACCTCGTGGCCAGGAAGGTGGCGGCCGTGATCCCGGTCTCCGCCAACGCGCAGCGGATCGCCCTCTCCGCGGACGACGCGCTGGTCTTCACCGCGGACCAGACCGAGCCGCGGATCGCGGTCATCGACACCAGGACCAACGAGCGCAAGCAATGGGTCGCCCTGCCCGGCATCGCCTACGGCACGGCGCCCACCCCGGACGGCCGCTTCCTGGTGGTAGCACTCCTCAGCGTCAACAAGGTGGGGGTGATCGACCTGCGGTCGATGCAGCTCGCCCACACCATCGACGTGCCGAAGGCGCCCCAGGAGGTGCTGGTGAGGCCCGACGGCGCGGTCGCCTACGTCTCCTGCGACCAGAGCCGCCAGATCGCCGTCATCGACCTCAAGGAGTGGAAGGTCCAGCGGCTGATCGAAGCCGGCCCCCTGGCCGACGGCCTGGCCTGGGCCCCCTCCCCGCGGTGAGACCCCCTCTCTTCGCCCTGGCGGTCGCGATCGCCGGCGGCGCCGGCGTCCTCCCCGGCACGGAGGGACCGGCGGCGCCGTCCTTCACGATGGAGCATCTGCTGGCCTACCCGTTCCCGGAAGAGCTGATCGCCTCCCCGGCCGGCTCCCGCGTGGCCTGGACGTTCAACGAGCGCGGCCTGCGCAACATCTACGTGGCGGACGGGCCCGACTTCGAGGCGCGCCGGATCACCCCGTACGAGGAAGACGACGGCCAGGAGCTGACCAACCTCGCCTTCACCGACGACGGGAAGACCGTCGTCTACGTGCGCGGCGGCGACCACGGGGCGAACTGGCCGGCGGAAGGCAACCTGGTGCCCGACCCGTCGAGCAGCCCCCTCCAGCCGAAGATGCAGGTCTGGGCGGTGGCGGCCTCGGGCGGCACCCCGAGGCTGATCGGCGACGGGGACGAGCCCGCGGTGGCGCCCGGCGGCCGGCGCGTGGCGTTCACCGTCGACAAGAGGATCTCGCTCGCGCCCCTGGATGGGTCGAAGCCGGCGGAGCAGGCGTTCTTCGCCAAGGGGACGAGCGAGTCGCCCACCTGGTCACCGGACGGGCAGACCCTCGCTTTCGTGTCGAATCGCGACGACCACGGCTTCATCGGCCTCTTCGCCGGTCCGGAACGGCCGATCCGCTACCTCGCGCCCTCGACCTCGCGCGACTCGAGACCGACGTGGTCGCCCGACGGCAAGGCCATCGCGTTCGTCCGCCAGCCCGGGCGGGGGGGCGTGCCGGAGTCTCCGCTGAAGGTGCAGCCGTCTCCCTGGGCGCTGTGGGTCGGGGACCCTGCCACGGGCGCCGCGCGCGAAGTGTGGCGGAGCGGCCCCACCCTGATGGATTCGCTGCCGCGCGTCCGGGGCGGCGCCAACCTGTCCTGGGCGGCCGGCGATCGTCTGACCTTCCTCTCCTACCACGACGGCTGGCCGCACTTGTACTCGGTCCCGGTGGCGGGGGGCCGCCCGCTGCTGCTCACGCCGGGCAGCGCGATGGTCGAGTTCGTGACCCTCTCGCCCGATCGCCGCGTCCTCGTGTACAACGCCAACGCGGGCCCCGATCGCAACGACGCCGACCGGCGCCATCTCTTCAAGGTGCCGGTCGATGCCGCCACCCCCGTGGCCCTGACTACCGGGCGCGGCATCGAGTGGAGCCCCGTGGTGACGGGCGACGGCAAACACGTCGCTCACATCGCGTCCGACGCGCAGCGGCCTCCCCTGCCCGCGGTCGTGCCGTTGGCGGGGGGCGCCGCGGCCACCCTGGCCGCGGATCGGCTGCCCGCCGGGTATCCCTCCGCGGGCTTCGTCACCCCGGAGCCCGTGGTCATGCGATCCCCGGACGGGCTCGAGGTGCACGGCCAGCTCTTCAAGACCGCGGGAGGCGAGGCCCGCCGGCCCGCGCTCGTCTACGTGCACGGCGGTCCGCCCCGCCAGATGCTGCTGGGCTGGCACTACATGAACTACTACGCCAACGACTACGCGGCCAACCAGTACCTCGCGGGCCGCGGCTTCATCGTGCTGTCCGTGAACTACCGCTTGGGCATCGGGTACGGCTTCGCCTTCCACAATCCGGAGGGAGCGGGGCCGCGCGGCGCGGCCGAGTATCAGGACGTGCTGGCCGCGGGCAGGTACCTGCAGGCGCGGGCGGACGTGGATCCCGGCCGGATCGGCATCTGGGGCGGCTCCTACGGGGGTTTTCTGACCGCGCTGGCCCTGGGACGCAACTCCGACGTGTTCGCGGCGGGGGTCGACATCCACGGCGTGCACAACTGGGACCGCCAGGGCCGGGCGGCCCCCGACCTCAAGGCGGCGCTCGCCGACGACGACCGCAACGTCGAGTTCCACCAGACGGTGGACCTGGCGCAGCGCCTGGCGGCGAAGGGGGTGAAGGTCGAGGAGCTCGTCATACCCGACGACATCCACGACTTCCTCCTGTGGCGGAGCTGGCGCACCGTCACCACCGCCACGGGCGACTACTTCGAGCGCGTCTTCCTCCCCAAGCCCTGATGATCCTATCCGTCGCAGGACGGATAGAATCCGCAGACCCCCCGTGCCCTCGCGCAATCGATTCGAGCAGCCTGCCGAGAGCGGCCCGTTCCATCGTTTTTCAGCACCCTGCTAGCCTTCGACCGCGCGGATGAGGGCCTTGATGTAGCCGAAGGTGTAGGCGAAGGCCTGCTGGCCGCCTTGGTCTCCGGCGACCACCGGGACGTGGTCGGGCATCAGCATGCCGTTGTAGCCGACTTCCTTGTAGACGCGCAGCGCCTCCAGCATGTCCACGTCGCCGTCGTCGATGAAGGTCTCGCGGAAGTCGAGGAAGCGGCCCTGGATGTTGCGGAAGTGCACGTTGAAGATCCTCCCGCGGCGGCCGAAGTAGCGGATCACGTCGAAGATCTCCTTGCCGGGGTCCAGCAGCATCTCCGACACCGTGCCCTGGCAGAAGTTCAGGCCGTGGTAGGGGCTGGGGTGGATGTCGATGAAGCGCTTCAAGCCCTCCACGCTCCCGAGCACGGTGTTGACCCCTCGATAGCCCCGGTCGCGGGGCATGCCGGGGTCCTGGGGATGGCAGGCCAGGCGCACCTTGTGCTCCTCCGCCACCGGGACCGCGCGCTCGAGGAAGTAGGTGATCCGCTCCCAGTAGACGTCCGCGGGCAGGGGCCCCGCCTCCGTGAGGGGCGGCTCCTGCCGGGCGGCCGCGTAGGAGAAGCTGCTGTAGCGAGCGCCGCCTCGGCCCGCCGTGGGCTCGGTGCGCACCACCCCGAGGACGGTCAGGTTGTACTTGAGGGCCGGGATGCCCGCGCGAGAGGCGTTGCGGATCATCTGGCAGATCTCGTCGATCTCCCGGTCGCGCTCCGGGCTCTTGCCCAGCATGATGCCGGGGTTCTCCGCCTGCGTGATGTAGTGGGAGCTGAGGGGCAGGGGGACCATGTCGAGGCGGATGCCGAACGACTCCACGCGCTCGCGGAGCTTCGTGAGGCCCGCGACCGACCAGTGCTCGTCCAGCCGGGCGGAGGGCAGGGCGCTGCAGATGTTGTTCACTCCCAGGGCCGCGAGCACGGCCAGGACCTCGTCGGAAGAGCCATGCTGGGTCCCCACCTTCAGGCGGGGCTCGGGGGGGGACTCGGGAGCCGCCCCGACGGACCAGGCGCCCAGCACGCTCGCCCCGGCGAGACGGCCGAACGCTCGCCGGCCCAAACGGGATCCCTTCAGCTCTCTCGGGGTCATGAGTGCTCCTCTGCGAAAAAGCGCCGGCCCGGGGGATTCCGCCTCCCTCAGGAGGCGGGGGCCGCGGGGGTCTCGGCCTTGAGGGCCTTGATCAGGATCTTCGAGCGCCGGCCGCTCTGCTCGTAGCGCTCGCGGCGCGCCGGGGGGAGGTCGTCGGGAGCGCCCTCCCGGAACCCGGCCTTCGACCGGAAGAAGTTGAAGGCCTGGGTGGAGAGCGCCATGAGCACCTCGAGGCCCATCTCCCGCGCGCGGTCCTCCACGAACTGCACCATCCGGCGGCCGATGCCCTGATGCTCGTGGGACGGCCGCACGCACAGGCAGGCCAGCTCGCCCTTGTTCTCCTCCGGGAAGACGTGGAGGGCGATGCAGGCCACCGGGTTGCGGTCGAGCTCGAAGATGTAGTAGTCGTCGAGCTGGCGCTCGATGGCCGCCCGGGAGCGGGGGAGCAGCTCGTCGCTCTCCACCGAGGCCTGGATGAGCTGCTGGATGCTCCGCACGTCGCGCCTTCGGGCGCGGCGGATCTGCCGGTACTCGTTCGCGTAGACCAGGGTGCCGATGCCCTCGTTCGAGAAGACCTCGGCCAGCAGCCCTTCGTCGACGCTTCCGTTGATCACGTGCACCCGGGGCACCCCGAACTTGCAAGCGGCCACCGCGTGCTGGGCCTTCGACACCTGGCTGCGCTCGACCGCGTTGTGCTCGAGGTTCTGGGCCAGCTCGTCGACCGACATCTGGCGCGCCAGGGTCCCGCCCACCACGAGGCCGTCCGCGGTGGTGATGTAGACGAGCTTCACCGCCCCCAGGGCCTTCGCGACCTCGAGGGCGACCGAGTCGGAGTTGACGCGGTACGTCCGCCCGTCGCCGTCCATCCCGAGGGGCGGCACCACGGGCACGATCCCGTTCGAGAGGAGGGTCTGGAGGAGCTCCACGTCGATGCGCTCGACGCGTCCCGTGAAGAGGTGGTCGACCCCGCGCAGGATCCCGAAGGGGTGGGCGATCACCGCGTTCGTGCTGGCCGCGCGGAGGTCCGCCGCGCTCAGGCCCTCCAGGATCTCGTGGGTCAGGCGGTTGGCGGCGGTGAGGGCGAGCTGGAGGGTGTCGGCGTCGGTGACCCCGGAGCCCTCCAGGTCCGAGGGCTCGGCCACCTTCTCCTGCGCGAGGGCCCGGATCTGCGCGGAGGCGCCGTGGACGAGCACGGTGCGGATGTTGAGGGAGCGGAGCACCGCCACGTCCATGAGGATGTTGCCGAAGTTGTCGTCGGCCACGATGGCCCCGTCGGCCGCGATCACGAACGTCTTCTCCCTGAACTGCGGCACGTACCGCAGGATGGCCCGCAGGTCGGTCGGCCTCATCGGCTCATCCGCCCGGCGCGCCCTGGGTGTTCACGTAGAGCGAGTATAGGGAGGTGCTGGCGCACATGAAGAGCCGGTTGCGATGGAGGCCGCCGAAGCACAGGTTGGCGCACCGCTCGGGGAGATCGACCCGGCCGATCGGCCGGCCCTCCGGGTTGAACACGGAGACCCCGTCGAGGCCCTCCTCGCCCATGCCCCAGCCCACCCAGAGGTTGCCGTCCACGTCGACCCGCAGCCCGTCCGGGGTCCCGGGCCCGGCGTCGATCAGCTTGCGCGGGTTGCCGAGGCGCGTGCCCCCGTCCAGGACGTCGCAGGCGTGGATGGCGCGCGGAGAGACCCCCGCCTCCACGACGTACAGCTTCGACTCGTCGGGCGAGAAGGCCAGGCCGTTCGGCCGGCTGATGTCGCCGGTCACGACGGAGAGCACGCCCCGGGCCGGATCCACGCGATAGACACTCGTCGGCAGCTCGGGCTTGGCGAGGTGCCCCTCGTAGTAGCCGAGCACGCCGAAGGGAGGATCGGTGAACCAGATCGAGCCGTCCGAGCGGCACACGATGTCGTTCGGGGAGTTCAGCGGCTTGCCGTTGTAGCCGTCCGCGATCACGGTGATGTTCCCGTCGTACTCGGTGCGCGTCACCCGGCGCGTGTCGTGCTCGCAGGTCAGCAGACGACCCTGTCGGTCGCGGGTGTTGCCGTTGGCGTTGTGCGAAGGCTTGCGGAACACGCTGATGGCGCCCGTCTCCTCATCCCACCTCATGATCCGGTCGTTGGGGATGTCGCTCCACAGCAGGTAGCGCCCGTCGCCGAACCAGGCGGGGCCCTCGCTCCACCGGAAGCCGGTCCCCAGCCGCTCGACCTTGGCGCTGGCCACGCGGTACCGGGCGAAGCTGGGCTCGAGGATCCTGACCAGGGGAT
>WNFT01003407.1_pt1 | contig 13744 bp, 7 predicted proteins | sample 5400191 | NCBI WGS metagenome assembly WNFT01 (sample SAMN13153359, study PRJNA577476) | soil metagenome | isolation source: 80 cm saprolite under Madrone tree | place: USA:California | collected 2016-06-14
CGCCCCCTACCAAGTTTGGCTGGTTACGTATCCTTCGGGGTCGATGCGACGGCTGACAAACGACTTGCTCGACTATGACAAGGTTAGCCTGTCGGCGAATGGGCGCCTCCTCGTCATCCAGCAGGAAACCATCGTAAGTCACATCTGGGTCGTACCTGATGGCGATACAAATCGCGCTCGGCAGCTAACGTTTGGGACGAGCGCGCGCGAAGGCACGAGCGGTCTCGCCTGGACACCTGACGGTCATATTCTATTCAGTTCGGCGCGCAGCGGCGCCGATGATATCTGGATAATGAACGCCGACGGGACGGGTGCGCGGCAACTGACCGCTGACACCGGCGGCGCAAACTGGCATCCGCGAACAACGCCGGACGGGCGCTACATTGTCTTCACGTCAACCCGCTTGGGGCGCCAGAACATTTGGCGCATGGACGCCGACGGCGGCAACCCCACGCGGCTCACGTCGGGCGACGGCGAGGGCACGCCTTATGTCTCAGCCGACGGCGAGTGGCTCTATTACACCAACCATGTAGTCAAGCCGGCGGCGATCGAACGGATTCCCTTTGCCGGCGGCGCGGCAACCAGAGTGCCGAGCCAGTACGATTCCAGCGACCCGGTAATCTCACCCGACGGAAAGCTGATCGCCTACGAGCACTATGACGATCGGCGGGGTTGGCATACCGCAATATTACCCGCCGATGGCGGCGAGCCAGTTAACGTCTTTGACTTCCACGCTTTCCGCGCCGGTGTGCGTTGGACGAATGACGGGCAGGCGCTCCTCTACACGAATGCGCGCCGGCCCGACAATATCTGGCGGCAGCCGCTCGGTGGTGGACCGCCCCGGCAATTGACGCACTTTACTGAAGATCAGATTGGCTACTTTGACCTGTCGCCGGACGGCAAACAAATCGCGGTTGCACGCAGCAACGCCTATAGTGACGTGGTGCTACTGACGAGCTTTCGCTGATCTCACGTAAGCCAAACAGAGGAAGCCTAAACAGCGCGGATCACCGTGCGGTGTCAGAATAAATATCACCCAGCCGACGCGGAAGTTGTGGCGAGAGATTCTGATCAAACAGCAGTCTCATATTCTGCGAGTTTGGCAAGTTTGCGCTCGCGGTCTGCGGCAAACGCTAAACAAGCCTTGATGGTTCTCAGCAGTCAGATCAGGGAAGTCTGCTTCAATGAACTAGTCAGCCTTCTCGAAAAGAACGGGTTTCGTCTACTGAGAGATGGATCAATTCGATATTACGCAAAGCAGGGTCACCAGAAATTGATTCGCGTCGATTTCCACGGAGCAAAAGAGGTTTCCAAAAGAACGTGTCATGCTATTCTTAAGGCAGCGGGAATTAAGGAAAGGGCCTGACTGCAATGATTGATCTAAAGTACTCGCTAATTATCGAGGCCACGTCAGATCCAAACTTCTTTGGATTCTACTCTCCTGATCTTGAAGGATTCACTGGCGTCGGTCATTCAATCGAAGATTGTCTTTACAAGGCAAAATGGGGAATGGAAGAGCACCTTGCAATATTGGCTGAGCAGCAGTTTCCAGTACCCAATCCTAATCCTACTGTCGTTGTTCAGAACGAAGCAGAGCTAGCTCCGGCCGCTTAGTTTCACCTAGAAGCATGGCCTCCGTCCATTCATCAACCCTCGCAAACATTCTTTCTGCCGAAGAAGAAAAAATTCTCGCCTGCGTTCATTGCGGGCTTTGTCTGGAAGCCTGTCCAACCTACGTTGCGACTGGCGACGAGAATGACGGTCCGCGCGGTCGCATCTATCTAATGCGTGCGGTTGAAGAGGGAAGGCTGGCAGTTAGCTCAACGTCGTTTGAAACGCATATTGACCGTTGCCTAGGCTGTCGCGCGTGCGAGTCGGTTTGTCCCGCGGGTGTTGAATACGGTCAACTGCTTGAAGCCGCGCGGGCAGAGATTATGCAGGCCCGACCGAAACGGGGCGTTGCGTACTCGCTCCTTAGATTTGTACTGCGACATGTTTGGTTAAAGCCGAAGCGCTTAAAAGCGGCTTTTGCGATTGCCCGTCTGGTGCGCGATTTTGGGGTGGCGAGGCTGTTGCTTAAAACGAAACTTCCTCATGAAATCTCTCCGCAGTTTGAATTTGGGTTGGCGCTGCTTGATGGGTCGGGTGTCGGCATTGCGAAGGGAAGGGACGAGCGCGGTAAGACAGGCAGGATGCCTGTGGACCGCCTGCAAGCCACCCCAGCGGACAGAAAAACATCCGCTGGGGACCCCGGGGATGCCGGCGCTCAGATGGGCGCTCCGGTACTTCTATTTAAGGGGTGTGTCACTGACGGACTTTTCCAGAGAGTCAACGAGGCCACGACGCGAGTGCTCGAAGTGAATAGCTGCACAGTGCATGCGTCATTTGGTCAAGTCTGTTGCGGCGCTTTGCATGCTCATGCCGGTGACCTCGAAGGCGCGCGCGCACTTGCGCGACAGAACCTGGAAGCATTCGAAGACGCGGACACTAAGATAATCACGAACGCCGGGGGCTGTGGCGCGATGCTCGTGTCTTACGGGCATCTATTGGCTGAAGAGAAGGCATACGCGGATAGAGCCAAAGAATTCAGTGCGCGTGTGCAGGATATCGGCCACCATTTGCGATCGGCTGGCTTTCGTAATGGTGCGTCAATCGGATTCGAGCGGACCACTTACGACGCTTCGTGTCATCTGCTGCACGGCCAGCACGCAGCCGATGCATCTCTGCAAATGCTCTGGGCAATTCCGGATTTGAACTTCGCGCTCTTGAAAGACAGCGATATGTGTTGCGGTGGAGCCGGCGTTTACAACTTGATGGAACCGGAACTGTCGGAAGAAGTGCTCACGGCAAAGCTGGAATGCATCAAGCAATCAGGCGCGGAAATCCTGGCCACCGGCAATGCCGGATGTCACATGCAGATTGCCGCGGGCGCGCGACTGAGCGGGATGAAACTGCGAGTCTGTCATCCGGTAGAGTTGCTGGATGAATCGTATCGTCGTGCGGGGTATTACGGGACCAGTGACAGTTTCTAATTCACACCCGGCTTCAGCCGGGTGATAACGGGAGAGACGCGTTACTCCGAAACCGTTGAAACGGTTTCAGTCCTTCGACGCGTTCTACTCACCTGGCTGAAGCCAGGTGTGAATTAGAAGACGGGCGTTCGGTTCTATTCTTCGGAATATGCGATCCTTCCGCCGACTATCGTGAGCCGGACCCTTTTCAAATCATCAAGCGCAACCAAATCCGCACGCTTGCCTTCTTCAATCGAGCCATAATCGCGATCGATACCAAGCAGGCGCGCCGGGTTTAGCGAAGCCATGCAGGCGACATCGGATTCGGCAATTCCAAGCGAGAGCATCGAACGCATTGCATCGAGCATGGTGATGACTGAGCCGGCGATGCTGCCCCGCGCGTTCTTCGTGCGGCCGTTGTTGACTGAAATCTTCTCGCCCCAGATTTCGTAAACGCCATCGCCGAGTCCGGCGGCCGCAATTGCATCGCTGATGAGAGAGATTCTTTCCGGCGACTTATTGCGAACAATCAATTTCAAAATAGCAGTATCGAGGTGAACTCCATCGGAGATCACGTCGCACGTTACTTCATCCTGAAGCAAGCCCCAGCCCACGGGTCCGGGCGCGCGATGATGTAGCGGCGTCATCGCATTCATGAAATGCGTCATGTGGCGCGCGCCGGCCGCGAGCGCCCGGTCCAATATATCGGTAGTCGCGCGCGTGTGGCCGATAGAGACGATCCAATTTCGCTTTTTCAACTCTTTGATTAACTCGATGCCGCCATCGATCTCAGGCGCAAGCGTCATCATGTGAATGGCGCTTTCATGATTTATGGTTGGGAGAACGTCAACGTCCGCTGAGTCTTTGAATGTTCGGAAGTATTCGCGATGAAGCGCGCCGCATTGCTCAGAGTTTACAAATGGACCTTCGTAATGAACGCCGAGAAGCTGGGAGCGCAGGCGTCCCGCCTGCAATTCGTCGGCATTGAGGCCGTTTCGATCCTTAGAAGGCAAGTCTGGCGCTGAGGTGATGCGGGCGGGACGCCCGCGCTCCCAGTCTTGCTGGCCCATTAAATCGCTAATCGCGCGGATGGCGCGCTCGTATTGTTCTTGCGGGGCAGGCACAAAAGTTGGGAGCCAAGCGGTAACTCCTTCGCTCGCCAGAAATTCGGAGACGCGACAGAGATCGTCCGCGCTTGCCTCCATCGCATCAACGCCGACAGCGCCGTGAATGTGAACGTCGATGAATCCGGGAAAGAGCGTGAAGCCGTCGAGATCCATTAGCGATCCGGCTTTGAGAGACTCATCGGAAGAAGAACCAAGGATGCGCGCGATGCGGCCGTCTTCGATGAGAACGTTGGCAGAGTCGGCAGTTCTTTCCGGTAGCACTATGCGAGCGTTGCGGAGGAGTAAACTGTTTCGGTTGATGGTCCTCACGGTTTACCATTGTTACTGCCGATCGAACGCTCAACGACATCGATGAGAACGTTCAGACGTTCGTCGGTAGCACGGGTGGTTTCGGCGAGACTCAAAATCTGTTGGGTGTTGGCTTGGATTTCTTTTTCGTGCATTTCGGCGATTGCAAGGAGTGCGCGGATACCTTCATCTGTTCGGCTCTGGACGTCGATCAAGGCATTTACTTTGTCTCCCAGAGCGTCTATCTTGGCAGACGATCGCGCTTCCTGTTCGACAATGAAGTCGATGGTCCGCTGCAATTCCTCGTCGCTCATAGAATCACCCTCGCTTTGGTGTTGCCGCCTAAAGTGCTGGCGGCATTGTAACAAATAACACTCGTAAGAGCTTCATTTTGGCGTGGGCGGCGAAACAAACGCGCCGCGGCGCACGCGCTCTAGATAATCGCCTTGCGGGTTCAAAGTGCCAGGCGTGGCCGTGAAATCGTAGGAAAAGAGAATGATGCCATCGGCCCCGATCTTTCGCGCCGTATTAATCTTTTCGACCGTCGACTCTGCGGGAATGCGATACGCGCCTATGCCGGCCCAGACGCGCCGACCGGCGGCGTGCGCACTCGACGTTGCGACCTCGATCTGTTTCTGAAAAATGACGGTGTCCGGAGTGTAAGCCATCGGGCACGCCACATCGAGAATGCCCATGCCGAGCCAGCGTCGCCAATCTTGAAACCTTCTCGTGAATGCGTTCTCGTCGTTGGCGAAGACCGCGGCCGAAACAATTACGGCCGGACGAAGTTTTTTTACCGCGTGGTAAATACGCTCGACCAAAGTCGTGACTTGTTCGCGCTGAAAATCACCAAACTTTGCTGTGTACTTCTCTGTGGCTGCCAGAGGATCTTCTTTTAGTGCGTTCTTCAGCGCACGTCGCTCAGACGCGGTCAACTGCGGCTCGAGCCACTTGCGAAAATTCTTGAGTGAGGTGCGGCTGTAATCAAAGTCAGGGCTGGCGAAGCGCACGTAATCGAAGTGCATGCCATCGACCTGATACTTCTGAATGATGTCCAGCCAGATTCGATAGATGTGTTCGCGTACCTTCGGATTCGCCGGGCCGGCGTAAACTCCTTCGAGCTCGCCGCGATTGGCCTTGGACCATTCGACAATGCGGTGGCGATAAAGCGCATCACGCGGTGACATAGAAAACAGCTCTTTTGCTACCGCCCGCGGGACGGCGAGCCATTCAGGATGCTTGTTATAGACGTGGTTTGGATCAGTAGGTAGGGCGTCCAGGTTGGCCAGCAAGCTCGTGTTAAGCCAGGCATGCACTTTCAAACCACGCCCATGAGCTTCAGCAAGTGTCACCGCGAGTGGATCGAAGTCCGTCGGCTGATCCTTGAGTTCGATCGCACGCGGTTCCCAACGGGACTTGTAGTAGGCATCACCGCGACCTCGCACCTGCACAATCAGCGTATTGAAGCCTGCGGCACTGGCGCGTTCTATCATGTTATGAATTTTCTCTGGCGACGTCAGTGTGTTGCGAACGACCCAGAGCGCGCGTACTTCGTTCGCGGGCAGAGCGGCAGGTAAGCGATTTGCCTTGCGCGCATCCGAACTAGGCCCTGCAAAAGCAACGAAAGCTAATGCCATAAAGCCGAGCCGGCGGATGATTAGGTGAGATCGATTTCTTAGGGAGGGCCCTTCCTCAAAATCGTAGCGCCAGAGATACGATCTTCTTTTTCCCTTTCCAGCAGAGTTTTGGTTGTTAGCCAAGTAACTGACCCTTCTGTTTAGCTTTCGAGATCCCAGCGCGGCCAACAATGGGCGGAGACATTCCTCCACCCATCATGCGAAAACCATCAAAATGTGTAGCGCAAGGCGAATTGTATGATTCGCGGATTGTATTGGGTGGCGGTGCTTGTGATACGACCAAACGTTGACACCGTGAAGTCGGTCGCCGGAAATCCGAATTGCACGTGGTTCAAGGCGTTATAGAGTTCCATCCGGAGCGTAATCTTCTGCCCCTCAAACGGCAGGTTGAAGTTTTTATAGATCCCAAAGTCGAAGTTCTTCACACCATCGACATAGAACGTGTTGCGGCCAAGTATGCAACATCCAAGATCGGCGGGGGTCGGTAAGCGGAAAGCGGATGCCGGAAGCAGTTGCTGTGAAGTGTCGGGGTGATTGATATGGCGACCGAGGACCGATGGATCGACTACGGCTGCGCGTTCGGCGAATCCGTCGAAGTTCAAATCAGTTGCGCCCCCGGTGACGGTAAATGGCGTGCCCGAGGCAAATTTCATGACCATCGAAATCTGCCAGCCGCCCAGCGTTTCTCCCAGAAAGTTTCTCTTGTCGCGGAAGAACGGAAATAGGTAGCTGCTGTTAATTGTGAAGCGATGGCGCGTATCGAATCGCGAGTTAGAACGTCCCTGTTTTACATTCGGCCCGTTGAAGTTCGAATCACCGGTGCCGACGAATGTTGCTTCCGAATTCGTATCGATAGCGTGGCTCCAGGTGTAGGCCATCTTGAACTGAAGCCCTCGACTAACTCTCTTTTCCCACTCTGCTTGAAGGCCGTGGTAATAGGTCCAGACGCCGTTCCCGACCAGCAGGTTAGTGGTAAAGAGACCGTTGGGACGCCGCTCGTTAGTTCGTGGGAGTCGGACGCTGATCTCGTTGACTCCGATGGGAACAGCCACCGGGCATTGAGTGGTGGTGGGAATTGAAGTGAGCCCGGTTCCGGCACAAAGCGCGTCCTTCGCCACCACGAGCGTCATGCCCCGGACATCCACGGCACGCGGATCACCCGCCCCTCGGAGATTGGCAGCATAAAGAACCGCGGGAGCGTTGTTCGGATGGTTCGCAACGACCACTGTTCCAAAGAGCGGTGAAAGCGGTAAGTTATCTTGAACGTAGCGCAACAGTCCAATACCTCGGTTGCCCGTATAACTTACCCGGACGGCGGAGCTGAATGGCAGTTGACGCTCAAGAGTCAGACTCCACTGTTGCGTATAGGGCATTTCAAGATTCGGTTCAACCAGGGTTTCCGCATGCCGCGTGGTCTGTGGACCAGGCGTAAAGACGAAGCCGTTGGTTGGATCGGCTATATTAGTGCTATTTGCCACAGTCAGCGTGAGAGAGTTCGGTGGGTTGAAACGCACAGTCGCGCCGTTCTGTGAAAACACGGACTGAAAAAGCCGGCCATGAAATATGCCATAGCCGCCGCGAATCGAAGAATTACCCGGACCACCGGTCAGCCTCGCCAGCAAACCACTTTTCCATGCTGGGCTGTAAGCGAAGCCAAAGCGTGGCTCGATATTGTTCTTATCGGCTTTGAAACCGTATTCGATCCGCCTCTTGATTTCGCGCGGAGCGCCCACGTACTCGTAGCGGGCGCCAAGATTAAAGGTGAGGTTAGGTCTTATCTTCCAGTTATCCTCTCCATAGAAGTTAGATTCGTTGATGCGGTTCTCAAGAAAGAATGGGCCGTATCCTTTAGTGAAGGAACTCACACAGCCGTTGAGAAAAGCCTCGTACGATGAAGCGAAGGTAGTGCCATTGCAGCTAGTGCCGAAACTCCACGATCCGCGGGAATTACTATCTGCCAGGTCGTCGAGTTTCTCGCGACGAATATCGAAACCGGTTTTGAAGAAATGGTTTCCGCGTAAGAGGGTTGAGACGTTGTAGACAAATTGGTTGTCCGTTTGGTAGCGATTAATCGGGAACGATCCGGCATTGCCGATGATCGAACCCACCAGAGTGCTGGGGAAGCGAACAATCGGGGTGGTGTCACCCGCCTTGATGCCGACCAGCGTCGTGCGCAGCCCCAAACCGTAGCGGAACTCGCCCACGGTACGGGTCGAAAAAAGATGCGTCCAGGTAATCCCCAGATTCTGTTGCTTGTTGTTCTGCTTGGTCGCCTCGCCGATGATGATGTCCTGGTTATCGAAGATCTGCCGCGTGTATTGCCAGCGAGCGAAAACGTTATCGGATTGCCGAGGATTCCAATCAAGGCGCCCGGAATAATCGTTCAAAGGACGGTTGAATCCGACCTGCCCCACGAAGGTGCGGTTGCTGGTAGCCGGTTGGTTTGGCACCAGGTCTGCCGGAAAGCGATCGATGATCGATTTGATGAAGGCGCGATTGGCTGGCGTGTCGTTCGCGGGCACCTTCTTAAAGAGCAAGCTGCCATCACGTTCCGCCGGCAGCAGAATGTCCCGCCTATAGCTAAGCGCGCCGCTTTCCCGTTTCTGGTCAAAACTGACGAACATGAACAGATGGTTTTTCATAATGGGAAAGCCGGCCGTAAAACCGTACTGGTTGCGGCGGTTCACTGGTTTCGGAATGATCACTCCGTTTGCATCTGTCTTTGGCGAGAAGTAACTCCTGGCGTTAAGGAAGCTGTCATTGTGAAATAGATAACCATCACCGTGAAGTCTGTTCGTGCCCGATTTGGTTTGGACCAGAACCACTGCTCCGAAGCCGCGGCCAAACTCAGAGGTGAAATTGTTGGTGATGACCTGAAACTCTTTGATGGTCGAAAGGGCTGCACCTTGGCGGTTCTGATTTTCGGAAGAGTCGTCGTTGTTTACTCCATTAATCTGAAACGTGGCGCCGCGTGTTCCCGTGCCGTTGAAATTGATAGAGGAGCCGGAGGAACTCGTGGGGTTGTTCTGTCCTCCGGTCGGATTCTCTTGAAAACCTGTAAAGGTCTCGGCGAGTGTCAAGAAATTGCCAGGATTAAATGTCGGTTTGTCGAGAATCTCCTGAGTGTTCAGCGTACCTTTGACTTCGGCATTCGTGGTATTGATAGGAGCGGCTTCAGATGTCACGATAACAGCCTCAGTCACTCCTGTAGGTTTGAGCGTAAAATTGACTACCCTGGTCTGATTAAGAGTTATCTCAATGCTCTCTTGCACCTTCGCGAAGCCCTTTTGCGAAGCACTAACGCTGTAACGACCCAGCGGTACGAATGATGCCAGATAGAAACCCTCACCATTCGTTTTTAGCGTTCGCTCTTGTCCGGTGTCGACATTGTGAAGAACAATTTCAGCGCCGGGAACGACTGCACCATTCGCATCAGTGACGGTTCCCTGCAAAGTTCCGGTAACCGTCTGCGCTGTTCCGGGGCTCGCGAGCAACAATATCAATGTCGCACAAGCCAGGAACGAAGATGGAAATCCGTACCTACGAGCGTTCTTCGCGATCATATGGTCCTCCTGTGGTTAGACCGTCAAGAGATGTCAAGCAGATTCCGGGGCGTTTGGGGTGTCCCAACGGCATGGACCTGAACCCCATCCTCATCGAAGCAATTTCAAAAGAACAGTAAGGCTACTGCTCGAAACTCCGCCGCTATTGCTGGAAGGCGGCTAATTCTAGTCGCATCGCACTTACAAATAAAACTAAAAGAATTTATCCTTTCGATAAACGAGCGTGATGGTATCGATGATTCACGCTCTCCCGTTGCGGCTGGTGCGATCACGACATCGCGACCAACCGGGTAATACTCGTAACGCTCGTCGCCAACTATCCCGCCGCCGCTTCTTTGAGACAGTCCGCACTGCCGGTATCAATATTAAGCTCATCGTGGAATGCGAAGCATCAAGCTCGATCTGGGTCGCTCGTGAGTAGCCATTCAATGCCATAACCTCAACTTCAATTTCCAGACGGAGAGTCTGGTTGGGATAAATGCGAATGCCCGCAGCGTAAGCGCCGCGGGCATTCGGTTAAGTGCGATCAATTATTTCGGACCGCGCTAGAAGATGAACTTCGCGCCGAGCTGCATGGTCCTTGGATCGCGCGTGGTGCCAATCCGACCGTAGACTGAACTGGTGATGTTTGCGCTCGAAAACGTCGCAAAGTTTGTGTGATTGAAAATATTGAAGACCTCCCAGCGCAGTTGAACCGACTTCGATTCGCTGAATCGAACGTTCTTTGCCAGCGTTGCGTCAAAGCGCGTCGTGGGTGGTCCATTAATCACATTACGCCCGGCGTTGCCGACGCGATTAACTCCCGCAGGTGGATTGGCAAAGCAAGCCGTATTGAACCACTGCAAATCAGTATGCGGTGAGTTCGCGTTCGGATCGCAAATCATATCGGGTCTGGCCCCGGAAGGCGACGACCCAAGGAAGCCGATTCCGGCCGGATCGTTTGAAGAAGTGGCAGGCGAAAATCCAAGACCGGTATAGTGAACAGTAATTCCTGAAAACTGCCACCCGCCGAGAAACTTCTCTTTCAGATTCCTTTGCAGGGAAAACCACGGCAACTCATAAATGTAATTGATGCTCAACACTTGGCGCCGATCGAGATTTGCGCGCGCGTACTCGGCCTTCAGGTCGTAGGTATTCTGCGGCGCAGTCGCAAATTCGTTCTGGCTGTTAGTCATATTTCGCGCCCAAGTGTAAGCCAAATTGACTTGGCTACTGCGCGAGAATCTTCGTTGCGCTTTGATCTGAAGAGCGTGGTAGTTCGAATTGAACGCCGTCTGTAAGTAACGAACTGCGCCGTAGCCCCTGAACGGCCTGATCTGGTTGAGAACAACTTCCGAGCCCGCGGCGGTGGCAGAATTACTGGTAAAAACCTGGCCCGGCGTTTGGCAGGGGATCGTGGCCGGTCCCGTTGATAAATTAGTTAGGCAGGTCTTAGTCAGCGCGTATCCCGGCGGCAAAAGATTCAAGTCAACCAGACCCGATAAATGTGTTCCCTTGGATCCAAAGTAGCCGGCCGTCACGAGAGTCTTGGCGCCGAATTGGTGCTGAAGATCGAGCGACCAGTGTTGGACGTAAGGCGTCTTGAAATTTGGATCGATGCCGGCAACATCCTGGAGCGCGTTGCTGACGGTCGTCGTTCCCGCCAGGGGATTATCAAGTGTCGCGGGGTTAATAATTATCTGTTGTTGAAACGGAGGATTTCTCGCAACCAGATCCGTTTCATAGAAACTGAACGACATTTGGTCGTAATAGAGGCCATACCCGGCCCTGACCGAAGTCGTGCCTTTCTTAAATGGGTCCCAGGCAATTCCTACTCGTGGCGCGAAGTTATTGGGGGTAGGCGCAACCGACTTGCCGAAAGGCGATGCAGTGGCGCCCGCAACAGTCACCTGACTATTTACGGTGATTCCGTTCAACGGATTGCCCGTACCGGGTACGCGGTTACCATTTCCGGTCACCTGGAAAGCCTGACTCGGACTATAAGCAAAGGGATTAAAGCTGGTCATGCGGCCATTGCCATCCCACGGTTGACCAAAGCGGGTAAAGCGCATTCCGTAAGAAAAAGTGATGTTACTTTTGACGCGCCACTCGTCTTGGGCAAATGCTTCAACATCAGTCGCAAAAAGATCAGCGGTCAGGTCGAACTGGTTTTGCGTGAAAGTCTGAAAATTGCCGAGCAGAAAATTTGCCCAAAGCTGATTCGTTGTGCTTGTCCCGGTGGGTCTTGTCGGACTGGTAGACACAGCACCGTACCGAGCTTGATTGAAGCCGCCGAGCGAATTTTCATGCTTTCGAATCCTGGCAAAATTGAAACCATACTTGGTTGTGTGTGTGCCGAAGACTTTCGAGAGCGTCGCAAACGCCGATTTGTTATACGAGAAATCGCTGTATGGTCCAAACGCGCCCAGAGTTGTAAAGCCGTTTCCGGTGACATCCGGAACTCGGCCTCTGGTGTTGGTGAATGGGAACGCCGGCGTTCTTGCAACGATGTCCGGCGAATTTGCCTGGTTGACAAGGCCAATTATTTGGCTAGGAACATCACCGAAAGAGTACGAGGCACCGAACTCCAGGACCATAGACGCTGACGGCACCCAAGTCGCGCGACCTACATGTGTACGCCCCGGCGAGCTGGTCTGTGTAGTAGCGACGAACGGAGCTATCGTACTTCCGTTAAAAAGACCACCCGGCTCAATCGTCGGGATCGTGTCGTTTTCAAATCGGTAATACATCGAGAGCTTGTCATTGAATCGATGATCGATTCGTATGAGCTCTTGTCTGAAATTGAAGACGCCGCGCGCAGGAAAGTTAAGGGTGCCAACAGAATCTGATGGCGCTGGCAGCTTGTTGTAAATGTCTTGGACATATGCCGCCGCGAGAGGGCTAATTAAGCTTTGCGGCAGTGGTGTTCCTGCGGCAAGTGTGGTCGAACAAGGATTAGCGACCGGTCCAATACACACAGGTTGTGCAAAGATTCCCTGCCGCATTGGCAGCGTGGGAACAGTAGACGAAAGGGTGGGATACACAATCACTCTTCTGACTTCCTCAGAAAAGAAGAAGAAAGTCTTACCCTTTATGATCGAGGGTCCACCCTCGCCGAAACGCGGGAAAACCAGTGGCCCGCCCAGCGTTCCTCCGAAGTCGTGATATCTAAAGGGAGGACGCCTCGCCTTTCCATTTGCATCGACACCTAACGGCTTATCTCGATTCGTCAGATAGGCATTGGCGTTCAATTTGTCGTTGCGCCAGAATTCGTACAGGTCTCCGTGGAATTGACTGGTTCCGCTCTTTGTGATCACGTTGACTTGTCCGCCGGAACTTCTTCCAGACTCGGCTGGATAAAGACTACGAAGAAGGCTGAACTCACGAATGGCATCAACTGAGGGATAGGTTTGAACCGTTAGATTCGCTCCTCTGTCCGTAGTGTCTGCGCCGTCGACCGTGTATGTGTTGGAATTCGGTCTGACACCGTTGACCGCGATCTGCAATGCGTTTGACACCCCATTCGGATTGGTCGTGCCGACGTAAATCTGGTCCTGGAGATTTGAGGAAACTCCCGGAGAAAGAAGGATTAGTTGTGCCCAATTGCGATTATTAAGCGAAAGCTGGACCACCTGATCGCCGTTGATGACGTTGCTCGCCGTTGCGGACTGGGTATCGACTTGTAATAGCTCTGATGTGACGGTAACCGTTTCGCTGATGTTACCTGCCTGTAAAGTTACATCCACCGTGCGGCGCTGGTTCACGTTCAGCTGTACTCGCTCGTCAACATGTTTCTTAAAGCTTGCCGCTTCCACGGTGATGTCGTAGAAGGCGACGGGCATAAGCGGGGCAGAAAATTCGCCGGCGTCATTAGTCGTAACCGTGCGCACGACGAGCTTCGTGTCGCTGTTGGTGATTGTCACCGTAGCGCCTGCGACTCCGGCGCCGTTGGAATCCTTTACGGTGCCGACAATCGAACCGGTTATTTCTTGGGCGGCCGCGATTCCGGTCAAGCCGAAGAAAATAGCGATTGCTACAAACACAACGCGCAGAAACTGAAGTTGATGTCTCATTGAAGGCTCCTCTTTACTGGGTGAATGGTTTGGATCACGTTGGACCACCTGTCGATGTTTTGTCCG
>WNFT01003408.1_pt1 | contig 13743 bp, 9 predicted proteins | sample 5400191 | NCBI WGS metagenome assembly WNFT01 (sample SAMN13153359, study PRJNA577476) | soil metagenome | isolation source: 80 cm saprolite under Madrone tree | place: USA:California | collected 2016-06-14
GTCTATGAACCATCGATGGAAGTAATACATTACTCGGCGCGCAGTCAAGGATACTTCATGCGGCAGCATGTTGCTCAATACTCCAGCGGTCGCAATGGTGTGTACTTTGCGATAAAACAATATGTCTTCACGCCTCAAGTGCTTGTTGACCAGATGATTGTAGAGCCGGGGAAGAATTTTGCGAAAGCGGGTTCTCTCGCGGCCATGTTCATGGTTGGTGCTGCGGCCCAGGTGGTTGGCCGGGCAGTTGGCCTTGGAGTAGGTGTAACATGGCTCATGAGTCAGAAAATGCGTGAAGCGGCGGATCCCAAGATTCGCATGCGCAGCAGGTCTCTCAATGAAGATAGGCGGGCGCCGGTAGCCGATGAAGATAAAGCATTAGTTTAGCAACGAAAATAGCGAATAGACATGAGACGAAAAGTTTCGCTCTCTTTTGAAAGGTAGTTACGCAGATGCGGGTATTTTTATTTGGTGTTGATGGCCTGACCTTTCGTATCTTGCATCCTATGATGGAGCGTGGGCTGTTGCCCAATTTCCAGCGCTTGCATAATGAGGGCGTTGAGGGCATATTGAAATCGACGACCCCGCCAGTAACGCCTCCCGCGTGGACATCGATTTCTACCGGCCTATCGCCCTCCAAACACGGAATCTATGATTTCTGGGAATACGAGCAGACAGAGAATGGGCCTGTCGCCCATGTCATGACGCATCGTAAAGGTGGCAAGGCCATCTGGAATGTGTTGAGCGATTGGGGCAAGCAGGTCATCGTTGCCAACGTACCCATGACCTATCCGCCGGAGCCAGTCAATGGGATCATGTTGAGTGGTTTGATGGCTCCTGAAATGCAGGCAAACGTAACCTTTCCTACCGCCTTGAAAGAAGAGCTGTTGGCAGCCGTTCCAAACTATCATATTGACATCAATCCGGCAGTATCATGTGGGCAAAGGGGCGATGTATTCGTCGATGTACTGCAGATGACACGCGAACGCAATGCCATGCTGCGCTTGCTTCTAAAGAAGCCCTGGGATTTCTTCTTCTTTGTCTATACCGGCGCGGATCGTATTCAGCACCTGCGTTGGGACGAGATTATGGGTTTCCATCCTATGGCTGTAGAGTATTATCAGATGGTTGACGAAGGCCTTGGAATGGTGCTGGACGAATTAGGACCCGAAGACATGCTGATGATTGTTTCAGATCACGGCTTCCAGGGGGCCTCCCGCAAGTTTTACCTCCAGGAATATCTCTACAGGAATGGCTGGTTACAAATGCAGGGGAGCAATCGGAGCCGTGCCCGCCTGTTCGGCGTGGTTAGATGGTTGGCACGGACTTTGAATATACAGAGGCCCGCTCGCCGGTTGTTCCGTTGGCTGCGTCGCAAGCAAATCGAGGCTCTTGCAAATGAGAACCATCCTGCCGTCCTACCCAAGATAGATTGGTCAAAGTCACGTGCCTGGGTTCAATCCACGTCAGGTGAACTCGCGGGTTATGCTGATATCTTCTTTCACGACTCGGTAACCGAGGAGGAGATTGAAGAGTTAACAAACGCCTTGAAAGCTATCCGCGACCCCAAAAATGGACAGCCCCTCGTGATGGAAGCACATCGTGAAGATGCCTTTGGTAAAGGTCCTTTTGCACCTCAGCAACGTCATCTCGTCATATTGTCTGGCGAGAATACCTCGATGTATACGCAATTGGGACGCACGGATCTCTGGGAGACGCGAGGTAGAGGGGGTGATGTCTCTTCTGGCGTTCACTATCCTGATGGAATCCTGTATCTTTATGGAGCAGGTGTGAAAAAGGGTGTGAATATTGCTCCAACCCATATCTACAATGTCGTTCCCACCATCTTAACAGCGATGGGCGTGCCACTTCCCGATGATTTAGATGGCAAGTCTATGGAAGAACCTTTTGAGCAGCCGCTCTCAATTGGTGCCGGTGCCGAGGGCAGCGGGTTGGTTATGAAGAAGTTGAAGAAACTGGCGGCTCGAACTCCGTAGGATGCAGTATGCGCCGGCCAACGGCGAACAGAGCCGGATATGAGCATTCTAACCGTTGAGCGAGAGCTATCTCTATAGCCTTCTTCTTGAATTGCCAAAAGAACATTTATCGATCAGCAGAGCCTGTTTACAGAGACAGGCTCTGCTAGTTTATTGGGGGCTGACTATGTCCTATTGCTCTATGCCCCTGTTACAGGCCATTGCCTGTTTCGTTTAGGCATAAGGGAAGTAAGATCAGTAAAATCACCTTGATGCTTTTTTGATTACTTGGGGCCAGCAGGTCAGGGATATATCAAGTGAGGCGGTTATGAAAGCTTAACTTGAAGCTGCCGATTATTACCATATTGTAACAGTAACTCCGGTGGGTCAATAACAGCGAGGGTGATACAGTATGGTATGGAAAAGCCATGAACTCTTGATAGGAAGAAGATTCAGTATCCGCCATAGAATCACCTATATACGCCCCGGTATCTGTGGTTGTAATGGTAGAGGTGAAGGCCGTCTGATTGTCGCAATGCAAATGGTTATAAATGGTTATAGAGGCATAAGGCAGAATTGTATCGCATGAGTAACCAGCTGGAACAAATGCCGCGAAACCTTCCACAGAAGCAACTGCACCGGCAGCGGCTTCTGCCATTGGTTGAGTTTCTTGATGCTGAGGCCACGTTAAAGGTACCGGCGCTAAATGGACACACGTATGTAGATGTGCTGGAGACCCCGCTGATAGGGCTGGAGCAGTGGGAGACGGAGCAACTTTTACCACCACAACGGTCTTTGAAAGTGGGATCGGCGGGCGTTGGTATTGATGACCCCGAGATGGAGATGCTTAGCACTATCCCAATGATGGTGCTTAAAGGTATAGCAAAGAAGCAGGGGCAATCATCACCTGAAATGCAATCGGAGATTTCGGGCGCGGCCAGTAATGCAGCCGTTGTCGGTCTGGGTAATGTGGTTGGTTTCGTCTTCAAGTATGGGAACAACCTTCTGATCCAGCGTTCTCTGGGAGCGGTTCTCTTCGGCTTATATTCGGTGAGCTTCTCTATTGTCACGCTGGTTGCCTCCATCCTGGATCTTGGCCTGGATAACGCTATGATTCGCTACATAGCCATCTATAAAGGCAAACAGCAGCCGAATTTGATGCGCAACCTTATCTTGTTTTGTTCTGCTATGGTGGGCGTAACAGGCATGCTGGGAGCATTCGTAGTATTATTTTTTGCGCCCTGGTTAAGTGCACTCTTTCATAAACCCACTACCGCCCCCATCTTGCTGATAATGGCACCACTGGTGCCCGTCACTTGTATGCAATCGATCTGGATTGGCGGGTTACAAGGCCTGAAGGAGTTTAAAAAGCGCGTGTTTGTCCAGCGCTTTTTAGTGCCTTTAGTCGTGTTCGTACTCATGCTGGTAGTGGCCATTACGTTTCCTAATATCACATGGGTTGCTGTGGTCACTTTTGTCAGTACTCTGCTGAGTGCGGTAATCAACCTGTACTTTCTTTTTCGTGCGGTTGCTCGTGCCGAAAGAATTAAAGTGCCTGATGAGCAACGCGAGAGCTATGAAGTACGCACCTGGCTTGGTTTTGCTATCCCCAATTTTCTAACGCAGGTAATCAATACGGTGCTGGACTCGATAGACACACTATTGCTGGCTTTCTTTGTACCGGCCCTGGCGATTGGGCAATATGCAGCGGCCATCAAAATAAGTGGCTTTATTCTGCTGCCCATGGTTTCCCTGAACGTCATGTTCTCACCGACGATAGCGGAACTGCATGCCAGGGGTGAAAACAAAAAACTGGCGGCAATGTTCAAAGTGGTGACGCATTGGACGATTACGCTCTCTCTACCAGTCTTTATCATTGCCATAATCTTCTGCGTCCCATTGCTTGGTCTCTCAGGGCCAACCTATGTGCCAGCATGGCCGTTACTGATCGTGTTATCCATAGGCTACATGTTCAGCGCCTCTGCCGGAGCCGTTGGCAATGTGTTACTCATGACCGGGCATCAAAGATATTCGCTCTTTAACTCGCTTGTGGTAGTTGCCCTTAATCTCGCGTTAGGCATCGTTCTCACTTCGCATTATGGGGCGATAGGTACGGCAATCAGCACTGGATTGGCTATAGCAGTGGTGAACCTCATACGCGTGATTGAGGTGCGCTTCTTGCTCAAAATGCATCCATATCGTTGGAACATGCTCAAGCCGTTAGGTGCGGGAGCGATCAGCGCTACACTTGTAGGCCTGTTGCTCTATATACTCGGCCTCACCCATTTCGCCCTGCATATCGGGCACTATACCCTGTCGGTGCAACTTGCCTTGATACCTATTTTCCTGGCCTGTTACTTCGGTTTTATTGGACTGTTTAAAATTAGTCCAGAAGATAAAATCGTGGTGGATCGATTGAGAAAGAGATTCGGGCGCGGTAAGAAAAAAGCCGGGCGCGGCAGAAAAAAGGGCGGGGCAGCATATAGAAAGGTTCAATCTGCATGAGGAACAACATATGGTTTCTTCCTAAGAAACCTGGTATGAAACGTATGCTTTTCCATGCTATTAATCATTCAGGTCTTGGTCATCTCAATCGGTCGATAGCGGTGGCGCAATGGCTGAAAGTTGGTATGCCTGATTTGCAGGTCTTATTCCTCATCGAGGGTGGGGAGAATTTTATTAATCCAACGGGTCTCCCATGGATTATGGTACCCGGTCATAATCAGACCAGCGAAAATGAGAATTGTGAACAGATCACACGGAACATACTCAGCGTTTTTCGTCCTGATGTGTTGATGCACGAGACTGTGCTGCATGAACCCATCCATTGTTCTGCCAGAGATGCCGGCGTGAAGGAAGCTCTGATGACCAATGTTGGTGGCCTGTTACGGGACCAGATTACCCGTTCCTTGTCCAGGATGAACGAGCTTGACCTGCTGATTGTGCTGCAACAAAGGGAAGAGGTAGCGCGTGAGGACCAGGCTCTTATCGATCAATATACTGGCAGGACCTTGTTTGCCGGCCCCCTGGTACGGCAGAAAGATCGGTTCGCCAGTGACACTTTACGCAAAAAGCTGAATCTCACAGAGGCAAATAACGTTATTTTACTCACGTTCGGGGGAGGCGGATACAATCTCACCGGGGAACTGCTGGCGAATACCCTGGCAGCCAGGGCAGCTATCCTCGAGGGGTATCCCCGTGCAAAGCTCATTGTCATCACGGGACCGTACTTTAGTGGTGAATTGCCTGAAGAGGATGACTTCTTATGTTATGCCAGTCGCTTTGAGCCGTTTCTGACCGATTATCTTAACATCGCGTCGGCAGTGGTTTGTATGGCCGGCTACAGTACCGTCAATGAGATTGCGGCCTCCGGTGTGCCCGCGGTTTGTGTACCTGCCGCTGAAGCCGATGACCAGGTGGGAGCAGGGAACATGGAGGAATATGCTCTGCGTTTCCCGAATATCCGCATAGGCTCCACTGACACAGGGGATCTGGCTCTCCAGGTGATAAGCGCCCTGGCAAGAGCACGCGACCTCTCCGTCACTCAGGAGTTCTCTAGAAGAGCAAAGGCGGCTGCTGAGAGTATTGTTGGCGAGATCAAGCGTCTTTTTGATGATGCTGTTTGAAAGGATAGAGGGTATGACGGAAGCTACTAACTCTGAGGAAAACCCAAAAATACAACATGTAATCGCTATAATGAGCGGGAAAGGTGGCGTCGGGAAATCTCTCGTTACCGTTCTACTGGCTTCTGCATTGAGGCATCAGGGTCTGCAGGTTGGCATTCTGGATGGCGATCTCAGCGGTCCGAGCATCGTCAGAATGTGTGGTCCCGAAATACAACTTTCTATGACCGATGATGGCAGCATAGAACCCCTGGTAAGCGAAGAAGGTCTGAAAATCATGTCCATGAGCCTGTTCCTGGAGAATGAGGCGGATCCAACCCTGTGGCAGGGATCGATGCTTGCCAGCGCCTTTAAACAGTTCTATAGTGAAGTTGCCTGGGGCCAGCTTGATTACCTGCTGGTCGATGTGCAGTCCGGCACGTCTGATGTACCGATGACCATTTTGCGGTCACTCCCTTTAGATGGTGTCGTTATTGTCTCATCCCCCCAGGTTCTGGCAGCGACTGTGGTAAAGAAAACTATCAATATGGTACATCAATTCAATGTACCCATTCTTGGCATTGTCGAAAATATAGCATATTTTATGGCTCCTGGAGGAGAGTACTGTGAAATCTTTGGTTCCAGCAGTGGGACTGAACTGATCTCTTTAGCCGACGCTCCTCTGTTAGGGCAGTTACCGCTTGATCCCAAACTGGCCGTACTCTCCGATAGCGGTCATATCGAAGAGTACCATTCGCAAGCCTATGAAACTCTCATGGCAAACTGGCTGAAGGCGTTGAAGATCGAGCGCTAGTTCGATCGAGGCGTCAGGACTCTTGGAGCGTTAGCTCCCAAACCGGGTGTGGATTAGGAAGTCAGGGGAGCTTCCATTCTCTCCCATTTCCCATCATTCCAGAAAGATGGAATTTGAAACGAGGGGACTTAGGGGTAATAGCCTCTAAGTGGATTTTGGGGCTGGAAGCCTTTCCGTCTTCCATTTCTCCTTTTATCCAAAATCAAATTGATGGAGTAAGCAATGCGTACAGTAAAGCGAATTTGTATCATCGTATCTATCGTTGCTCTTCTAGGTTTAGGAAGCTGGTATTTGCTTCCTTCTGCTATTTCACATAATGCGCATGCGACCGCTGCGACGGGCGTGGCACCAATTGCGACGCCAGCTCCGACGACACCGATCAAGTACATTGTGGTCCTCATGATGGAAAATCGCACCTTCGATAACCTGTTTGGGCAATTCCCAAAGGCTAATGGCATTACTCTACCGCAGGCGACCGACCCGGTCTACAGGGATTTTGATCACCAGGGACCTCCCGTGATAGCGGCCATGGATGGCGGGAAAATGGATGAGTTCCCGGCTCGGGGCCAGGTACAATACACACAGGCAGATATACCCAATTATTGGAGCTATGCTCAACATTATGGACTGGGCGATGACTTCTTCACTTCCGTGGCTGCCAGCAGTACGCCAAACCATATAGCGATGGTGGCATCACAGAGTGGCGGGGTCGATACATCGGTTACCGTCAGGGGCGGTACCTTCATCAAGGGGGGATGTGGGACGACCCAAAACAGCGTCGCTTACTCCCGGCACCCCGATACAAATGTTGGAAATTTTGGATGGGCCTGTTACAACATCAACAGCATACCGCAAGAGCTAGACAACGCGGGGATCAGCTGGCACTATTACAACAATACGCCGTTCTGGAATGGTCCCGGGTTTATTCAGGCGACGCGTAACTCGAAAAACATCATTGGCAATCCAAATCTCTTTGTCAGGGATGTGAAAGCTGGCAAGATGGCTAATGTGACATGGATCACTCCGCCCAGCAGTGCGCAAAGTGATCATCCTCCCCACTCCTTACTCGAGGGCCAGAATTTTGTGACCACGGTGGTCAACTCCGTCATGAATAGCCCCTACTGGGCCAATACCGCCATCTTCGTCACCTGGGACGATTGGGGTGGCTTTTACGATCATGTACCTCCGCCGCAGATAGATGGGCTGGGTTTAGGTCCGCGCACTCCGCTGCTTGTAATCTCACCCTACGCTAAGCCCAACTATATCTCGCATCAGCTGAGTGAATTTTCCTCATTCGATAAGTTTATCGAAGAAGACTATAATCTGCCCAGCCTGAACGCGCGTGATGCGCTGCCGCAGATCAGTGACTTGATGGATTACTTCGATTTCCAGGGCCCACCGCAGCCGCCATTGATCCTCAATGCCCTTCCTTACTCCAATATGCTGCACGTCATTGCTACAGCAGGAGGAGGTGGGTCCCACTTTCCATATATTGCGGGATGTCTTAATCCAGTACAAGGGGATGTGAACACAACATTCAATTTCGATATAGGCTATACGCCCAATACTCCTCCGACGAAATCAGTGGTGACGATTGACGGGGTCGATTATCAGATGTCGAATCTCGGGAAGTTGCCGGGCAACGGGGGAACACTCTACAACTACAGCACGAAGCTTGGGAGTGGTACCCACTCCTACAGCTTTACCTTCTCCGATGGTAAAACGACTGCCACTGTTCCTGATAATAACGTTTCTTTCTCAGGGCCGCGTATGAATGGATTCGTTCTCACGACCACTTTATCCCCGAGTATAGCCCTGGTTGGTCAGAAGATCACGTATACAACGAAGTATGTTTCACCAACTAATACGCCGCCAACACTGGCTGAAGTCGATATCGATGGCATTCCCTATCCAATGGTTTCAGATGGGTCAAACAACTATAAAGCCGGTGTGAAATATTCTTACAGTACGAATAGTCTCTCCACCGGAGAACACTACTATCGTGTGCGTTTCGATGATAGTCCGGATGGGTCGGACCTTGTGATCCAGGAAGGTAATTCTGCACCTGATATAACACCAATATCGTTGTCGAAGTCGTCGGTCAATCCTACTTCTGGTAACGGCTCAACGACCTTCACGTACCAGACAACATACCTGGATACATCAAACCAACCTCCGGCGCAGGCGCTGCTTTTCGTGGACAAAACCAACTCGTATCCCATGACGTATGTCTCCGGTTCATATAAAACGGGGGCTATTTACCAGGCGACTGTAACCGGCCTGTCGAACGGGAAACACACATTTTTCTTTTCCTTCTCGGATTCCGTGAGTACCTGGGCTGATCCCTTATCCCCGAAGGCCTACTCAGGACCTGACGTGGGACCAAATGCTCATGCTATCGCTCCCGGAACAGAGATTAATGTTGATCCTACAGGAGATGATGGCGAGGATATGAGTTAGTGAAGAGGTTTTTTCGGGGGATTACCTGCCTGGAGGCAGGTAATCCCCCGAAAAAACCTCTTTTCTTTCTTGAGCCAGGATAAAGTTTGCCACGGCATAGTACTATAAGATACCCCCATCCGGGTAGCCACTATTCGATTGACGTAAGCCTGACGGGATATGTTATACTCTACAGGGTGCTTACTATCTTATTTTGTGGGCGACTATATTCTGAAATCGAATGCAGTGACATTGTAGCGCATAATATGTTACAATGTATAACCGTGTTGTTCTGCTTATTTTTTACAGCAGTACAGGTTTTGAGAGAGCAGTATGGTTGAAGTTTCAGGTAAATATTTTGCTAGCAGAGGTTTAGGGAGCATAGATGGAGGCGAGAACACAATCGCCTACACTGGAAGAATCTAGCATAGTCGAGCGTGTCGCGCGCATCGTCTCCAGTGTACGCGGAACAAAATCTAATTACGCCCATTTGGCCTCAGAATTAGAGCCTGCCATCCCTTTTGATATTTTTGGGATTGCGCTGCTGCGTCATGACGGCCAGGCAGTGCGCGTTACCGTCTGTAAACGCAAGGGAAATGGCTGGTTTGCTCATCATCATCAACACCCACTCTCCGATTCGATGGTCGAGCGTATCTTAAGCAGACGAACGAAGTCTTCTTTGCAAACCTTCGAGCTATCCGGGGAAGATGCAGATGAAATAATCATCCAGAACTATCCAACCGGTCTGGATGGTTCACCAGCCGAGAGTGGCGATGCCTTGAGCGGGAATCCTTACTTGCGTGCAACTCTCATCGCCCCACTCGTCGTGGCAGATCGCATACTTGGCACGCTCGAACTTGGCAGCACACGCCTCAATGCCTATGCCGATGAAACCTTGCTGCGCCTCATCAGTGCGGTAGCCCGGGTACTGGCTGCGGCCATAGAAAGTGCCCAGGTTGGTGGCAGTGTAGAGATACAAGATCGCCAGCGCCAGGAACTGAAAGATGTCTCCAGCGCTCTCACCTCCGATATGGATCTCTCCATGATTCTCGATCGTATCGTCGTTGGGATTGCTAAGGCGTTGAATATGGCTTCGGCGATTGTCACCTTTGATCAACGAACCGGCAGTCTGCACCTGGAGGCACAGTCAGGTCTCGACGATGCCGTCCTGGAAAAGGTCATTAGGTGCGAGGTAGCTTCAAGTGAACAATCCATTCTTGGCCTTACCTTGCGCCGCCGTCAGCCCTGCGTCTCACAGAACATCGACGATGATGAACGCTTCCCCCTCAGTTCTGGTTTCGCATCCGAACTCGCCGTTCATTCCATCTTCAGTCATCCGCTTCTCACGGGTTCAACTGTTTATGGCGCACTCTTACTCTGCTCACCCGAACCAGGAGGCTTTACTCCACTTAAAGCTGACATTCTGTCACTCTTTGCGGGACAGGCCACCATCGCTATTCATAATGGTATGCTCCTCGAGGCTGCACACGAGCGCAGGCGTTTTGAGGAAGAAATCGAACAGCTTGAGCTTCTGCATCACAAGAATCTGACGGCAACAGAAGTTGAAGATGAGCAGGCATTGCTGAAATACTTACGAGAGGAATCGGAACGCATATTCGGCCTTAGTTTTAGCAGCCTTTTGCACGTCATTAGTGAAAAAATGCTCACGGGCAGTGAACGCCACATACTTCGAAATGCAGGAGTATCTCCCACCGCCAGGGATGCCCTGGAAGCCTCTACCTGGCCGGAGCAAAATGAAGATGCCGGAAGCGGCCATTCACAACTGCAAGAAGAACGAACAGCCCTCCTTGCGCAAACAGTTGAAGCTTCCCTTGCCCGTGCAGGTCTTTTGGGTGATGTCGGTGCAGCCCTTGGTGTTCTCGATCCAAACCGACCCCAGGCAAAAGAAGCCGCCCTCTCTCAATTCAACGAGCCGATCATACGCCATATAGTTGATCCCTTGTTTGTCATTGATCTGCACGGACGCTGTATCTATGTTACTCCTGCCGCCGAAGTATTTTGTGGGATGCGGTTAGATAGACGTACCAATCCATTTGTAGATAGCGCGTTGGGAGTATTACATCTTGCATCTTCCATATCCTTGCAAGAGGCGTTTGCAGTGTTGCTGCCGCGCATACGTAATGTCAACGAAGTGCTTTCCTACCTGCAGGCATTTACGCTTGAGAACCTTGAAGAGGACGATGACCTGATGCCCACAGGAGGTGGAGAAGATCGACAGAACGTTCATCTCTTGCCCGATTCGTGGTCGGCAAACACCTTACGTTGTATCATCGCTGCGGAACCCATCCAGAAAAAACCTCCCTTGCATTTGTATGCATATGACGATCACATAATGCCTGCGGATTATCAACTCTTGCTTGATGAACCAGGTAATCTGGAGCGTATCTCGCAAAGAATACTTCATAGCGCCCCATCGGATCGCCACTACCAACTGAAGCGCCATCCCCTGTATGATTCGGATGGACAACTGATAGCGAATGCCCTGCAAGTGCAAGACATCACCGAACAGGTACGTGACGAAAAAAACAGGTCGGCACTGCTCTCAGTAGTTTCGCACGACCTGCGTACCCCGCTTACAACCATTAAAGCGGCTGTAACAGGGCTCATGCAGTCAGGAGTCGAGTGGGATGAAAAGATGCTCCACGAGATACTCGAAGAAATCGACGCCGAAACCGATCACCTTGATACGCTTGTCAACTCCTTGATAGAGATGTCACGTATCCAGATGGGGGCACTGGTGCTGGAAAAGGAATGGTGCGACGTTGTCGAGTTGGTACACAGCACGCTCTCTCGCATGGAACGCATTCTGGATAGGCGACCTGTGCGCACCGAATTCCAGCCGCAACTACCACTTATCCAGGCTGATTATGTACAACTCGGGCGTGTTTTTCATAACCTGATCGAAAATGCCGCGCGCTATAGTCCTGCGGGCACGGAGATACTTATTACGCTGAATATGGTCTCTCAACAAGGTCTGATCGATGTTTTGCCGGAAAGTTCACGTCACTTTTTGCAAGCGCAAGTAATTGATCATGGAAGCGGTGTGCCGGAAGGGGAGCGCGAACGCATCTTCAGACCATTTTATAGTTTGGATTCGAAGAGCAGTGGGCTGGGGTTGGCTATCTGTCAAGGCATTGTGGAAGCTCACCAGGGTCGCATCTGGGTAGAGCCTGCGTCACATGGAGGATCGCGTTTTGTCTTTGTGTTGCCAAACATCTCTTAAGGGAGTACTTCCTGTATGAAAACCAAGAGAAAATGCATACTCGTCGTCGATGATGAGCCCCCCATTCAGCGCATTTTGCGCCGAAATCTCAACATGAGTGGTTATGATGTCTTGATTGCAGAGGATGGGAGAGAGGCAGTAGAAATGGTACGTATGCATCAACCAGACCTTATTCTGCTCGACCTCTGGTTACCAGGTGAGATAGACGGGCTGGGTGTATGCCGGCGGGTTCGTCAATGGACGCAGACGCCTATTATCGTCTTATCTGCTCGCAAAGAGGAGAAACAAAAGGTAGAGGCGTTAGACCTGGGGGCCGATGATTATTTGACCAAGCCTTTCAGCAACGAAGAACTGCTGGCCCGTGTGCGTGCTTGTCTAAGACGCGCCGCGGGAAGAACGGAAACAGAAAGTCTGCAACAACCCGAGATTTTGCAGACCGAAGACGGTTATTTAAGTATGAATACTGTGCGCCGACAGGTGCGGGTAGGCGATCAAGAGGTCAAGTTGACGCCGACAGAGTTTGAGTTATTGCGACAACTCATGTTACACGCGGGTAAGGTACTGACACATCGTTCGCTGCTGCGTGCTGTATGGGGCCCAGAGTACGGAGAGGAAGCCGATTACTTGCGCGTCTACGTGCGCCAGCTGCGGCTGAAGGTCGAGGTAAAGCCTTCGCAACCTCGTTATATCCTCACCGAACCCGGCGTTGGATACGTTTTCCAGGCCCAGATACGCAGTATACTGAATGCAGGGACGCAATGGAGCGAAGCAGTCGACACCCCATCGAGGGGACAGGTAATAGGGGACGATACAGGCAGCGGAGGGTATTTCGCTTCTGCCTCCTCTGATGAGGTATCGTCACTAGTTTCCATCTCACTGGTTGAAACGGAGACCAGTTGAGATTTGGGATATTTGCTTTAAAAGTTTAACTGAGCTAATGGAAATCTTAATACAATTTTAACAGCTTTGCCCGATTTTTTATGTTCATCTTGCAAGTTTTGTCGTAAACTCCTATGCAGGAGAGAGGAACGACAAATTATGTACGAGGCTGGCCTTCTGTTAAAAAGGGATGGCCATTGGGGTCGCCATGCTGAAGCTGATCCGTTCAAGGGAGAGGGAATAGAGGATAATGGAGCTGCAAGATCAAATAATGGATGGGGATTTACAAACGCTTGGTCTCCAATCCATCCTGAAAATGCTCGCGCTGAGCGGTAAAACTGGCACATTATTTGTACATTCGGGGCCAGAAACCATCTCTATTAGCCTGCGTAAGGGTCAGATTGTGGCGTTGCGTGAAGGCGAAGCGAATCAGCCGGATCTGCTGGGGATGCTCTGCCTGATTAATAAACTCGATCCACCTCGTGCTCAGGCTGTGCGTGAAAGCGCGCAAGGCAACATGCAGGTAGCGCTGGCGCTATTGGTCGAACGTAATTGGATGAGCCCTGATGAGATGCAGCGCCGCCTCGAATTCACAGTCACTCAAGCGATCAGTCACGCACTGCGCTGGGTTGACGGACGTTTTTCCTTCCATCGCCAGCTCATCACCATGGAAAGCAGAATGCAAGCCCTGGATGTCGATTCTGTATTGTTGGAGGCTTTACGCCAGGCTGACGAATGGGAAGAAATGGGGCAGACAACGCTCACACGTACCACCGTTGCACGCTGGTT
>WNFT01003716.1_pt1 | contig 13742 bp, 13 predicted proteins | sample 5400191 | NCBI WGS metagenome assembly WNFT01 (sample SAMN13153359, study PRJNA577476) | soil metagenome | isolation source: 80 cm saprolite under Madrone tree | place: USA:California | collected 2016-06-14
CGACTAATCAGGATTTGGCCGTTCGCCGGCCGGTTCACCCGAAATCTGCACTAAATTAAATTACTTACCTGATTGCGCCAACGGGCCACGGAGACCCGGTTGTCCTATGCGGATGGCGGCAAGGGAAACGGCCGAGCAAGAAAAATCGAAAAAAGACTTGCATGTGAGATGCTGTTATAGTTAACTATATCACCATGGGTTGATTAAGGTGATCGCTCGCACCGGAGTGCGCGAGCGAAAAGCTGACCCGAAAGTAAAGAAGCTTAAGGAGTAAGGAGAATGATCATGAAATCTCTTCGTCTTGTGCTCTGATGGCGCTCTACCGTGGCTTTCGCCCAGTCCGACGCGCAAAAGTCCTTCGACAAACTGAAAACTCTGACGGGTTCCCGGGAAGGCACCATGGAAGGCAAGCCTCCGCTAGTCTCGCTTGGCGTGACTTCCATGGGTTCCGCGCTCATGGATGAGATGACGGGGAGTGGAAGTCCCGACGATCCGATAACTATGTTTCATCTCGACGGCGGTCGCTTGCTCATGACCCATTATTGCGACGGAGGAAATCAGCCTGGCATGGTCGGAACGATTTCGCCCGACGGCAAGACCATCACTTTTGATTTTCTCGACGTCTTCAACCTCATCGACTCCGATCATCACACCGAAATCTCGGAGTTCGCGATGGCGGAGGGCAAACAGATGGGTGGATTGTTGGACCTGAAGCGCACCGAGTGATGCCGCTTCTGCGGCCATGTATCGTGAGGAATCCGAGGAGGTGCAGCGGTCGATCGCAACGATCACTCGCAACCTCTCTCGGGAGGGCTGTCTGGAACCCATAATGGATCGTGAGTGGAACGACAATCAGCCGATTTACCGCCAGCTTCGCGACCGCGTGGTCGCCATGATACTCGACGGCGTGCTCAAAGAAGGCGATCCGCTGCCGTCCGTGCGCAATGTCGCGGCCGAATATCGAGTCAATCACCTCACGGTACTGAAGGGCTATCAACAACTGGTGGACGAGCAACTGGTCGAAAGTAAGCGAGGTCGCGGCATGTTCATCAACGCGGGCGCGCGCAATCTGCTGCTGCGAGGCGAACGCCAGAAGTTTCTTGCGGAAGAATGGCCCAGGGTCTACGCAACCATTCGGCGGCTCGGACTGAAGGCGGAAGAACTGCTCGATGCGGCCGCAAACCGCCGGTCGTCGCCGGATGCCGCACTGTCGAAAACCGAAGAGGAGGAGCGCTGAAGCCATGGCATGCATAGAAGCACGCGGTCTCCGCAAGGCCTTCGGCACAACCGTCGCGCTCGACGGCATCGATCTGCGCGTCGAAGAGGGCCGCATCCTCGGACTCATCGGTCCAAACGGCGCAGGCAAGACCACCGCGCTCAACGCGATTCTCGGCCTCACTCCTTATCGGGGGGAACTGAAGGTTCTCGGCCGCGACCCCTGGACCGAGCGCGATCAGCTCATGCGCGATGTCTGCTTCATTGCCGATGTCGCCGTGTTGCCGCGCTGGCTACGGGTTTCGCAGGCGCTCGACTACGTTGCCGGGGTGCATCCGCGATTCGATCGTGCCAAGGCGGAAGGTTTTCTCGCCAAGACCACCATCCGGCACGCCAGCAGGGTCAGGGAACTGTCGAAGGGCATGGTGGTCCAGCTGCATCTCGCGCTGGTCATGGCCATCGACGCGAAATTGCTTGTGCTCGACGAGCCGACGCTTGGTCTCGACATCCTGTATCGCAAGCAGTTCTACGATTCGCTGCTGAACGACTACTACGATCGCAGCCGCACCATCGTCGTGACCACACATCAGGTTGAAGAGATCCAGAACGTCCTCACCGATGTCATGTTCATCAACCGCGGTCGAATCGTACTCAATTGCAGCATGGAAGAATTCGAGTCGCGTTACCTGGAAGTGATGGTCAATCCCGAGCACGTCGCCGCAGCACGAGCGCTCAAGCCGATTCACGAGCGCCAGGTGCTCGGTCGCAGCCTCCTGCTGTTCGATCATGTCGATCGTCAGCAACTGGCCGCGTTGGGCGACGTGCGCACACCCAGCATCGCCGACTTGTTCGTTGCCGTGCTGGGCAATCAAGCCGGCGCAGCACAAGGAGCGGCTATATGAATACTCAATCGAACGCCGTGCCCGAGTCTCCCCTCGACTCGCAGGTAATCGCGCCCGCGGCCATCTCGGCGACTCGGCGCATGTACTGGTCGGTGCAACGCGAATTGTGGGAGAGCCGTTCCATCTATATCGCGCCGTTGGCCGTCGCGGCCCTAACTCTGTTCGGCTTCTTGATCAGCACCATTCATCTGCCGGACAAGATGCGGGCCGCGTTGGCACTCGACCCGGTGCAGCAGCACGAGGTCATCGAGCAGCCGTACAGCTTCGCTGCGCTTCTGATCATGGGGACGGCGTTTATCGTCGGGGTGTTCTACTGTCTCGACGCGCTGCACGCCGAACGTCGCGATCGCGGCATTCTGTTCTGGAAGTCGCTGCCGGTTTCCGATCTCACGACCGTGCTCTCGAAGGCGAGCATCCCGCTCGTGGTTCTCCCGCTGCTCTCCTTCGCGATCATCGTTGCCACGCAGTTAATCATGCTGCTGCTTAGCACCGCAGTACTGCTGGGGAGCGGTCTGAGTGTCGCGAAGCTCTGGACACAGTTGCCGTTGTTCCAGATGTCGCTGATGCTGCTCTACCACCTTCTGGCCGTGCATGCGCTCTGGTACGCGCCCATCTACGGCTGGCTGCTGCTGGTCTCAGGCTGGGCGCGGCGCGCGGCATTTCTATGGGCCGGCTTACCGCTGCTCGCGATCGGCGTCGTCGAGAAGATTGCCTTCAACACTTCCCATTTCGCCGCCATGCTGGAGTCCCGCTTGAGTGGCGGCGCGGCAGGCGCGTCCACAGCGTCTGGGAGCGTCCTGATGCCTCCGATGACACAACTCACTGCGGGTCAATTCCTAATCAGCCCTGGTCTGTGGATCGGGCTGGGAGTCGCCGCGGCATTCCTCGCCGCAGCGGTCCGGCTGCGCCGCTATCAAGGACCGATCTGAGTCGCATCACCCTTGATTGCAATTCCTCGCATAAGGAGAAGCGATTATGAGCACCGCCGTCATGATGGAACGGATTGCAAAAGAGTCGCCGCGGTTCAAGGCCAGGATTGCCGGTGTTTTGTTTTTGCTCATCATGCTGACGCCAACCTCTAAGCAGCAAAGGTTTAATTCGATGTTCAGGAGGACGCATGCAACCCCTTATTGGTCTTAACTGCTCAACGATTGAATGTACTTCTCTCTCACCCAGTGCTCCGATTTGGCAGGACGTCCTGGCACAGGCGATGACCGGCGAACTAGTCGCCGCGATGAACTACACCTCCTTGTCGGAGATATGTGACGATCCCGAAGAAATGGCCGATGCATTAGAGCATGCGGAGGGCGAACGGGGGCATGCTGCTGCGTTCGCTGCCGAGGGGCGCAAGATTGGAGTGGACGTCCCCAATAACGTCGACGCCAAGCATTGGAAGCGGCTCCGCGACGCATTCATGCGCTGCATCACAGAGCGTGACTTTATTGGCTGCCTGATCGTCCAGGAGATCATGCTGGAATCATTCGCCGTCGCAAGCTATGCACGCGTCGGGAAGGTCGCGCCAGGGAGTCTTGGCAAGACCTTTGCCTCCATCGCAGCCGAGGAAGAAGAGCACGTCGATCACGCGATGGCGATACTCAGAACGGAGCGGGCCCTGGACGCGCAACGCTTCGACGATAAGGTGTACCGGCTGCATCTTGATGTGATGACCACTCTGGCGCAGATGCTGGCGAAGGAATGCAAGGATGGACACTGCGAAGTGTGCCACAGCAGCTGTGTGAAGCCATCACTGTCCGAGGTCAGCTTGAGTGCAGCCGAGCTTCGCGGAGCGTCGCTGCAACAGTATTTGAAGACGCTAGACATGCTGGGGATACCCGGGGAGGTAACACTTGCATGGGTGGCTCAGTTGCCAGTATAGCTGGGCGAGAGCGGACTCTCGAGGTCGATTTCGCTCTGGTCGGGCATCAGGAGAGTTGGAGAGCGGCCGCGGACGTACTCGCTGTCCTGCGCGGACCGGAGCGTACGCCTCTGCCGGACGATGAGATCAAGGACATCCTTCCATGGATTCCACCCAGAGCAGTCTGCCATGTCGACGTCGCATCGATCGTCAGTACGAAGATCGGCGGCGCGAAGGCGCGCGGCCTCTACATCGACTCCTTCATTCCTCCCGACCGTCTGGAAGCCGCCTACGTGCACGAGAACCGCGCCCGGGTTCGAGGGGCGGCGGCCTGCGCGATCAAGGCAGGAGCGAAGATCGTCAGTCTCGGCGGATTCAGCTCCATTCTGATCGAGGGCAACTTCGATCAGCTTCCGGAAAGACACGATACGGTCTTCACCACCGGCAATACATTGACAGTTGGTTTCATCGTTCAGGGCATCAAGAAGATGTGCGCGCTCGAGGGGCGGGACATCCACCGATCAACCCTGCTCATCGTTGGAGCAACAGGAGATGTGGGCTCCGGCTGCGCCCGTTGTTTGGCGCCTATCGTAAGGCGCGTGTTGCTTAGCGCACGCAACATGGAGCGACTACGCAGCCTCGCGGCGGAGTTGCAAGCTGATGGAGCTCAGGTGGAGATCTCGGCGGATCTCCAGCGCTTCTCCGCAGAGTCTGACGTCGTAATCTGCGCGGCCAGTTTGGCGTCCCCTTCGCTTCTGTTGGGCCGGATTACGCCCCACGCCCTCGTTTGCGATGCTGGCTACCCGAAGAACCTGTCTCCACGGGCGGAGATGCTTGGCGCCAAAGTCTTCTTCGGAGGTCTGGGACAGATCACTGGCGGATTGAAGTTCGCGCCGGATTTTCACGGAATTCTGAATCGGCATCCGTTCCCCGATGTGGTCCATGGATGTCTACTCGAAGGCATGGCTCTGGCTCTGGAGGGCCGCTTCGAACCCTTCTCTCAGGGAAGAGGATCCATCACTCAGGAGCGGGTCGAGGAGATTGAGACAATTGCTGCACGGCATGGGATCTATCTCGCACCGCTTTACAACGCCGATGGACCAGTGGAGGACCGACTTCATTGCCAGACGGAATGGTCGAGAGGATGAGTGCGTGGGCGGAGGACTGGGTCGAACTGCGGATCGGGTCACTTCGTGGATTCGAAGCCACCGCTGCTTGCGCTCTGGGGCAAGCAGGATCCGTTCTCGTCGGCATCATTCGAAGCCCGGTCCGCGCCATTGCCTTACCCGACAAGAAGTCAGTAGGGGCGAAAGTTCGAAAACGTCCGCTATAGCCGAGCATCATTATCCTGAGGTCGGCGGACCATCAACTGACGATGACTCAGTCGAAAACCGCGGCTTTGCCGGGTTTCTGGGCAACCCGGTGTGCCAGATGTAGGGATTCACTCGGTCCGGGAGCGCGCCTGTTGCACCATTTCGACTAAGACTCCCCGAGTCTCTGCTGGATTGTTCACCTCGCGCACGAATGCGATGCGGGCGCCGCGGATGCCATCCCCGGTCTTCACGCGCACCTGAAAGCCGAGGCGATCGACCGCTGTCATGGTTGCTTCCTGTGACTCAATGCGAGCAAACTTCTGGGCCAGCAGGATGAGCGCATCCTTGTGGTCGGTGTTCATGTGCTGAATGATCTCGGCCATTGAGTCGGCAAGAGGGTCGGGTTGGCTGCGCTCATAGTCGGAGGCCCATACCCAGCCCATCACTCCGAAGCCGCCCACGTAATAAACATCCACCACGTTCATGAGGTAAAAGGAAAAATCTTCAAAATCTACCCAATACTTGCTGTTAGCATAACGCGCTAAGTAGAGCTTGCGAGCCTCGGCCACCTCTGCGTCCGGTAGAGGCAGAACATTTCCTACTAGCGTGACCCTCGATGCTCCGAGCGGATCACCGGCGTCCTCCTGGGTAACAAGCAAGCTGGCGCGAGAGTCGGCCTGCAAATTCTGCGTGTGCATGGCCATTGTGCTGATAAGGAAGATGGGACGCCCGTGATCGTCCAACCCGTAGGGCATCACGGACCCGAACGGGAACCCCGGCTGTTTTCGCGACAGGGTCGAGAGGCTACCTGTGCGGCCCAAATACACCAAGGTGCGCGCACGCTCGGCGAACGCGGGCTCGGGGACCGGAGGCTGGTCAGTCACTGCCCCGGGCCCCGCATGTTTTCTTCGGGATGAGGTGGTCATCGCGGTCTTCTCTCCTATGGCTCTTCGTCGGGCGGACCCGCGGCGCCGGCAAGATCCTGAGGCTTGATCTTCTCGATGTTGAACTTCGCTACACGCTCGCGCATCGTCTTCAGAACATCTTCGAGAGGCGGGACGTCGCCCTTGATCCATCGCAACGGGTTGATGCGCGCCACGACAAACGAACGCAGGTACGGACTCACCAGTCCGCGTTCCTTTAGCTTTTTGACCACTGCGGCGACCTTTTCCTCGAGGTCCAGCACCATAGAGGCCCGCTTCTCATGATGCTTAAGGGCGGAGCGCAATGGGTCATCACTGAAGTCCTCAAGGCGTCGCAGGATCGGATGGTAAGCACCGCCACCGAAGCGCGCGACTCGTTCGTAGCACACCCCCAGAGTGACAAGTGCGGCCTGATCGAGATAGAAGGCAAACCCGGATTCGGGTCGCGAGCCATCTTCGTCAACCAGGCCACGGTAGATCCGTATGACTTCCAGTGAACGTTCCTTGAGGTTATGCGCCTTCTCCGTGTTCAGAGCCAGGATCTGCCACGCAACCTCGCGTTCCGCAACCACCGGAGCGGTGATGGACGTAGCCCCAAGGCGGCGCATGGCCTCGAGGCGATGGCGGCCGTTGGGAGTCCAGAAACCACCGCCTGGCGCCACAACAGTGATGACGGGGTCGAGAAAACGCCCGGTCTTACTAATAACGTCGGCGAGCCGTTTGTGGTGAGCGTCGGAGAGATCGCGTTGAAACGGCGTTGGCTCGATCTTGTCGAGGGGGAGAATCGAGAGCAGAGTTTGATGACCGCCAAGAGGTTCCTTATAGAGGCCCACCACGCAGCCCCCGGCCTTCTCGACAGCTTCCGCGGCTTCTGCGGCAGATCCTTCTGATTGTTCTAATCGGCATTCTGCCGGGGTGAGACCCCGGGTGCCGGGCTTGGCTTTGCCAGGACGTCGTCGGGCAGGTACGCGCTTTGCCATGTAGAGACTGTACCTTATCTGCGGCGAGGCTACCGAAGGTTAGGGAGCTGCCTTTGAGAACGCGATAGACGCGGTTCCTCATCTCCCTCCAACGGTTTAGAGTTGTCCCGTCAGGGATGCCAACATTCCAAGCCCTTAGGGAGGCAGCTCAGTTCTTTTGGGGTAGAATGAGCCGCGAGCCACTCAGGAACTCACAGCAAGCACTCGTTGAACGCTGGTGGGGGGCGGTCCGGTGCTCCTCTCTCTGCTTGAGTTTGCTTAGAGCACAAGATCCACAAGTGGGAAGGAGAGGCCATGCGGAACCAATGGCACACCTCAACGTCGGAAGTCAGATCCTCCACAAACGTCAGCCGCGCCAACAACAGCAACGGTTCCGACGACTGCCGGAATTTCTTCCCAACGCTGTGGGGTCTTGGTTTGGTTGTTTTCACCCTTCTATCGTCAGGCGGATGTGGAAACAAGAACGTGTCGGCAGCAGCCGCTCCCCCGCCAATCGTCCAGATTGTCGAGGTGATGCAACGAGATGTCCCCGTTTATCACGAATATCTCGCGACTCTGGATGGCTATGTGAACGCGCAAATCCAGCCGCAGGTTTCAGGCTACCTTATCAAACAGAATTATTTGGAAGGCGCCGTGGTTGGCAAGAACCAGGTACTTTTCAAGATCGATCCCCGCCCGTTTCAAGCAATCGTGGATCAAGCCAAGGCGCAGGTCGCCCAAGCCGAGGCGCAGCTTGGGAAGACGCAGTTGGACGTGCAACGCGACACTCCGCTGGCAAAAGAAAAAGCAATTGCGCAGAGCCAACTCGACAACGATATTCAAGCCAATTTAGCTGCCAAAGCGACCGTTCAAGCCGATAAAGCTGCTGTTGAACAGGCGGAACTGAATTTGGAGTTCACCAATGTTCGTTCGCTCGTCGACGGTGTGGCCGGAATCGCCAGCGGCCAAGTGGGAAATCTCGTGGGCCCGCAAATCATCCTCACCACAGTTTCTCAGCTGGAACCGATTAAGGCTTACTTTACGGTGAGCGAACAGCAATACCTCGCTTTCGTCAAGCGTAATCCGACGGAAGCATCTCGAGAGGCGCGTGAGAGACAGTTTGAGTTGGAGCTGATCCTTTCCGATGGATCTATCTATCCCCGAAAAGGAAGATTCTTCGCCGCCGATCGTCACGTGGATATCCAGACGGGAGCGATTCGGCTGGCTGGTCTGTTTCCTAATCCAGGCAATGTTCTTCGTCCCGGCCAGTTTGGCCGCGTCCGTTTCATAAGCTATACGCGGATAGGGGCGCTGCTGGTGCCACAGAAGGCGATCACCGAGCTTCAGGGAAGTTACCAGGTGGCGGTGGTCGGCAACGATAACAAAGTCACTCTGAGGACGGTGAAGGTCGGAGAACGAACCGGCGCAATGTGGATTGTTGACGAAGGTATCAAACCAGGGGAGCGGGTGGTGGTTGAGGGTGTGCAAAAGGTCAGGGACAGCATGCTGGTCAAACCCACTCTGGTGGCCGCCCAAGGAGAAGGCAACTGAGCCATGTCCAAGTTCTTCATCAATCGTCCAATCGTCGCCATGGTGATTGCGATCGTCACAGTCATTGTCGGTGCCGTAACCATCACCGGCCTTCCCGTCGCTCAGTTTCCCAACATCGCGCCCCCGGAAATTCAGGTACTCGCCACCTATGTTGGCGCGGACGCGCAGACACTCGAACAGTCGGTTGCCACTCCCATCGAGCAGCAAATGAGCGGAGTGGACAACATGAATTACATGTACTCGTTGAATGCGACGGGAAACTCGCAAACCACTCTGATCATAAATTTCGATGTGAAAACGGACCCCAACACCGATCTGATCCTCGCCCAGTCAAGGGAGACCCAGGCAGCATCTCAGCTTCCCATCGACGTTACCAACTATGGAATCACCGTCAGAAAATCAGTGACCGCCCCGCTGATGCTGGTCGCGGTGTATTCCCCGCATGGTACCTATGACGCGAGGTTCCTCGCGAATTATGCGTTTATCAACCTCCTTGATCCCATCACTCGCTCGCCGGGGATAGGCCAGGTCCAGGTATTTGGAGCAGGCCAGTACGCCATGCGGTTGTGGGTCAAGCCCGATCAGTTGGCTAAGCTGGGCATCACCGTCACCGAGATCGTCAGCGCGGTCCAGTCGCAAAACACGGTCAATCCTGCTGGAAGAGTGGGGGGCGAGCCTATTCCTCCGGGCCAGCAGTTCGCCTATGCGGTTCGCGCGCAAGGCCGGCTAGTCTCACCGGAAGAATTCGGAGAGATCGTGATCCGCGAGTCGCAGGGCGGTGTGGTGCGCGTCAAAGATGTGGCCCGCGTCGAGCTCGGGGCGCAGGACTACTCCGTGGCCGGACGCTTGAACGGTAAACCCAGCGCCATTGTTGCCGTCTACCAATTGCCTGGATCAAACGCGGTTGACGCAGCAGCCGGCGTTAAGAAACTGATGGCGGAGGTGAAAAGCCGCTTCCCGTCGGACATGGATTACACCTTGTCGCTGGATTCGACCCGATCCGTCGTCCAGGGAATGAAGGAAATCGTCATAACGTTGCTGATCGCGATTGGCCTGGTGATCCTAGTCGTGTACCTGTTTCTTCAAGGATGGCGCGCGACTTTGATTCCCCTGCTGGCTGTGCCTGTCTCTTTGGTCGGCACGTTCGTGTTCTTTCCTTTGTTCGGCTTCTCGGTGAACACACTCTCTCTATTTGGTTTGGTGCTGGCGATTGGCCTGGTGGTGGACGACGCCATTGTGGTGGTGGAAGCAGTAGAGCGTCACATCGAAGAAGGGATGGCTCCGAAAGATGCGGCCTTGAAAGCCATGGAAGAAATCTCAGGCCCGGTCGTCGGAATCGCCCTGGTGCTGTCGGCCGTATTTATACCCACCGCTTTCATACCGGGCATTACCGGAAGACTCTACCAGCAATTCGCAGTCACTATTGCGATCTCCGTGCTGCTCTCGGCGTTCAACGCATTGACCCTCAGCCCGGCGCTGGCTGCACTGCTGCTGCGGCCCAAAAAAGTCAGCAGAGGACTTCTGAGAAGGTTCTTCGACCAATTCAATCGGCTGTTCGAACGCGCTACCAACGGCTACGTTCGGGTTTGTGCGGCCCTGATTCGCAAAAGCGCCGTGGCCTTGATCATGCTCGTGGGGTTCGGCGCCGCCGCCTGGTTCTTCGGCAGCAAAGTTCCATCGAGCTTTCTTCCTGACGAGGATCAGGGATACCTGTACATCAACTTGCAGTTGCCGAGCGCGGCTTCCACCGAGCGCACCGACCTTGTGACAAGAAAGATTGAGGACATTCTGGCCCACACTCCGGGAGTGGCAACCACCACGAGTGTCATCGGCTTCAGCTTGCTCAGCTACACCCGATCCACATACAACGCGTTCATTTGGGTCACCTTGAAACCGTGGGACGAACGAGCCGACCGGGAAACCCAGTTTCAAGTGATAAAGGCGCGATTGAATCGAGCCCTCAGCCAGTTGCCGGAGGGGATTGCTTTTGATTTTTCGCCTCCCGCCATTCCCGGTGTGGGCACCTCCGGCGGATTCACGTTCGTCCTTGAAGATCGCGCCGGCAAGGATGTGCAATTCCTCTCCAGCAATTTGAATGCATTCCTGACGGCTGCCCGCAAGCGCCCTGAGATTGCGGGCGTGACTACCACGTTTCTCGGCAGCGTGCCCCAGCAGTTCATCGACGTGGACCGCGACAAGGTAATCAGGCAGGGAGTGTCCATCAGCGATGTCTACCGGACCATTCAGGCGTTTATGGGTGGATTGTTCATCAACTACTTCAACCGCTTCGGCCGGCAGTGGCAAGTTTACATTGAGGCGGAGGGCGACTACCGAACGCAAGCAGAGAACGTGGGGCAATTTTATGTCAGGAATCAAAATGGCCGGATGGTCCCGCTCTCCGCACTAACCAGATTTGAACCGCGTTCCGGTCCCGAATTCACCATGCGTTACAACCTGTATCGCTCGGCGCAGATCAACGGCAGCGCCGCTCCGGGCTACAGCTCAGATCAAGCGACGGCTGCTCTAGAAGAAGTCTTTGCGCAAACCATGCCACCCGAGATGGGCTACGACTATATAGGCATGTCATTTCAGGAAAAAAAGGCCCAGCAAGGTGTACCTCCGGCCGCGATCTTCGGGTTATCGTTGCTGTTTGTTTTTCTCATCCTCTCAGCTTTGTATGAGAGTTGGACCTTGCCATTCAGCGTCCTGCTGAGCACGCCGGTTGCGGTGTTTGGCGCTTTCGCAATTCTGTGGCTGCGCCGCGTCTTGCTGGGCGCTTTCTATCCCCCTTACATGGTGCAGATTGAGACTGATGTGTACTCGCAGATTGGGCTGGTCATGCTGATCGGCCTGGCTGCGAAAAATGCCATCCTGATTGTGGAATTCGCAAAGGACGAATACGAAAAAGGTACGCCTCTTGTGGAAGCAGCCCTCACGGGAGCCAGGCTTCGCCTCCGGCCCATATTGATGACCTCCCTGGCCTTCATTTTCGGATGTATCCCGCTGTGGACGGCATCGGGAGCCGGGGCGGTGGCCCGCCAGATCATGGGCACGACGGTCATCGGCGGCATGTTGGCGGCGAGCGCCCTCGGTATTTTCTTTGTCCCGGCCGTGTTTTGCGTGGTGGAGAAATTCTCCGGTGCTGAGCGCAAGAAGCCATCTTCTGCGAGCGCAATACCTCTTCCCGCGCAAAATCCGGGAGCAGGAGACGACTAAGGTGAGGACGCTGACTGCCCTTCGAATCCTGGGGTTAGTAATTCTGGTTCTAATTCTGGGATTCGCCTGCGGTTGCGCCGTGGGGCCGAACTACAAGAGGCCGACGGTCAACGTTCCTCCTGTCTATCGCGGTCTCACGCCGGAGGAAGTAGCCAAGGGCGAAGCCCGATCGTTGGCCGACGAGAAGTGGTGGGAGGTTTTTCAGGATGAACAACTAAGGGAGCTGGTCAAGACTGCGCTGCAACAGAATTATGACGTGCGTATCGCGGCCGCACGGATGCTGCAAGCCCAGGCCCAGTTGGGCATCACGCGGGCCGATCAGTTTCCCACCATCGCAGGCGGTGTGGCAGCCGCGAATCAGCGCAGCCCGCAATCAAAGTTCTTACCGGCGTTCGAAACCAGCGCGAACCAGGTAAGCGGGAACCTCGCCTGGGATTTGGATTTCTGGGGCCGGTACCGCCGCGCAACTGAAGCGGCCCGGGCCGACCTGGTGGCCAGCGAGTGGGCTCGGCGGGAGGTCATCACCGCCTTGATTGCGAACCTCACCGGTGCTTACTTCCAGCTTCGCGCGCTTGACTTGCAGCTTGAGATCTCCCAGCGGACACTGGCATCCCGCCAGGATTCCCTGCGACTGACCCGTCTGCTGGCCGACGGCGGCTCAACCTCCATGCTCGATGTTCGCCAAGCGGAACAGCTCGTTTTTACCGCAGCTTCTGAAGTCCCCAGCCTGGAACAACAGATTGAGCAGGAAGAGAATTTGATCAGCATTCTTCTCGGGAACAATCCCGCGCCGGTTCCACGAGGACGAAAACTGACGGAGCAGGAACATCCCCCCACGGTGCCCGCCGGGCTCCCCTCTTCTTTGCTGGAGCGGCGGCCTGACATCCGCCAGGCCGAAGAACAGTTGATCTCCGCCAACGCTCGAATCGGAGTCGCGCGAGCGGCGTACTTCCCCCAGATCTCACTCACCGCGACCGCCGGATATCAAAGTTCCGCGTTGACCGGTTTATTCAGTGGACCGGCGGGATTGTGGAACTTTGGCGGAGCGCTCACCCAACCGATCTTCACCGCAGGGAAGTTGCGATCGAACGTCCGCCTGACAGAAGCCCGGCAGCAAGAGTTCCTGCTCCGCTATGAACAGTCGATCCAGGGAGCGTTCCAGGAGGTTTCTGATTCTCTGGTCGCATACCGCAGAACCCAGGAGTTTCGTCAGCAACAGGAACTCCTGGTTGCTTCGGCACAGGACGCGACTCGCCTCTCGCAGATGCGGTACAGCGGCGGTGTTGCCAGTTATCTCGAAGTCCTCACCAACGACACCAACTATTTCTCTGCCCAACTCAGCCTGGTACAGGCTCAACTCAACGAACGATTGGCCCTGGTAGAGCTCTACAAGAGTTTGGGCGGAGGATGGGAACCGTGAGTTCATTTTGTATTTTGGCGGCTCTCCTAACAACTGGAAAGCGGCGAAACTGAAGACCTAGCCAAGCTAGGGATGATTCGGATCAACGCTAAGGTAAGCAAACAGGAGAGACTCACCGCTAGGCCTGTGGCTGCCTCCATTTGGTTCCACCGTTACAAAGACGGCGTCGATTTGATCCAATGTCTTGGGGTCGTCGCACTTCAAGATCCAACGCTTCTTGGCGGCATTATCCTCGTAGAAAACGCCGAGGTTGAGCGCCTGTTGCTGATTCGCTCCCCGCCGACCCCAGGCCTGAAACGTGCTTGCGTTCTTTACGGCGGTCTGCTGATCGAGGTCGTAGGCGTATAAGATCAACGATTTTCCTCGTGTGTAGAATACGCGGCCGTAC
>WNFT01003811.1_pt1 | contig 13742 bp, 9 predicted proteins | sample 5400191 | NCBI WGS metagenome assembly WNFT01 (sample SAMN13153359, study PRJNA577476) | soil metagenome | isolation source: 80 cm saprolite under Madrone tree | place: USA:California | collected 2016-06-14
GGCTCGTCGATCACGGTGACGAGGCAGCCGGGGCCGGCCACCGCGGTGGCGGTCCGGGGCGCGTGGTCGATGAGGCCCATCTCGCCGAAGACCTCCCCGGGATCGAGGGTCTTGAGGACCTCCCCGCCCCGGCGGAGGGTCACCGTGCCGTTGCGCACGATGAACATCTCGGCCGCGGCCTGGCCCTCCACGAAGATCACGACCCCTTCCGAGAAGGGGCGGGGCTGCTCGTCGAAGAAGGCGAGCATCTCGGCGTGGCGGCGGATCTCCGGCATCCCTGACGGCGGCTAGCCGACGCTGCCCTCGAGGCTCACCCCGAGCAGCTTCTGGGCCTCCACCGCAAACTCCATGGGGAGCTCCTTGAAGACCTCCTTGCAGAAGCCGTTCACGATCATGCTCACCGCGTCCTCGCTCCCGATCCCGCGGGAGAGGAAGTAGAAGAGCTGGTCTTCCCCGATCTTCGAGGTGGTGGCCTCGTGCTCCATCTGGGCGGTGGAGTTCTGCACGTCGATGTAGGGGAAGGTGGAAGCGCCGCACTTGTCGCCGATGAGCAGGGAGTCGCACTGCGAATAGTTCCGGGCGCCTTCGGCCGCCTTGCCGATCCTCTCGGCCGCCTTCCCGATCCTCACCAGGCCGCGGTAGGTGTTCTGGCCCCGCCCCGCCGAGATCCCCTTGGAGATGATCGTGCTCCGCGTGTTCTTCCCGATGTGGATCATCTTGGTGCCGGTGTCGGCCTGCTGCCGGTTGTTGGTCACCGCCACCGAGTAGAACTCCCCCACCGAGTCGTCCCCCTGCAGGATGCAAGAGGGGTACTTCCAGGTGATGGCGGAGCCCGTCTCCACCTGCGTCCAGGAGATCTTGGAGCCCGCCCCCGCGCACTTGCCGCGCTTGGTCACGAAGTTGTAGATCCCGCCCTTGCCATCCTTGTCCCCCGGGTACCAGTTCTGGACGGTGGAGTACTTGATCTGCGCGCGGTCGTGCGCGATCAGCTCCACCACCGCCGCGTGGAGCTGGTTCTCGTCCCGGATGGGGGCGGTGCATCCCTCGAGGTAGCTCACGTAGGCGTCCTCGTCCGCGATGAGGAGGGTTCGCTCGAACTGGCCCGTGTTGGCGGCGTTGATCCGGAAGTAGGTCGAGAGCTCCATCGGGCAGCGCACGCCCTTGGGGATGTAGCAGAACGATCCGTCGGAGAAGACCGCGGAGTTGAGGGCGGCGAAGAAGTTGTCCGTGTAGGGCACGACCGTGCCCAGGTACTTCTCGACCAGCTCGGGGTGCTCGCGCACCGCGTCCGAGAACGAGCAGAAGATGACCCCCACCTCGGCCAGCTTCGCGCGGAAGGTAGTGCCCACGGAGACGCTGTCGAAGACCGCGTCCACCGCCACTCCCGCCAGCCGGGCGCGCTCGTGGAGGGGCACCCCGAGCTTCTCGTAGGTCTCGAGGAGCTTGGGGTCCACCTCGTCGAGGCTCTGGGGCCCGTCCTTCTTCTGCTTGGGAGCCGAGTAGTAGACGGCGGCCTGGTAGTCGATGGGCGGGTAATGGACGTTCGGCCAGGTCGGCTCCGTCATGGTCAGCCAGTGCCGGTAGGCCTTGAGCCGCCACTCGAGGAGGAACGGAGGCTCGTTCTTCTTGGCCGAGATCAGGCGGATCACGTCCTCGTTGAGGCCGGCGGGGATGGTGTCGGCCTCGATGTCGGTGACGAAACCGGCCTTGTACTCGGCCTTCGTGATGTCGTCGAGGGGTAGCACGCTCATGGTCAGGCTCGAGTCGACGTTATCTAATCTTTACCAAAAAATCAAGTTTAGCGGGGACGGGCCGGGGCCCGGATAATAAGGAGGATGACCGACACCACCCAGGCGCGCAACGGCGTCCCCGGCGCGGTCCTCTGGGACCTCGACGGCACCCTCATCGATTCCGCCTCCTACCACTGGTTCGCCTGGCGCGAGATCATGGCGGAGGCGGGCCATCACCTGCACCCGCGAGACTTCGCGGACTCCTTCGGCAAGCGCAACGACACGATCCTGCGCGGCCTGCTGGGCGCGGACGTCCCCCCGGACGTGATCCAGCAGATGAGCGACGACAAGGAGGCGCGCTACCGCCGCTACGTGCGCGAGCGCGGGCTCGAGTTCCTGCCCGGCGCGGAGCAATGGCTGGGCCGGCTGCGGGACGCCGGCTGGAAGCAAGCCCTCGCCAGCTCGGCCCCGCCCGAGAACATCGACTCCTCCTTCGAGGCCCTCGACCTCCGCCGCTACCTGGACGCGGTGGTCTCGGCCGAGGAGGTCGGCAAGGGCAAGCCGGATCCCGCGATCTTCCTCCGGGCGGCCGAGCGCGTGGGCGTAGCCCCCTCCCGCTGCGTCGTGGTGGAGGACGCGCCGGCCGGCCTGGAAGGAGCGCGCCGGGCGGGGATGAAGTGCGTGGGCGTGCTCTCCTCGCACTTCGCGGAGCTGGTCGCCGATCTGGTCGTTCCTTCGCTGGAGGCCCTGCCCGCGCGCGCCTTCGACGAGCTGGTCGGAGGCCCCTGAGCAAGGGGAGGCCGGTCGAGGCGTCACGTCAACGGGTGGCGCCAGCGCAACTCCGGGAACCGCGATGCGCGTAGACGAGGACGTTAACGTCGATCAGCAGCACCCGCTTCGTCCATCAGATCGAGGAGCGCCGCCCTGTCGTCCAGGTCGACCCCGGGCAGGAGCCCGGACCCGCCGAAAGTCGTCAGCCGAACCGGGGGGTTTGCTCTCGTCGGCGGTCTCCGCGCCAAGAACCCGCGAAGGGCATCCTCGATGACCGCGGTCAGTGTTCGGCCGGTGTCCGCGGCAATGCGACGCGCCTGAGCCAGGAGATGGTCGGGGACATTGATCGTCGTCCTCATGCATCAGAGCATGTCATAGCTGCACCATGATGTCGCCACGCCGACACTCCGTTCAGGCTGCGTTCTCATCCGTCGAGTGATGTGTCAGCATAGCCCGGCCCGCCGAGATCCCCTCGGCGGCCGGAGACGGAGGGCACGCATGAAGAAATGGGCAGCCGTGCTCGTGCTCCTCATGACCGGGGCCAACCGGGTGGCCGCTGAGGACTGGCCGCAATGGCGCGGACCCCACGGGACCGGCATCTCCACCGAGAAGGGCATCCCCGCCCGCTGGGGCAAGGAGGACGTGCGCTGGAAGGTCCCGGTGGGCGGCCTCGGGGTGTCGTCGCCGGTCGTGTGGGGCGACCGCATCTTCGTCACCTCGCAGTCCGGGCGCGGCCTGCGGCGCGCGGGCAGCCACCCCAAGCTGGCGCAGGGTGAGGACGGGAGCGCGGAAAAGCCGCTGGGCGCGGTGGCGGGCGCGACTCCGGGGGAAGCGCCCGGGGTCGAGTTCGTCGTGGAAGCTTTCCATCGCAAGGACGGCCGGCGTCTGTGGGCGTATCGCTTCGCTGCCGACGGCGCCCTGCCCCCCGTGCACGAGAAGCACAACCTGGCCAGCCCCAGCCCGGTCACGGACGGCCGTCTCGTCTACGCCTGGTTCGGGACGGGGCAGCTCGTGGCCCTCGACCTCGCCGGAAAGCTCGCCTGGCAGCGCCACTTGGGGAAGGAGCTCGGGTCCTTCGACATCAACTGGGGAGCCGGCAGCTCCCCGGCCCTCTTCGGCGACCTGCTCTTCCTCCTCTGCTACCACGAGCCGAGGTCCTACCTGCTCGCCCTGGACAAGCAGACCGGGAAGGAGCGGTGGAAGGTCGATCGCGGCAAGGACGTCCGCTCCTACAGCACGCCCGTGGTTTTCGCGGGCCCGCGGGGAGACGAGCTGGTCGTGAACTCGACCGAGCGCGTGGAGGCCTACGATCCGCGGACGGGCGAGCTGCTTTGGCACGCGGGCGGGCCCCATCGCTTCGCGATCCCCGTCCCCACCTTCGACGGGGCGGTCCTCTACGCGAGCCGGGGCTATAGGAGCGGGCCCTACATGGCCATCCGCCCCGGGGGCCGCGGGGACGTCTCGGAGAGCCATGTCCAGTGGTCGGTGGCCACGGGAGCGCCCTACGTCTCGTCCCTCCTCTACTACGAGGGCCTGGTCTACATGGCGAGCGACGTGGGGGTGGTGACCTGCGTCGACGCGCGCACGGGCGAGAAGGCCTGGCAGGAGCGGATCCCCGGCATCTTCACCGCCTCCCCCGTGGCCGCGGAGGGAAGGATCTACCTGCTGAGCGAGACGGGCGATACCATCGTCCTGCGCGCCGGCCGCGAGCCGCGCGTGCTCGCGCGCAGCCCGCTCGGGGAGAGGATGGTCGCCTCCCCCGCGATCTCCGAGGGGCAGGTCTTCATTCGCGCGGACGAGGGCCTGGTGTCCATCGGCCGGGGGCGATGACGGCGATGCGGATGGCCCTCCTCGGAGCGCTCGTCCTGGCGGCCCTCGGCTGCGGCTCCTCGGGCTCGACGGACCGGCCACCCACGACCACCCCTCCGCCCGGCGGAAGCTTCTCCCTCGCCTGGAGCGACGAGTTCGAGGGACCGAACGGCGCCCTCCTCGACGCCACGAAGTGGACGCTCGAGACGGGAGGGGGCGGCTGGGGCAACCAGGAGCTCGAGACCTACACGGACCGCGCAAGCAACGCCTCCCTCAACGGCGAGGGCTCCCTCGCCATCCGGGCGCTCCGCGAGGCGTTCACCGGAGCGGACGGGATCTCCCGCGAGTACACCTCGGCCCGCCTGAAGACCCAGGGGAAGCTCGAGCAGGCCTACGGCCGCTTCGAGGCCCGCCTCAAGATCCCCCGGGGCCAGGGCCTGTGGCCCGCCTTCTGGATGCTGGGAGCCGACATCCCCGTCGCGGGCTGGCCGCGCTGCGGAGAGATCGACGTCATGGAGAACATCGGCCGCGAGCCCTCGACCGTGCACGGCACCGTCCACGGCCCCGGCTACTCCGGCGGAAATGGCATCGGCGCGGCCTTCACCCTCTCGGGCGCGGCGCGCTTCGCCGACGACTTCCACGTCTTCGCGGTGGAGTGGGAGCCGGCGGCGATCCGCTGGTACGTGGACGGCACGCTCTACCAGACCCGCACCCCGGCCGACCTGCCCGCGGGCCAGCGCTGGGCCTTCGACCACCCGTTCTTCCTCCTCCTGAACGTCGCGGTGGGGGGCAGCTGGCCGGGCAACCCCGACGCGACCACCGTCTTTCCCCAGACCATGCTCGTGGACTACGTCCGTGTATACAGGCGCCAGCCTTAGGGAAGGGCTGCCCACGGCGGTCGACGGCTTGCGCGACGCCTTTCGCCACGCGCTCCGCCGCCTGTTCCACCGGCCGGGACAGACCGCCGCCATCGTCCTGATCCTCGCCCTGGGCATCGGCGTCTCGACGGCGGCCTTCAGCGTGGTGCGGCGCGTGCTCGTGCGCCCGATCCCGGTCCGGGACCTCGACCGCCTGGCCGTCGCCTGGGAGGTGGAGCCGTCCGAGGCCGGCTCGCTCATCGAGGTCTCGTACCCCTACTTCCAGGACTGGCACGCCCAGAGCCGCTCGTTCGCGGACCTGGCTGCCTTCGGTTCCGTGAATTGGAGTTTCGAGTTCGTCGGACCGCCGCGGCGCGAAGGCGTGGCCGCGGCTTTCGTGTCCGCCTCCTTCTTCGACACCCTGCGCGCGCGGCCGCTCCTCGGCCGCACGTTCCTCGCCCCCGACGACGACCCCGCGGCTGGCCGCGTGGTCGTGCTCGGCTACGCCTTGTGGCAGCGCCGGTTCGCGGGCGACCCGGCCGTCGTGGGCACGAAGGTCACGAGGGGCCGTGAGCCGTTCACGGTCGTGGGGGTCATGCCGCGGGACTTCGACTTCCCGCAGGGCGCCCAGGTCTGGGTCCCTGTCGGACCCGAGCTGGACGCGGTGCGCCGCCGCGACTCCATGGCTCCCCTGGCGTTCCGCGGCCTGGGAGTGCTTTACGTCCTGGGGCGCTTGAAGGACGGGGTCTCGCTCGACGCCGCGCGGACCGAGTTGGCGGGCATCTCGCATCGCCTGTCCCTCGCCGACGGGTTCTCGACCGGCGGCTGGAGCGCACGGCTCGTCCCCCTGGTGGACCATTACTTGGGCACGAGCACCCGGCAGGCCCTGGAGGCGCTGGCGGTGGCCAGCGGCTTCGTGCTCCTCCTCGCCTGCGCGAACGTCGCAGTCCTCCTCCTGGTGCAAGCGATCGCGCGGCGCACCGATCTCGCCGTCCGCCAGGCGCTGGGAGCCAGCGCGGCCCGGGTCGCCCTCCATCCCCTCGCGGAGAGCGCGCTGCTCGCCCTCGCCGGGGGAACGGCGGGAACCTTCCTCGCGCACGCGGCCGTCCGGGCCATGGTGGCGTTCGGACCGAGCGGGATGCCGGGCCTTCCGGACGTGAGCGTGGACAGCCGCGCATTGGGCTTCGCCCTCCTGATCACGGGCGCGGCCACCGTCCTCGTGGCCCTGGCCCCCGCCCGGCTCGCCTCACGGCTCGCCATCGCCCCCACCCTCCAGGCCGGCGGCCGCGGGGGCAGGCTGGATCGACGTGGCTGGAACCTCACGCGGCTCCTCGTGACCGCGGAGGTGACGCTCTCGATCGTCCTCCTCGTGGGCTCCGGCCTCATGGTGCGCAGCCTGGGCAAGCTGCTCCATGTCGAGCTGGGCTTCGTGCCCGAACACGCGCTCAGCTTCACGGTCGGGCTCGCCGAGGAGAAGTACTCCACGGCCGTCGAACGCCGCGCGTTCCATCGCGCGCTCCTCGAGCGCCTGGCCGCCCTGCCCGGGGTGGAGGCCGCGGGGGCGGTCTCCCTGCGCCCGCTCGAGCTCGGACCGATCGGGATGGGCGCGTTCGTGCTCGTGGACGGCCGGCCCCTGGACCGCGCGTCCGTGACCGCGAGCTCGATCCCGGTGAACTGGCTCGCCGCCACGCCGGACTACTTCCGGGCCGCGGGCACCCGGCTCCTCGAGGGCCGCTCGTTCACCGAGCACGACACCCTGGACGCGCCCAAGGTGGTGGTGGTGAGCGAGAGCCTGGCGCGCCGCGGCTGGCCCGGCCAGAGCCCTCTCGGCAAGCGGCTCAATACCTACGGGGCCAAAGCGGAGATGAAGGACGGGGTCTTCGTGAACGTCGAATGGCAGACCATCGTGGGCGTGGTGGAGAACGCGCGCTACCGGGGGATCCAGAACCCCCAGCCCGACGTCTACCTGCCGGATGCCCAGTCGCCGGAGGCGGCGGGGTACGTCGTGGTGCGGACCGCGAGTGACCCCCTGGCCCTCGTGGGAGCCGTACGGGAGCAGGCGAAGGCGATCGACGCCGACGGCTTCGTGGACGACGTGACCACGATGCGCCGCCTGGTCGACGGCGCGCTCACGCCGTGGCGCTTCGCGAGCGGGCTCCTCCTCGGCTTCGCTCTCGCCGCCCTCGCCCTGACCGGCTCGGGCCTGTTCGCCGTGCTGCATCATTTCGTGTCGGGACGCACCCGCGAGATCGCGGTCCGCATGGCCCTGGGGGCGGAGCCCCGCCGCATCCGCGGCTTCGTGCTGGGCCAGGGGCTGGGGGTGACCGGGCTCGGCCTGGCCCTGGGCGGCGCGCTCTCCCTCGTCCTCGCGCGCTCCCTCTCGGCCCTGCTCTACGGGGTGGCCGAGCACGACCCCTGGAGCTACCTCACGGGCGCGGTCCTGATCGGCCTGGTGGCGGCGACGGCGTGCCTTCTGCCCGCGCGCCGGGCGACGCGGGTCGACCCCACGGTGGCCCTGCGCGCCGAGTAGCGCGAGAGGCTACGAGGGCCGCGTCAGGTCGACGAGGGTGAGGGCGAGCACGCGGGTGGCGTTCACCAGGTCCTCGATCGAGCACCATTCGTCGGGCTGGTGGGCCAGCTCCAGGACCCCCGGCCCGTAGGCCACGCAGTGCTCGACCCCGGCGATGCGCGTCACGTGCTTCTGGTCGTAGGTGCCGGGGCTGGCCACGATCGCGGCCTCCCGGCCCAAAACCTCGGCCACGTTGCGCCGGAGCGCCGCCACCAGCGGCGAGCCGAGAGGCGCCTCGGTCGGATGGACGACCATCAGGTCCTCGAGCTCGTAGCGCAGGCCGGGGACGCGGCCCGCCGTGCGGGCGAGCAGGGCCTGGACCTCGGCCTTCGCCGCTTCGAAGCCTTCTTCAATGAGGAAGCGTCGGTCGAAGACCGCGCGGGCGCGGTCGGCCACGCAGGGGGTCTGGATTCCGTCCACCGGCTGGCCGCCGGCGACGCCGTTGACGTTGAGGGTCGCGCGGGCGGCACCGGGGGGGACCACCGGCATGCGGGTGACCCTGCCGGCCAGAGCGGGCTGGAGCTCGGTCCGCACCGCCTCCAGGATCACGCCCATCTGCTCGATCGCGCTCTGCCCCAGGAAGGGCATGCTGCCGTGGGCGGTCCGCCCGTGGGTGGTCACCGCGAACCAGTACACGCCCCGGTGGCCGATGCAGACCCGGTCGACGTTCAGGGGCTCGGGGATGATGACGTAGTCGGTGCGGCCCTTCGCGATGCGGCCCCGCTCGGCGAGATAGGCGACCCCCGCGAAGCCGCCGCTCTCCTCGTCCACGGTGCCGCTCACCTCGATCGCGCCGGGAAGCGCGACCCCCGCTCGGCGGAGTGCCTCCGACGCGTACACCGCGGCCGCGATCCCGGCCTTCATGTCGCTGGCGCCCCGGCCCCACACGCGGCCGTCGCGGACGGTGCCTCCGAACGGGTCGACCGTCCAGCCCTCCCCCGCCGGCACCACGTCGGTGTGGCCGTTCAGGTGCACGACCGGACCGGGTCCGTTGCCCCGGCGCGTTCCCACCACGTTCACCCGCGGATGGGCCGGCGTGTGCTCGGGCCGGCCCTCCGCGGGGTGAAACTCCACCGCGAACCCGCAGCGCGTGAGGCGCTCGCCCAGAAGGCGCGCGCAATCCGCGTAGAGCTCGCCCGGCGGGTTGACGGTCGGGATGCGGATCAGGTCGGAGGCGAAGGCCACCATCTCGTCGGCGAGAGCGTCGACCTCCTTTAGAACGCTCGGGCGCGGATCCGTCATCCGGATCAGGTTACAGCAACCAGGGCCCGGAGTAGGATCTGCGGGACGCGTCTCCGCAATGAGGTAAGGAGGTCGTTGCAATGATGGTTCCCACCCTGCTCTCCCTGCTTCTCCTCGCGCCGACCGAAGAGCCGGCGAAGCCCAGCGACAAGGACAAGGCGGGGGCCGCCGACAAGGAGAAGGAGAAAGAGAAGAAAGACGCGGAAGAGAAGCCCGTCGTCACGCCCCACGAGCTGAGGATCGGCGGCAAGGCGCTCAAGTACACGGTCACCACGGGCCTGATCCCGCTCAAGAACGAGTCGGGGGAGACCGAGGCCAGCGTCTTCTTCATGGCCTACGTGGCCGATCGCTCCGGCGGTCCGGAGCGGCGGCCCCTGATGTTCTCGTTCAACGGCGGCCCGGGCTCCGCTTCCGTCTGGCTACATCTCGGGGCGGTGGGACCCAAGCGGGTGAAGATGCGCGAGGACGGCATGATGCCGTCGCCGCCCTACGAGCTGGTGGACAACGAGCACACCTGGCTGGACCTGACCGACGTCGTCTTCATCGACCCCGTGGGCACGGGCTACAGCCGTGCCACCAAGCCGGAGCTGGGGAAGAAGTTCTGGAGCGTCCAGGGGGACATCGAGTCGGTGGGAGAGTTCATCCGGCTCTACCTCACCCGCTACGAGCGCTGGGGCTCGCCGCTGTTCCTGGTGGGCGAGAGCTACGGCACGACGCGGGCCGCCGGCCTGGCCGGCTACCTCGTCGAGAAGAGCGGGGTCGCCTTCAACGGCATCGTCCTCGTGTCTTCGATCCTGAACTTCCAGACCGCCCGCTTTGCGAAGGGGAACGACCTGCCGTATCCGCTCTTCCTGCCGACCTACGCGGCCACCGCCTGGTACCATCGGAAGCTCCCCGCGGACCTGCAGCAGAAGCCGCTCCGGGCGGTTCTCGACGAGGTCGAGGGCTGGGCCGCGACCGCCTATCCGGTCGCCCTCGCCAAGGGCGACCGGCTGACCCCCGCGGAGCGCTCCCAGGTCCTCGACGGTCTCGCGCGCTACACGGGTCTCGACAAGCGCTACCTGGACAACGCCGACCTGCGCCTCGAGATCCGTCACTTCTGCAAGGAGCTGCTGCGGGGAGAGAGGCGAACCGTGGGCCGCCTCGACGGCCGCTTCAAGGGGATCGACGAGAGCGCCGTGGCCGACACGCCGGATTTCGATCCGAGCATGGCCGCCATCCGGCCGCCCTACACCGCGATGTTCAACGACTACGTGCGCCGAGCCCTCGGCTACAAGAACGACCTGCCCTACTACATCCTGGGCGGAGGCATCGGGAAGTGGGAGTGGGGCGAGGGCTATCCCGACACCAGCGAGTCGCTGCGCAGCGCGTTCTCGAAGAACCCCGACATGCGGCTCTTCGTGGCCAAGGGCTATTACGACCTGGCCACGCCTTATTTCGCCACCGAGTACACCTTGAGCCACATGGGCCTCGACCCGGGCCAGCGGGCCCGCATCCGCACCGCCGAGTACGAGGCGGGCCACATGATGTACATCCACGAAGGGGAGCTCGCGAAGCTCAAGAAGGACGTCGCCGCCTTCCTGCAGGCCGCTTTGCCTCAGCGCTAGGGCGGGCCGACCGAGAGCGCCGGTTGTCGGGTCATCCGGTTTCCGCTAGGCTCGTTTTTCGCCTCTCGGGAGACCCGCCATGCCCCGGATCGGTCGCGCCGCCCTCCTCGCTCTCGCCCTTCCGTCCGTCGGGCTGGCCCAGGCCCCCGCGAAGAATGGCCTCACCGCCGTGGCCGGTCTCAAGGTCGGCCACCACACCCTCGCCGCACGGCCCACCGGCTGCACCGTGGTCCTGGCCGAAGCCGGCGCCGTGGCCGGGGTGGACGTGCGAGGAGGCGCGCCCGGCACCCGGGAGACCGACCTGCTCGATCCGGTGAACACGGTCCAGAAAGTCCACGCGGTCGTCCTCTCGGGGGGAAGCGCGTTCGGCCTCGAAGCCGCCACCGGGACCGTCCGCTGGCTGGAGGAGAAGGGCATCGGCTTCGACGTCTACGTGGCGAAGGTGCCGATCGTGCCCGCGGCCATCCTGTTCGACCTCGGGGTGGGCGACCCGAAGGTGAGGCCCACCGCCGAATGCGGCTACAAGGCGGCGGCCGCGGCCACCGACGGCCCGGTGGCCGAGGGCAACGTGGGGGCGGGCGCGGGGGCCACGATCGGCAAGCTCGCGGGGCCGGGGCGGGCCATGAAGGCGGGACTCGCCAGCGCGGCCCTCACCCTCTCGAACGGGCTGACCGTCGCCGCCCTCGTGGCCGTCAACGCGATCGGGGACGTGATCGACCCCGCCACCGGCCGGGTGATCGCGGGCGTGCGCACCCCCGACGGCTCCCGCCTCGCCGACGCCCGCGCCCTCGTCCGCTCCGGCGCCCTCCTGCGGCCGACGGGGCCGGGGCAGAACACCACGATCGGAGTGGTGGCCACGAACGCGGCCCTCACCAAGGCCCAGGCCACGAAGGTCGCGCAGATGGCCCACGACGGCCTGGCCCGCGCCATCTCGCCGGCCCACACCCCGGTGGACGGCGACACCGTCTTCGCCCTCGCCACCGGCACCCTGGCCGGCGAGGCCGAGGTCACGGTCATCGGCGCCCTGGCCGCGGAGGTGATGGCGGACGCGATCGTGCGCGCCGCCCAGCAGGCCACCGGGATCCCCGGCTACCCCGCGGCCCGCGACCTCGCGAGGCCGTGAGCCTCCACCTCCCGCTCCTGCTGGTCTACTGCGTCCTCCAGGTCGCGGTGGGCCTCTGGATCGGCCGCCGGGTCAAGACCAGCGGCGACTTCTTCGTGGCCGGGCGCGCCCTCGGCCCCGGCCTGCTCTTCTCGACCATGGTCGCGGCCAACATCGGCGCGGGCTCCACGGTGGGAGCGGCCGGTCTCGGATACCGCGACGGGATCGCGGCCTGGTGGTGGGTCGGCTCGGCGGCCATCGGCTCCGTTATCCTCGCCTTCACCGTGGGGCCCCGCATCCGGCGCGTCGCCGCCCAGCACGGGCTGAGCACGGTCGGCGACTTCCTCGAGCACCGCTACGGCCCCGGGGTGCGCGCGGCGGTCTCCGCGCTGCTGTGGCTCGCGACGCTCGCGATCCTGGCCGGGCAACTCATCGCCCTCGCGCGGGTGCTCGACGTGGTGGCAGGCGTGCCCAAGTGGGCGGGCTGCCTCGCGGGGGGCGCCGTGATGACGATCTATTTCACGGCCGGCGGCCTCCTGACCTCGGCCTGGGTCAACATGGTCCAGCTCGTCGTCATGCTCGCCGGCTTCGCGATCGCCCTCCCCGTGGTCTTCGCCCGGGCCGGCGGCTTCGCGGCGGTGGTGCAGGCCACCCCGGGAGGGGCCTATTGGAGCCTGCTCGAGAGCGGAGCCTCCGGCTGGATGTACGTAGTGTTCCTCGGACCCGCCTTCATCATCTCGCCCGGCCTCCTGCAGAAGATCTACGGCGCCCGCGACGACCGCACGGTGCGCCTGGGCGTGGGCGCCAACGCGGTCGTCCTCCTCCTCTTCGCGTTCCTGCCCCCGCTCCTCGGGAGCGCCGCGCGGGCCCTCCATCCCGGGCTCGTGAACCACGAGCTGGCCCTGCCCACGGTCCTCATGCAGGACATGCCGACCCTCCTGGGCACCCTCGGCCTGGCGGCCGTGGTTTCCGCGGAGATCAGCACGGCGGACGCGATCCTGTTCATGCTCGCCACCTCGCTCTCCCAGGACCTCTACCGCCGATTCGTGAACCCCCGAGCGAGCGACCCTCAGGTGCTGAAGGTCGCGCGCTGGGCGGCGGTGGCGGGCGGCACCGCCGGGGTAGTGGTCGCGATCGTCTCCCCGAGCGTGATCGACGCGCTGAGCCTGTTCTACAAGCTGCTCACGGTGAGCCTGTTCGTTCCGGTGGTCGCGGGCCTCTACGTCCGGCGGGTGGGCACCCCGGAGGCGGCCGCGGCCATCACCGCGGGGGTGGCGACCCTGCTCGCCGCGCAGCTCGCGACCGGCGGGCGCGGCTGGGCGGGACTCGACCCGCCTCTGCTGGGCCTTTTGGCCGCGGTCGCGGCCTGCGCGCTCGTCACCGGTCTCCGTCAGGCGCGGTAGCGAGAAACCGCGGACCGTCTCCCTGCCCGCCGGTCACCGGGGCCGGATGCGTCCATCCATATCGGGGATGACGAAGGTCGGATCGATCCGGCATGGTCCGCCGACGCTCGGCGCCAGCGCGGCGCACAGGCCCTGGATGGCGGCGGCGCTGGGCTGCGGACCGCCGGCGACCCACCCGCGGAGCGCCTCCCAGCCCGCGACCGCCTCCGCCGGCGTGAAGCCGCAGTGGCTCGGCACCGCCTCCACCACCACGGCGGTGGTCAAGTTCGAGGCCGGCACCACCGAGGCGTATTCGCTCTCGTTCTCCACGAAGACGAGCCCGTCCTTGTCGGTGTGCAGGGAGACGATCTTCACGTTTCCGACGTTTCCCGTCGGCGTGTAGTCCTCCTGCAGCCGGTGGGCGGCGCCGGGGTGCGGGGACACGCGCTCGATCCGGGCGTCGGTGACCGGATCGTCGTAGACCACGTTCTCGTTGCCGACGCCGATCCTTCCCTTCAGCTTCCGATGATCGTGGACGAGGTCGCTCATGGCGAAGGTCGCGTAGCCCATGTCCGTCAGGACGAAGTTCTCCGGGAGCTGGAACAGACCTTGAAAGGCGGCGAGCCGCGCCTGCTGCGCAGGGGTGCGGGCCGGCGGTGGAGCCAGGATGCCG
>WNFT01004254.1_pt1 | contig 13741 bp, 14 predicted proteins | sample 5400191 | NCBI WGS metagenome assembly WNFT01 (sample SAMN13153359, study PRJNA577476) | soil metagenome | isolation source: 80 cm saprolite under Madrone tree | place: USA:California | collected 2016-06-14
CAGAGCGACATCGCGGTGGGGGCTGTATTCACTGCCTCGCTGGCCCTCGGCTTCCTCTTCATTTTCCTGGCGACGGCGGAGTACGCGGCCAACGTCTACAATGTGCTATTCGGTAACGTCCTGGGCATCAGCGATGCGGACGTGGGCATAATCGCCTGGTCGACGCTTGTGCTCGTCGGAGCGTTTCTCTTCGTCGCTCGCCCATTATTCTTTGCCTCCATCGATCCCGATGTTGCAGCGGCGCGCGGCGTGCCAGTGCGCGCTCTGGCCCTTGGCTTTCTCGTGTTGTTGGCACTTGCGGTCGCCGTAGCAGTGCAGGTCGTGGGGGTGCTGCTCATCTTTGCGCTGCTGGTCACTCCGGCCGCTATTGCGCAGGACATTACCACTCGCCCCGCAGTTGCTGCTGCGGTCTCGGTCGCGCTGGCCCTCATTTTCACCTGGGCGGGCCTGGCTGTGGGGTACTTCACGCCCTACCCCGTCGGCTTTTTCATCACGACCTTTGCCTTCGGGACTTATACCCTCGTGCGTGCTGGACGCTTCGTTCTTGGCAAGATGATGCAGCGTCATATCGCGTCGCCACCCCATTCGCGAGTGGGAGGTGAAGTATGAGCGTCATCATGGCGGGGGTACTTCCCCCTTTCACCCTGAACCTGTGGCAGGACGTTCAGGCGATGCTCCAGTACGATTTCTTGCGGCAGGCCTTGCTTGCTGGCACCATCTTGAGTATCGTCGCCGGGCTCGTCGGCTACTTTGTGGTGCTGCGCCACCAGGCCTTCGCGGGCGAATCGCTCTCGGATGTGGCCTTTACAGGTGCACTGGGGGGCGCGGTGTTGGGTATCAACCCCCTCACGAGCCTGCTGGTCACCACCATCGTGGTGGCCCTGGCGATGGGAGGGTTCGGCGAGCGGCTGCGGGGGCGCGATGTGGCCATCGGGACCGTACTCGCCTGGGTCCTGGGGTTAGGGGTACTCTTCCTGAGCCTGTTCACGGCGCATGTCAGCGGCACGGGCACTGGCTTCTCAGGCGTGACGGTGTTGTTCGGCAATATCCTGGGGATCTCCATCGACCAGACACGCAGCATTGCGCTCATCAGCGGGGCTGCGGTTCTCGCACTCGCCATCATCGCACGCCCGTTGCTCTTCGCCTCGCTGGATCCGGACGTGGCAGCAGCGCGGGGTGTGCCCGTGCGCGCACTTGGCCTGGGTTTTATGGCACTGCTAGCGGTGACTGTTAGTGANTGCTTGTGTTCGCGCTGCTGCTTCTGCCAGCGGCCATCGCGCATCAAATCACCACCCATCCTTATACGGCACTGGCTTTCGCTGCTGGAATCGCTATAGCCTGTACCTGGCTCGGCATCACCATCGGTTTCTACACAGGGTACCCCAGTAGTGTCTGTATCAGCCTCCTGGCCTTCGTGAGCTATGTCGCAGTGGTGGGGAGCAGCCGTGTGGGCCGGAGGTAGAGGAGTCGCCTCCCTAGCGATGATCGCAAAGAACACGCTGCCAGGGGACAGTGCTTTTTCCCTCTGGCAGCGGTCTCTCTTCTGGTGCTGTTTCCCTCCTCTCGTTGAACAGCTGCGCAGCTACACGTCTTCATTGACTCCCTGCTACCATCGCAGACGATGACTGGACCGCCAACATGCGCCGTCGATCTCGTGCCTCCGTCCGTGAGGGACAATCAACGATAGATTCTCCGCTCTCCAGCAGGTAGAGCCGTTGAAACACTTTCCTGGCCCGTGTCAGTCGTTGGCGTACAGCAGCTTCACCCAGATTGAGCAAAATCGCGATCTCGCGCGAGGATAATCCCCCAACAACCGACATGAGCAGACACAGGCGCAGCGTTTCCGGCAGGTGTGCCATCGTACGCTGAATCACGTCTCGCTCAGCGATGATCTCAGCCGGATCCTGCTCTGCACCCCCCATACCGTACCCTACAGGTTGCACGGGGGCAAGGCGCTCACCCACTAGCTCGTCCTCACACGCTTCCTGCCGCTCCTCGTGCAGGGAAGAGAACGGCACAAAGCGTACGAGGCTGCGCCGCCGGCGTTGCATCCGCACGGTGTTCACTGCAATCTGCATGAGCCAGGCTTTGGCGTGGAAGTATGCGCCGCTCGCCTGCTGCGCAGCCTCGATGGCTCTGAGCGCATGCAGAAAGGTGTCCTGCGTGAGGTCCTGGCTCTCCTGCCAATCACCAGTTAAGCCATAGATCACTTGAAACACCAATCTGCCATAGTCATGAATGAGCGTCTCGACCGCCTGGGCCGCAGACATGGTATCGTTACCCATCTATACTGTTTCGCCTCCGTCGGGTGTGCTAGCAAGAGGCCCGACACTATTAATGGAGATGCATGGCGAAGGAGATTGTGACAACGATGCGACTGTGATCTACATGTTACCGATGAAGCGATCCCACGAGTGAACGTTCCGCTTCTCTCTACAGAACATACCTGAAAGAGGAGTAAAGAGCAAGTCAACAATTACCGGATTGATTGTTCCCTATGATTACCCGGATACATACGTTCCTGGCGATAGCCCTCCTGGTAGGCATCGATCACAATTTTGCAGATCTCCTCGGGATCATCAGAAAGTAGCAGCAACCCTGCATCCTCCGGTAAGATCTTCTCGGTAACCAGCATTGTATCGCGGATCCAGTTAATCAACCCACCCCAATACTTTGAGTCGTAGAGAATCACGGGGAAGTGGCTCACCTTCTTTGTCTGAATGAGGAGCAGCGCCTCGAAGAGTTCATCCATTGTGCCAAAGCCACCGGGGAAGATTATAAAGGCCTCGGCGTATTTGACAAACATCGTTTTGCGCACAAAGAAGTAACGGAAGTCGAGAGAGATGTCGAGGTATGGGTTTGGGCCTTGCTCAAAAGGAAGCTCAATATTGCAGCCTACCGATACATTGTCGCCCTCCTGCGCTCCCTTGTTGCCGGCTTCCATGATGCCTGGACCTCCGCCAGTGATGATGCCGAAACCAGCTTTTGCTAATAAGCGTGCCGTCTCCACAGCTGCAATATAGGCAGGCTCCTCGGGCTTTATGCGCGCGGAACCAAAGATCGCCACTGAAGGAGGAATGTGTGAGAGTGCATCGAAGCCCTCTACGAACTCACTCATGATGCGGAAGACACGCCACGGGTCTGTGAGAGTGAAATCATAATGCAGAGCACGATCAAGAGCATGTTCCTCCTCTTTGATCTGATCCTGGGGCACAGGCTCTGACGGGCTGACCAACTTTCTTGCAGGACGATATAACAATCGCTCGTCCTCAGTCGATGCCTGCTGAGGACGGAACTGGCGATAGCGAAGTGTTGATTTGCCATTTTTTTTGTTATTATTGCGACCATTATTACGACTCATTAACGGTATTCCCCTCCTCCGTATCATATTGCCGCCTCTTCAAAATTATTGTACTAAGAGGTGGTAGTGTTAGTAGTATAGAGTGCGGACAGGATTGCCAGTAGACGGGTCCGCTGGGCATCGGTTGTTTATTCTCTAATCCGCTGCCGCCATATCGATCGGCATCGCTGTTGATTAATTCATAATATTCACCTGCCCGCGGTACGCCAAGCCGATAACCATGGCGAGGCACGGGAGTAAAGTTACATACAAATATGAGTGAGTCTTGCGCCTTGTTGCCGCGTCTCATAAAGGAGATGACGCTGTTATCCGAATCATGCGGATCAACCCATAAAAATCCCTCCGGGTCGTTGTCCAACTCGCTAAACGCCGGTTCCTTTTGATAGAGTACATTCAGATCGCGTACGAAGTCACACAGCTGGGCATGATACGGACTACTAGGTGGTTCGAGCAGGTGCCAGTCCAGGCTCTCCTTGAAGTTCCACTCGTGCCATTGCCCGAACTCACCACCCATAAAAAGTAACTTCTTTCCCGGGTGGCCCCACATATATCCAAAAAATGAGCGCAGGCTGGCAAAACGCTGCCAGAGATCGCCCGGCATCTTATTAATCAACGAACCCTTGATATGCACCACTTCATCATGGGATAGTGGCAGGATAAAATTCTCGGAGTACGCATACATGAGGGAGAAGGTTATATTCTGATGATGGTACCGCCGGAAAATTGGGTCGAGGTGCATATACTCGAGCATGTCATGCATCCACCCCATGTTCCATTTGAATGTAAAGCCTAACCCGCCAACATAGGTTGGACGGGTTACCAGCGGCCATGCCGTTGACTCTTCGGCGATGGTTACCGTCCCCGGTTGCTCCGCGTAGACAGCCTCGTTAAACTGGCGTAGAAAATCGACTGCCTCGAGGTGCTCTCTGCCACCATATTGGTTGGCAACCCATTCACCAGGTTTACGCAGGTAGTCGAGGTAGAGCATAGACGCAACCGCATCGACGCGCAGACCATCGATATGGTATTCTCTGAGCCAGAACAGGGCATTGGCTATGAGAAAATTGCGCACTTCACTGCGACCATAGTCGAATACATAGGTACCCCATTCCTTGTGTTCCCCTTTGCGCGAATCGGCATATTCATAGAGGTGAGTACCATCAAAGTAACTCAAGGCGTACCCATCCTTGGGGAAATGCGAGGGCACCCAGTCGAGAAAAACGCCAATACCCTGCTGGTGCATATAATCCACAAAATACTGGAAGTCTTCAGGCGTTCCAAAACGGCTCGTCGGAGCGTAGTAGCCCGTAACTTGGTAGCCCCACGAACCATCATAGGGATACTCGGTAACCGGCATGAGCTCAATGTGGGTAAATCCCATCTCTTTGACATATTGTGCCAGGTCTACCGCCATTTCGCGGTAGGTCATGAAACGGTCTTCTTCGGGTGCCCCCTCGACATGGCGCTCAGGTACATGCTTCCAGGAACCAGGATGCACTTCATAAATCGAGATTGGTGAGTTAAGTTCCTGGTGCTTACCACGCTGCTCCATCCATACATCGTCCTGCCATTTGTGCTGGTGAATATCGGTTACAATGCTGGCAGTGTTTGGGCGCAGTTCAAAGGCAAAGCCATAGGGATCGGTCTTATCAACAGCGTAGTGATTGAAACGCGAAAGGATGGCATATTTGTAGAGAGTTCCTACCCGCAAACCTGGTATAAAGCATTCCCATACGCCCAGGTCGTTGTGTCGTAAATACATCGGATTAGCACTACGATTCCAACCATTGAAATCTCCAATCACCGAAACCGTCCGAGCATTTGGTGCCCAGACGGCGAAATGTACGCCCTCCACACCATTAATGTTAACGGGATGAGCGCCCATCTTCTCATAGATGCGATAATGCTTGCCCTGCCCAAACAGGTAAAGATCAAAATCGGAAAAAATCGTTGGCAAATCCTGCCCTACAACCTGTGAACCTTCCTGCGCGTCATCCTGCTGTGGTACCGTCATGACCTGAACCCTCGTCTATTTCAACAAATATTTCCATCGTATAAAAACAAATGGTCCTGAATACGTTTGCATCAAGCGTACTCAACCTTCATAAGCATAACATAGGTGGGAAGAGTATGTCATGCATGCTAGTTCGGTCCCCTCTGGCCGACACCAGGTCTTATGCTTTCCCTTTACCAGATACGTATCATATCGTATGATGGTTCCGAACAATACGAATGATGTAGGAGAAACTCCCATGCAGCCTTTCCCCAAGCAGGATATTATTCACGATCTCGGCGTCCATCGGGTGATAGAGCCAGCAGGAGCACTACCACAACCGGCCTGGAAGCTTGATAACACTCCAATTACCCAACCATCTGAAACCCTGGTCGATGTGCATGCACTACACATCGATTCGGCCAGCTTCACTCAGATAGCTGATATATGTGATCGTGATCCCGGACGGATGCGCAAACACATCCTGGACATTGTTGCGCAGCGCGGCAAAATGCATAATCCCGTCACAGGTTCCGGTGGTGTTCTGGTCGGTACAATCCGGGAACTCGACGAGGTTTTTGGCAAAACACATGGATTGGCTATAGGAGATACTATTGTGAGTCTGACGTCGTTAAGCTGGCTACCCTTGTATTTGCAGGATATTCATACCGTTCACCTGGATCGTTCTGAGGTAGAGGTTCATGGCAAGGCGATATTTTTCCGCAGCAACCCGGTGAGTAAGCTTCCAAACGATTTACCACAATCCCAGGTAGTTGCAACCCTGGACGTGGCAGGCGCTCCTTCACGAGTGTCGACGTTGATCAATCCGGGCATGCGCGTTACAGTGTTGGGGGCCGGAGGTACTGCCGGATTGTTGACGCTATGCGCATTACGGCAAGGTCTTGGTCCTCGTGGAGAGATCATCGCCATCGAATATGGTGAGAAGTCTCTGCAGGATATCGAGGCTCTAAAGGTTGCCAACGTAATCATACATGGCGACGCTACGCGTCCACTGGGGCTTGTTGAGCAGGTGAAGGCGGCTTGCGGAGACCGAGACTATCAGGCTGATCTTGCCGTCAATGTCGTCAATGTTCCCAATACCGAGTTCGCGACCATTTTGCTCACCAAGGCGGCAGGGCGTATTCTCTTTTTCAGCATGACTACCAGCTTTACCTCTGCCGCATTAGGAGCCGAAGGCATGGCTCGCCAGGTCGAAATGCATATAGGTAATGGTTATATGCCGGATCACGGGGAAGTTGCACTGCAACTCTTGCGTGACTATCCTGCCCTGCGCAATATCTTCATGAAGCGCTTTGGCTAGCGAAAAGTGAAAAGACATGACATCATATCTCGCCCAGATTGTAGCGAATGCGGCTATTTCAAGTTTATCCTTTATAGGTCTGGCGAAAAACGTTGGCAAAACGACGGCGACCAATCATCTACTGGAAACACTGCTCGCTGAAAACCTCTATCGTGCCAATGCACTGGCTCTGACCTCACTAGGATTGGACGGCGAAGCAGTAGACGCTCTTACCGGCTTGCCGAAGCCTCGCTATGTACTGCAAGCTGGGTTGATGATAGCTACTACTGTCGAACTGCTACAGCAGGCTGAAAACGAGGGGGTACAAGTTGAGCGCTTGCTGCAACTTCCTGGTAGAACGGCGCTTGGGCCGGTAGTGCTGGCTCGTATCCTGAAACCTGGGCGCGTGATTATCGCGGGTCCGACTTTGCTGCGCGATCTGCGTCGCGCATTGGACAAACTACAAGAGTTTGGATCTCAGCTGGGCATCGTCGATGGAGCAATTAATCGCCTGGGTGCGGCTTCGCCAAAGATTACCGACGCTTGTATCGTTTGTACCGGGGCCAGCCTCGGTGCAACCCCGGAGCTTGTAGCAAGGCGCACTACTGATGTACTGCTTCGACTGACAACGCAGCAAACGCGATGGAAAGATGCCTACAAGAAGCACGATTCTCGAGCTCGCCTTCTCACGTTTTCCCTTCATGATGCCGGAAGAACCGCTACGATCTACTCGGGTTCAATAGAGCCTACGTTGGAGGCAAAGTGGATTGTGACTCACCTGGGTAAACAGGAGAATGCCGTTTATATCCTGCATGGTGCCTTGACCGAGGAACTTACCAGAACCTTACTTGCCCATCTCTCTACTCGATCTTCGTCTTATCCTGGCGAACTTATAGTTGAAGACGCAACCAGGATTTTCTGTCACTCCGTGGTATTGAAACGGCTATCCGAACGCGGGCTGGAAGTGCGCGTAGCTCATTCCATGCGTATTCTGGCTCTGACTATCAATCCCTACACTCCTGAATACGTTTGCCCATCACAGCGTTTACTGGACACGCTTATAAGGGAGTTGCCGCCTCAGTATCCGCCAATCATTGACGTTATATCTGGACTGTCCAGCAGCAAGGCAGTGTAACCGGTCAACGTATGTACTTGCAGAAGGAGGGCAATGGCAATGTCTCATCAGGGCTATTTGCCTTTCTCCGGCAGTGCGACGGCTGATCCGTTCAAGCGGCTCCGATCGGGTCAGTCGTCAATCGCTACTTGATATACAATCAGAATAAAGCAATGTTACTATACAAGCAGAGTAAAGTGGTGTTTCTTTTCTCAGCTACTGGTGGAGGTAGCAATCATGGCATACATTAGACGCTCATTCCTCATCTCGCTAGGAATTTTAATCATGATGTTCGTCGCGGCCTGTGGTAATAATACGAGTACTGGCAGCCGATACGGCAGTAGTAATGCCGGTACAACTCCCACAACGAGCGGCAGCGCATCTGCCAGCGTCATCAAAACGGCGTCAGCGACGATCAATGGCAAAGCGGAGACGATCTTAACCAATGGACAGGGTATGACATTGTACTACCGTACAAGCGATACGTCTTCGTCAGTTTGTAGTGGCGGTTGCGCGCAGATCTGGCCTCCGCTCCTCTTCACAGGATCAGGTACCCCTGGTAGTTCCGCTTCTCTCTCTGGTAGCCTGGTCGTAAGTACGAATGCAAATGGTCAACAAGTGGAATACAATGGGCACCCCCTATACACTTACACGGGCGATACCGCCCCCGGTCAGATGAATGGAGAGGGATTTATGGGTGTATGGTTCGTGGTTTCGAACAATCTGGCACCATCGAACGGAACTCCGTCGAGTGGTGGGTATGGCAATGGCTATGGTAACCCTTAGGGAGATGCCTGCAACTGATTGCTCTCGCTAAAAAGAAGCCCCTGCATTTATATTGCGGGGGCTTCTTTTTCTCTGCTACTGAAGAAAAAGAGAAATGCGGCCTATCCTGAAACGCTAAAATAGGATAGAATGTGTCATAGTCGAAGGGGCGGTTGGCAAAGGTGAAGAAAACAGAAAGGAAATTACATCATGACCATTGATGCACAAAAGATGCGAGAGCGGCTCGAAGCCAAACGCGATGAGCTACAAACAGAAATAGCCGGTCTGACAGAGGCCCACCCAACGCCGATTGATCCTGTTGAAGCCAGCGAAGGCCCGCAGGATTTTGAAGATACTGCTGTAGACTTCCTGGAGATACAGCAAGAACAATCCCTCCTGGTAAATGAGCAGGCTCTGCTCACAGAAGTGCTGGCTGCTCTCAAGCGTCTAGACGAAGGTACCTATGGACTATGTGTGAATTGCGGCCAACCCATACCAGAAAAGCGCCTGGAGGCGATCCCGTGGGCGGCACGCGATGTGAAATGCGAGGCCCAGTTGGAACAGAGGAACCTGAGCAGAGAAGAGCTTTACCCAGAAGACACCCGGTAATGGTAAAAAGGATTGTTGCCACCTTTTCAATCGACGGTGAATCAGGTACAATACACGTACCTACCCACCGCCGATTGAAGGAAGGAAAAGCGAAACATCGTGACAATTAGACGTGCGCGAATTTTTGATGCTTTAGCATTACTTACCGTTATTATCGTGGTTGTGCTGGATCAGTTGACAAAGGCTCTGATCGTACAACACCTGGGTCCGCCAGGTATCAGGCAACCTATCTCGCTGATTGGCGATTATCTAGTCCTCTTCTATATTCGCAATAACGGGGCTGCTTTCAGTCTGTTTGATAATAACAGCATCGCTCTCGTGGTGCTGATAATAGCTGCTATTGCGATCATCACCTACCTCTACCTGCGTATGCTTAATTCAGGACCATTAGCATACAAACTCATTTTTGGTATGATCATTGGTGGAGCTTTGAGTAACCTGATTGACAGGGCACGTCATAGTGGGTATGTCGTCGATTTCATCTCCTTCCGTATTCCCCAGATCGGATTTTACTTTGCCATCTTTAATCTCGCGGATGCCGCCATATCCGTTGGTGTCTTCTTACTCTTCATCACCGTCCTTTTTGGAGGTCTGCGCTGGTCAGGGGAGACGCAAAAGAGTGTAGGGACACAAAAAATTGATGACAACCAGGCTGCGAAGTTATCGAGCCAGCCAACTGCATCGGCAACAAATGGCACGGTAAGTCGTCCTAAAGAGCAAGATGCCCAATCCTGATCCGTCCTTACCACATAGTAATCGGATATGGAATGTTCAACCGGATGAGGCGGGTCAAAGGTTGGATCGTTACCTGGTATCCATGTTACAAAATATCTCACGTACCACTGTGCAGCAGTTGATTTCTGATGGTATGGTGCTTATTAATGGGCAGCCCAGTAAGCCTGGTTATGCACTTCGAAGCGGTGACGAGGTGAGAGTCCTTACAACTACACCTGCAAGCCGTCCTGGCAATATCAAGCCGAACAAGTTGCCCCTGGATATCGTTTATGAAGACTCAGATTTGTTGGTCGTGAATAAAGCGGCTGGCGTGGTAGTCCATCCAGCTCCAGGTCATCACGAGGATACGTTGGTCAACGCGCTGCTGGCCTACTATCCCGATCTCAAGGAGGTGGGAGCAGAATTGCGACCGGGGATCGTCCATCGTCTTGACAAGGATACATCGGGGTTGATGATCATTGCGAAAAATGCTCGCACTCAGGCTGCCCTGGTAGAACAGATGAAACGTCATCAGGTCGTGAAACGTTATCTGGCGCTTGTGGAAGGCAATGTAGCACTCGATCAGGGAAGCATCGACGCTCCCATTGGGCGAGATGTGCGCCATCGCCAGCAAATGGCTATCACTACAGTCGGCAGCAGGGAAGCTCGTACCCATTTCCGGGTGCTAGAACGCTTCTCACACCATACCCTACTACTCCTGCAGTTGGAAACTGGGCGCACCCACCAGATTCGCGTACATCTGAAGGCCATAGGACATCCTGTCGTTGGCGATCCAGTCTACGGTACCGGTAGTACTATACGGGGCGTGACGATTAAGCGCCAGTTCCTGCACGCGTACCAACTCCAATTCACGCATCCCACTACTGGCTCTATCACGGAATTAGAGGTGCCTCTTCCTGGTGAGCTGCAAGAGGTACTCGATGCCAGAGATTTCTTATAGCTTGCTAAAGAGTTGCCGGCCAGGATGATACCTTCCCGCGATGAACAGATGGGTAATGTTGCATTATAGTCCCTTGAATAACGTTTGCTTGTTATGCTATACTATGGATGACGAACAAAACATCCCAGACTTACAAATTGCGTCCCTGATAAGCGTTCTGTATACCGTGTTTACTGCCAGCACATCCCGGTACAACTCCTGTCACCATCATCCCAGGCATAGCTTGCCTTTATTTCTTCACTTCATTTTAAAAAAGCTTTTGTTTATTGAGGAAAGGAGCAAACCGACTATGCCAGTTTTAGAATCAACCGGCGAGATAACCCCCAAAAGTGTTTTGCGCCACCGTCCTATCGCAGAAGATGCGGATCCGCATGGGAAGAAACCGGCTATTACGCCGGTGCCACCTGTTGCGCAACGTGCCTCTCGAAACCGGCCGAAGGAGACTGAAGGTGATGAAGAGGTGAGCGAATGGCATCGGGTGGATGATGATACAAAGAATACTCGTACACAGACCCCTGCGCGGCATATCACGACTGGACCAAAAAGTCTTCCCAAGGTGCCAGTGCCAAAAGGAACGGCAAGCAAAAAGAAATTTACCTACCGCGCGCATCCTTTGCTCTACCTGGGTGTGGGAATGATTGCTATGCTTGCCCTCTGGACGTTGCTGACAACCGTGATTGGCTGGTGGAATACAACGATGGACGATATCCATTATGGTCGCCCACGCACATTCCAGATAGATGCAGTGGTGGGACATAACGACAGCGCAGCAAACCCTAGCCATTTTATCGCCATCAATCTGAATAGCCGTATCGAAATCATCGAGTTCCCTGGCGGTGATGGCTCGAAGGCCCGTATCTATCTTGGGCCACAACTGTTTGGACCGGGAGAGGACCTGGTGCCTGTGACACTCAGTTTTACTGATGTCAACGGAGACCACCGGCCGGATATGATTATCCATTTCCAATCAACGCGGATTGTTTTTATCAACGACCAGGGGGGGTTCCGCCCGCTTCGCCCTGATGAGCAGCCTGCGGTAGAACAGTTTTTGCAGCAACACGGACAATAATGTTTAAGATATAAGGCTCTGAACCCTTGAATAGAGAAGGCAGCTTGAAAATAGCTGCCTTCTCTGTGTCTGAGATCGCCTGAGTGGACCGCTAAGCTGCTAATCAGGCATTGGTCCTTCGATTGCCTCTTGAAAGAAACGATCAAACTCGGGAGGCAGTTGAGCGAGGATATCGTTGATCTCTCCCTTGGAGACTGCTTCGCTCAAGACTCTTATGACGGCTCTCGCATGAAAGACTGCTTTCGGCAGGTCTTCCCCCTCGCGCACGCTCACCCTTCTATAGAACTCATCCAGGGAGAAGCGTTCTCCTATGCCTGCACACCCCCGAAGCAGATGTTCTCCAATTTCTGGTGGCAACTGTGACGCGAGGTCTTTTGGCTCCCCTCCTGCTAGACGTTCCCCTAGTGTCTCTAGTGTGGCTCGTGTGGCTCGCTCAGCGTCTCCACGGGAGGGCAGACGTGCATAATGCTGTACCCGTCCAATGAATTCGTCGTGTTTCATACTCTCCTCCTCTTCTTCTTACAGACAACATCAAATGGCATGTGCATTTCACTTGTACAAAAGTGCTTGAGCATAATCCTGGGGCGTTCTGATGGTTGCTAACATTCATACTGTATACGATGGGTGTGCAGTAAACGTGACACTTCTCATCACACGTGAAATGGGTATCATTTTGGGGTAATATTGTGCCATCCCTCTCCCCTCCCAGAAAAGGTGAGCAAAACCCTTGACAACTCGCATTTCTACATGCAAAATGCATATAGATGAATTTATCATTTAATTTTGTCAAACATTTAAGTGGTAAATGCATTTAGGTGGAATTGGGTAACATGACGGGAGAGCTCGGATAACGAACAGCAGGAAGGAAATTTATGTCAAGGGATATTAAGAACGATGCACAGCTTCCAGTAATAGGAACACGAGCGGAACGAACTCGCACGATCACTGAGGCGGACATTGTAGACTTCGCCGAAGTCAGTGGCGATTATAATCCCGTGCATCTAGACCCCCATTATGCAGCGAAAACGCCTTTTGGGGGGCGTATTGCGCATGGCTTCCTGACGGCTTCTATAATCTCTGCCATTCTGGGCACAGAATTGCCTGGTCCGGGCAGCATCTACCTGGGGCAGACCCTGAAATTCCTTGCCCCTGTCCGTGTTGGCGATACTGTGACTGTAAGCGTCGAGGTCATCGCTGTACGAGAGGACAAGCACATTGTGACTCTGCGTACCGATTGCGTAAATCAAGACGGAGCGATGGTCCTCACAGGAGAAGCAACGGTTAAATGCTGATTTACGCGATCTAGTCACACCAAAGAGTGAGGAAAAAATATGCTCTTTGCAGGAAAATCGATTCGTTCCTCGTGATCACCTCGACCACGCCGGAAGCGACTTCAGGAGCCAGTGACTTTTCACAAGCCGCGATTGAGCGGAGGATTGCTGCTGGGTATCAGGATGCGCTCACCCAGCTTAAGAAGTTTAGCAGGAGGTCATCGCAGGACCAGAATGGTCACCTCAACATCAACAAGCAGGTGTGGCGACAAGGCATTCGTTGAGCCACTGTCCCTGTGATAATGACTTTCTGCATCTGTATAGGAGCAAGGAGACAGATCGATGAACAAGGACATCACTATGACTCCCCACTCGCTGAAAGTCAACGGCATCCACTTGCACTACGTGACCTGGGGTCAGTTCAGCCATCCGGCGGACCGCGCCGTGTTGCTGGTGCATGGCCTCACGAACAACCACCTGACATGGTCTGAGCTTGGGCCACGCCTTGCCGAACACGGCTGGTACCTCATCGCACCAGACCTGCGTGTGGACGCGGCTGGAGCGGCAAGCCACCGCATGGCATT
>WNFT01003410.1_pt1 | contig 13740 bp, 4 predicted proteins | sample 5400191 | NCBI WGS metagenome assembly WNFT01 (sample SAMN13153359, study PRJNA577476) | soil metagenome | isolation source: 80 cm saprolite under Madrone tree | place: USA:California | collected 2016-06-14
AATGGTTTCCGGGCATCGTCTATCATAATTTTCGATACATGAAATGCAAAGTTCCGCGCAAGTGCCGTTTTCACTCGGTGCTATTATTTTGCTGAGACCTTGCACGCGCAGCGTCCTCGCCCACGGGCCAACGATTGTCCCAGCTGATGCCAGGCCTCCGGAGTACCGAACATGACCACGATGAGAGGAAAAATCTATTTGATGGCAGCCGCTTCAGGCGATTCCCGTCTCCTCACTCCAGAAGCGGCGAACTTGCTTCGTACGGCGGAAGTCGTCCTGCATGATGGCAATGTATCGCCTGAAATCCTCGAATTGATTCCGGCCTCGGCGCAAGTGCGCAACGTCGAGAAGATCTGCGAGCGTCACGGCGTTTCGCAGGACAAAACGAATGCCTTGCTCATCGCCTCCGCACGCGAGGGGCGGCTTGTGGTACGCGTGAAAACCGGAAACCAACTCTTGCCTGGGCACTTTGCCGAAGAACTAGAGGCCCTTGTTCAGGCTGGCGTCGATTTCGAAATTGTTCCGGGAATCGAATCCGCCCTGGCCGCGGTTGCTGGGCGGAATTCGAATTCCTAGCAACGGCGCGCCGCACGATTTAGGCCGACGCAGTTCCCTGACGCTTCTGGCGAAAAAGGTCTGCCGCACGCTCGGCAGTTTCTTTCACGAGAAAACCCATTTTCGGGTGCGAGGGCTCGAGATCAGGTCTGATCGCGCGGCGAGACAGTTCTTCCGATGTCGTTGGCCCGATGGACGCCACAACCGCCCGATGCAGGCCTGCGCGCATGGCTGCTTCCAGATTCATCTCCGCGGCAACCTGGAAAAGATGCGTAGCCTGAACGCTGGTCGTAAAGAGCACGGCATCGATGTTTCCCTCCGCAAGCGCGTGGATAGCTGCGCGCAGAGGAGCAAGATTCTCCGGCAAAGCCCACTTGTAGACCGGCACCCGAGTGACGTGCGCACCTCGTTCCGCGAGTCCCTCCAGAAAATCAGGATTAGAGACGCCGTATTCCTGCACTGCGACTCGGGCACCGCTCAAACGGATCCCGTTTGTTGAATTCGCCGCATCGTCTAGCGCCTGCAGAAGCTCTCGCCATGTGTTGGGTTCCGGGACCGTGATCGCAGGCGTGACGCCGATCTCACCGAGCGCCACCACCGGCTTCGGACCGCGGGCCACAACTTTCAATCGTTTTAGTGCTGCGACGTATTGTTCGCGCTTGTAGGCGGTCTCGACCACGGCCAGCAGCGCCCGTGCGCCGACGCCAGTCAGAAAAATAATCATGTCGAACTCACCGGCGAAGAGTTTTGTTGCAAACGCGAGCGCCTCCTTGTTGGATTCAAGCGGAACTTCGCGCATCGCCGGCGCAACGACGGGCTGGCCGCCGTAAGTGGAAATTAGCTTGGATAACTCCGTGGCCCGCCGGCTTTCCAGCGCCAGAACTCGCAGTCCCTCAAATCCGCTCATAACTCTGAATTGTTTATCAGAATCGTGCGCTTTGCAAATATCTCTCAATTACCGATCAAGAGGTAACCGCAGCCCACTTCGTACTCGGCAGGAAGGCGCGAGCCTTGGAGAAAAAGTCCAGCCCAAGGCTCGTTCCCGGTGCTACTGAACGGTCAGTGTCACGCTGTTGGCAGGCGTCGTTTGCACCAACGTGCCGGACGTCGCCGTGATCGTCAATTGTGCGGCACCAGCCGGTGTCCCGCTCTTTCCACCTGCACATCCCGCGAGCACCGCTCCTGTGACCAGTAACAGCGCCAACGGCACGGCCGCCGCATAGCGACGCCGCTGTGGCGTTCTGCGGAGCAATTGCATGGCATACAGCCCCGCGAGGATTGCCGCGAGCCACAAGACAGGCAAGAGCCTTAAGAGTGGCGACACCGGTGTGTCAACTGGTGCCGATGGCGGCGCCGCTCCGCGGGCTGTCGTCATGATCGTCAGCGTGGTTGTCTGGACACCGGCACTCGGTGTGACCGTTGTCGGGTTAAAGGTAGCGGTCGTGTGGGCTGGCAAACCGGCTACCGTGAAGGAGACCGGATTGAAGAACCCATTGGCGCTCGGCGTAACCGTGATGGTGATCATCGCGGGCTGTCCGGCTTTGACCGGCGTGTTAGCCGGGCCACTCACTGTGAATCCGTCCACAGTGAAAGTGCTTGCCGAACTGGTGCCGCCGCCCGGAGTGGGATTGGTGACGGTGACGTTTACGTTGCCTGCCGTTGCCACGTCGCTGGCTGGAATTGCCGCGGTGATCTGGGTAGCACTCACGAACGTGGTTGGCTCCGCTTTGCCGCCGAAGTTGACGACCGAGGTGGAAACAAAGTTTGTGCCAGCGATCGTCATCGCGAGCGCCGCGCCGCCGGAAGCATGCGTCTTCCCTCCCACCGTTGCGTTTGTAACCGTCGGAGACGGATTGTTGACATTGAATGTGAGCGCCGCGGAAGGCCCGACAGTTGGCGCAGGATTCGTCACGATTACGTTAAAAGCTCCACCCGTAGCTATGTCTGCGGCCGTAATGGCTGCAGTCAGCTGCGCGGCGCTTCCAAATGTGGTTGCCTTCGCATTGCCGTTGAAGCTGACGACGGCATTGTTCACGAATTTCGAACCGTTCACCGTCAGCGTAAAGGCCGCTCCTCCTGCGGCCGCACTTGCCGGAGAAAGCGTACTGAGGACAGGCTGGGCGTTATTGATGGTGAAGGTCGCACCTGCAGAAGTGCCGCCACCGGGCGCAGGATTCGTGACCGTGACCGAAGGCGTCCCCGCCGTGGCGATGTCCGCCGCTGTAATCGCGGCCATCGCCTGTGTCGCGCTTCCAAAGGTCGTAGTTCTCGCAGCGCCGTTAAAATTTACAACCGAGGCGGCCACGAAGTTCGTCCCGTTCACTGTCAGCGTGAACGCAGTCCCGCCTGCAATTGCACTCGACGGCGAAAGTGTCGTGATTGTAGGTGCAGGGTTGTTGACGGTGAAATTCGTCGGCACGGATGTGCCTCCTCCGGGCGCGGCATTTGTCACCGTCACGGGGAAGGTTCCCGCCGTCGCGATGTCGACAGCCGTGATCGTGGCAGTAACCTGCGTGGCGCTCACAACCGTCGTCGTTTTTGCATTGCCATTGAACTTGACGAGGGACTGCCCCGTCACAAAGCCTGTCCCGTTCACCGTCAGCGTAAATGCTGCTCCACCAGCCGTCGCGCTGGACGGCGCGAGTGAGGTAATGGTCGGAAGCGGGTTGTTAACGCTGAAGTTCGTCGGCGCGGATGTGCCTCCTCCGGGCGCGGCATTTGTCACCGTAACTGGCAAGGTTCCCCCCGCCGCGATGTCCGCCGCCGCAATCGCCGCCGTCAGTTGCGTTACGTTGACAAAGGTCGTCGTCTTCGCCGCCCCGTTGAAGTTGACCACGGAAGTGGACACGAAGTTCGTGCCGTTCACCGTCAGCGTGAATGCCGCACTGCCCGCTGTCGCACTTGTTGGCGAAAGCGTGGTGATCGTTGGCAATGGGTTGTTGATGGTAAACGTGGCCGCTGCCGAAGTGCCACCACCCGGCGCGGGGTTCGTCACTGTAACGTTTACTGTCGCCGCAGTGGCAATATCCGCCGCCAGTATTGCAGCCGTCACCTGCGTCGCGCTGACAAACGCAGTTGTCTTCGCCGCCCCGTTGAAGTTCACGACCGCGCCATTGACGAAGCCTGTTCCATTGACAGTAAGCGTAAACGGCGCTCCGCCCGCCGTAGCGCTCGCGGGCGATAGCGACGTAATGGCCGGAGCCGGATTCGTGCCCGTGCCGTTTAGCGTCACAGCTTGCGTCGTGGGACTTGCATCGTCGGTAATCGTCAGCGTCGCCGTCCTCGCGTTCAGTGCGCCGGGCGTAAACGTCAGATTGATAACGCAATTCGCCCCAGTGTTCACTGTCGCCCCATTTGTGCAAGTCGTTCCCGCGGCAACAGCGAAGTCACTCCCGTTCGCGCCACCGAGGACGGCGGCATTCGACGCCGCCAAATGCAATACGTCCGTGCCGCCGTTGGTCAGCGTAACCGCCATCACCCCGCTCGTCGTATTGATGACCTGATTGTTGAAGTTCACCGGACTCGGCGAAGGTGTTGCTTGTGGGAAAATGCCGCTCCCGGTGAGATTGTTGGTCTGCGGGCTGCCGGGTGCGTCATCGGCCACATCGAGGGTGGCCGCTTCGGCTCCCGCGGTGCTCGGAGAAAATACCACGCCGATCGTGCAGGCCCCGCCGCTCGCCGCCACGGTGGCACCATTTGAGCAAGGCGTTCCAGAAGAGGGCGCCGCCGTTGTGAAGTCAGCAGCGTTTACTCCGCTGAATGTAATCGAGTTCGATGCGGCCAGATGCACCGCCACGCTACCCGTGTTGGTGAGCGTGACCGTCATTGCGGCGCTGGACGTACCCTTTCTCTGGTTGCCGAAGGCGAGGGCCGGGTTCAGCGTAACAGTCGCGGTTACGCCTGTGCCTGTCAGTGGGACCGTTTGCGGGCTCCCCGCCGCATCGTCGGCAAAGCTCACGCTGGCGCTCTTGGCTCCCGTCGTGGTCGGTGAAAACTTCACGCCCACTTTGCAGTTGGCGCCAGCGGCCAAGTTACTTGCGCCCAGCGGACAGGCTGTCCCAGTTGTCGGCGCTCCCAACGTGAACTGCGTTGTGTCCGTACCGGTCAGCGTGATACTGGTGAGGTTCAGCTGCGCTAGGCCGGTGTTCGTCAAAGTCACGTCGGTTGTCGCGCTCGACGTAGCGATCGTTTGATTTCCAAACGGGATGTTCGCCGGAGCCAACCCTGCCACCGGTACCGTGCCCGTGCCGGTTAGAGGCACCGTCTGCGGACCGCCCGCAGCGTCGTCCGCCACGCTCATGTTGGCGCTCTGAGCTCCCGTATTTGTGGGCGAGAATTTCACCCCCACGTTGCAACTGTTGCCTGCAGTAAGCGCATTCACTCCCAGCACGCACGCTGTCCCGTTCGTCGGTGCTCCCAACGTGAATTGCGCCGGATTGGCGCCAGTCAAAGTAATGCTGGTGATGTTCAGCGTCGCCGTCCCGCTATTGGTGATCGTTACGTTTGTGGTCGCCGTGCTCGTTCCTGTGCGCTGGCTTCCGAACGGGATGTTCGTCGGCGCAAAGGTGATGCCCGGCGTCGTTCCGGTTCCCGTCAACGGCACCGTCTGCGGGCTGCCGCTCGCATCGTCAACAAAACTGACACTTGCGCTCTTCGCACCCGTCGTCGTCGGGGCAAATTTCACTCCAACCGCGCAGTTCGCGCCCGCCGCCAGGTTGCTGGCCCCCAGAGGACACGCCGTCCCACTCGTCGGGGCCCCCAGCGTGAATTGCGCCGTATCGGTACCCGTCAACGTAATGCCGGTGATGTTTAGTGATGCTACACCTGAATTAGTCAGCGTCACATTCGTTGTCGCGCTCGTGGTATTGATCGGCAGATTTCCGAATGTGATGTTGGTGGGCGCAAGCCCAACGCCAGGTATTGTGCCGGTCCCGCTTAGCGGCAAGGAATGCGGGCTGCCCGAGGCATTGTCCGTAATCGTAAACGCCGCCGAGCGCGCACCTTGCGCTCCCGGAGTAAACGTCGCGCCGAGCGTGCAGCTCTGGGTCGCCGCGAGCACGGTGGTACCCGTACACGTTGTGCCCGAGGAAGTGAAGTCCGCCACGTTCGTGCCGGTGATGGACACGCCCGTAATATTAAGGTTCGCGTTGCCCGTATTCGTGAGGGTTGCGTTCAGCGCCGCGCTCGTGGTCCCTACTTTCTGGTTTCCGAACGGAATGCTCGTAGGATTGAGGGTCACCACCGGAGCCGGAGCACTCACGCCCGTGCCGGTCAATGGAACAGTCTGCGGGCTCCCCGCTGCATCATCGGCAACGCTCACGCTGGCGCTCTTGGCTCCAAGAGTTGTGGGTGCAAATTGCACTCCGACCGTGCAGCTAGTTCCGGCGTTCAGCGTGCTCGCTCCCAGTGGGCATGGCGTCCCGGCCGTCGGGGCCACGAGTGCGAATTGTGTCGTGTCCGTGCTCGTCTTCGTGATGCTCGTGATACTCATGGAGACCAGTCCGGTGTTGGATACCGTGACATCCGTTGTCGCGCTGGTTGTAGCGATCGTCTGACTCCCAAACGGAATGTTTGCCGGAGCCAACGCCGCCACGGGCACCGCGCCCGTTCCGGTCAGTGGCACGGTCTGCGGGCTTCCCGTGGCATTGTCGGCCACGCTGACGCTCGCGCTTTTCGCTCCCGTTGTCGTTGGGGCAAATTGGACGCCGAAGAAGCAGGAGATGCCCGCATTGAGGTTAAATGGTCCAGTGAGAGGGCTGCACGCGGTTCCGCTCGTCGGCGCGACGATAGCGAATTGCGTGGGGTCGGTTCCCGTCTTGGTGATGCTGGTGACGTTTAGCGTAGCCGAGCCACTGTTGGTGAGCTGCACGTTGGTCGTCGCGCTCGTCGTCGCCACTTTCTGGTTGCCGAAGGCTACGTTCGCGAGGTTAAAGGTGACCGCGGGCGCACCGGCTCCCGGTGTGAACGTGAGATGGAAGTTGGTTGTTCCGCCGTCGCCAATGAACGCAGACACCATGAAGAAATACGTCGTCCCACTGGTACCCAGAAAGCTCACCAGCGAAGGAGCGACGACGGTCGAATTGATAACCGCGTTGTCGTTGCAGGCAACTTCCGTAAAGGATCCCGGCGCGCCGGTCACAGCGGTCAGGATAGTGTTGTAAGGACTCGTCAGAGTATCGGCGGTAATCGTGCCATTGGCGGGCGCGGTGAACTTGTACCAAACAGTGTTGCCCTTGCCGCTGGCCGCCAAGCCCGGCGCCCCAACTGTGCACGAAGGTGTGGGGTCCACACGAGTTCCTGTGTCCGTGGTCGCCAAAATCGAATTCACGGTGTTCGTGAACGGAGCCGGGCTCGCATTGATGGCGTTATTGAAATCGTCGTTCGCGGGCGCAGCGTTGGCGAAGTCCAAGCTAAAAGTCAGCGTTCCACCGGGTCCGGTGCCGCTGGCGTCCGTCACCATCAGAAAATACGTGGTGCCATTTGTCACTGGGAACCCGATGAAGGTTTGTGCTGGTGAGGTGAAGGTAATATTCCCGCTCGCGCAAGCGCCAGCCACTGCCACTAGGCTTCCGGGAGTACCGGTCCAGGCAGACAGAATTGTCAAGTATCTGGCAAATTTCGTGTCCGCGACGACTCTTCCCGTCGCGGGGGCGACGAATTTGAACCATACGCTGCGCGCTACGCTGTTGGACGCGCACGAGACCGCTGGATCGTTCACGCCTCCTGTATTCACCGTCGCCTGCGTCGTGTCTTCCGTAATGCGGAAGGGAGTCGCGCTCACAGTGATGGCGAAGTTGATGTCGTCATTCGTAGCGGAAGGCGCCTGAGCCACAACCAAGGTCTTTGGCTCCGAGGGCGTGCCACCGGGAACGGGCGTGGTAACCGAAATCGCCAAATTTCCAGCCGTCGCGATATCCGAAGCCGGAATCGAGGCCAACAATTGGTTCGCGCTCACAAACGTCGTGAGTCGCGCACTTCCGTTCACATTCACCACCGCGCTCGGAGCAAAGCCGCCGCCGTTCACCGTCAGCGTAAACGCTGGACCGCCCGTCGCCACAATCGAGGGAGAGATAGACGTGAGCTCTACGCCAATGCCGAATAGCGGCGCGTTCTGCGGCGAGCCCGGGCCGTCGTCGGAAACATTAAGCGTCGCGGTCTCATTACCCGCCACGGAGGGGATAAACGCCACTCCCACATCACAAAAACCATTTGGAGCAAGCGGGAATGAGGCAGTCGGGCAAGGTGGGTTGCCACCCGCAGCAGTTGGGACGATTTGGAAATCCGACTTGTTCGTTCCGCTGAGCGTGAACCCTGCGGCGCTCACATTGACTGTCACCGGGGTGCCATTGAAAAGAGTCGAGTTCATCGTTGGGCTTGTGGTGCCAATCCCGACGGCTCCGAAGTTCACCGGCGTGAGGAGGACGAGCGGGACATTGACAAGTCCGATGATAGAAGTCGCTTGAGGGCTTCCTGCGGCAGTGTCAGTAATGTTCAGGGTAGCGTTGCTGATGGCCAGCCCTGGCGGCGTACCCGCCGTGAAGGTGATTCCGAAATTGCAAGTCCCGGTTCCGGCCGCGAGAGTGACCGTCCCTATTCCCGTTTGGCCGCTCGTTGGGAAATTACAGCTTGACCCGACGGTGGGGGCGGCAAAGGAGAAGTTGGCAGCATTTGTGCCGGTGATGCTTTGCGCGGTGATGTTCAGCAGCGCGCCGCCGGGATTGGTTATGCTGACATTCATTACCGCAGTGGTCGCCGCAAGATTGACGGGTCCGAGCACGATCGGCGAGGGATTAACAATCGCGAGCGCGTTAGGGTTCGTGTTGATAGTAAAGGAAAACGAGAACGAAGGGGTTGGGCCGCCCCCAGGAAGCGGATTGGTAATTGTGACGTTGACTAGCCCAGCAGTCGTCAGAAGCGAAGCCGGAACGGGGACATTGAAACCAGTGCCACCACCCGTTACGGTCCCACCAGTGAGCGGAACGTTGTTGAAGGTTACGGAAGTGCCGTTGACGAAATTTGTGCCGGTAAAGACTAGGGTCACTGGAGTGTAGGTAGTCGTGCTGATTGGGGACATATTGAAGGCATTCAGCACTGGATTCATCACGGTAAACGGCCCTGAGCCGGTGTCCGCGCCGGCTGGATCGGTAATGGAGACCTGGAAAACATGCCCGTCAGTGAAAAGACTGGAGCTGACGTTCACCGTCAATTGCGTTGTGTTGACGAATGTAGGAGTCCCCACGCTGACGCCGTCGAAGAGAACTAGCGTGTTGGTGCTGAAGTTCAATCCGGTGAAGGTCACGAGAGTTGTCGGATCGCCAACGTTGACCGCCGCAGGTGTTATGGAACTCAACGCCGCAACCGCCGGCGGAGTCTGGTCAGTCAACTGAATGTGCCAGGCGCTGCGCCCGTGCGTAAACGCGCGCAGAATGTGCGAGCTGCGCCGCATCGCCAGGCCAAGAACCGGCGAATTCGGCAACCCGTCTCCCACCACCGTCCAATTCGCGCAAGGTGATCCCGCTTCCGGGTTTGGGCAAGAGAACACCCCCACATCGGTGGCAATGTACAGCGTGTCGAAGGTCGGGTTGCCGCTGTGATCCACGATAAGATCATTTACCGGCGCATCCGGTAGATCCCCGCTAATATTCGTCCACGTCGCCCCGCCATTCGTGGTCTTGAAAACATGGCCTGGGGTGCTACCACATCCCGCGCACGAACCAAATCCCGAAAATGTTACGTAGGCGATCATTCCAGTGGAATCGTTGCGCTTGGTCCGCACCGTCGTAACGTGCCGCGCCGGCAGCAACCCGCCGTCGATCTGATTCCAGCTTGCTCCGCCAGTCGTCGTCTCCCACACCTTTCCGTTGTTCGTGCCTGCGAGGATGATGCTCGAACTCTGATGCGCCACATCCATTGACGTGATGCTGCCGGTCCCTGGGCACGTTGTCGTTACGGGAGCGTTGCCCGCGCTCAAGTCGCCGCTGATAGGATTCCACGTCGCTGCGCCATCGATTGTCTGGAATACCCGGCACGTTCCGAAATACAGCGTCGTGGGATTACTCTGATCGATCGTCAGCGGCGGAATGAATTGCGCCCGGTCGGTGCGCACGATCCCGCTGTCGGCCGGATTAAACGACAGCGACGCTCCATTAAAGACAGACTTTTGCACAACAGTTCCCGCCAGCCTGTCGCAACCGGTGTACACAGTCGTAGGGATTTGTGGATCGATGGCCGTAAATCCGCCATCGCCGCAGGCGAACACATTCGTCCAATCGAGAGTCCCGGAAAACACTTCCGTGTCATTGTCTTGCGTGCCGCCAAATCCGTAATTCTCGTCGCCGATTCCCGCCGAAGGTCCCGGATAAAACTGCGTAATCGCCAACGTAGTGTTCAGATCCACCCACAGGGGAGGTGTTTGGGTTGGATCGTCCGTGCGCCACACACCGCCGTCATTGCCAACATAGAACCGGGGCGTAGTTCCATTGGGAGCAAACGCAAACGCGTGCGTATCCACATGCGGCCGCACGCTCGTCGTCCCCAGCGTAAAATCACTGCCCGGCGTCGAATTCGTCCATGTCCCTCCGCCGTCCGTGCTCTTGAACAACGACGAACTGTTGTTCGTAAACGCGCCGCCACCAACCACAACGAAATTCGCATTCCCGGGATTCACGGCCACAGCGACGTCATACCAGCACTGGTGATTGCAAAACGCCGGCGTCGAGCCGAGCTGCGACCAGGTCGTCCCCCCGTCGGTCGTCTTAAAGAATCCGAGCAAATCGTTTGAACTCACCGACGAGTTTGCAATCGCCGCATAAACTGTTGCGGTTAAGCCGGATGTGTTTGGCGCATAGCCGAGCGTGATACGCCCCACATTAACCGTCGGCAATGCGCTGGTTTGCTTCGTCCAAGTGAGACCAGAATCCGTGGACTTATAGATCCCGTTAACCGCTTGCCCGAAAATATCTCCCATCGCCGCCCACGCCGTTGCAGTTGCACCCCCGTTGCTCGTGGACTCAAATACCACTCCCGTGGCCGCCTCTCCTTGCGGCGCCGCATCTTCAGTCCAAGTGACGCCTGCATCGGTTGACCGGTAGATTCCCCCAGTCGTGTTGTTCACGAAAAACGAAACCGCCGCCAGCACGATGCTCGAATTCCCAGGTTGCACCGCAATGCCTCCGATTAAAGCTCCGCCCGTCTGCGGCCCCAAAACCTGTGCGAACGTCGAAGCCCCCATCTGCGTCCACGTCAACCCGCCGTCCGTGGACTTCAGAATCCCCGCACCGTAATATGCGTCCCCGCTGAAATTCTCTTCGCCCGTCCCAATGTAGATCGTGTTGTGATTGTCGGGATCGACGGCAATCGAGCCGATTGACAGCGATGGCTGCGCGTCCGTCAGAGCAGTCCAGCTTGTGCCGCCATTCGTGGTCTTCCAAACGCCGCCTGCTGCTCCTCCGACATAGACCGTTTGCCCTGTCGCGTCGCTTGGATCCACCGCGATCGCCGTCACCCGTCCCGACGCCGTCGGGAACCCGCTATTCACGCTGAACGGTTCGTCAATCGGTTGTGGCCCCGTCAAATGCCACAGCGCATCTCCCGGAAAGGAAATCACCGCGTTCGCTCCCGACTGAGCCCCCGCCGCGGCCGCCTTTTGCCGCTGCTTCATCAAATCCCGGTCTTGAATCGCCTTCTGCAACGCTCCCGAGGGAATATGATCAAATGGATAGGCGCGCTGATCGTGGAACCAGGCGCCGCGCGCGCGCACCAACTCCGAGCTCTCCGCTTCATTCTCTGACGCTTTCGCACTCGCCCCACTGGCGTTTTGCGATCCCTGCGGCTTGGGATCCGGCTCTCCCGCTTCGCCGCTCTCATTTTCTTCTTGCGCAGCTCGCGCTGTTTCGCCTTTTTCGTTGGCCGCACTCGCTGCTTTTTCCGCTGCTGCTTCTTTCGATTTCCGCTCCGCTTTCGCGAGAGTCGCTTTCGACTTTGTCGCCGAGCTCGCGCTTGCCGCCGTCGTCGCTTCACTCTTCGTGGATCCCTCGCGCCCCAGCGCTGCCAGCGAAATTCCGCCCACTAATAACGCGCAAACCACCAGCCCGATCACCGCTCCATTCGAAAGCTTCACTCCTCCGCCAACACCATGCACCCGCCGCAGCACAATGCGTGTTGTCGCGAAAATCCGCTCCAGCCAAGACGATGCCTGGGGATTCGAAAGGGGATTGCTCATGGCTCAAGGCCTCCCAAGAGGGTTGCTACTACTTTCGCTGCTGGACGCGGCCGAAACTCCGCGCAAAGCGCGTGCGGATGCACTGGCACTTGGCTCAGCTTTTTTCAGTGCAAAATGCCCTTGGCACAGAAAGCTCTAGCCAGCGAAAAACACGGGGTTCCAGATTGGGACAAACGATGAGGCGCGAACGAAGCCCCGAGGGAGAGAACGAGAAACGGAAGCCGGACACAACGGCATTTGACCTGCTCGTTCTGGGAGCGCGAGCACTCATCTTAATCGGCCGCTGCTAACTTTCACTTTCTGGGGGACAAACTGGTGGCATCCTCCTCTTCTTCGGCCTGCCCGTCAAGTAAATTCCCTTTGGCGTTACCCCCAATGCAAACCGAGAATTTCCTTCGCATTTCCCAAACTTTTCGGATTTCCATCCGCACTGTGGAGGCCACGCCGCGTACCCTCGAAGTTTTCTTAGTATCCCCTCATCTTTTCTCTCTCGCGCCGCGTGCCGTTTTGGGACTCCGAGTCCCTCAATTCGTGGAACTCCGATTGCTCCGCTTTAGCAGACCCCCGTGGTATAGAACCTGGAGTAGAACCATGCATTCAACCGAGGCCCAGCCAAAAAAGAGCATGCCGAAGCGGCGCAGCCAGCGCGTCAGGCTTTCCATTCGCCTTCTCGTTAGCGGTAATCGGCCCAGTGGCCACTCATTTTCCGAGGAAGTCTATACTATCGTCGTCAATATACACGGCGCTCTGATCGTCGCCAACGAACCTCTTCATGTCGGCCAGTTGCTCACCGTCAGGCACATTAAATCGGGTGAAGAACAGATGTGCCGGGTGATTCAAATTGAAACTCCGGACGCCGCTAATCTCGAAGTAGCCATTGAGTTTCTCCAGCCTGCGCCTCGCTTCTGGCGCGTCGCCTTTCCTCCCGACGACTGGACCGCACAGAGCCCCGAAGCCAAGCAAATCACTGCTCGCCCCACTCCGTTATTGAAGCCCGGCTCCGCTTCTTCCACTTCGTTACTTAAACCCAGCCAGGCCGTCTCGCGGAAGCTCTCCAGCACTCCCCCATCAAAAAAATTCTCTTGGATGTAGATCCCGCCTCGCCGCGTCAATCTCTTCCAAATTCGCTTTACCCAGTGCTCCACCTTCTTGAGGCAACGCACACATCAACCCAGCCATTCTCCCGTAGGGGCAGGATACATCGCCCTCCGTCCGCGGCCTATCGCGTTTCGCCGGTTCAGAACGCCGCCGCGCGGCGCGCTCTCATTTTTCCATGGTGAACTTATACGTGGTGATGGTGTGGTAGCGTGCGCCGGGGCTCAGGATGACCGACGGGAATTTGGGCTTGTTTGGGGAATCCGGAAAGTGCTGGGTTTCCAGGCAGAAGGCAGAATGCTTCGTGTAAGCAACGCCGCCCTTGCCAATGGTCTTGCCGTCCAAAAAATTGGACGTATAAAACTGAATGCCCGGCTCCGTGGTCCAGACTTCCAGGACGCGGCCGTTGTCGGGATCAACGACGCGCGCGGCAAGAGATTCTCCACGGTCCATGGGCATCCGCAGGACAAAGTTGTGGTCGTAGCCGCCGCCGAGTTTCATCTGCTCTTCGTCCTGATCGATGCGCGCGCCGATGGCCGTCGGTTTGCGAAAGTCGAAGGGCGTGCTCATGACGTCGCGAAGTTCGCCGGTAGGAATCAAGCCGGCATCCACGGGAGTGAACTGGTCGGCCGCAATCATCAGTTGATGGCCCAGAATGTCGCCGGAGCCCTGGCCGCCGAGATTGAAATAGGAGTGGTTCGTCAGGTTCACGACGGTTTTCTTGTCCGTCGTCGCCGAGTATTCGATCTTCAGCGCGTTGGCGTCTGTCCACGTGTAGGTGACCGTGACTCTCAAATTCCCCGGAAAGCCTTCCTCGCCGTCCTTGCTGAGGTAGGAGAGTTCGAGCGCTTGGCCGCCTTTGGCGGAAA
>WNFT01003412.1_pt1 | contig 13739 bp, 8 predicted proteins | sample 5400191 | NCBI WGS metagenome assembly WNFT01 (sample SAMN13153359, study PRJNA577476) | soil metagenome | isolation source: 80 cm saprolite under Madrone tree | place: USA:California | collected 2016-06-14
TGGCGGGTCAGGGTGGCTCCCCGCTCCGCGGCCCGCCGGATCTGCTCGAGCCGCGCGGCCTGGGGGGCCTCCCGGGGGAGGTCCCGCAGCACGAGGTCGCTGTAGCCCAGGATGACGTTGAGGAGGTTGTTGAAGTCGTGGGCCACCCCTCCCGCCAGCTGGCCGATCGCTTCCAGCTTCTGGGACTGGAGGAGCTGCCCCTCGAGCCGCTTCCGCTCGGTGACGTCGTGGGCGACCACGAGGCCCCCGGGCCGGCTCCCGAACTCGAGATCGTGGGCCACGATCTCCACGTCGATCAACCGGCCGCCCTTGAGCCGGTGGCGCCAGGTCTCCGACCGCCGGACGATCTGCGCGGCGCCTTCGGTCCGGACGGAGGACTCGATCCGGGGTCCGTCTTCCGGGGGGCGAATGTCGGTGATCCGCATGGCCAGGAACTCTTCGCGGCTGTACCCGTAGTGCTCGACGGCCGCTTCGTTCACCTCCAGGAACCGCAGGGTGTCCCGGTCGAACACCCACATGGGGAGCGGGTTGCTGTCGAAGAGCAGCCGGAAGCTCGCCTCCTTCAGCCGGAGGGCCTCCTCGGCGCGTCTTCGCGCCGTACGCTCCGCGGCCTCCGCGAGCGCCCGCTCTAGGGCGGGGGCGAGTCGATCCCGATTCCCCTTCGCCACGAAGTCCGTGGCCCCTGCCTTGAGGGCTTCGACCGCGCGCTCTTCCCCGAGGGTGGCGGTGAAGAACACGAAGGCCAGCTCCGGCCGTCGCGTCCTGGTCTCGCGCAGAGCCTCCAGCCCGTCGAATGCGGGCAGCCGGTAGTCGGAGACGATGAGGTCGAAGCCGCCCTTCTCGAGCGCGGCCACGAAGGACTCGCGGGTCTCCACCCGGACGACGTCCCAGCTCAATCCGGCCTCGCGGAGCGCCAATCCCACGAGCTCCGAGTCCGTCGGGTTGTCCTCCAGGTGGAGGATCCGGACACTGGCAGCCATGCTTTCACGCGCGCCCAAGTACCTGTATTATAGGGCATCGGTTCCCAGATCTCTGTTGGTCACGCGACAGGAATAGCACACCAGATTGGATACAAACAGGACGAAAATAGCGAGAGCCTCAAAGGGACTCCTCCTTTCGGCCTGGCTCGGGTTTCTTTCCCTCCTCGGCCCGTCGGCGTCCCCGGCCGCGGACGACCAGCGGGATCTCACGTCGATCAGCCTGGAAGAGCTCGCCCAGACGAAGGTCACGTCGGTGTCCAAGACGGAGGAGCCGCAGTTCCGGACGCCGGCCGCCATTCAAGTCATTACGTCGGACGACATCCGCCGGTCGGGAGCCACCAGCATCCCGGAGGCGCTCCGCATGGTGCCGGGAGTCCACGTGGCGCGCCTCAACTCCAGCCAATGGGCGATCGGAATCCGCGGCTTCACCAGCCGGCTTTCCCGCTCGCAGCTCGCCCTGATGGACGGCCGCAGCCTCTACACCCCGCTCTTCGCCGGCACCTACTGGGAGGTCCAGGACACGGTCCTGGAAGACATCGAGCGGATCGAGGTGGTGCGGGGTCCCGGAGGGACTCTGTGGGGGGCGAACGCCGTGAACGGGATCGTCAACATCATCACCAAGGAGGCCAAGGACACCCAGGGACTGTTCGTTTCCGCGGGGGCAGGAAACGAGGAGCGCGGGTTCGTCAACGCCCGTTACGGCGGTCGGGTGGGGGACGCGGGTCACTATCGGGTCTACGCCAAGTACTTCAAGCGCGACGCCGAGTTCCACCCCGATGGCGACGACTTCGACGCCTGGCACCTGGCCCAGGGAGGGTTCCGCACGGATTGGAAGCTGCGGGGCGACGACCGGCTGACCGTCCAGGGCGACCTCTATTCCGGCAGGACCGGCGAGCGCACCTCCCTGAGCTACTACGATCCTCCGTACTCGCGGACGGTGGAGAGCCAGGGTCAGCTCTCGGGGGGGAACCTCACCGCGCGCTGGGACCACCCCATGAAGGGGTCGGCCCTCACCATCGTCGCCTACTACGACCGCACCCGCAGGGTGGAGCCGAACTTCCACGAGACACGCGACACCTTCGACGTCGACGTGCATCACCAGATGAGCCTGGGGGACCGGAACACCCTGGTGTGGGGCCTCGGGTACCGCGCCTCCTCCGGGCGCACCGGGGGGCTCGAGACCGTGCTCTTCGACCCTGCGGACCGCACCGACCACATCTTCAGCGCCTTCGTCCACGACGAGATCGGCCTCGTGAAGGACCGCCTCCAGCTCAGCCTCGGCGCCAAGGTGGAGCGGAACCAGTACACGGGGTTCGAGCTTCAGCCGAGCGGCCGCCTGCTCTGGGCCCCCCGCCCGCGCCAGGCGCTGTGGGCCGCGGTGACCCGAGCCGTGCGCACGCCCTCGCGGCTGGAGCGCGACCTGTTCCTCACGGCCGCCCTGAGCCCCGTGAGTCCCCTCTTCGCCCGCATCGAAGGCAACGCGGGCTTCACCTCCGAGAAGACGCTCGCCTACGAGGCGGGATATCGCGTCCAGCCGGCCGACCGGCTGAGCCTCGAGGTCGACCTCTTCCACGATCGGTACTCCGACCTCTCCAGCCTCGAGCTGGGCCGGCCGTTCGCGGAGGACGGCCGCCAGGTCCTCCCCGTGGCGCTCGCCAACATGCTCCGCGGCCGCGCCTCGGGGGTGGAGCTGGCCGCGGCCGCCCATCTTTCGCCGCGCTTCGTGGTCAACGCGGGGTACTCCTACTTGAACCTCGACCTCGAGGCCAGGCCCGGCAGCACGGACGCTTCGTCGGTCGCCTCGGAGGGGGCGAGTCCCCGGCACGCCGCTCGCCTCCAGTCCTCCTGGAGACTGCCGCGTAATGTGGCCGTGGACGTCAGCCTGCGGTGGCTCGACCATCTGCCGGCCCAGAAGGTTCCCGCCTACACGGCCCTGGACGCCAGGGTGTCCTGTCTCGTCGTGCCTCGGCTCGAGCTGGCCGTCGTAGGTCACGACCTGCTGCGCGCGCGCCACCTCGAGTTCGGGGGAGGAGGCACGAGCCCGATCGAGATCCGGCGCTCCGTCTACGGCGAGGCCCGGCTGCGATGGTGAGAGTCTGCCGGAGGGCGGTCCCCGCCCTCGGGCTGACCCTCGTCCTGGCCGGCCTCCTGGAGCCGGTGGAGGCGCCGCGGCCGACCGAGTACGAGGTGAAGGCAGCCTACCTCTACCACTTCGCCAAGTTCGTGCGGTGGCCCGAGGAAAAGGCCATCGGCGCGACGTTCGTGATCGCGGTCCTGGGCCAGGACCCCTTTGGGGGCGTGCTCGACAAGACGCTCGCGGGAAAGACCCTCCTCGACCGGAAGGTGGAAGTCCGGCGTATCGGCGCCCCCGAAGCGGGGAGCCGGGCCCAGATCCTCTTCGTCGGCTCCTCCGAGAAGCCGCGCCTGGCGGAGATCCTGAAGGTGCTCCAGGGCACCACCGTGCTCACCGTGGGCGAGATGGACGACTTCACGGACCGGGGGGGAATGATCGCCTTCAAGCTGCGGAACGACGTCGTCCGCTTCGAGATCAACCTGGAGCAGGTGGAGCGGGCGCGGCTCAAGATGAGCTCGCAGCTCATCCGCCTGGCCCAGCGGGTCATCTCCTAGGCGGAAGCCCTCGGACATGCGCATCCTCCGCGGCCTGACCATCAGGCAGAAGCTCATCAGCATCGGCATGCTGAGCAGCCTGACGGCCCTGGTCTCCGCGAGCGTCGCCTTCCTCGTCTATGACGCCTACACCTATCGCCAGAGGATGGCGCGCCGGATCCTGACGGAGGCGCAGATCATCAGCTTCAACAGCATCACCCCCCTTCTCTTCAACGATCCCGAAGCCGCGACCGCCACCCTCGGCGGCCTCCGCGCCGAGCCCGCGGTCGTGGCCGCCCTCGTCCTCCCCCCGGAGGGGAGCCAGCCCTTCGCCACCTATACCCGCGACCAGGGTTCCGCGGCGGCCCCCTTTTCCCTCCCCGCCGGGCTCACGGAGGGCCACGTATTCCGCTCCGATCAGCTGCTCGTCGTCGAGCCCATCCGCTTCGAGGGGAAGCCCATCGGCTCGCTCCTCATCCGGGCCGACCTGAGCGAGCTCTACGCCCGGCAGCGCCGATACGCGGGGATCGTGGTCGTCATCCTCGCGGGGTCTTTACTGCTCGCCATCGTCATGTCCCGGCTCATCGAGAAGACGATCTCCCGGCCGATCCTCCACCTGGCGGACACCGCCCGGGCGGTCTCGGCGCAGAAGGACTACTCGGTGCGGGCGGTCGCCGAAGGGCGCGACGAGATCGGCCTGCTCGTCGTCACCTTCAACGAGATGCTGGACCAGATCGCGCGCCAGAACTCCGATCTCGAGGAGGCGCGCCGCGAGCTGGAGGAGCGCGTGGAGGCGCGCACGCGCGACCTGGCCACGGCCAACAAGGAGCTGGAGGCCTTCTCCTACTCGGTCTCCCACGATCTCCGGGCCCCCTTGCGGGGCATCGACGGCTTCAGCAAGGCCTTGTTGAGCGACTACGGGCCCAAGCTCGACGAGCGGGCCCTTCACTACCTGGAGCGCGTACGGGCGGGCACCCAGCGGATGTCCGGGCTCATCGACGACCTGCTGGGCCTCGCGCGATTGAGCCGGCGGGAGCTGGTCCGGCAGAGGGTCGACTTGAGCGAGGCGGCCCGCCGGGTGGCGGCCGAGCTCTCGCGGCATCACCCCACGAGGGCCGTGCAAGTCGACATACGCGACGGCCTGAGCGCGGAGGCCGATTCCCATCTCCTGACCATCGTGCTCGAGAACCTGATGGGCAACGCCTGGAAGTTCACGGGGAAGAGGGTCGACGCCCTCATCGAAGTCGGCCAGAAGGCGGACGGCCGGCAGGCGCCGTTCTACGTGCGCGACAACGGAGCGGGCTTCGACATGGCGTACGCGGACAAGCTGTTCGGGGCCTTCCAGCGCCTCCACGGCGACGAGGACTTCGAGGGGACGGGGATCGGCCTCGCCACCGTCCAGCGGATCGTGACCCGACATGGGGGGCACATCTGGGCCGAGGGAGAGGTCGACAAGGGCGCCACCTTCTACTTCACACTGGAGCAAAGGCCATGAAGCACAGCCGGACCATCCTTCTCGTGGAGGACAATCGCGACGACGTCGAGCTCACGATCCGGGCGCTCACGGAGGCCAAGATCACGAACCCGGTGGTGGTGGCCCGCAACGGGGTGGAGGCCCTCGACTACCTCCTGGGCACGGGGACCCACGCGGGGCGCGACCCTGCCGAGCAGCCGGTGGTGGTGCTGCTGGACATCAAGCTGCCCCTGCTGAACGGCATCGACGTGTTGAAGCGGATCCGGGAGGACGAGCGGACCCGACGGATCCCGGTCGTGATGCTGACCAGCTCGACGGAGCAGACGGACGTCGCCCAGACCTACGAGCTGGGCGCGAACAGCTACGTCCGCAAGCCGGTCGAGTTCGAGAGCTTCGTCACCGCCACCCGTCAGATCGGTCTCTACTGGACGGTCCTGAACGAGCCTCCCGGCAGCTAGAAGGCCTCAATCACCGGTCGCCTGTCGCCGGCGGACGGAAAGCCGGCACCTCACCCTCCAGGTACCGCGGCAGCTCGGAGGGAGAGAACTGCAGGCCCACATAGAACGGTCCGAACTCCGCGTACCAGGCGCTCGCCTCGTCGAAGCGCATGTCGTAGATGAGCTTCTTGAAGACGAGGGGGTCGTCGGCGAAGAGGTCGACCCCCCATTCCCAGTCGTCGAAGCCGATCGAGCCGGAGATGATCTGGGTAACCGCGCCCGCGTACTGCCGGCCGATGACGCCGTGGTCGCGCATCATCCGCGCACGCTCCTCCACCGGCACCGCATACCAGTTCTTCATCTCGCCCCGGCGCTTGTTCATGGGATAGAAGCAGACGTGCCTGCGCGCGGGGATCTCGATGAAGAGCCGGTTGACCACGCGCTGGCGCTGCTCCTCCATCTCGGCGTCGAAGGCCTGGTCGAACTCGTCCGACCCCGGCCGCAGGCCCTTCTCGCGGAGCCGGCCGTGGATCTGGGCGGTCATTTCGTACATCCCCAGCTCGACCATCGAGACGTAGGAAGTGCTGGCGTCGAGATAGGCGGAGAGGCCGAGGCGCGCCGCCTGGAGCTGGGCGGCCTGCAGGGCTTCGAAGGTCCGCCGGAAGTGGACGAGCATGAGGTCGCCCTTGTGGCCCAGCAGGGTCACCGGCACCGTGGCCCCTTCCGCGCCGCGGTGCATGACGGCGAGGAGCTGGGCGGCCTCGGCCGCCTTCTCCGCCCGCCGCTCGGGCGGCAGGGCCGCCCACTCGTTCCAGCGGACGCGGAACATCTGGTGGAGGACGCTCCACCCCTCCAGCGTCTCCGGGACCCGTGGGTCGTGCATGGGGTCGGCACCTCCTCCCTCGCGCCTCCGGGGCCGCGTGGCCGCGAGTCCACGGTTTGGCTCCCCTCATTCTACGAGGCGTGGGCCCGGAAGCCACCCGCGGCCGCTCGCCCCCCGATCCCGCGGCCACGCTCGGGTTGACCGCCCTCGGCCGGCCTCATAGGCTTGTCCGGCACCATGTCCAGAGACGGCCAGCAGGTCGCCGCGCCGCGCGGCGGCCCCAAGACGCCGGATCCCTCCCCGCAGCATCTCGGGCCGGCCCCGTCCACGGGGGGGGCGACCCACCGGCGGGAGGCGCTCCTTCGCCGCTTCGCCCGACATCCCGCGAAGATCCTGGCTGTGCTCTACCCGGGCGCCCTCCTCGCGGGGTTTGTCCTCACCCGCGTGGGCACGAGCACGTGGGACACGCCCGCGCATCGAGCCTACATGCTCTGGCTAGTGGGGAAATGGCACGGCCGTGACCTCCCGGTGCCGTTCGAGACGATCAAGTGGTACGGACCGCTCTGGGAATACGTGCTGGCCTTCTTCGACGCCGCCCTCCGGTTCCTCGGCGACCCTCTCTGGGTCCGCCACTCCGTCACCTTCACTCTCCTGCCGCTCACCCTGGTTGGAACCTACGTTCTTCTCCGAAGGGCAGGCGAGACGCCCGGAACCGCCTGCCTCGCGTGCGCTCTCCTGGCGAGCAACATCCGGTTCCTCGGTCATTCCATCTTGAACGTCAAGGACTTTCCGTTTGCCTGCGGTTACCTGCTCTGCACGCTGCTCATGTGGATCGTCCTCCGCGAGAAACTGGCGACCCCCGCGGGACTCCTTTCCCGGCCCGGCTGGCTCCTCATGCTCACCGCTCTCTCCGTATTGCCATACCTCTTGAGGGCTCCCGTGTTCAGCCACTGGCTTCTCCTGTGCGGCATGTGCCTCTACGTGGCCCTTCGGGCGCCGCGAGGCCTGAGCGGGGAGCGACGCTGGCCGTGGGCGTTCCTGCCCCTGCTGGCGGGCCCGTTCATCGTCTGGAGCTTGTGGCCGACCCTCTGGGAAGCCGGGATCCGGGGGTTTGGCCAATCCTTTGGGCTCTTTTCCAGGTTTACCTGGGTCGGAAGGGTTAGGGCTTTCGGATGGAATTACTCCGCGACCGAGCTGCCTTGGTGGTACGGGCCCGCCTGGATACCGGTCTCCTGGGAGCCGATCGGCCTCGTGCTGCTGGCGGTGGGGGCCCTCGGCTTCCTGCTCGTGGTTGCCCATGACTTCCACCATTACCGCGCGCGCCCCGTCGGCCTCCTCCTGCACAGTCTTCCCGTCTGGGTGGCGATCTTCGCGGTGTCTCCCTGGGCGGCGGTGCTCGTCCTCCGGCCCGTCCTCTACGACGAGGAGCGACACCTCCTCTTCGCCATGCCCCTTCTCGCCGTCAGTGCCGCCCTCGGCCTACGCCGGCTGGCGGATCCCATGAAGTTGGCGCTGGCCGGTCTCGTCCTGGTGTCCGTGCTCCAGAGCGTGACCGTATGGGGGAAGTACGCCTACGTATATAAGAACCCCCTCCTCCCGCACTCGGAGTCGGAGGACGAGGACTTCATGGGGGACTACTGGGTTGTGGCCAGCGGCGCCATGGCCCAGGCCCTCTACGACCGGGTGCCGAACGGAGCCTATGTCGTCGTGGTGGCACCGCTCGATCCGCTCATGGTCGAGCTGGAGCGACGCGAACGCAGCCTCCTCCTCCATGCGCAGGCGGGAAAGTCCTTCCGACTGGAAGACAAGGGGCCGCCCTCGGGTGATTTCTACGTTCTCGCCACGAACCGGAACGGGATGAGCCGACGCATTCTGGAGGACATCCGCGCCGGCACGGCCCGGGAGATCTGGAGCGAGAAGATGCCTCCCGGCGATCGCTCCGCCGCGGTGCTCGCCTACTACACCGAGCCCTGCGGACACTGCCGCATGAAGGTGCGGTTGCTGTGAGGGTGAGGACACATCGGGGAGCGCGCTAAGGCGGCGGGCGAAGCCGGGCCGAAAGCAGCCCCCCTCCCAGCGGGGTCCCCGGCGGGCTCTGGCCCACGAAGAGGCCCGACCGCCAGAGGGGAGAGAGAGCGCCCCTGCTTTCGAAGGCAATCCGGCCGTCGAGGCTCACCGAGACGCGGCCCTCGGCCCGGTCCACGACGACGCTCAAGGCGTGCTCCGACCACGCGACGAGGACCGGTCCCCCGGGCGGGTCCAGCTCCCATCGGCCGCGCCAACGGGCGAGCCCGAAAGCGACGCGCCCCCCGTCGAGGTGGCGGACGAAGACGGCGTCGGCCACCTCGCCGTCACCCCAGGTCACAAGGGGCTCGGGGGCACCGCCGGTGACCGGCGCAAAGGCGACGGTGCGATCGAAGCGCACGCGGTCCAGGAAGCGCTGGGGCACCCATCGCCAGGTGGAGCCGGTGAACAGATACGCCCCATCTTTCGGGGCCGGTACCCAGAGCTGGCCGGGCTTCGCGCCCGCCGGAGGGGGATCCGCGGCGTCGGTATGGATCGCGGGGGTGCCCGCCACCGGGGGCAGCGCCTCCAGTCCCGGTGGTCCGGCCCGAACCATGGCCTCGGGGATGAGAATGCCGGAAAAGCCGCTGAGGCTCAGGGCCCCGTGCCCCCGCGGGCCCCGGGAGGGCCAGAGCCGGTTGGCGTGCACGGGACCGATCCGGGCGGCAAAGGTGACGGCCTCCCGCCCGTCGACCCCCACCCGAACCCTCCTGCCCACGTGGTCAAGGTCCACTTCGAGGTCGTAGAAGCGCCCGGGCTCCAGGCGCAGCGGGCGGCCGGCCTGCGTCTCGCCTTCCCCCGGGTCGAGCTCGAAGGCAAAGAGGCCGGGCCCGGGCTGCCGCACCCAGATCACGTCGAAGCGGTCCGGGCTCCCCGAGCTGAGGAGCGGTTCCCTCTCGTAGGCCAGCCGCTCGGGGAAGGCGACGCGCATCCGGGCGAGGCCGCGGCCGTCGAGGACGAGCAGCCGGCCGAGGAGGAGTCGCAGCGGCTCGAATCTGCGGACGAGGCCTTCGAAGGCAGGGGGGTTCTCCGTCCTCAGCCAGTCGCTCCCCCCCGTGATGCTGAGACAGAGCCCGGCCAGGAGGGACCACCCGAGGGCGAGGGCTCCCGCCACGGCCCATCGCCTGCGCACGGGGCCCATCGCGGACCGCCCCGCCAAGAGCCACACGAGGAGGGCGGGCAGCAGGAGGAGGGCCGCGTAGTCGGCCTGGAAGCGCATGGCGGCGGAGGAGAACACGAAGCCGGTGATGAGGGGGCTGACCACGCCGGCGCCTACCAGGATCCCGAGGCACCAGCGCAAGCGCTCCACCTCGGCGACCGAGGCCGCGCGCAGCAGGCGGGGCGCGAGGAGGAGGATCAAGACGAAGGGGGCGTGGAAGAGAAGCCCGGTCGTGTGGGTCGAGATGAAGAAGCCCTCGGGCAGCCGGCCGGGGTAGTCCGCAGCGGGCAGGACGAAGGGGAAGTCGAGGCGCAGCGCGGGGGGGGCTAGGAACTGCAGGTAGAGGATGGGCAGCAGTCCCCGCGGGTCCAGCCCGGAGATCGGTCGCACCCCCGAGAGCTGGTAGCCGGTGCCGAACTCGGTCCAGGACCCGAACCGGGCGTGGTTGTATGCTCCCAGCAGCAGGCCCACGACCACGAGCGGCGCGAGCAGGAACGCCGCGGCACGTGGCCGGCGCTCCGCCAGTCGCAAGTCCGGCCAGGCGAGCAAGAGCAGGAAGGGGACCACCAGGACATGGTTCGGCCGGCAGGCCACGGCCAGGCCGAGGGCGAGCCCGCTCAGAGCCAGCCGTAGCGGCCGCGCCCGGGCGGTGAGAAGCAGCCAGGTGGCGGCGCCCAGGAAGAGGTGCCCTCCCGCGATGGCCACCTCGTAGACCAGGGGACCGCGGAGGATGAAGGGAACGACGTCGGTGAGCCCAAGAATCAGGAGGGCTCCCGCTTCCATCCACCGTGGCGTTCCCGGCAGATGAGCGCGCACGAGATGGCGGAGGGCGAGGCTCCAGAAGACGAGACCCAGGGACGCCAACATCGCGGCGGCGAGGGGGTCGGGGAGGTCACCCAGTCCCACGAGCTGCCAGGGGAGATAAAGGATGAGGACCGGCCCGACCCCGAAGTAGACATAGTGCCTCCCGTGGTAGAGCGAGGCGTCATGGAGACGGAGGCCCGCATTCTTCCCCGGCTCGTAGGGGTTGGTCATCTCGAACACCTCCCGCCGCGGCTGGACCAGGAGGTGGAGCTGCCCGTGGCGGAAGGCCTCTGCGAGGCGGTTGTAGAGGCTGTCCTCCCCCTGCGGCTGACCGACGGAAAAGGGGTACCCGCCCGCGGCCGTCCAGAAATAGAAGGCGACCATGAAGAGGGCGGCGACGGCGAGCGGTGCGTCGGGGAGGCGCCGGCTCACGGCGATGGGCGGCGGCGGACACGGGGCATCTGGTGGGACATCATTTTACGCTGCCTGACTTGGAATTCGGCCGGCCCTCGCGGACAATGGGGTTGCCTTGGCGCTGCGCGCCTCCATAAAAAAAAGAGGATAGACGTGAGCTCTCCGAACCGCTCCCTCCCGCTGCTCGTCGGTGTCCTCTTCGCGGGAGTTGCCCTCGGGGGCTGCGGCGGCCCCCAGGGGGCGGCCGGCGCCAAGCCCGGCCGGGCGCCCCTCATGGTCAGGGTCGCCCCCGCGGCCGTGCGGGAGGTCGTGTACCAGATCAAGGCCCTCGGCTCGCTGGAGGCGGAGGAGATGGTGCAGGTGACCGCGGAGGTGGAAGGTGCGGTGACCGAGGTACGCTTCCACGAGGGCGACGTCGTGACCCCCCAGACCCTCCTCGCCCGGATCGACCCCGACCGCTACCGCCTCGAGCTGGAGCGCGCCAAGGCGGCGCTCGACCAGGCCATCGCGGAGCTGGGCCGGGCCCAGGCCGACCTGAGGCGCCGCGAGGAGCTGGCCCGGAACCAGCTCGTGGCGGCGGAGGAGATGACCCGCTCGCAGGGCGAGAACGCCCGCCTCTCCGCGGCGGTGGCGGTGACGCGCGCCGCCCTCGGCATCGCCCAGCAGAACTTCCACAAGGCCGAGGTCCGGGCCCCCCACGGGGGCGTGATCAACACCCGCTCCGTGGACACCGGCCAGTACGTGAAGCTGGGCACCGTCCTCGCCACCCTGGTGGACACCGGCCGCTTGCGCCTCCGCTTCAAGGTCTCGGAGGGAGAGTCGCTGCGGGCCCGGCAGAACGGGACCGTGATCTTCCGGGTGGCCGCCCTGGGCCCCCGCGACTTCCAGGCCTCGATCTACCACGTGGGCTCGGTGGCCGATCCCACCACCCGCCAGGTCGAGGTGCTGGCCTGGGTGAAGAACCCCGGGGTGCTCAAGCCCGGCTTCTTCGCCGAGGTCACCCTGGCGGGGGAGTCGAGGAAGGAGGCGATCGTGGTCCCCGAGGGGGCGGTCCAGGCCAGCGAGCAGGGCTTCGTCACCTACGTGGTCGAGAACGGCAAGGCCCGGCTGCGGCCGATCGAGATCGGCCTGCGCACCGGCACCGGGGTGGTGGAGATCCTCTCCGGGGTGAAGCCGCAGGAGATGGTCGTGATCGAGGGCTCCGACCGCCTGGCCGACGGCATCGAGGTGCAACCCGTCACGGAATCGCCGGTGGCCGCCGCGGACACGCCATGAGCGACCCCGTGCATCCCACCGGTCCCGAGCCGGAGGAAGATCCGTTCAAGATCGCCATCGGCGCCACCCTGGCCGACATCTCGATCCGCAACCACGTCTTCGCGTGGGTGCTGATGTTCGGCCTCATCGGCTTCGGCCTCCTCTGCTTCACGGGGGCAGGGACGGTCTTCCGGGGCCTCGGCATCAGCCAGAACCCCGACGTGGACTTCCCCCTCGTCAACGTCTCCGTGACCTACGAGGGAGCGTCCCCCGAGGTCATGGAGACGGACGTGGTGGACACCATCGAGGACGTGGTCACTTCGGTGGAGGGGGTCAAGGAGATCACGTCCACCTCCCGTCAGGGCGCGGCCAGCATCAACATCGAGTTCGAGCTCTCCCGCAACATCGACGCCGCCCTGCAGGACGTCCAGACCAAGATCGCCCAGGCCGCGGCCCGCCTTCCCAAGGGCATCGACCCGCCGGTGGTCTCCAAGAGGAACCCCGAGGACCAGCCGATCATCCGCCTCTCCCTGGCCGGCAACCGCCCCCCCACCTTCGTGGCCGACTACATCCGCAACGTGATCAAGCCCCAGCTCCAGACGGTGCAGGGGGTGGGAGACGTGCAGCTCACCGGCTACCGCGACCGCTCGGTCCGGGTCTGGTACGACGCCGTGCGGATGGAGGCCCAGGGGCTGACCGTGGCCGACGTCAACAACGCCATCGCCCGCGAGCACCTCGAGGTGCCCGCGGGGCGGATCGAGGCCGCGGAGCGCGAGATGAACGTCCGGGCCGAGGGCGAGGCCATCGACATCGAGGCCTTCGCCAACCTGGTCATCACCTACAAGAACGGGGCCCCCGTCCGCCTGAAGGACGTGGCGGTGGTGGAGGACGGCCTGGAGGACCGCCGGCGGGTGGGGCGCACCCTCGGCCAGCCCTCGGTGGGGATCGGCATCACCAAGCTCCGGGGCGCGAACGCGGTGGCGGTGGGCCGGGCCATCAACACCAAGACCGAGGAGCTGGGCAAGCAGCTCCCCGAGGGCTTGAGCCTGGTGGTCAACTGGGACACCACGATCTTCGTCGAGCACGCCATCAACGAGATCCTCTTCACCCTCGTCCTGGCCTCGGTCCTCACCGGCCTCGTCTGCTGGGTCTTCCTGGGCTCCTGGTCCACCACCTTGAACGTCCTCCTCGCCATTCCCACCTCCATCCTCGGCACCTTCATCGTGATCTTCGTGTTCGGCTTCACCCTGAACACCTTCACCGTGCTCGGCCTCACCCTGGTGGTGGGGATCGTGGTCGACGACGCGATCATGGTCCTCGAGAACATCTACCGGCACCGCGAGCACGGAGAGGGGAAGATCCGGGCCGCCTCCGTGGGGGCGCGCGAGATCACCTTCGCCGCCGCCGCCGCCACCCTCGCCATCGTGGCCATCTTCCTGCCCGTGGCCTTCATGAAGGGGATCATCGGGAAGTTCTTCTTCCAGTTCGGGGTCACCATCTCGGTGGCGGTGCTGATCTCCCTCCTGGAGGCCCTCACCCTCGCTCCCATGCGCTGCTCGCGCTTCCTCGAGGTGGGCAAGCGGGGGAAGATCGGCCGGCAGGTGGACTTCGCGTTCGTCCGGCTCTCCGCCGCCTACCTCCGCTGGCTGAAGCCCGCGCTCCACCACCGGGCCTGGGTCATGCTGGCCGCGGTCGGGTTCTTCGTGCTCTCCCTGGGCATCGT
>WNFT01003414.1_pt1 | contig 13738 bp, 13 predicted proteins | sample 5400191 | NCBI WGS metagenome assembly WNFT01 (sample SAMN13153359, study PRJNA577476) | soil metagenome | isolation source: 80 cm saprolite under Madrone tree | place: USA:California | collected 2016-06-14
ATGATGGTCGTCCCCGAAGGCCTCGGAACCAGCAACTTGCAGCCGCTCGGCGTGGCTGGCCAATCGGCGCAGCTGTGGCTCGCGCCGCCGGGAGCAAAGAAAGAGGAGAAAGCGCCCACCAGCGTTTCGCTGTCGGATCAGGGCTTGGTGCAAGTATTGGAGGCCGCGGTCACTGGGCTCGAGCCAGGGAAGCCATATCTGCTTGCGCTTGCGACTGAGCCGTCGGGCACTGGCGTTTTAGAACCGCTGCAGAGCTTCATGACCAACCCGGCGGGGGCGGCCGTCGTTAATGCAATCGGACCAATCCGTCAGTTGGTGCGCGGCGAGGACAAGATCCCGCGTCGCTACCTGGTGATCCTTCCCGGCACTCCCGATAGCCACGGTGCTGCCGTTCAAGTCCAAAAGGAATGAAGGGATCCTGACGCAGCACGATGACATGATACGGCGCGAATGACCGATCCGGTCTACGCAAGATAATCAAGATAGTCTACGCAAGATAATCAAGATAATGGAGACGTCGGACTCGGCGCCCAGCCTTTTGCTGCTGTTGCGCAGCGTTTGATCTACCGCGCTCGCCAAGTCGCCCAACCACGAGCGAAGTAGAAAGCATAGGCGCTTTGTTGGTTGTGGCCCGACCTGCCTGACTTGTGCGCTGCAGCAAGCAGGCGGCTATCCGGGATACAGTGGGGGTATAGCCGACGTGGTCGCGGATTGTTCGGCTGCGACAAAAACCTTCTTGCAATGACAAAGCCCATTCACCCAAGCACTCATGTTGAAAAATGTCGCTGGAATCATAGATTGGCGAGTGCCTGCCGGGTGCGGTTTTCGTTTCTGAGTCGACGTTGATGCTGTTTGTTGGTGAGGTCGGCGATCCGACGAGACAACGCGCGAGTCAAGCTGCCGGCTTTGCAGCAGTGACGATTGTCGCTGCGGCGCTCATCGGCTGGTGGACCGGCCTGCCGATCCTGTCCAGCTGGGATGCAGGGTTGCCCCCTTTGAGACCACTACCAGCTTTGTGCCTCGGAGCCCTCGGCCTCGTGCTCGTCCACCCCCGGCAAGGACTCGCGCTTACCATTCGCGGTCGGTCTCGCCGTGGCTGGCCTTGCTGCGCTCGGCGTGGCCTGATCCTGTTCGATGTCGACCTTGGCACGATCAACCGCTGGTTTGTGCCGTCGGCTGCCGCGCCAGGACTGGGGAGGGCCACATTCCGCGCCGCAAGCGCGGGGACAGTGGCGTTAGGACTCGCGGGTGGCTCCCACCTGAAGCGCGACGATCTCATTTCGTCCTGTGCGCGTTCGTTGCCCCAGCCGCAGCCTCGAAGATCTTGCGGCCGAAACGGCTCACGGCCCGGAATCGTGAAGACCGCGTCTTTCGTCATGAGCGAGAGCACAGTAGCCGCGTCGCCGCTCTGGCTCGCCCGCACCCAGGTCTCAACCACCTTGCGGATCGCTTGTTCGTCTTCGGTCACTTGACACTCCATTGAGAGCTCGCCCGCGACGCGACGAGAAGGTAGGGTTTCGATGTACGCAAGTCGCCCAGCAGCGATCATGAGGTGGGCAGCGTTTTGCTTTGAAGATGCGTCACGCGTACCGTGCATGGAAGGTACCGGATGAGCGCAATTGATCCCACCCAGCCGACTGGGCGTTGCTGCCAGTCGGCAACTCTTTGGGCGAGTAATCTATGAAACTTGGCTTCTATGAGAAGGTGCTGGTCACGTCGAGCCGTCAGTTTTCCGAATACGTGGGGAGAGTTGGTGTTGTGCTCGGCATTAGTGAAGACGAGTTCAAGGTCTATGGCTACTCGGTGTTTTTCCCGGTGAGTTGGAGGGCTTGGGCTTACTGCCGGACGAATTGCAAGGGACAGGAGAATTCGTCGATCGAAGCGTGTTCTATGACGACGATGATGTCGTGCGCGTGCGGGTCGAGGATGGAAAAGGCTCGCTCGCCTAGTACCTCGTCACAGTGATTTTGACGTGTTGAATCCGAGGTCACAGTAGCTCTGGCAAGTGTTTTGGATCAACGAGCAATTCGATGCTACGGGCGACCCTGGGTTGCCTTCTGATGAAGCCTGCGCGTTCGAGCGTCACCACCATCTGGTGAACGGAAGGCGGGGTGACTTGAAAATATTGCTGGATGTCGGCCTCGGCCGGAGGCCGGCGATGCAGGCGCGTATACAGGTGGATATACGCCAAGTACTGCCCCTGCTTGGGCGTGAAGGTTTTTGCAGAGGGACTCACGCCGGCCATCCGATTCAGTTGTTCGTCCGTGCCTCGATCGAGGAGGCACGGATGAATGTACGCTATCGGGTCGAACTCAGCCAAACCGAGCGCGGCGAGCTCAAAGCGCTTCTGAGCGGCGGCAAGCACGCGGCCCGCAAGCTCAAGCGCGCACAGATTTTACTGGCTGCTGATGCCGGTGCCAGCGACGAGGAGATCACGAGGAGCGTCGGGGTGGGCGGCTCGACCGTCTATCGGATCAAAACGCCGCTTCGTGCTCGGCAACCTGGAGGCGGCGCTCAGCGAAGAGCCGCGCCCTGGAGCAGACCGCAAGCTGTCCGGCAAAGAGGAGGCCCTGCTGGTCGCGACGGCCTGCTCGAGCCCGCCCGAAGGCCGCGCCCGTTGGACGCTGGACCTGTTGGCGGATGCAATGGTCAGGCTCACCGAGCACGGTGACATCTCCCGCGAGACCGTGCGCCGGCGCCTGGCCGAAAACGAGCTCAAGCCCTGGTGCAAGGATATGTGGTGCATCCCGCAGGTCGACGGCGAGTTCGTCGCCCGCATGGAGGATGTGCTCGACCTCTATGCCGAACAGCCCGATCCGAAGCGCCCGGTGGTCTCTTTCGATGAGCGCCCGACCCAGCTGATTGGCGAGGTCCGCCAGCCGATCAAAGCCAAGCCGGGTCAGCTTGAGCGCTACGACTGCGAGTATAAGCGCAACGGCACCGCCAACCTGTTCATCTGCCTCGACGTGCATCGACCCTGGCGCAAGGTCAAAGTCACCGACAGCCGCACCGCCGTTGACTTCGCCGCCTGCATGCGGGAACTCGTGGACGTTCACTTTCCCAGGGCAGAGCGCATCCGCGTCGTGCTGGATAATCTGTCGACCCACACCGCCGGTGCATTGTATCAAGCCTTCCCGCCGGGCGAAGCCCGACGCCTGCTGCGCCGGCTGGAGTTCCACTATGTCCCCAAGCACGCCAGTTGGTTGAACATGGTCGAGATCGAGATTGGCGTGCTGCGCAGCCAATGCCTGGGCCGCCGCATCGACAGCCACAAGCGCCTCATAGCCGAAATCGCTGCATGGGAGCGACAGCGCAATGCTTCCCGCGCTCGCATCAAGTGGATGTTCACAACCGACAAAGCACGCGCCAAAATGGGCCGCGCCTACCCAAAGCTCTCAGCCAAAGAGTAAAAATCACTGTGACGAGGTACTAGCCCGTAGGGAGTCGGACCCGCGCGGAGCCTCCCTAATCTCTCAGCTAAGTCGTTGCCGTGCGGAGGGCGCCCCAGGACGCCGCAAAGCTTTCGAGGCGGCACTCTTTCAAACTCAGCAGGACGGGTCAGCTCCCGGCTCATGTACGCCTGAATTCCGGCGTGTCGGGCAGCCGAAGATAATTGCTCAAATGAACAACTACCAACTACCGATTCACGGTCATGAAGCTTCAGGGCGATTTCATTAAGCGCGCCGAACCCATCAGCGTCAAAGGCCAGCCGCCTGTCAAGCGGCCGACGCCGGCGACGATGGCAGGCTGCACCGGCGGGAGTGGCGGAAGTTCGCCGTACAGCTCCCAGCCGCCGCCCAGGGCCTTGTAGAATGCGACGTAGTGAAGTACGGCAGCTTCCGCCGCAATGGCCACCTGTTCCTCCCGGGCGTACTTCCAGCGCTGCTCACCTAGCAAGACGCGAAATTCCGTATCGCCGCGTTTATAGCGTTCCGTAGTGAAGTTCACTGCATGGCGTATCGCCTCCAGCGCAGCACTCAATGCCTTCCATCGCTGCCGATCCAGGCGGTATTGCCTGATGGCCTGATTGACCTCCTCGACCGCAGCGATGATGGTCTTCTTATACCTGACCAGAACCTCATGACTCCGCATTTCCTGGATGTCGATGAGGGCATCGAGGCGGCCAAAGTCGAGCACCGGCCAATTGACGCTCGGGCCGACCGACCAGATCGGGCCGCGGATGAGCGGCGCAGAGGTGGTGTGCCCGGTGGTTCCCTGCCCGCCGAAGCCGGCGGTCAGCGTCACCGACGGGAACAGGTCTGCGGTCGCCACTCCGATCCGAGCGGTCGCCGCCGCGAGTTCGCGCTCAACGGCGCGAATATCCGGCCGCCGCCGTAACAGTTCGACCGGCGCCCCGGGACGCAGACGCTCAGGAATGGCGGGCAATTTCGCAGGACCACGAATGGCCCCGGCGATGTCCGCAGCGTACGTGCCAAGCAACCCCGCCAGCCTGCTCTCAGCCGCCGAAATGGCGGCTTCCAGTTCCGGCAGCCTCGCCAACTGGATCGCAAGCTCGCCCTCCGCCAGGGCGATGTCCAATTCCTTCGACTCGGATGAGTTATTCCGTCGTTCTGATACTCGCACGCCGCGCTTCTTCGAGGTGGCATCTGATTCGTCCGTTGCCGGGGCGACGTCCGATTTGTTCGACTCTCCGTGCTCCAATTGTGTGGCGACCAGATCGATCGTCCTTTTCGCCTCCGCGACGTCCTTGCGGGCAATCTCGAGGCGGATTCGCAGCCCGCGGATCTCGAAATAGTTGCGGGCAACATCGGCAATGACAGTGATCAGCACCGCATTGCGCAAGTCGATCTGTGCCTCGGCATCATCAATTGCGACCTCGAGCGAGCGCTGAACTTTGCCGAACAGATCGAGCTCCCATGAGGCGTCGAAGCCGGCCATCCGCGAAATCGCTCTGACGCCTTGGGTGCTGTCGCCCGCCCTGAGCGTTAGCCCAGCCCGACTTCTCATGAGATCACCGGCGCTGCCGGTGGCGATCCCCCGGCGGCCGGCCACGGTCGGAAGCATTGCGCCAAGCACGACGTTCTGCTGCAATCTCGCTTCCTGTACGCGCGTCAGCGCAATTTCGATGTCGGGGTTGCTGGCGATGGACTGCTCGATGAGCCAGTTCAGTTGCGGGTCATGCAGGACCTGCCACCATCGGACAAAGTCCGCCGTCATCGGCGCACTCGCGACCGCAGGCGTTGATGATGCCGTCCGGAACACCTCCGGAACGGTGACCGTGGGAGGTTCATAATCCGGACCGATGGCACATCCTGAGAACGAAATGAACGCGGTGGTGACCAGAAACGCGCGGGATGGCATTCGCATTCCTTACGCTCTCCGTCGCCGCCTTGGACCATCGGAACCGATGTCCACTGCTTGCAATCGAGCAAATGCCCGTTTTTGGGTGCGAATCCGATCGAATGCTTAAGGACCCGCTGCGTGGATATCAAACTCTTGACCCAGCGCGGGGCGCTTTTCCCACAGGGACCAAGCCGATCATGTCCGCACGAGTCGGGAAACCGACACCCGGCCGATTTGAAGCACAGCGCATGACTGATCGCGCCGGGACAAGCCCGGCCACCCGAGAGTTATGTTGGCGAAGTTGGCGAGCGAGCACGACACGTCCGCTTATCCTCTGAGACCCACCGTGAAAACGGACGTGGGTGGATCTGCAGCCTTGGGCCATTGAGCGGGACCCTGCGCCGCGGCTCAATCGCAAGAGTTACAGTAATTAAACGGCCATCATTCAGAACGGAGGCCGCGGTGGCTACTTCGGCTTCGGGCCGAAGGCGCGCGCGGTGTCCCGCTGTGAGCGACTCACTTTCGATATAGCGAGTTGCCGCGCATACTCCTGCTCACCGACGTCCTTGTACTGCGGGCTGGTCAGCGAGACAAGAAACGCCACCATGTCGTCGATCTCCGGCTCCGTCAGGGCCAACGGCTGCATGTCCTTGTCGAGCCACGGGTCAGCGATCCCGTCACCCTTGTTGTAGTGATCCATGACATCCCACAGCGTCTCCATCGACCCGTCGTGGAAGTAAGGTCCAGTCACAATGACATTTCGCAGGTTCGGCGTCTTGAATGACGCGATATCCTTCTCCTGTCTCGTGACGAGGAAGCGTCCGAGAACTGACAGATCGCTTGTGATCGCCGCCGTGTCGATAGCCGGCAGATTTCCTTGCGCCACCTCACGCTCAGCCTGCCGCGCCGATTGGGCGACATGATGCCGGAGGATTCCGATCCCGATGTTGTGAAAATCGTTATCCATGAAAAGAGTCTCATGCCGCTCATTGTCCGACAAGGCATGGCATTTGTTACAGCGGGCCTTGGTATTGAACAATTCCAGACCATGCTTGGCCGAGTCGCTGATGGCGCTGGCGTCTCCCGCGATGAAGTGGTCGTAGGGCGAATCGAAAGAAACCAACGTCTGCTCGTAGGCTGCAATGGCGCTCAGCATATCCTGGTCGTTCACGCTACGACCGAAGGCCTGCATGAAGCGGCTCTGATAGTCCTGGCCAGCCGCGATCCTCGACACAGCGTCCGCGATACTGGCCGAGCCATCTCGAAGGGGTTGGTGATCGGCATCGCCGCCTGCTGCTCGAGGGTATTGACCCGGCCGTCCCAGAACTGATGTTTGTTATAGAGCGCGTTCAAAACGGTCGGCGCGTTACGCTGACCGACGCGGCCGTGGATGCCGATGGACGTAGGCCTGCCATCGGTGAAGGCACGGGCGGGATTGTGGCAAGTGGCGCAGGCGACGGTGCCGTTGGCCGAGAGCCGGGCATCGAAGAACAGCTTCTGCCCCAATGCAGCTCTGGCGGGCATACGCGAACTGGGCGGCGAGATGACCCACTTGGTCAAAACCGCGGGCAAGCCGACCTGATGTTGTGAGCGCGGCTCAGCCAATGGCCCCGCCTTTGGCAGCGGCGGCGCCTGCCCTGGCGGCAGCACTGGCGGGGGGCCGACGCCGATGTCTTCACTCACAATTGGTGCAGCAAGCACCGCGCAGCTATGCCATAGGAGCAATAGGAGCGCGAGGGATGTGCGCATCTCATATCCTTTGCTTTTCGGCTAAAGCAAAGCGGAATGCGCAAATCGGCCTAAAGGTTCCGTCCAAGTCGAGCCATCAAGTATTTTAGAGGGATAAAGCATTATCCTTGGAGGCCGGCGATGTCATTCCTGGCGATTACAGACCGAAGATAGCGATTAGTATTTTCCGAAGGCGGAGCGGCGTCGTTGCCCATTCTCGGCCACCTTTCGCCATCGAACGTTTGGGGGGCGGTAGCTTCCGATAACAGACATTCGCGACGCAAAAGCGTCAGACGGCGGGGCATTGGCTGACCGGGTCAAGAAGTGACGCTGCGCAGCCATCCGGTTCAGCCCAGCCACCGCGGCGGTCTAACATATTCTGCCGTCACAGAGCATCGGTATCGAGCCGTTGCTCGCTCCCCTGCGAGTATGGTCCCGACCGCCTCCCCTCCAAGCCCCGATCCAGGAGGTCGGGACCGCTCGAATTCATCCCGCGCCGCAGGGTTAACCCTATTCCGAGACGACCGGGAACGCGCGCCACCTTGGCCGGTTTGTGCAGTGCGCGCTACCTATGCCCTGGACCAGCGCGTGAACCCCGGTCCCATCTCCCTCCGGTCTGTGACCGGGGTTTCTATTGAGCGCAATGTAGCGCCCGGCCGGCGAAGCCCGAGCACCCGTTTTTCATGCTGTGCTGCCAGTGCGCGCGGTCGTCCTTCCCTTGTCGGCGACCGCGCGCAGGCCACGGCTTCCCCATTCCCCAGGCAACCCGGCGAAGCCGTGGCCGCTGATCATCCTGGCTTCGCACAGCGGGCGCCTAACTCCTACTCTATGGCGTGCCACCCTTTGGCGTATTGACGCGCGGCTCGCCCTCGGTCGAAAGCCGCTAACGCTATGGCACGCGACGGGGACCGCTACACGCTACCGTCGCGCGCCCCGGCGCCCTTCATGCCCCTCATCATCCCGGAGGGCGTCGGGGCACCGTCGCGCCCCCTACCGCAGCGGTTATGGGTCGGATTCAACACCGCGCTTAGCAAAGCGCAGACATCTCGGTTAGTGCGGTTCGTAATCCCGACCGCGCTTCTCCTGCGAGACTGCTTTGGCGATGATCTGACGTACTTCTTCGTCGCTGAGTGGCGGGCCGAGGATGTCCATGCCGACATCGGCAGCGACAGCCCTCAGCTCGGCCACGTCAGCCGCAAGAAGGCGCCGCCGCTCGATATCCTGGAAAAAGCGTTCGAAACCGCTGGGGGTAAACGTCACCGTGAAGCGGATGCTCTTGGGACCATAAGCCCGCCAAGTGTGCGGACCGAGCTTAGGCAAAAGAACCAAATCACCGGGCCCAAGAACGAGGGAAAGATTAGGCGTCCAAACGACTGCTTGGCCTTCGATCAATTCAAAAACCTCATCCTCTCGGTGATGAAGATGCCGAGGCGGCCCAAAGCTGGCCGGAGCGCGATAATCAAGAATGGTAAGCTGCCCCCCGCTGTCGGCGGGGCCAACCCGGACGCGCGACTCCTCGCCCCAAGACGTCCGCGACACAAGGCCCGATGATGCCGCCCTATCAATCGAGACGGGGCGCGAAGGATCAGTCTTGGCTGAGCGGACCTGCTGCATTTTGGCGATCCCTCTAGGCGAGCTGAGCCCGCGTTGGCCCGGCGTCAATGCGTGTCGTAATCCCGGCCGGGTTTCAGATCGTCGTATAGCGCAAACTCGCCCCGCCCCTTGCGTAGCTTGGCGTCATCGATCATTTGCTTCGTGAATTTCCACCATGCGCCATTTGGCTCGCCCGCGGACCGGTCCGCTCGTTGGCCATGCGCGCGAATTCGTCGCGCAACACTTCCAAGGCCGGCGTCGGCAACCCCATTCGCCCCGTAACTCAACACCGCGACGCGTCGGCGGTTCCGAGTTCGCGTCGGCGCCGTGACGTGCGCGTGAATGGGCGGCGCGCTAGCAAAGCGCGGCGCCGGAGTGGTGGCCGCCCGCCCGGCCCTAGTTTCTCCGCGAATTTCGAGAAATCGTGGTTGAAGGCGGTGTGAATCACGCCATCCGAGTTCGCGGCGCCGCTCCTGAGGCTGTTCAGGTCCTCGAGCGTGCCGCGATGACCCTCGGCATCTGCCGCAGCCAGCGCTTCAGGGCTCAGCTCGCCGTGTGGCTTCGAATAAGAACCATGTGCGCCGCTCGGCCTCATCGATCCAGATCTCCAACAAGCTTGCGGTGGCAACATCCTCGTGCTCCTCGCAAACGCCGTGTGTCTCGCGCAGGTTTGCTACGAGCTGTTTGTTGTCGTCGCGCAATTCGGCAAGCATATCCATCGGCGTAACAAACTCCGCATCATTGTCTGCAATGCGTTGCAGGCGGCTGATGTGGCCGATCGAGTGTAAGGTCGTGCCACCGATCTTGCGAACACGTTCGGCGATCGCATCGGTCGTGGCAAAGATCTGGTCGCCTTGCTCATCCAGCAGTAGATGATAATCGCGGAAATGCGGACCAGACATGTGCCAATGAAAGTTCTTCGTCTTCAGATACAGCGCGAACATGTCGGCGAGCAGGATATTCAGCGCGCCCGAAATATCCCGCACGGCATTCGACTTCAGGTCGCTTGGGGTGTGGAGCGGAGCGGGCCCCGCTTTGCTATCTCGAGCTCGAACTTGCATTTTTTTGTCTCCTTCCGTGTTATTGATGGATTGGACATCGAGGCCAGGGCCAGTCATCTCGGGACGAAGTAGCGCCCTTCGACGAGTTCAGGCATAACAAGGTTGTCCGTCTGATTGCATCAACCTCAATGCGGTACGGCAAATTCAGGCAGCAAGCCGCGCCGGAGGCGCCATGAACTCTGGTCCCACCGGATCGCGGACGCAATCGGTGACAATGCGGCCGATTTGCGCCAGCGCCGCTGCATCGAGCTTCCAGCCCATGATATCGGTCACGTCGTCGAGCTGGGCGGGATGCCGCGCTCCCCACAGGGCGATGCTGAGCGGTTGCTGGTCCAGCACCCAGCGAACTGCAAGATGCAGAACGTGCTTGCCGTAGGTCTGGCGCGCGAAGGCATCAAGCTGCTCAACGGCCCGCAGGTATTGCTGCAGCCTGGGCGGCTGGAATTTGGGATCGTTGCGGCGCAGATCGTCACCGCTAAAGGCTCTATCGGCCTTCATGCGGCCGCTCAGCAGGCCGCGGCACAAGGAACCGTAGGCGAGCGTCGCGATGCTGTTGTCGCGACAATAGGGCAGAACATCCTTGTCGGCCTCGCGTTCAAAGAGATTGTATGGCGGCTGGGCCGCGTGCAGCGGCGCGACCGCACGAAACGCACGCATCTGCTCAGTGGAGAAATTACTGACTCCAACCGCGCGGATTTTGCCAGCCCGATGGAGTTCGGCCATCGCTTGGGCCGTCTCCTCGATCGGCGTATTCGGATCAGGCCAGTGCACCTGATAGATGTCGATAACATCAGTACGCAGTCGGCGCAGCGACTCCTCGATCTCCTTGTGGATCCTAGCCCCGCTACCGTCGCGGAACGGCTGACCGTCGCGCCAATCAAGACCGACCTTGGTGGCGATCAGGACTTTGTGCCGCCCAATTTCCTCAAGCGCCCTGCCGACGATTTCTTCGGAATGACCGAAACCGTAGACCGGCGCCGTATCGATGAGGTTGATGCCACGATCGACGGCGCTATGGATCGTGCGGATTGATTCCGCCTCATCGCTTCCACCCCACATCCACCCGCCGATCGCCCACGTCCCGAGCGCGATCCGCGTCGGATTGAGATTCGTTGCTGGTATAGCAATCGTTTCGAGTGCCTCTGCCATGTCTGATCCACTCATCGGACGGAAAGGCGAGATTGCGCGAACGAGAGCTGCGCAGATATCCCTCGACTGAAATCGTTGCAAACCACAATCGCGCTGGTGTTCCCACTGCGGAACTCGCCAGGACAGTGCCTTCGCCGATATCAACACCGAGACCCTATGACATGTTCATCGGCAACCAAAAATGCCGCGCAGCGCCTCTCGGCGCCGAGCCGTGTGAGGTCGGGGGCGGGGTATGCAACTCCAAGCGGTGCAGACGAGAACGCTGCTCGACCGAACGGGCACGGTCCTCCTGTGCGACTCAACTTTAGCCGTACTGCTGACTATCGTGGTGGTTATCGCAGCGCGCTTTATGTGGATGTATCCGGCGGCCTATCGCGTGCTGGCTGAGCCTATCGCTTGTGCGGCGGGACCCGCTTCCGCCCTGGCAGTGGCTTTTCTCTCTCGCGTTTGTCGGCGTGCGTGGCGTCGTTTCGCTGGCGGCGGAATTGTACGCCTTTTCCGCCGCCCGCCTTCGCATGAGTTCGGCGGCGCCGCCGCCCTACGGTAGAGGCCCTATTCAGCCAGTTGCCGCAACCTGATGTGACGCAAGGGCCTCACCTCGGTTGGTGTGCGGCCATATGCCTCCTGAAACTTGAGGACGGTGGCGGGTTGATCCGCAGTTCCACACACCCGTTGGACAAAGTGACTCATCGTCCGCGACGTCGTCTGATCCAGAGAAAGAACAGCGCCATGAAGACTCTCAACGTTGCGGGCATTGGCATTGCGGGAATAGCCGTTGTGATCACCGTCGCAGCACATGGGCAGCAGAACACGGCCGCGTCGAACAACGAGCCGGAAGCGGAGACCGTCGTCGACGCCCACGGGAATTTACACGTACCCGACGCCTATCGCACAACCTATCAAGCCTTGGGAAGCTGGGCAGTGGCGGCCGGCCACGGCAAGGGATCCAAGGAACTACATGTCGTTTATGTATCACCGGGGACCATCGCCGCCTACCGCGAAAGCGGCCATTTTCCTGACGGCGCGGTGCTCGTGAAGGAAGTGTTTGACGCAGCTACCGGAAAAATGGCGACAGGCACTGTCAGCCGTGCCGAAAAGCTCAAGGGCTGGTTCGTCATGATGAAGGACATCAAGGGCCGCTACGCCGGCAACAAGTTATGGGGCGACGGCTGGGGCTGGTCGTGGTTTGATGCTGCCAACCCGGCAAAGACAACGTCCACCGATTACAAAACTGATTGTCAACCGTGCCACGTGCCGGCACGAACTTCCGATTGGGTTTATGTCGTGGGATACCCGCCGCTGAGGCGATAGAGCCGCCGATCGCCTCCGCCATTGTCGCAGTCAATCCGTCAGCATACCGCGTGCAGCGGTCGGATCGAATTCCTGCGACCAGCACGATGCTGATTAGTTCCGGTGAGCGCCCGAAATCCGTATTTCAGCGAGCCACTTGGAGCGACCGTTCAAGGCGCCGCCTTGCCTCCGCTATGATTGGCGCAATGACGTAATAATGAGCGGATTGGAACCAGCGTTTGCGCGCAGATGTTGTCCTTCAAGGTTCGCCTGGCAAAGGGCATGCGCATGTCCCAACCTGAACGGTTCGAGGTTCTGGTACTTGGTAGTGGCACTGGTGGCAAGCTCGTGGCTTGGCACATGGCGCAGTCAGGGCGACGGACTGCCGTCGTGGAGCGGCAGTGGATTGGGGGCTCCTGCGTCAACGTCGCCTGTATGCCCAGCAAGAACGAGATTTCGAGCGCGAAGGTTGCGCATCTGGCGCGTCGCGCCGCGCAGTACGGCACGGTGACCAACTCGGTCGCCGTCGATATGGCCACGGTTCGCCGGCGCAAACGCGAGATGGTTGACCGTCAGATTGCGAGGCATCTGCAGAACTACAAAGCGACCGGCGCCGAATTGATCATGGGGAGCGGGCGTTTTGTGGCGCCGAAAACACTTGAGGTGAGCCTGAACGACGGAGGGACGCGTGTGCTGGCCGCGGACAAGGTCTTCCTCAACCTCGGAACCCACGCTGCCATTCCAAGCGTTCCCGGCCTCGATGCTGCGCGACCGCTCACCCATGTCGAGGCTCTGGAACTCGACTACTTGCCACCACATCTGGTCGTAGTCGGTGGGGGCTATGTTGGCCTCGAAATGGCGCAGGCTTACCGTCGCTTTGGTAGCGACGTGACAATCATCGAGCCCGGCCCTCGGCTCATGGGCCGGGAGGACGTCGACGTATCGCGGGAGATGCAGCGGATTCTTAGTGAAGAGGGGATTCAAGTCCTCCTAGAAGCCGAACTCCTCCAGGTACGTGGGCGATCTGGAGAGAAGGTCGACCTTGTCGTGCGCACAGCCTCTGGCGAGCAGAACATCGATGGCAGCGATATCCTGGTCGCGACTGGGCGTGTTCCGAATACAGTGGGAATTGGACTTAAAGAGGCGGGAGTTCGGTTGGACAGTCGTGGTTACGTTCGCGTGAATGGGCGATTAGAGACGAGTGCGCCTGACGTCTGGGCAATGGGAGAATGCGCCGGCAGCCCACAATTCACCCACATATCCGAAGACGATTTTCGCATCATTCGTGACAATCTGGCAGGAAAGAATCGCAGCACACGCAGTCGGCTGGTTTCGTACTGCATGTTCACGGATCCCCCGCTTGCCCACGTAGGGCTGAGTGAAGGCGAAGCGGAACGCGAAGGGATCATTGTACGCGTCGCGAGATTGCCGATGAACTCTGTGCTGGGCGCGCAGGCGACCGAGCGGAGGCAAGGCTTCATGAAGGCTCTTATCGGCCAGAACGACGATCGTATCCTTGGCTTTACGATGATCGGCGCCGAGGCGGGCGAAGTCATGGCCGCGGTGCAAACAGCAATGTTGGCACGGCTTTCATATTCGACGCTTACTGATAC
>WNFT01003415.1_pt1 | contig 13737 bp, 14 predicted proteins | sample 5400191 | NCBI WGS metagenome assembly WNFT01 (sample SAMN13153359, study PRJNA577476) | soil metagenome | isolation source: 80 cm saprolite under Madrone tree | place: USA:California | collected 2016-06-14
AGAAAATCGGCCAGCACGCTCCGGGCAGAATCAATGATCGTGTCGGTCTCTTCGCTTGTCGGATACGCCCAATGCGTGTTGGCGTTGTGGCGGTAAAGATAATCGTTCATTGCCTCCACCACCTTCCTTGGCACCTGGGTTCCGCCCGGCCCGTCGAAATAGGCTACCGGATAACCGTTATGAGTGCGCGCGAGCGCCGGAAAACATCGCCGTATTTCTTCGGTCGACATCATCGTGGCTGCGGACGGCGCTGCGGTCTGTTTTAGAGCGATTGACATCGAAGTTCGATAGCAGAAGAAATTTTGGAAAGTAAGAATTAAGAACTAGGATGGAAGATCTCTTTATCCGCCGCCTGGCTGGCTGCGGTCGTAAGGAATAATGTTGTCCCATTCGTCGGGAGAAGAGCGAGCGACAAAAGCCACGACGGGTTCAGCGTCGCTCATGTTGAAGACCTCGTGAGGAACGCCCGGTTTGATGTAAATGAAATCGCCGACTTGGTTCTCTAAGACCTGCTTCAGCCCGGATCCGAATTCGTGGCGCACTTTTCCTTCGAGGATATAAAGAATTACCTCAAAGCCGACATGAATATGGGCATACGCGACGCCACCGGGAGGAATCGTGGCGATGTTGGCTGACAATTTGGTCGCGCCCACATTCTTGGCGGACATGCCCTGCTTATAGTAAATGCCGTTCCAATCCCGGCGGGCGCCGCCGCCGCGAATAGTCAATATCCCATCGTGATCTTCGACCGCGCTGAGTTGGATCCTGTCTTTGTCGTCGTTCATAACGAGTGAACTTTATCGACGGTCATAGACCGCCGCTACAGCAAACGTCTAATATGCAACGTCGAAGTTTCCTCAGCTGCGGCGACCTACGCCACCGAGTGCTGCGTGTCGCGGACACGTTACCAAGTGATCGTTGACCATCCCCGTCGCTTGCATCAACGCGTAGCAAATCGTCGAGCCGACGAATTTGAATCCGCGCCGCAGCAGATCGCGGCTCATCGCGTCGGATTCGGCTGTCCGCGCGGGCACGTCGGCCATGTTTCGCCAGCGATTCTGGATTGGCTTCCCGCCGACAAAACTCCACATGTAGTCATCGAAACTCTTCAGCTCTCCTCGTAGTGCAATAAACGCCTTTGCATTCGTGATCGCGGCCGCGATCTTCAGTCGGTTGCGCACGATCCCGGCGTCGCCGAGCAGCCGTTTCACGTCGCGCATGCCGTAGCGGGCGATCTTCTCCGCGCGAAATCCAACGAAGGCCTTCCGATAGTTCTCTCGTTTCTTTAAAATGGTGATCCAGCTCAGCCCCGCCTGCGCGCCTTCGAGGATGAGAAACTCGAAGAGCATCCGATCATCATGCACAGGCACGCCCCATTCCTCATCGTGATAGGCGATGGCCGGTTCTGTGGTAGCCCAGGGACAGCGTGGCACTCGCCGAGCATGCGCGAATTTCGCCGCCGCTGAACAGCAAATTGAGTCGATCGCGGAGGCTGTTGATTTCTTAGTTGATCTGATTTTAGCAGACGTGGCAGCTGGAAACGCCGATTTGTAGACGGGCGGACGCTCTTTCCACGGAAACTGGTCGAAGGCGATGGCTCAGGGCGCCGTGGGCAAGAAGTAGATAGGGAACGGCGGCATCGAAAAACTAAACGGCGATTGAGAGATAAAATTGTTGCTTGACATGGAAACTGGATATACTAATATAGTTTCCACAGTATATGAAATAATGTTATGCCGACCAACCAAATAAATAAGCCCTCAAAAAGAAGTCGGCCAAGCGATTCGGGTCGGCAGCGAATCGTCGAGGCGGCGCGGACCCACTTCTTCAGCCACGGATTCCGCAGCGTGAGCATGGACGATTTGGCGGAAGAGCTGGCCATGAGCAAGAAAACGCTCTACGCCCATTTCCCGAGCAAGATCGCGCTGCTCGAGGCTGTGCTGGCCGATAAGTTCGCCGGAGTCGAAGCGAAACTGGAGGAAATCACGCGGGCATACCCGCACGATTTCTCAGCAGCACTGCATGAATTACTGGCCAACACGCAACGCGAATTGGATGAGATCAAACCGCCGTTTGTTCGCGACATGCGGCAGAAGGCGCCACAGGTCTTCAAGATCGTCGAGCGTCGGCGAGCCGAACTGATCCAGCGCTTTTTTGGAAAACTTTTCGTGGAAGGTCAGCGCACGGGAATGGTGCGGAAGGATCTCCCGGCCAAGCTGATGATCGAGATTCTGCTGGCCGCGGTTCAAGCGATCGTGAATCCGGCGAAAGTAGAAGAACTCGGCCTTACGCCAAAAACCGGCTTCGCATCAGTCGTCAAAGTTATTCTCGAAGGCGTGATCACCAGGAAAGGAAGGAAAACATGAATGTGTTTTACTTTGGGCAAGACCGACAATTAATGCGCGCTGCTGGGGCGTTGATACTGCTCCTCCTGGCCGGCAGTTGCAGCGATCCGCCGAAAAATCGTTTCCAAGGTTATGTCGAAGGTGAATTTGTTTATGTCGCGTCGCCGCTCGCCGGGACCTTGGAATTGTTGCACGTGCGCCGAGGCGACCAGGTGCAAGCGGGTGATCCGCTCTTCGCTCTGGATGAAACCCCTGAGAAGGCCGCGCGCGAGCAAATTGAGGCGGCGCTCGTGCTTTCTGAAGCAGAATATGCGCGCCAAGACAAACTTTTCCACACTGGTGCAGCTGCCACCCAGGATTTGGATCGCGCTCGTTCAACGCGAGATCAGGATAAGCGACGACTTACTCAAACAGACTGGAGTTTCCTGCAAAAAAGGCAGTCGGCGCCGCAAACAGGTTTGGTTTACGACACGCTCTACCGTCAGGGTGAATGGGTCGCGGCCGGTAAGCCAGTGGTCGCGCTGTTGCCGCCGCAAAATATTAAGGTGCGCGCGTTTGTTCCAGAAACGCGCGTCGGTTCAATCCACTACGGCGAAGAAGTACGGGTCGCGGTGGATGGCGTGCCCGATCCTTTCATCGGCAAGGTCAGTTATATCTCCCCCCACGCCGAGTACACGCCACCGGTCATCTACAGCAAGGAAAGCCGGGACAAGCTCGTCTTCATGATCGAAGCCGTGTTCGAGCCCGCAACCGCGGCCAAGCTCCATCCCGGCCAGCCGGTGGATGTGCAGTTTGAATCCAAGTCATGAATGGCGAACCAATCATCGACGTACGCGGAATGACGAAACGCTTTGGCGATCGCACGGTAGTTGACCATGTCGATCTAACGGTGCGCGCCGGCGAGATTTTTGGATTCCTCGGTCCCAACGGCAGCGGGAAGACGACGTTCTTGCGCATGCTGTGCGGATTGCTCCGGGCGGACGATGGAAGCGGCACCTGTCTTGGTCATGACGTCATTGCCGAGAGCGAAGCAATCAAGCGCGAAGTCGGCTACATGACGCAGCGATTCAGTTTTTGGGAGGACTTAAGCATCGCGGAGAATCTCGATTTTGTAGCGCGGATGTATGAGGTAAAAAACCGGCGCCAAACTGTGCGCGAGAGCCTCGAGCAGCTCGGCCTTGCGGGACGCAAAGATCAACTCGCAGGCCAGCTCTCTGGCGGATGGAAACAACGGCTCGCCCTTGCCGCGTGCCTCATTCACAAACCGAAGCTGCTGTTACTCGACGAACCGACGGCCGGTGTCGACCCAAAAGCGCGCCGCGATTTTTGGGATGAAATTCATCATCTCGCCGGCAACGGCCTGACGGTTCTGATCACGACCCATTACATGGACGAGGCGGAGCGCTGCCATCGGCTCGCTTACATTTCCTATGGCAAACTGCTGACGCACGGCACGGTTGATGACGTAGTCGGAGGCGAGCGCCTAACGACTTGGTCGGTGAGCGGTCAAGATTTGCCCAAGCTGACCGAACAACTACGCGAACGTCCCGGCGTAGAGCAGACGGTGGCGTTTGGCAACATGTTGCACGTGAGCGGAGGCGATGCCGCTACCCTTGAGCAGGCCATCGCGCCGTTCCGCACCGACCAATACGAATGGCATCAAGTCGAGTCCGGACTCGAGGACGTCTTCATCCATCTCATGGACAAATCGAAGGACAATTCTTCGTCATGAAAAAATTGCGCATATTTTCGATCGCGCGATTCCGCGCGATGCTGGCAAAGGAATTCATCCAGATGCGCCGGGATCGGCTGACGTTCGCGATGATGATCGGCATTCCGTTGCTCCAGCTGATTCTCTTTGGCTACGCGATCAATGCGGATCCGAAACATTTGCCTGCGGCCGTCCTCGTGGCCGATCACGGCCCAGAAGGTCGCACTTTGTTTTCTGCGCTTCAGAACAGCGGCTACTACGAGCTCGTCCGGCAGGTAAAGACTGAAGCCGAAGGCCACGATCTGCTGGCTCGCGGTAGAGTGCAATTTGTCATCAACATTCCGGAAAATTTCAGCCGCGATTTTTTGCGCGGTGATCGACCGGAACTTCTCGTGGAAGCAGATGCGACCGATCCGGGGACAACCGGCAACGCGATCGGGTCGTTATCGACGGCGTTGAATACCGCGCTGAAAAATGATTTAAAAGGTCCTCTCGAATCGCTCGCGGCAAATGATGGGCCGATCGATTTGCGTGTGCACGCGCTCTACAATCCCGAAGCCATCACCCATTACAACATTGTGCCGGGACTCATGGGAGTGGTTCTTACTCTGACCATGATTTTGGTGACCGGGCTGGCGATTACGCGCGAGCGTGAGCGCGGCACGATGGAAAATCTTCTCTCCATGCCGACGCGGCCGATTGAAGTGCTCGTCGGCAAGCTCGTGCCATACATTTTGGTCGGCTACGTCCAAGTCACGCTAATTCTTCTCGCCTCCCGGTTCCTTTTTGACGTGCCGATGTTCGGCAGCCTGTTGTTATTACTCATAGCCGCCGCTCTTTTCATCATCGCAAATCTGGCCGTGGGCATCACGTTTTCCACGATTGCCCAGAACCAACTTCAAGCGATGCAGATGACTTTCTTTTTCTTTTTGCCTTCGCTGCTGCTTTCCGGATTCGCCTTTCCGTTTCGCGGAATGCCAGGCTGGGCGCAGGCAATTGGGGAAGTATTGCCACTCACTCACTTCGTGCGGATCGTCCGCGGCATTCTTTTGAAAGGCAACGGAATCGGAAACATTGGGCCGGAACTCTGGCCCATCGCACTATTCGCCGCCGTTGCGATGTTCATCGCCATGAAGCGTTACCGGCAGACTTTGGATTAGAAGAAATGATTACAATAAAAAGGAAATAATTATGAAATCACGAGATGAACTTCATCAAGAATTGCGACAAACCATTTTGTCCTTACCCGACGTGACGGAGCGGCAAAATGCGGGAATCCACGAAGACGCGTTTTTTGTTGGACGGACAATGTTCATGCATATCCATGGCCACGGTCACTGCGACATTCGCTTGCCGAAAGGTGATCAGGCGCGAGTTCTTGCGGAAGGCAAAGCGCGTCCGCACCGCTGGGCGCCGGAAGCAGGATACGTCACGTTGATTGTGGACGATGAAGAGGATTTGCAGCCCGCAATGGATCTGATTCGGATGTCACATCATTACTTTGCCGATAAACAGAGTGTTCTGCGAACGGAACACCAATAGAACCAACAAGGCTCGTTAATAACAAGGAGCGGATTATGAAATTATTTGTCATAGGAGCGACTGGCCGGACCGGGCGGGAGATTGTTGAGCAAGCTCTGGCACGAGGTCATCACGTCACCGCGTTTGTTCGTTCGCCTGAAAGCATCACCTTAAAAAATGAGCGACTTACCGTCATCAAGGGGAATGCGATGGACGAAAACGAACTCTTTAACGCAATGCAAAATCACGAAGCGGTGCTTTCGGCGCTAGGGCCACGAAAGCCATTCAAACCAAGCTCGCTTCTCCACGACAGTGCACTTGCGACTACTCGCGCAATGAATCATTCCGGAGTGAAACGGCTTGTCGTTCTCTCGGCAGCAGCGCATTTTCCTGGTATCCCCAATCGGATCGTCAGTCTTATCCTTCGCGATCACATGCGCGATTCGCGTGCCATGGAAGAAATCGTGCAAACCAGCGGTCTCGATTGGACGATCGCTCGCCCTCCACGTCTCACTGAGGAGGACTACAAGACCTATCGAAGCCGGGAAGGCGCCGCACCCACAATGGGTTTCAGTCTGTCCCGCAAAGCAGTTGCGGCATTCATGCTCGACGCGATCGAGCAACAGAAACATTTTCACAAGATCGTTGGCATCGCGAAATAATTATTGGAGCGCCCTATGTTTACCGCCTACATCGTCGTCACTATCCTGGCGGCTGCCGCTAACATCTTCTCGGCCACGCTCGATTTCATTCGCTACAAGCAAATTCTCATCAACATGGGCAGGGTGGGGGTTCCCGAATCGTGGATAACCATGCTTGGCATCCTTAAAGCGGCTGGCGCGCTCGGACTGCTGATCGGCATTTGGGTACCATTGATCGGGACGGCCGCTGCAATCGGCCTCGTCCTGTTCTTCGTCGGCGCCATCATCACCCACCTGCGCGCACGCGATTACTCATTCGGTCTGGCAGTCGTGTTCCTTCTGCTGGCCGTCGCCGCGCTGGTGTTGAGACTGACCTCGTCGTGAGCAGCGAGACGCTGAGCAAGTTTCGACAAGGTGAAGCGGGTCCGGCGCGGCTCGAAACTAAACAGCGGAGCGTACTGAACCGGCACTATCGACGTTTTCTTTGATGCAGAATCGATGCACACTATTTCCGTGACGACGGGAGAACTGCCATCGATCAGCGAGCGACGACGCCTTGCTTCGCCAGCGATAACGCCTCAAGCGTTGGCGTGGCATTCGAACACGTTGTGGATGGGCTCGCGCGATCTTCGCCGGATCTATGCGATCGATGTGAAGCCGTGGACAGTTGTCCAGGAAACGGAGGCGCCCGGAATTCCGTGGGCGGCGGTGTCGACGGGCGACGTTCTTCGCTTTACGATCGGTGAAGATCCGGACGATGATCGTTATCTTCGCAGCTACGTTCCGGCGAGCGGGTTCAACGGAGATCGAATCGCGTGCCCGGAGTTCACTGGGTCATACCTCAGCTTCGACGACGATCATCTCTACCTTAGTCAGTGGTACAAGCATCGCATTCTCAAACTCGATGCGAGCGGGAACATTTTGCGCGTCATTAATGTCGGCGCCGAAATCTGCGGCCATGTGTTCGTCGATGGATTGATCTACGTCCTGCGCGGAGAGGAAACGCCCAACGAAGATTGGCGCATTGCGCGGCTCGATCCGCGCAAAGAAACGCCGAAGGTGGAAGACCTGGCGCGTGTTCGTTTTCCTTGTCGCTCGCTCACGTTTGACGGCGCAAACTTTTGGACCAACCATCGCGCCGCAAACGAGATCGTATCGTTCGCTCTGCCGAACTAACGTTAACTCCAAAAGCATTTACGAGTTAAGATCGACAAGGTGACCCTCCTTCGCAGACTTCGGCGCGACAGGTTGAGTCGGTAATATTGGACATTAAGAAGTCAGCAGTCAGAGAAATGTTCGTCGTTTACGCGACGTGCTCAAACTTTTCTGGTGAGCGTTCGGGTAAAAAGTACATCGCCGCAGGGAGAGCAATCAGGACCAAAGCGAGCGGCGTGTAGACAAAGGCCGCTGGGATGGCGACGATGTAGATGAGGATCGCGATCAGATTTTTGCGCGCCATTTTCTTATTCAACGTTTTGAGCCCGGGTTCATGATGGTGCCGCGCGATCGATCCGCGCAGCAAAAAGAACGAGACCGCACCGGCCGTGGAGATGATGGCGTAAAGCGCGACCGGAAAGGGCAACGCGTGATTGTCACCGAGGTAAACCGTTACCCATGGGATCAGTGAGATCCAGAAAAGCAGGTTTATGTTCGCCCAGAGAATGACCGAGTCGACGCGCGTGACGAGGTGGATCAAGTGGTGATGGTTCACCCAATAAATCGCGATAATGAGGAAGCTGAGGACGTAAGCGAAGAAAGTTGGCCAGATCCGGGCCAGGGAAGTGAAATCGGGAGTGTGCGGCGGCTTTAGTTCCAGCACCATGATCGTAATGATGATGGCGATAACCCCGTCGCTAAATGCCTCCACCCGGTTGGTTTTCATTCAGCGGAGTGTAACATGTCGATCTGGTAAAACGAATTGCCGGTTCGATCGACAACACAATTAAGATGTCCGACAAGGTGATTGAGTCGGTAAGGCTGAAGAAATGCATCGAATTCCGTCGTCTAAATTCAAACGAGTTTTCTATGAACCGCGTCTCTAACCGTTGTCTCGTCCGAGTTATACTTGGATTGTGTTTCGTGTTCCCTTTGGCCTTGGCGTTGACTTACGCCGAAACGACAGACAAGAACATTGTGTCGCGCACGGCGGAGGTCGATGGCGTAAAGCTGCATTATCTGACGGCCGGTCATGGGCCGGCGGTGATTTTGCTGCACGGTTACGCAGAAACTTCGCGAATGTGGCGACCGATTATTCCTTTGCTAGCGGAAAAGTTTACCGTCATCGCGCCCGATCTGCCGGGCATCGGTGATTCGGCCATTCCTGCGAACGGTCTGGACATGAAAACTTCTGCGACTCGCATTCACGCGCTCGCGCGATCGTTAGGCGTGGAGAAGGCGAGAGTGGTCGGACACGACATCGGTCTCATGGTTGCGTACGCGTATGCGACGCAGTTTCCGGCGGAAACGGAGAAGCTGGTGGTTATGGATGCATTTCTTCCTGGCGTGGCCGGGTGGGAGGCGATCTACAACGCCCCAAATGTTTGGCACTTTCGTTTCAACGGCGAATACCCCGAAGCGCTGGTGAAGGGGCGGGAGCGCACATACTTCGAATATTTCTGGAACGTTTTCGCTGCCGACAAGACGCGCTCGATTCCGGAAGCGGACCGGAAAGCTTATACTGAAGCCTACGCGCGACCGGGACGAATGCGCGCGGGCTGGGCCTATTTCGCATCATGGCCGCAACTCGCCAAAGACTTCGCGCAGCTCTCGCAGACCAAGCTGGCGATGCCTGTGCTTTCGATCGGCGGTGAAAAGTCATTGGGTAACGAGCTGGCGGAGCAAATGAAACTGGTCGCCGATAATGTTACGGTCGTAGTGTTGAAGGATACCGGACATTGGATCCTAGAGGAGCGACCGAAGGAAACCACTGAGGCGCTCGTTAGGTTTCTTTGATCACTCGACCTGAACTCGCCACTGAAGGAGTCCGTGTTGCGACGGCGACCGGTCGGACTGGCCACTCAATGCCGGGCGGTGTTAGCGCGTGGGAATCGGCAGGATCTTGAGCACCTCGTCCATCGCCGTTCCATTGTGGACAACGTCATCATCCAGTGGCAATTGATCCTGCATTGTCTTCGCAGCGGCGGCGGACAACATCCAACCCAGAGGCAACGGCACGTTCGTGTCGCGAAGTGTGAAGTAAATGATGTCTTTAGTGGCCGGTTGCGTTTCCTCTGTCTCGCTGGGGGCCGCAGTGACACCAACCTTGAAGCGCCGTTGCTCGCGTCCAATTGCCTTTTGCGCGTAGGTGCCCCGGGCGTTGCGCGTGTTCAGCAGGGTGTAGAGCGGCGCCGTCACTTCGCCAAGGAATTGTCCGTTCGTGGTCACAGGTTTTGTGCGCTTTGGTCCTGATGGTTCCGGTCCCGGCTTCGCTGGAGCAATTGCGATTGATCCTTTGCGCGGATCATTACTGATCATGATGACCTTCACGTCGACGTTCGCGATACGGTCGTGCGCGCAAATGTCTTTGATGCGGGTGACGATTTCCAAAGCAGTCGTGGCAGCGGAATTCTCGAAGTAACCGCCATCGACGATGTGGGAGCCGTCGGGAAACCGGCCGGCTGGACTTACGAAAGTAAAACGGGCACTCATATGCGCGGCGGTACTGAGGGGAATGTGGCATCCCGCCTTTGTGATGGGCAAGCTGTGCTGGGCGATTTTGTCGGCGGCGTCCTCTGCATCAAGGAAAACGTTGGTAAGGTGGAGATTGCTAGTGATGATTCGATTGCCTTTTTCGACGGACGTACCGTTCAAGAAAAGCGACGGGATCCATTTAGGCGAGTTCGCCGGCCAAAGCTCAACGAACGAACTCGCGAAACGATCATTACGCATTGTATCGCGCCAGGCTTTCTCCCATCCCAGTTCGAGCGCGCGCCCGCGATCGAAATACGGAATTGGGAAAGGAAGGAAGCGTTGCACCAAATCCGGGTAAAGCATCGCGGCGAGCGTGGGAGAAAGAAAATCTTGGCTGAGGATGTCGTGCGCTTTGTCTTTGAATTTGAATGAACTCGGGTTCGGCTCGGCGAGCAGCGCATCGAAGACGGCCGCGCCGAGGCTTCCACCGGAAACTGCGCTGATGGCGAAAAGATGCGGCGCAAAGTTTGAATTCGCATCCTGAATGCCGCCAAGAACGGTGGCAGTCCAGTAGGCAGCACGAATTCCACCGCCCTCGGTGGCGATGATAAAGAGCGGATGCAGTGTCCCAGCTCCATCGTTTTTTTCGGCGAGACCATACCACGTTCGAAAAGACTCGATTACATCGGCGCGCGCTACCTCCTGCGGAGGAGCAACCCGAATAACGTGGTTATCGTTCCAAAAGCTGAAAAGAAGGGCCAATAAGATAAAGATGGTGATTACTGGAAACTGCCAACGACCACCGAGGTAAACCAACAAACTGCCGAAACTGATCCACGAAGCAGCGGCCAAAAACAATATTGTGCCGATGCCAAGCCATTGGGGAACTGGAACGGGGGCTGCGGCGAAGACAATGAAAAGCAGCAATGAGACAACCAAGATCATCCTCACAGCGACGATTGTGGTCCGCCCAAGTTGAGTGACATGTTTGACCTGTTCCTGTGGCGCCGCGCCAATCCATTTTCGGCGGACGATTAGCAGAATATAGAAAGCGATTGCCAGCACCGCACAGAGACCGGCAAAGCAATGCAGCCAAAACTTTGCCGGCGCTATCCGATCATAGGAAGATGCAGCTACCCAAAATCCGCTCCCGACGATCAATATTGGCGCGATACCCAACAATCGCGGCATCTGTTTTTCTGCGATCTTCGAGCGGGATTGAGCGCGGCGGGCGCCAGGAAAATCGAGATAAAGAAGGACTCGCGCCGCATACCAGCTGGATAGCGCCCAAAGGATCAGCGCCGCGAAAAATCCGAAAACTCGCGGCCAGTACCACTGCCCGCCAGCCATGCCCTCGCCCACAGTGCGTAAGATTTCAGTGCCTTGGGCGACGGAAAGAAACACGGGACAGGCAATGAGAGCGACCAGGAAGCTAAAACGAACGGGTTTGAGTTGGTGGTAAAGATCGCGAATGCGCCACCAGGTGCGCTGAACCCAGGTGCCGTGTTGATTCGCTTCAGTATTCATAAAGAAGCTTTGCCGATGCAACGGTTCATTAGACCATCTGAGTTTGGTTTTGCGAGCCGATAGAGTGAGGCGAATGCAAGAATGAGGTACACATTTTTATGCAATCGATTGATGGTATTTCTTTCTGCTTTTGGTTTGGTTGGCAAACTGGGGATTGGTCAAGCGCGCGGTGCGGGCAGTAAGTGGTATAACCCTGTGGCTGGATCTTTTTCCAGCGTGTGGTGTTCGCGCTCTGCCAAACTCTTCCCGCGAATAATCCCTCTTAGATCTTCGAATAAGACAGGCTGATCATAGGCATGGCCGAACAGATCAGAACGCACCGCTGAAGCGTCGATGATGTCTATTTTTTTGGCGATTTGCGCAGACAGAATCGAACCAAGAAGAGCATCTTCGCGATGCGGCGGATTTTCACCAAGCCGTCCATAACCTCCATGTACAAATGTCGACGCCTCTAACGCACGATCGCGACTAGAAACATACAGGGTGATGTGGCCGCATAGCGCAGCAGCGCGTAAGAGATTATCGCGAAAATAAAGCCGATTGACGTCGGCTTCGAGGAGAACAAGGTGCGCAAACATTGGCCGCCGGGGATCAATCGCGTGAATCCCGGCTCCCGCCCGGAACAAGAAGATATCGCGCAAGCCATAGGTCATTGCTCGAGCGCCAAGACTATGTCCGATGAGGATCACTGGTGTCGTCACATCATCATCGTGAATGCCAGTGAGAAACCTCCGAATGTTTTCCTGATTTAGCAGTGCGCTCTCCTCGTCTTTTGCATACGCAAAAAGCTTGCTCGCGGAAGGCCAGCTATAAATCGCCGGCGATCGGGCTGCGTCGGGTTGAAGCTCACTCGCAAAAATTGCTGCACGATGCGCCGCAGCTGCAAAAGTGTTGTTATATCCGTGAATGTAAACAATAAGTGGGTGCCTGGGCCCGATTTGGCTCCGCAACTCTTCGTTGAATTTTCCGCGCTGAAGACCAGTGCCGGCCTCGACGTCAGGATCAAACGAAACAATGCGAGATCCGGACGAGGTGATCTCGACTCGCGCGCGGCCGTAACGCACATACCGCTGCTCCGCAGTCGTAGCGGCAAAAGCCTTTTCTGGCGTTGTTGGATTCGATGCGACTGCTCGCGTCGTTGCGTAATAAACGCTGAGCGTAGCGGCGTGATGTGGGCTCACGGGCGCCGCGCACCCGATACACCAGACAAGCACTAGAAGTGTCGACAGGCAGGAAGACACTTTTAAGTCACGGGTATAACTCCGCGCGGAGCGGAAGCAGCGACTCATGGTGGGGGATGTTTTGCCATCACGGCCAAACGGCGGATTTTCGCGCCGAGCGTGCGCAGGCCTTCGCTATTTTGTAAAGACCATTCTTTCGCTTCGGACGGGGGAGGTTGCAGCTGGAAGAATGAGCGCCATGTTGGAGAAGAGCGGAAGAATTGAGAGTTAGGAAGTAGAAATTATCGAGCGAGAGGGCTGTCAGGCGGAAAGCTTTTTCTTGCTCGGGACGAGTTTGTTGACGATTGAGGTAGTTCCTTTTTCCAAAAGGATTCCCCACGCACTGAGCATGGACAGCGTTGCGACAACAATGAGCAAAAACATCCAGATCGGTTGCTCGCGAATGCGAAGCCCCAACCAGATCACGTAAGGCTGGTGTACCAGGTAGATGCCGTAAGAGAACACTCCCACCAGGCCGATTACTTTGGCCGGTCGCGGGAACCGCGAAATAATTCCGGCCAGGCCTATTATCACAAGGAAGCAGCAGGCGCCGGTGGCGAAGTCGACGAAGATGTAAGTGTAGCCATTATAGTAAAGCCGCAGGGCCGCTGGATAAAGCAGCAATCCGGTCACTAATCCTGCGCCGCCAAGGAGAAAGCGTTCCGCGTGTCGCGGCGACTGGCCGCACCACATCCCAGCGGCCATGCCCAAAGCGAATTCGGGGAGCCGACAGATGGCAAAGCCGCCCAGTATCCACATGCCGTTCTGCGGATAGACAACCAGCATCAGATAGCGCGCGAAAAATCCGATGGCAGACGCGATTAGCACAAAGGTCCATGGCCCGAGTCTTCTCGCTGCCCAAAAAAGCAGCGGAAAGATTAGATAGAACTGGATGAGCATGGAAAAATACCACCAGGCTGCGTTCAGATAGTAGAAGTTCGCGCTTATGTTCACGAATCGCAGACCAAGCAGGCTCAGCAGAATGCGGCTATCGATTTGTTCGAAACGCGCGACGAAAGGCGAGGTGAGGTAAACCAAATGCGCGACCCAGTACATCGGATAAAGACGGAGGAACCGAGCGCGATACCATGCCGTCCATGACATCGGTCCTTTCGCCGCCCGGCTTGACGTCGATTGCATCA
>WNFT01003416.1_pt1 | contig 13736 bp, 14 predicted proteins | sample 5400191 | NCBI WGS metagenome assembly WNFT01 (sample SAMN13153359, study PRJNA577476) | soil metagenome | isolation source: 80 cm saprolite under Madrone tree | place: USA:California | collected 2016-06-14
CGCCAGCCGGCGGCACGCCAAGATCACGCGATAGGCTGCGGGAATTGAGTTTGTTCAGGCCACGCCCAATGCGGGGCCAACTCGATACAAAGAAATCTTTCGTGGAAAACGATGTTTTATTGAAGCGCAAATCACATCCATAAAATCGGGAAACGAACAGCCTCCCACTACCGGCTACAGGTAAAACGCATTCACATGGCCATCATCAATGACATGCGAAAGATTTCCGACACGGTCTGGGAGTTACCGACGAATTACAAAGACGGCATGCGCGTGCCGGCGCGCATCATCGCGACCGAAAAGCTCGTGCGCGAAATGGACAAGGCCGTTTACCAGCAGATCAGCAACGTCGCCACGCTGCCAGGCATCACCCGCTACGCGCTGTGCATGCCCGACGGCCACAGCGGCTACGGGTTTCCCATCGGCGGCGTCGCAGCGATGGATGTGCACGAGGGCGGCGTGATCTCGCCCGGTGGCATTGGATTCGATATCAACTGCGGCATGCGCCTCGTCATCACCAACCTCACAGTCGACGACGTGCGGCCGCGTCTGAAAGAAATCGTCGATCTTCTTTTCCAGCGCGTGCCAGCGGGCGTCGGCAGCCACGGTTTTTTGAAAATCTCGCGTGACGAGTTTCGCGAACTCGTCGAACAAGGCGCGCGCTGGTGCGTTGAACACGATTACGGCTGGGACGAAGACCTCGAAGTCACAGAGGAGAATGGCTGTATCTCCGGCGCAGACGCGGCCAAAATCAGCGACCGCGCGATTGATCGAGGTTATAACCAGGTCGGCACGCTTGGCTCGGGCAATCACTATCTCGAAGTGCAGATCGCGCGCCCCGAGGATGTGCGCGACAAAGAGCTCGCTGCGAAGTTCGGGATCACGATCCCGAACCAGATCGTCATTATGTTCCACTGCGGCAGCCGCGGTTTCGGGCACCAGGTTGCGACCGATTATCTTCAGGTTTTTTTGAAAGTGATGGAGAGCAAATACGGCATCAAGATCCTTGATCGCGAACTGGCGTGCGCGCCGTTTGAATCGCCAGAGGGTCGCGATTATTTCGCCGCGATGAAGTGCGGGCTCAACATGTCGTTCGCAAACCGGCAGGTGATCCTTCACCGCATCCGCGAAGTTTTTTCCGAAGTTTTCGGGCGCAGCGCCGAAGATCTCGGGATGCGGATGATCTACGACGTCGCGCACAACACCGCGAAGCTAGAAAAGCACGATATCGATGGAAAAGAGAGAAAACTCCTCGTGCATCGCAAAGGCGCAACGCGCGCGTTTGGCCCCGGGCATGAGGAAGTGGCCCCTCGCTACCGAGACATTGGCCAGCCGGTGATCATCGGCGGCAGCATGGAAACTGGCTCGTATCTTCTCGTCGGAACATCATCGGGTGCGCAAACATTTTTTAGCACCGCGCACGGCAGCGGCCGCACCATGAGCCGCACCAAAGCGCGCAAACAATGGCACGGCAAACAGCTCCAGCGCGAGCTGGAAGCGCGCGGCATTTACATCCGTAGTAATTCCTGGGCAGGTCTCGCCGAGGAAGCCGGCGCTGCTTACAAAGACATCGACGAAGTGATCGAAGCGACGGAGCTGGCCGGCATCAGCAAGCCAGTAGCGCGATTCACTCCGATCGGGAATGTGAAAGGATGAACAGAAATGCACATTCGCACGCCGATTACCTTGATCACCGGACCGCTTGGCAGCGGCAAGACCACGCTGCTGCGCCACATTCTCGCAACAAAGGCGGCAAAGATCGCGATCGTGATGAACGAATTCGGCGAGATCGCAATCGACACGAAAGTGATCGACGGGAAAAACGTGCGCATCGCCGAGCTCGGCGGCGGCTGTGTTTGCTGCTCGTTGCTCGGTGAGTTCGAAGCCGCGGTGAAAGAGATCATCGAGAAAATCGATCCCGACATCATCGTCGTCGAGACCACAGGCGTGGCTGAGCCAGAGGCGCTCGCGTTCAACATCCAGGAAGCGCTCCCACAATGCCGCACCGATGGCATCGTGTCGGTGGCGGATGCTGACGGGCTAGTTCGCTTTCCCGAGATTGGCCATACCACGGGCCTCCAATTCGAGAGCGCAGACATTTTGCTTTTGAACAAAATCGATCTTGTAGACCGGCACCAGGTCGAACCGTTGGAAACGAAACTGCGCGAAATGAATCCGACCGCAGCGATCGTTCGCACCGAGCGTTGCCAGATCGACCCCGAGCTATTGTTCGGCATCGGCCGGGAGAGAAAGGTGGCGCCGCCTGAGCACAAACATCAGCCCGAATTCGAGTCGTTCACATTCAGCTCCGACAAAACTTTTTCTCGCGATTCCTTTGAACGCTTTGCAGACGGTCTGCCCGCAAGTGTGCATCGGGCGAAAGGCTTCGTGCTTTTTCCTGATGGTGCGCAGCTTTTCAATTTTGTGGCCGGCCGCTGGGACTTGGAGCCGTTCGAGACGGATCGTACGGACTTGGTCTTCATCGGCAAAGAAATCGCGGCCCAAAAACCAGCGATCCTCCGCGCGCTCGAAGCGTGCGCGCACCCAGACAACAAATGACGAAGGAAGCCGAAGCCAGAATGACGAAAGGATTACGCGCTCGCTTCGAGTTTCGACATTCGTCATGAGTCATTCTCCTGATGCCTTTTCACTACCTCGAAGAAATCGGGACCGCCGACATCGCGTTTGAAGCCGCAGGGCGTGATCTGCCGGAATTGTTCACTGCTGCGGCCGACGCGACAATGAACGTGATGATCGACAATCTCGAGGCGATCGAGCCGCGCGAAATGCGGCGCATTGGTCTGAAGAACGACGCGATCGACATGCTCCTCTTCGATTTTTTACAGGAGCTCATTTACTTCAAGGACGCCGACCGTCTTTTGCTGCGCATTCGCGAAGTGCAGATCGACGAAAAAGACGACGCCTATTCTTTAAACGCGGCAGCCGCGGGCGAGTCGTTGGATCCTGCGCGTCACCGGCAGCGCGCGGACGTCAAAGCTGTTACGCTCCACGATTTCCGCGTCGAGAAAAGCGACGACGGATGGAAGGCCAGTGTGCTTCTGGATATTTGATCTGGAAAGTTTCCGGGGTGACGACGGAATTGTAGCGGTGCGGGCGTCGCGCTCATCCGCAGCCGACACAGCTGCCACTACAGTCCTTCCCTATTTCGGTTCCAGCGCGACGTAGCTACTGCGCCCCTGGCTATAGACGCGCATCAGAATTTTTTCGTTTGGTTTCAGCTTCTTGCTTACGGCGACGAGGTCTTTCGCATTCTTAACAGGCTGCTTATTGACTTCCTGGATCACGTCGCCTTCGCGCAGGCCGGATTGCGCGGCGGGCGATGCAGAGTCGAGCTCGACGATGACGGCGCCCTGAATCTCCTTCGGTAAATTCAAGGCGGTGCGCACGTCGTCGGTAACATCCGCGACAACGACGGCGCCGAAGACCGTAGATTTTTCGGGCTGCGCGCTTTCCTCAGGAGAGGCTTCGGTCGCGGGCTGGATCGCAGCAGCCGGCATCTCGACAAGATCGACATCGAGTGTTTTCTTCTGGCCCTCGCGATTGACCTCGATTTGCACCTTCGTCCCGGGCGACATCGAACCGATCATTAGACGCAGCTCGTGCGCATCGCCGATTTTCTTTCCGTTAACCGATGTGATCACGTCACCGGTTTTAATCCCAGCTTTCTCCGCGGGACTTTTCAGACTGACTTCACCGACGAGCGCGCCGCTCACTTGCGCCTTAAGCTTCATCGCGTCGGCCAGCTCGGGCGTAAGCGTCTGCACTGAGGTGCCGATGTAACCGCGGATAACGCGGCCTTTTTCGCGCAGGCTCCGCATGACATCGCGAGCGAGATTCGCCGGAATAGCGAAGCCGACGCCCTGGTTTCCACCGCTGCGGGTCAAAATCGCGCTGTTGATTCCGAGGAGGCGGCCCTCGGTATCAACAAGCGCTCCGCCGGAGTTGCCCATGTTAATGGCCGCATCGGTCTGGATAAAATTTTCGTAGTCGACAATGCCCATGCCGCCGCGGCCGACGGCGCTGATGATCCCCATGGTGACCGTTTGCCGCAGGCCGAACGGGTTACCGAGGGCCAGTACAACGTCGCCGGCACGCGCTTTGTCACTGTCGGCAAACGTAATCGCCGGCAGATTTTTCTCCTCGATTTTTAATAGCGCGACATCGGTGCCGGGATCAGCGCCGACTTTCTTTGCCTTGTATTTGCGGAGCTCAGCGCCAAGCCCGACCATGATTTCGTTGGCTTTCGCAACGACGTGGTTGGCGGTGAGAATATATCCATCGGCGCTGACGATGACGCCCGAGCCGAGGCCTTCGAGCGTCTGGTTGCCTTGCGTATGCGGAAGTTGGCCACCGAAAAATTCACGTAACGTTTCGTCCGAAAGCGGAAACGGCAGAACGGTTTTCGACACATTCTGAGTGGTAAACACTGTTACGACGGTTGGCGCGACCTTTTCGACGATGGGCGCGAAGCTCGTGCTCGCCCCTTGCAGTGGTCGAACAGGTTCCTGCGCCGGAGACGAAAGCTTGCCCGCACAGACCAACAGCATCGTCAGCAGCACGCTCGCCACAGTGAGTCCGCCTCCCCGTGGCGGACGAGATTGAGAATTTCCCCTTCGCACAAAAATGCCCTCGTTTTGAAAAGAATCGGATGCTCACGCGCGGTCGGTTCCTTTTCAGAAATTCGAGCCCAAGGCGTACACGCCAGCGCCCGTACGCGCGACCTCCCGGTGTGTCCACGCGTTTGACTTTGAGCGCGCGAATTGACTCCGAAAGTGTTCGCGAGTTGATCGCATGACGCTCGGAAACGATTCTCTTGCCCGGTGAAGCCCACATTTCTCGGCACGCGTGGCGAGATCAACGCACGAACACGGCGGCATCGCATGCACAGCTCGCTGCTGGTGTCGTATCGTGACGCCGGCGTGATGATTGATTGCGGCCTCGATTGGCTCGGGAAATTTGAACGGCTGCATCCCAACGCGATCGTGCTTACCCATGCGCATCCGGACCACGCGTGGGGGCTGAGAGATGGCGCTCACTGTCCGCTGCACGCGCCGCAAAAGACGTGGCGAACGTTAAAAAACTGCCACATCGAAGATCGACATCTGATTAAGGAACGGAAGCGAACCGAGATTTGCGGCATCACTTTTGAAGCTTTCCCGGTTGAGCACTCGATCCTCGCTCCAGCCGTCGGATATCGGATCAACGCGGGCCGAGCCTGCGTTTTTTATGGGCCTGATCTTCTTTTCATTCATGAGCGCTCGGCGGCGCTGAAGAATGTGCAGCTTTACATTGGGGACGGCGCGACGCTCACGCGGTCGTTCGTTCGGAAGCGCGGCGATGCCCTCATCGGGCATACGACCGTCCGTTCGCAATTGGGTTAGTGTACGAAAGAGGGGATGCTGCGAGCAATCATCACGCACTGCGGCTCCGAGATTGTCACTGGCGATGAGCGTGGCCTGGCAGCAAAGCTGCGCGGGATAGGGATTGAATGCGGACTCGAAGCGCACATTGCCCACGATGGGATGGAATTGATTCTGCGACGAACAAGAGTCGATACAGAAAGACAAAAAGTCATGCGGCTGAGATAGCGTGATGCAACGAAGTATTTTGTATGAAGCCGTTTCCAATCTCCCTAATTGCATTGATCTTTTTGTCGCTCACGGCGATCACCGCACAGGCGCAGGCGCCGGAAGAGAAATCGTCGGTGCCGCTGAAAGCCGTTGCTGTGCTCCACCCCACACAGGGCAACAACGTTAGCGGCACCATCACGTTCACTGAAGTCGCGGACGGGGTTCAAGTCCACGCGGAGGTTACTGGCCTTACTCCGGGCAAACACGGGTTTCATGTCCATGAATTTGGCGATTGCACGGCGGCCGATGCAAGTTCTGCTGGCGCCCACTTTAATCCAACGAAACAGCCACACGCGGCCCCCGATGCGACCGCCCGACATGTTGGCGACATGGGCAACATCGAGGCGGACACTTCGGGTGCGGCAAAATTGGACTACCTCGATCACAACATGTCTCTGGCAAATGACGAGCGATCGATTATTGGCCGTTCCGTTGTGGTTCACGCGAAAGCGGACGATCTCAAATCGCAGCCGGCAGGCGACTCGGGAGCGCGCGTTGCCTGTGGCGTGATCGGGCGGGCGAAAAGCCAATAGTGCCGCCGATTCAACTGAGAAGCAAAGTTATTTCGCGCCGTTGACCGGAACGGTCGCGAACGTCCGATTTATTCTTGCAAATGAAAGTCCTCATCGAAGGCGGCGAAGAGATCGAGATATTGTTCAACATAACGAGTGAGCAGAAATTTTTCGCGCACAGTTTCCCGAGCCTTTTGTCCTATTTCCTCGCGCAATTTCTCATCCTTCAGTAAGCGAACGATGCATTCGGCGGCTTCTTCGACCGACGAAACCAGAAAACCATTCACGCCGCTTTCGATCTGGTAGCGAATTCCGCCGACGTTTCCGCCGATCACAGGTGTCCCTTTCCACATCGCTTCGGCAACCGTGAGTCCGAATCCTTCACGCAGCGATTTTTGGAGAACGACCGCTGCACGGGTTTGCAACGCGTTCACCAGCGCTGTGTCGTCGCCGCTAGTGAGAATCAGTATGCGCTCATCCTGGCACGCGCAGAGGGACTCAAAAATCGCTCGGCCTTCGGGATCGTCAGTCGCGAAGTTCCCCAGCAATACAAGTGTGGCGTCGACTTCTTTGCGCGCGCGCTTGAACGCTTCCACCACTCCCTCTGGATCTTTCCAAGGATCAAAACGCGAAATTTGCACCACCAATGGCAAATCGGTTGGAATGTTGTAGTGCGCGAGGCGCTCGTGGATTTCGTGATCGCCCAGCTCACGATTTTTGATCGTGAACGGATTGATGGCGGGCATGAAAACCCGCTGCGGTGGTTTCATTTCCTGCTTGTATTCCGGACAGCTCACGATAGCGGCATCGTAGCTGTCGATCCACCGGCGTAAATACTTCCACATTTCGGCATTGGGTCGTGAAAGATCGATGTGGCAGCGCCAGATCCATGGGCATTTTTTCTCGTAATGCTCGACAAGCGGGAGCGGCTGTGGATCGTGCACGATGACGAAATCGTACTCTAGAAAATTGCGGACGCTGTTTTCGTAAATGACCTGTTCGTAGATTTCTTTTTTGATTGTCGAGAGATCGATCTCTCCGCCTTGGAGCGCGTTGTGCATCTTCTTCGTGATCGAGAAAAAGTCAGCCGTCCCTTGAATTACGCGCCACTCGGTACGAAGACCAAGGCTGTTCATGAGAAGGGTGAGCGACGAAATCATCTCGGCGACGCCGCCTCCGTAATAGGTTGAATTGAAATTGGCCACGCGCAGATCCTTGAGCCTCCGGGCTTTCTCGCGGACACGCTCAACGTTCTCGCTTCCAATGAGCGGTTCGTAATCTTCAATCTGCGTGATGCGATAACGCGCCATTTCTTAGGTGATTCGTTTGCTGCCGCCGATACGCTCGCCAGCATCGCGAGCGGCGATTATTTTTTGCAGGATCTGGATTCGTCGCCAATGCAAAAACCCAAGATCGATGACAAACTGACGCTGCTGACCGACTTCGGCAAGACGGAAGCCATCTGCGCCGAAGTGCTTGACGATCCGGCCACGGCAGAGGGCGTCTTGCTTAAAGTGATGGCGCGTGGGCCGTTCCAAGAAGGCCAGCAGTGTTGGATCCTTGATCGCGACGGATCGAAGATCGGCGCGACAGTCGAGAGCGTCTTCAAACAAACAATTGATAGCGAAGTGACGCTCTCGACCGTGCTTCCTGCCTAGGGCAGCTCGCGGCTTTCCAGAAGAATTGCGCCGACTCGCTTCATCTCATCGAGCGCACGATCCACGTCGCCCGGCTCGAGCCCGATTCCGCGGCATCCGTCTACAATCACGTGTGTGTTGAGGCCGAGCTGCCGCGCGTCGAGCGCGCTATATTTCACGCAGTAGTCAAGCGCAAGCCCGAGCAGGTAAATGTCTTTGATCGAGCGCTCCTTTAAATAGGCGGCGAGTCCGGTTTCCCTGCGATGCGCATTGTCAAAAAACGTGCTGTAACTGTCGATGCTCGGATCGACTCCCTTGTGAAAAACCTGCGCGATTCCGCTGGTGTCGAATAAGGGCGCAAACTCCGCGCCGTGCGTGTTTTGAACGCAATGCACCGGCCAAATAATCTGCTCGATGCCATCGAGCATGATGCGATCGCCCGGCTTTTTCCCGGGATGATTTGCCGCGAAGCTGCCGTGGTCGGGCGGATGCCAGTCTTGCGTGGCAAGAACCAGCTCGAAGCGTCGCTGCAATTCGTTGGCGAGCGAAATGACTTCGCCGCCGCGCGGTACTGGCAACGCGCCGCCGGGCAAAAAATCATTCTGAAGATCGACAATGATCAATGCATTCATTCGATTCGATCGCGCTCCTCCTCTGCGCGCACGATCAATCTCGATCTTAATTCGTGCAGGGAGTTTTCAAGGCCGACATCGTATCGGCGCGGCTTCTCAAATTTCAAAATTTCCGGCGGCGCACGCCCGAGTTGCTCATGTGCGCAGGCACGCGACTCCTGAATGTCCGGCACGCGGTAAACAAGCTCGCCCCGGCGAAAAATCGGGATGAGCAAGTCGGCATATTCGGTCTTTGCCTGAATCTCTGTCTGCTCCTGCGTTTGAAGGTCGACAATTACGCAGGGCTCGCTGACTGCATGATCGATTTCGTAAATCGCGTCGGCAATGAATCTGCGGTCCTGCTCATGAAATCTGCGTACCTGCAATAGGCCCGGGCACGAAGTTTTCGCTGGTTCATCGGAAAGTTTGATCCGATAGCGCCATTGTTCGCCCGGGGGCCGCGTCGCGCTGAGTTTATAAATACCGGCAAGCGCCGCGTCTGGTTGACCCGTGGTCAGCTTCGTTCCCACCCCCCAGACGTCGATCTTCGCGTCGCGCCGTTTCATGTCCGCGATCGCGAATTCATCGAGATCGCCCGAGCAAACAATTTTGGCTTCTGAAAAACCCGCCTCGTCGAGCATTTTTCTCGCTTCGATGCTCGACGCCACGCGATCGCCCGAATCCAGGCGCACGCCGATCATTTCATGTCGATCTTTGCGCAACTCTTTGGCGACTTCGATCGCTCGGCGCACGCCATCGATCGAGTTATAGGTGTCCACCAGGAACACGCAATTGTTGGGCAATGCTCTTGCATAAGTTTCAAACGCCTCCCTCTCGCTTTCGAAAAACATGATCCAACTGTGCGCTTGCGTTCCGCTGGTCGGAATCCCGTAGTGCTGGCCCGCTTGCAAATTCGACGTGCCGGCACAGCCGCCGATGTAGGTCGCACGGGCCGCCGTCAAACCGCCATCAACTCCTTGGGCGCGACGCAAACCAAATTCGATTACCGCGTCATTTTCAGCAGCAAGACAGACGCGTGCCGCCTTCGTCGCAATGAGACTTTGGAAATTCAAGATGTTGAGCAAAGCCGTTTCCAGGAGCTGGCATTGGATGACGGGGCCGCAAATCCGGATGAGCGGTTCATTCGGGAAAACCAGCGTTCCTTCCGGAATCGCATCAATGTCGCAAGTCAGTCGCAGACTGCGCAGGTGATCGAGAAAGCCGGAATCAAACAGCGGCCTGCCATCGTTTCCGTTTTGCGAGGCAAGATAATTTATTTGAGTTTCGGTGAAATAAAACGTGCGCAGAAAGTCGATCGCCGTCGCGAGCCCGCACGCGAGCGTGAATCCACCACCAAACGGGTTCTCACGAAAAGTGACGTGGAACGCCGCCTCGTGATCACTCACACCGGCTTTCCAATAGCCGCACGCCATAGTGACCTCATAAAGGTCAGTCGTTAGGGCGGAGAAGTTATGTGCTGGTGGCGTCAATCTGGTTAGTAATTTAGACACCTGACGCACGTTCGCGAGTCACGGGTTAGTCCCCGTGCGTGGCTCTTGGAGGTGGATCGGCGCTCCGTCGGGCGATGCTAATTAATGTGCGGCTTCGCCGCCTGACTTTAACATCGAGCATGGGACTGCTCGATCCACCTTGCCCAGCCGGAAAACAGCCAGCATGAGTTTGCGCAACGTTTCTTAAATGAGTAGCAATGAAAGCGAAGTCGAAACAGCCCGAACGCAGCTTTCCATTTCTTCGAATCAACGAGCGCGAAGGCAAACCGCGCAAGCGCGGCCTAACCGAAATCCGCGGACCCTATTACTCGGTCGTCGGTCGGCGTTACTTGGAAGATTTGTTCGAAACGATGGGTGCTTACGTCGATTCGCTAAAATTCGCCGGCGGCTCGTTCACCCTCATGCCCGAAAAAGCTGTGCGAGAGATTGTCGATCTTTGCCACAAACATGACGTGCTCGTTTCCACCGGCGGCTTTATCGAGCGCGTGCTGGTCCAAGGCGGCGACGCGGTGCGCCAATATATAACCGAATGTAAAAAGCTCGGCTTCGATATCATCGAAATCTCGGCCGGCTTTATCTCGATCCCGACCGACGACTGGCTCCGACTCATTGAACTTGTGCGCAAATCTGGATTGAAAGCAAAACCCGAAGTTGGGATTCAATTCGGAGCGGGCGGCGCGACGTCTGCCGCTGAGCTGGAGGCCGAAGGCACGCGCGATCCAAATTGGGCCATCGCGCAGGCAAAGCGGTTTCTCGATGCAGGCGCGGAGATCATCATGATCGAGAGTGAAGGCATCACGGAAAATGTCGATCGATGGCGGACGGAGGTGCCTGCGCGATTGATCGACGAGATCGGGACGGAGAAACTCATGTTCGAAGCCGCCGATCCGGATGTGTTCGCGTGGTATATTAAAAACTACGGCGCAGATGTGAATCTCTTTATCGATCACAGCCAGATCGTTCAGTTGGAATGCTTGCGCGCCGGTATATGGGGCACAAAGAGCTTGTGGGGCCGCGTTGTGACTTACAAAGAGTCACGCGAATAAGACGTGCGCGAATCCGATCTGTTGTAGCGGCGCTCTTTGAGCGTCGCATCATTTTCGTGTTTGGATTCGAGGACTTTCATAGACCGCCACTACGGCTAATGCGCGAGGTGAGCCACGAACCAGTCGCTCGCCAATTTTGCGACCTGCTCCAGCGCGCCCGGTTCTTCAAAGAGATGCGTCGCGCCGGGAACGATCTCCAGTTTCACTTCGCAGCTCATCCGGTCGCGTGCCTGCTCGTTTAGCTCAATGACGACATCATCGTTGCCACCGACGATGAGCAGGGTCGGCGCCTGCACCTTGGGCAATGCTCCGGCTGCCAAATCGGGGCGACCACCGCGCGAAACCACTGCCACGACATCTTGTTGGATCTCCGCCGCCGCAACCAGCGCTGCGCCGCCGCCCGTACTCGATCCGAAATAACCAATGAGCAAATCGCGCATTTGCTCCTGCTGCTTCGCCCATTTTGTCGCGTGAACAAGCCGCTCGGCGAGCAAACCGAGGTTGAAACGAAATTCAGCCGTGCGCGCGTCGATGGATTCCTCCTCCGGCGTGAGCAGATCAAAAAGCAACGTCGCAAGTCCGGCATTGTTCAGTGTGCGCTCGACGAATTGATTGCGCGGGCTGTGACGGCTGCTGCCACTGCCGTGCGCGAAAAGCACCAACCCAATCGCATGATCGGGCAGACTCAAGTTTCCCTCAAGGGTCACGGAGCCGGCTGAAATCCGCGCGGCTTTGACGGGCATCATAGACCTCGCCGCGCAGCGCGCGCGAGTAACTCGCGCACTTCTTCATCGCTCGTCTGCGAAAAGTCTTCGTAATACTGGCCGACCGCCTGGAAGAATTCAGGCGCGGTCGCGCAGATCGTTTCGTCCGCTTCCTGTTCAAGTTCCCTGCACGTGTCGGGTGCGCCGACTGGCGCTGCCACGACAATTTTCGCCACGCCTTGCTGCCGCAATGCCGCGACCGCCGCGCGCATCGTCGCGCCGGTAGCGAGACCATCGTCAACTAAAATGACGACGCGGTCGCGCAGTTCAGGCGCCGGACGTCCGTCGCGGTAAGTCTGTTCACGCCGCTCGAGCTCGACGGTTTCCTTTTCTGTGACCGACTCGATTAGTTGATCCGCGTTGGGCAGGGAGCGCATGATATCTTCATTCAAAACGCGCACACCGCCCGACGCGATTGCGCCGACAGCGAGTTCCTCAAAACCCGGGACACCCAGTTTGCGTACGACAAAAACATCGAGAGAAACACCCAAGCGCTGCGCCACTTCGTACGCAACAGGCACACCGCCACGCGGCAGACCGAGCACGACCACATCGGTACGACCGGCATACTTTTCGAGCTTTTCCGCAAGTAACCGGCCGGCCTCCTCTCGATTTGCAAAAGCTCCTTCCATCCGGCCGAACGCACCGCGTTAAGGTGTTGCCGCAGTAGGTGCGGGAAATAACGGCTGCATATTCTGTGGAAAACTATGCACGCCGTTTTCAATTTCGTCTGGACCGATATAATTTGCCACGACCGAGAGAACGTCCCGGGTGGTTTCCGGCGGATCAATTACGCGGCTCGCGACAATTTTCTCCTGGATCGCCGCAAGAAATCGCTGGCGCGACATTTTAATCGGCACTTTCGACGGCTCCCTTCCTTCGTAATAAAGACCGCGCAATAGCATCGGAAGTTGCGCGCCGAAATGCACCGCGAGATCCACCGGCAGCCGGTCGCGCACGGTCTGCAGCACAGCTCGCAACGCCTTGTAAGCGTCCCGTTTTTCCATGTGCGCGGTTTCTGCTATCTGCGCAATCCATTCATGCGTCTTCTGCGCCGTCGATTCGATAGTTTCAAGACCTTGCTGACTCATATCCGTAATCCTTTCCGTCCCCAAAATGCTTGTCAGAGATGCAGGAGAATCCCGTTTCTCTAGTTTCGCTTTTCGAGGCGACTGCGCGTGTTCCCCCTCGAGACGACGATGATCTCAGCGTCCGCGAGAATCAAAACGGCGGAAGGGGTGGGATTCGAACCCACGGTGGGTTACCCCACGCTCGATTTCGAGTCGAGTGCCTTAAACCGGACTCAGCCACCCTTCCCTTTTTCGCAAAGCGCCGGTGTTCCGGCGCTGATTATCAATTGCGCGGGCGTTATTGTAAACTTCGGTCTCGCACAAACGGCGGCGCGCCGAGGAAGGAACAGACTTCAAATCCGTTATGACCGGTGGTGATCTCTTGGCCGGGCGTCTCCGCAAAATGGGGTTACAAAAAATGTTACAATTTTAGGCTTGCGTAGGGTGTTCTGAGTACTGCATATTGTATGTCCGCTGGACAGCCAGCGCTATTACTTGTTGTTGACGGGAATTCACAGGTTGTTAGCTCCGCTGTTCACGACTATTCGCACCTATTCAGAACCTCAACCCGCTTCACCGCCATGATTCAACTAAGACCCGGAATTCCGCCTGCTTCACTTAATGAACCGTCTAAACTGGCCGAGCGCCAAAAAAACAGGGCTGGAAAAAAGAAAAACACCGGTCTGCGTTTTAAGCGCGTGTTCAGTGATGCTGCCGTTTCGCCCTTCGATCAAATCGAATGGGAACGGCGCACAGCGGAGATCAATGATGACAGTGGCAAGGTTATCTTCAAGCAGGAGAACATCGAGGTCCCGAAAAGCTGGAGCGCGCTGGCAACCAAGATAGCGGTCTCAAAATATTTCTACGGCGACATCGGCAACGGCACCGATCCGCATAAAGGCGGAAGAGAGACTTCTGTGCGGCAATTGATTCA
>WNFT01003417.1_pt1 | contig 13736 bp, 21 predicted proteins | sample 5400191 | NCBI WGS metagenome assembly WNFT01 (sample SAMN13153359, study PRJNA577476) | soil metagenome | isolation source: 80 cm saprolite under Madrone tree | place: USA:California | collected 2016-06-14
TCAATGATCTACTCACCCGCTATCACATGGCGTTGATGTGCCAGGTTCAGCAAACCTCGTTGTGCAATTCGGTGCACGATGCGACCTCGCGCTTGAGCCGGTTGCTGTTGATTCTGAGTGAGCAAGGCGAGGACGACACCATCTCGTTCAGCCAGGAGCGGTTGGCCGATATGCTAGGGCTACGCCGATCGAGCGTGACATTGGCCGCACAGACGCTGCAATCGCGGCGCTTCATAAGCTATCGACGCGGACGAATCGAGATCATCAACCGCAAGGGGCTGAAAGCCGCTGCGTGCGAATGCTACGAAGTCGTTAGCCGGACACTCGATCAATTTTTGGAGGACAAGCAGGTCACGAGATAACCTGTGTGTACCGAGAACCTAAGCGCGGATGTAATGATGATGAAGCGCCGGCGCCCTTGCTGCGCGCGCGCCGCGAACGGCCAAGTTATTCCTCAGCGACAGCACGCTCATGGATCCAATGACCGGCATCGATTGACAGGCGGGCACGCGAGCGGCCACACTACCGTCGCGCCGCCGAGCCGCAGGCCTACATCTAGAGCCAAGCGCACGCAGATTAGCGCGCGACGCAGCTAACAATCAGACGCCCATCTTGCCCGCAAAGAAGCGCTCCGCCTTGGGTGAGTGATTTCACCTCGCCCCAATGGCAGTTCCTCGTCTCTGCTGTCGCCTGATCGTCGGAGTAAACGGCGGGAGGGCGAGGGCTGCCACGCGCATAGCCAGGAGGCAGACATGGCACTTCAACCACATAGGCTCGAATTTAAACCACATAGGCTCGAATTTATCTTCGGGTTGGTTCTTGCGATGGCGGTGACCATCCTGGCAATCACGACGTGGGCGGCCCCCGCCTGAGAGCGACTCGGCTATGCCGCTCTTTCCGAGGGAAATGTTTACCGGCCTGAACACCGGAATTTGTACAAAAGGCTATGCCTCGTTCCGCGATAATGCGAAAGTTTTGGAACCTTCGCTATGTTGCAGCGTCCCCTCCCGGCCGGCTTCATCGCCCGGTGGGCTCGCTACCAAAGCTGAGACACTGCCTCCGGCGAGATGTGGCTGTACGAGATCAAGCATGACGGCTTTCGTCTCATCGCCCAGACGGTGAGCGGTGCGGCTCTACAGTCGGCCCGGCAATGACCTGACAAAGCGCTCGGATTAACATGAAGAACCCCGCCTACGCTGCGCGGTGAAGCAGGAGGCTACGATAGTTGGGGGATTAGCATGGGCAACACGCTGCATTCGATCCTGATTCGGCTCGTCGCCTATGTTGCTGTCGTGATCGCCGCCGGACTTTTGTTTCTGGCAGGGGCAACGGTCTATGAGTTGATGTGGCCGAGGCCGGTAGTCCCCTTCTCGCAAATGAGCCGCCCTTAGCAGACGGAGTAAGAGATTGGTCAACACCGATCCAGAAAAATCGGGAAACTGAAACGCGACTCGTGCGTCTGCCTCTGTGTGTTTTTCCCAGAGAGGGGGATAAACCTCGGTGGATCAGGACCGGTCTTTGCGGCGGGCGCCCGCCCGGCCACCACCCTTCCTAGAGGGGTACGGCGGCGCTTGTAAGGATTGCCACGCCAAGGCCCAGGAACTTCTCGATACTCAAAAATCATTCCCTGATGAATCGTTCTGAGCTTCACCGAAATTCGGGGATCATTCCATGCTCCGATCTGCCCTGAACCAGCAATAACATTATCCAGAAAGGACTGGCATTCGGTCGTGAACAGAGCGGTACTGTGACCGTTCCGGGCACGAGGCGTGCCTCGGGATCCTGCCCCGCCGGCTGCATGGCCAAGGTGGGGCTGTGGTGGTGGCGGCAAATGATGCCGCACGAACCCAATGGAGGATCCCGATGCCAAAACTTACCGATACGCAGCTCACCATTCTTTCCGCGGCTTCGCAGCGCGATGATCGCGGAGTTGAACTACCGGCGAACATCAAAGGCGAAGCCGCCCGAAAGGTTGTCGACAAGCTCATCCACGCCGGCCTGCTGGAGGAGGTCCGTGCCGGTGGCGCGCTCCCGGTCTGGCGACGCGATGACGACGGCACACCGATGGCGCTTCGCATCACCAAGACCGGCCTCGAAGCAATCGACGTCGAGGATGCGGCGACGGCCGCTCGCAAGGAGACGAGCATCCGCCCTGCCCCCGCCCGCGAAGTCGAACCACCTGCAGCCGAAGCTCTCCCCTCCCGCAAGCGGATTTCCGTTGCGGCCCAGACGTCCGCTCGTAAAAAGCATCATCCGGGCAAGGCGCAGACCAAAGCTGGCTCGCGGCGCGACAGCCGGCCGAGTTCGAAACAGGCTCGCGTGCTTGCGATGCTGGGCCGACCAGAGGGAGCGACGATTGCCGCCATCATGCGCGCGACCCATTGGCAGCAGCATTCAGTCCGCGGCTTCTTCGCTGGCGTGGCGCGCAAAAGGCTCGGCCTCGATCTGCGGTCGGAGAAGATCGACGGTGACCGGGTCTATCGCATCGTCCACGGCGGCGGTGCGCGCTCCGATTCCCGCCGATCGCGCCGGCGCGCCGCTTGAGCGCCATGCCGCGCGTGGTGATCGATCCCGCAGTGCCGGACAGAGCATCGCTCGACGAGGAGATCGCGCGCCTGCGCGGTCTCGATGTCGGAGAGCTGCGAGCCAGATGGCACACGGTGTTTCGGCGGCGAGCACCGCCTCACCTGCCCCGCCACCTGCTGTTCCGTATTTTGGCTTATCGGCTGCAAGCCAATCGGCTCGGCGAATTGGATAACGACAGCCAGCGTCTGCTCGACCGGATCGGGTCGGGGTCTGCGGAACGGATTGACCGCCTCGTGGCTAACCTCAACCGACCTAGAGCCGAGTTGAGACCCGGCACCCTGCTCACGCGCGAGTGGGGTGGTCACTTACAGCGGGTCATGGTGCTCGCTGACGGCTTTACCTGGAACGGCAAAACTTACGGCAGCCTATCCAAGGTCGCCTTCGCGATAACCGGCTCGCGCTGGAATGGCCCGAGGTTTTTTGGCCTGCGAGATCGACCGTCGTCGGAGGCGCAGCCGTGAAGCCCGGGACCACCAAACCGGTTCGATGCGCGATCTACACCCGGGTGTCCACCGACCATGGGCTTGAGCAAGACTTCAACTCGCTGGACGCCCAGCATGATGCCGCGCAAGCCTATATCCGGAGTCAGGCCCATGCGGGATGGACCCTGATCCGGTCGCGATACGATGACGGCGGTTATTCCGGCGGCTCGACTGACCGCCCTGCCCTGCAACGGCTATTATCCGACGTGAAAGCCGGAAAGATCGATGTGATCGTCGTTTACAAGGTCGACCGGCTGACCCGCTCGCTGGCCGACTTCGCCAAGCTCGTCGAGCTGTTCGATGGTCATGGCGTGTCCTTCGTCTCGGTCACGCAGCAGTTCAATACGACGACCTCGATGGGGCGGCTGACGCTCAATGTCCTGTTGTCATTTGCCCAGTTCGAGCGGGAAGTCACCTCCGAGCGCATCCGCGACAAGATCGCGGCCTCCAAGCGCAAGGGGCTGTGGGTCGGGGGCATAGCCCCGCTCGGATACGAGACCAAGGACCGCAAGATCGTCGTGGTTGCAGAGGAGGCTGAGCGGGTCCGGACCATCTTTCGGCGGTATTTGCAGCTTGGCAGCCTCAACCTGTTGATGGCTGACCTTCGCGAGCGCGGGATCGTCACCAAGGTGCGGTCTCTCAAGACCGGGCGCACGGTCGGTGGCATCCCATTCACCCGCGGCCCGCTCGCCCATTTCCTGCGCAATCGGTTCTACATTGGGGAGGTCGCCTTCAAGGGCGAGGTCCTCCCCGGCGAGCAGCCCGCCATCCTCGATCGTGATCTCTTTGACGCGGTGCAGGCCAAGCTCAACGACCAACGCAACAATCACACGGTCACACGCGCCAAATCCGACGCCCTGCTGGTCGGTCGCATCTATGACGACCGTGGCAACCGAATGACCCTAAGCCATGCCAGCAAGGGAGGGATCAAGTATCGATATTATCTCTCATCACCCCTCCTGCACGGACAGCCTGGGCGTGTCGGATCGGTGCGCCGGGTGGCAGCGGCCGAGGTCGAGGCTCTCGTCGGATCCGCCGTCCGCGAGCATCTCGGGGATCCCACAGAAAGGGAAGACCGCGACCTCATCCGCAACCAGGTCGTCCGAGTCGAGGTGCAAGCGGACCAGCTGGCGATCGAGTTGAAGGCAGAGAAGGCACCCAGCGATCCGCCGAACGCGGTGGACCATGATCGACTTGTCCTGCGCGTCCCATGGAAGAAGACGCCAATGAAACGGCGACGCGATATCATCGTGCCGACTTGCGTGTCGCCTCACGACCGTCGACCCATTCGCGCCGAGACCCGCGCCACACTCGTCGCATCGATCGCCCGTGGCCGGCGTTGGCTTGATGAGATTGTTGCTGGCACCGTGACCAGTGTCGAGCAGATTGCTGCGCGTGACAAATGCAGCATTCGACAGGTCAATATGACGATCTCGCTCGCGTTCCTCGCGCCCGACCTCGTGCAGGCCGCCGTCAAAGGACGACTGCCTCGCGGCATCGGCGTCACTCGCCTGCGCGATGCTCCCGCCGAATGGTCCCGCCAATGCGCGATGCTCGGTTTGTCGATTTGATCCTGGCGGTCTTCATGTGCAACTCATGGTGGGACGCTGGGGTAGTGGGCTACTTTGATTGTGGCAAACCTTTTGCCCGCTGTTCGGCCCGCTTCGCCAGCCTTTCTCAGGTCGCGAGCGTGCGCTGAACCCGGCGCGCCGCCCGGCGCGGTTTGGCAAAGCGTGCGCACACGAGATCGAGCGCCACCACTATGAGGCCCGCGCCGAGCACGAGCCAGCCCGGCCGGATCACATCGAAGTCGAACGCACTCTGCAGCACCCTCAGCGGCGAGATGTTGGCTTGGATGCCGAGCGCAATCGCCTCGGCGATGAACGTCAGCGCGGCGGTCATACCGCTCAGTGCGAGCAACATCCACGTCGGCAGCTCGTTGCCGGCCTTGCGCCACCAGGCGAGCAACCGATAACCGATCAGCCAGCCGAACAACCCAGCCGCGAATGTTGGCGTGGATTCTATAAGCTTGAACCGCAGAAAGTAGTGGATCAATACCAATAGGCCGATCAGGTAGATTGCCTGATGCAACCGCTGCCAGCGTTTACTTCCAAGTCGGCGCACCATGCCGTTGGTCGAAGTCGCTGCAAGCGCGGTCAGACCGAGCAACGCCACAAAGCCAAGCGTCAGGCGGTTTCTGTGCACGATCTCGCTCGCGATTTCGCGCCAATCGAACTTCAGGTCAAAAATATAAAGAGTGAAATGCGCGGCGGCATAGGCGAAGGCACCGACTCCAATCATCCGACGCACGTCCGGAAGCTGGTTAAAGCGCAAGATTCTGCTCAACGGCCTCACCGCGAGCGCGGAGAGCAGCAATATCAGTGCCCAATCGCCGGTGCGATGGATCAGATCAGTGACCGGCCGCGCATCGAGCCTAATCGCGTCGGAATCGTAAATCGCCTTGCTGAGCGGCGCGAACAGGCACATCAGCGTAACAATACGGAGCGCTGATATGCGGCCGCTGGGGTCGCGCCAAACTTTGAGCGGGTGTCTCAACGCACATTTCCCCGATGAACTCGGTAACGGCGCGGACGATAACAACCAAACTTCCTCATGCCACATCGCATTTGGCGCTCTGGCTCGATTGCCGCATTGCGCCGCCCCGGGCTTCCTGGGGCGGCTTTTTTGGCGGCGGTGAACTCGCGCCGCCTCACTCGATCCGGCTTCTCGCCCTTGAGGACGGTACTCCTCTCCAAGTTCGGCGAGCAGGGTGTCATCGATCTGCTGGGTGTGGTCGGATACTACAATTTTCTGGCGATCGTGATGAATGCAACCCGGACCGCACTACCGGATAACGTTGCTGAACCGCTCAAGCGTTACCCGGTGTGAGCTTCCCATCCAAGCCGCCGGTCTAGTGGCGGGGGTCTCGAGAGAAAACCGAACCGGCATATCGCCTTTAGCAACGGAATTCATTTTTGCCTTGGCCATCAGCCGGCCGGTGCCAGGAACGGGTTTGCAGAGCCCAGAGACTGGCAGGCAAAATCGACGCTGCCGCGACCTCAATTGGCGACAGAGACCGCACGTCCCGCATTTGAACCCGCGGAAATGCCCGCAAATTGCGGGCTATTCGTCAGAGACCGGGAAACATTGGTTCGCATCGGACTGCGTGGTGGGCCCGGGAGGATTCGAACCTCCAACCAGACCGTTATGAGCGGTCGGCCCGGCTCGACGCGCGTCCGCTCAACTGGGGTTGCGCGCAAGAGCCCTGGCCCCACGGATGAGAATGGCGGGCACACCCGGTGAAGCGCGTCATGATTCCGTGGTTCGCGGCCGGTCTGAAGCACCCCTCGCCGCGCGCTCTGTCGTGTGTTGGCGGTTTGGCCTCGGATGGTCGCCTCGATCGCGTAGAGCGCGGCGATGCGTCTCAATGCTTCGGCCGCGACGGGGGAGCCGGTTGCCTGATGCACCTCGTAGAATTTGCGCCTCGCATGGGCCCAGCATGCCGCCAACTGGATATTGCCGCCGGCACACAGCCGCTCGAACCCGGGGTAACCGTCGACCTGAACGACTCCTCTGAACTGCGAGAAAGACCTGGCAGATCGAGCCGGTTGCAACGCCCAGCCGTGCGCCTAGATCGACCGGCGTCACCCGTATGCACGTGTTAACCGGAGGAACCTTCGCCCCTTTGGCCACGGACGTTCCTCCGCCGCTTCCATATTCGAAGCATATATCCGCTCGGGCGCCCGGCGTGATGGCAATGGCGGGCACCAGGGAAGCGATAAGCAGCAGAGTTTTGCGAAGTAGCAATCCTTGCAGTTGGCCGTTTGTTTCGGTGGGGCTCATGGGCGCGACTTTTTCAACTACCGCCCCTTGAGCGCGTAACGTTCTCAAACCATTCTGGTTGCGTCTGATTTGCGAAGGCGGGGTCGCGATTGGATCAAGAGCAAAAATCCCGCCGCACCAGCGGTGAAGCGCGAGGCCTAGGAGGACTGGAGATAGCCTCAAATCTTTTTCGACTTGTGTGGCAGTAAAAACACAGTCCAAGACAACTGAATCAGAGTATCTTTGGCCCAGCTCCAGCGGGGATTGGGGGAAAGCCTGCTGCAGCCGAGAGAGCCCCTGGAGTTATGCCCGACCCGCTCCAGGGGCTCTCGACCACAACCGAAAGCACCCCGACCACGGCTGCGCTGCGACGCGCGAGGCTTTGCCATGTTGGACGCGTACTTGATCTCAATCGCCTCACTCACGTCCACTATGGGGATGGCGGCGGTGTTCCTGTGGGTTTATCGGAGATAGCCGCCGCCGGCACGCGAGTAAGTGTGTAGCTCGCGCGCCTCGATCGCCAGGCCCAACACACTCACGGCACTGGATCAAGAGCAAGAATCCAAAGCACTCAGCGGTCAAGCGCGAGGCCGAGGAGGATTGGGGGAAGGAGCGCTGGCGATGAGCGTGGCACCGGAGAGCGGCCGAAATCGAATTATGATCTACGGCCCGAAGCCTGACGGCACCTAACGCGCCAATCGCGCCTGTTTTGGGGCGGCCTATGTTGCTACGTCCGGCACGAACAGCCCATAAGGCATGCGGGCCTGGAAATGCTTTAGGACGCGGGTCTCGCCAGCGCCTCCCCCTCGGTAGTTTGGAATTCAACGACATAGTAGTAGCAGCAGCTTCATCTTGAACTCCCTTTCTAGGACGACCTTGCCCTGCCCCGCTTCGCGTATCTCGACAATTGCTGACTCATTGTCTCTGAAGTCGTTCAAGCGCATTCGCCATATGGCGGGGCTTTCTTTTTTGGCGGGAACCAATCCCCACGCCCCGAATTGCTTTGCTACGGAGGAACGTTCAAAAGGCATTGATCCGAGCCTCAGCCCCGCTCGCCGAAGGGCGGGGCTTTTCTCGCGCCCCCACGCAGGCCGCCTGGCTCGCGAACTCTGAAGAATGTGCGCTGGGCACTTCTGCTATAAACATCTCTTATCGTCTCGATGAAAATAATAAAATTGCACGCCAATCGTTTTCTGCCAAGATATCGTCGGAGGTAGGCATGTCCAACACGCCTTACTTAGACGACTTCGAGGCCAATCCCGAAACCAAGCGGGTTCTGGGTGTCGCGCTCGAAATGACTCGCGTATCCCTTGGGCTTGGAGACAATTTCGCCGACGGAATCATCGCCAAACGAATTGTCGAACTTGCTAAGGCCGGCGAGCGCAATCCCGATCTCCTCTCTGAAGGCGCGCTCGAGCAATTACGCGGGCATTTGTACGGAGACTAACCAAGCAAAACGCTGAGTTAGCCTCGGAATTGAATGCGAGCACGGTAGAACGGCCTCTTCAAGCGCTGACCGCGCTTGCCCCGAAAGGGCTAAACGCAGCCAGTCTGCTAATGGTCGCCTGGCTCACACCATAGCACCGAGCTAGATCGGCCTGCAGCGCCGTCCGCGAGTCGCTGGAGCGGTGATCACGATTCCCAGGAACGACCGTGTCTGCATTACGTCGTTGTGCCCTCGCCAATTCCTTATGACCTTCTGCCGCTGCTGACAGCTAGGCCGCCGGCATCCGCGTCGTTGGCATCGTTTTTGCTGCGCTTCAGATAGGCTTTTACGTAGCTCGGCGGCAGCAGCCTCACGGTGTGGCCGAGCGCCTGAAGTTGGCGACCCAGTAATGTGCGGTCGGACACGCTTCAATCCCAACGAGACAGCTCGGCAGGGCTGCGAAGAACTCCAACAGCTTCGCTCGGGTGATGCGCTTGCGGATCACTACCGCGCCACCAGCATCCACGCCGTGAATTTGAAAAACCGACTTCGCGATATCGAGACCGATCTGCTAACCTCGCCCATGGACGGCTCCCCTCAAAGTGGTTCGTTTCGACGCAACCACCCTATGGCACTTCGATGCCGCAGAGTGGGCGCCGTCCACAGCATCATTCGCGGACGATCGATGCGCTACTGGCAGTCGGACATGTCGCTTTGCTCCTGAAAGCAGGCATCGGTTGAGGCCCTAAGAGGGATCGGTACGTGTCGGCTTAGCGCGGAATTAAAATCGGCTCAGCGTTATTTGTGCCCGCCCCCGTGGCCTCCCATTGAGCCCGACTTGGATATGTTGTTGTGAGATATGTTGTTGTGTGACGAGTCCGATCGACCACGGCGATAACGGTAATAATAATACGAGGGGCTGACATATCCTTGGGCACATCCATCGTAGGGCCAATATCGGTGATGCGTCCGCCCGGGACGGCAGTGGGCCCGATCAGTAACAGCGATGTCTACGATCGCCGCCCGCATGGCCGATGGAGCGCCCAGGGTCATCGCATTGGCGGGGTTTTCCGGGCAGCTGGCGAATAGAAATGTAGATATGGCAGAAATGCCCAAACACACCCTTCGCATATTTCCCTCCCTTGGATCAGTGCCGCTCTTTTGGCGGGAGCTTGTACCACCTCGGGCCATAGCTCTTCAACGACTGCCCGCATCTCGTCAGAGATAATGCCGATGTGTTCAACATCGAGCATGTATTTGCGAAGGCGCTTTAGGTCCGCTGGCATCATAACTTTGTCGCCGACGATGCGAGGCAGATAGGTGCGGCGCTTTTTGATCATTGCGTGCCTTTGCCCGTGAGCGCCTGCCGTCCCGCCTCCGTGATCTTCATGCGAACGACTTCCACCCTCCGTGCGCCCGCGACCATGCGCTCGGGTGTCGCGATCGCGAGCCCGGCGATACACAGATCGACCAACAACTCGACGCGAAAGCCGTGCGCCAGCATCAGCGCTTCGGTCATGCCTTTCGGTGCGTCGGCGAGCAGACGAAGCGCGCGGCGGCGGTCACTGCGCTCGCGCTGCGCACGCGATGGCGTCGGGCGATCGGTCCTAATTAGGCTACTCTCGTATGGAGATTAGGACAGGTGGGATGTCTGTGTCTGGACAATCCCATACCCTTTGGAAGACTCAGCCCCGCGCGTCCAGCGGGGCTTTCTTTGCCGCGCTAGCACGTCCGCTGAACATGAAAATCGCGGTGCTTACTCATGGAAATGTTGGCGGTTGGTATGCTGCAACGTTGATGCAACGGGGGCACATGGTCACGATCAGCGGTGGTGGGGCAATTCACGCTCCCGGCCTAAAGCCGTACTTGGATTGCGATGGCTGCTTGTTGCTCGGAAATGAAGCGGACTTGCTAGAGATCGCCGACTATATGGAAGCGACTGGCAGAAAGGTGTGGCGTCAATTAGCGGACATTCCACAAGAACACGACCGCAGCGAAGCATGAGCGCGTTCGCCAAGAGTTGGCGGCGGGGGTAGAACGATGGCTTGGCTAATTTTCTTAGTCGTTCTTCTCGTCGCGGGGCAATCTTTGCGCTGATGAAGGTTATTGGATTGCGCATCAAGTTTGAGACAGTGTTCAAGACCGTAGCAACGTCCGCCGCTATGCTCCCCGTGGCTCTTATGGGCGTATTCGTGATACTGGCCGTTGGATGGGGTTTGTTTTTTGTAATCGCGATAGTGCTGTATGCCACGGTGGGCTGCGTTCGTGTGCATGGACTGGCGCCATATGAGGGAGCTGCTCGAGGCAGGCCAAGCGGTCTTTTCCGAACTCAAGAACCTCTGCGTCTGTGAGCGCAAGCTTGATCAGGCCGCGCCCGGCAGGCTCCAGTGCCTTCCCCGCGGGCGAGGGTGTCAACTTCAGTAGCATCGGGTGATGCCGCCGCCCATCTCGTCGCCGTAGGTCTGGCACTCGAAAGTGGGAGGCTTCTGCCAGGCCTCATGCCGTCATCCCTGAACCGATAGGTCAGCGGCTTTCTCGGGCGCAGTAGCTTGCCCAACTGGTCCTTTCCCGGCGCGTCCAGCCGTCTCGGTGATCTTCTTCAGCGTTTCGAGTGCCGGCTCGGTACATGCTACCTAGGGAGTCATGGGTTTCACGAATCGTTAACCGTCTCGTGTGCACCGTCACGGGGCGGGTCTCGCGGTGCATCGCGTGACCTCTTGACTACCTCCGACGACAACTGAGGGGCACATGACGACACTTGGGCAAGCAGCGCGCCTGACAGAACACGGCAAGACGATACTCGCTCGCGTAATCTCTGGTGGGATCTTTGCGGGCAGTAAGGAAGACAGCGTTTCTAAAATCGAGGGGGCGGAGTCGGCGCGTGTCTACCCATTCCCTGCTCCTGTCGAGACGCCGGCAGAGTTGCGCACTCGTCTCGCTCTCGCCGATGAGCGCTTGACCGAGTTGAAAGCGATGCTTGAGGACATGCGACGTGACCGCGACGCTTGGCGCGAGCAAGCGCAGACGCGCCTGTTACCGCCGCCAGCGGCACCAACGTCACTGTGGCGGTGGCTGCGGACGACCGGATGAATACCCATCTATCTTCTGGCACGGGTGGTGGCGCGCCCCCAAATACTTATCCCCACCGGCAGCTTTCGGCGAACGCCGCCATGGCGGTTTCGCGACGACGATCTGGGTTTGAAAAATAGACTGCTGAGTCGCCTACCGCACGTAGCCAGGGAACTTTTGGGTTTAAAGTTCCGCCATCACCGACCGCAACACTGGTTCCAGGCATCGGTGGTTGAGAGACCAATCGCGCTCCCGGCCTGAGACTAGCGGAAGCCGCCATGCCAATCAGGCCCTTTTTAAACGGCGGTTCGATCAGGAAACATTGCGCATCCTGGGTGTCGCGTTTGCACAGGTCTGCATTGCCTTGCGGATCGGGGATTGCGATGACCACGTCAGGCAAGCGATAGCAAGCAAGATCATCGAGCTTGCGAAAACCGGCGAGCGCAATCCTGATCTTTTATGCGAGCGCGCTTTGGAAGATATTCGCCAACTGCAGGTGTAGGCCCGTCACTCCTATTGCCTTCGCCAACCCGTAGCGAGGATTACCCGGAGGTGTCCTCGTGTTCGGTTTCATGGCTTTTTATCCGAACGCAAGTTTTCGATCCACAAAGCTCCCTTAGAAACATACATGTCGAAGCTCTGCGTATAATTGTTGATCGCCCCCTCTGCGGGTCCCCTTACACAACCCGCATCAATATGGAAAACCCACACCCCAACTGTTTTGGTTGATGCAGCAATGGTGTTGTCAAAACGAGCCTTGCCGGATGAGTATCGACAGCGCAACTCATCCTCATGTTCCCAACTATATCCATTTTCCCCGATGATTAGTGTTTCTTCATTCTCACCACATTTATCCCTACGAATTCCAGAATATGCTTTGTTATCGCTAGGGTGGTCACCCACACACCAAGTCCCCAGTATGAGCTTCCATGACTGTGTCTTCGATAGTTCAGGGCGCGCGTGCGCTGCCGATGTTGCTATCAGCAGAGCAGCGATACCCGTTAAGAACAGCCTTTTCAGATCAACCTTCCGCATCTCGTAGCTTTCATTCCAGGATTCGGTATTCCGGGGGCCACGCTCATCGCCAACGCCCCTTTCCCCACTCTGGCGAATGCGGCCATAGCGGCCTCGCGGGTTTCGGCGTACCCGCGCGCGGCTCTAGCGCGGCGGACCTGACGACCAGGTATATCCCGTCCCATACGCCGTCCCTGGAAACGGATTCGGTCGGCAAAAGCCACCGAGCCCCCACACCTGGGCCAAACACTGTTGTTGCGTCGCATAGCTGCAGTTGTCGTTGATGCCCTTCCTTCCATAGGTCGCGCACCAGCTTCTGCTGGCCCCCGCCGCCTGGCTCCCTTGCGCGCTCGACCGGCGGCGCTTGGCGTCAGCGTCGGTGAGCAGCAAAGCCATGCTGTTCTCCCTGTCCATCTCATTCCCTCCGCCAACTCTTTGCGAACGCCGCCATCGCGGCCTCACGCGTCGCCTCATACCCATGCGTCGGCGTGCGGTCCTCGTGGTGCCCAAAGGCGAGCGTCCACATCCGGCGCGGCAGCTGTCTCCATGATGCGGCCGACGACGACGCCGTCGGCGAGCACATCGTAATCGTCATCGTCCCACTCGCCGGACGGGCGCGAGGCCGACGCGCGTTTGAGGATCAGGTAATCCTTGTCCATCTAGCGCCGAACCTTTTGCCCCGCGTTTTCGAGCGCCCTCCGCCCCGCCTCCGTGATCCGCACCTGCGCAACCTGCATCGTCCGCCCGCCAGCAACTACCCGCTCGGTCTTCGCTGTAGCGAGCCCGGCGCGCACTAGGTCGACCATCTGCTGGACGGTGAAGCCGTGCGCGATCATGACGGCTTCGGTGCAGCCGTCTCGGGATGCAGCGAGCAATTCGAGCGCGCGGCGACGCTCGGCATTGGGCTTCTGGCGAGGTACTGGCTTGGGCATCTCACGCTCGAGGAGCTGGGGGACAAGATGCTTGCCGAACTGCGGCGCGTATAAAAGTCCGGTTTTCGCAGGGAACGGGCGACCGATCCTGCTTGCCATGCTATCTTTTCCTGCCATGGCTCGCCTGATTATCTTAATCGTCGCCAGCACTATTCTCGGCTCGTGTTCCTCTGTGGCCCATCTCATCGGGGACTACCTGCCCGCATGGGCCGGCGGTCTTCCGAAGGATGCACCGCCTCTGCCGGGCACCCCGGAATACGACGCCTACTAGATGCCGTAATGGGCCCTGCACCGAGCGAGCGGTGAAGGTGGCTGTCCCCCGATAGATGATGAAACGGGGTCACGACGTTGAGTCGGCCCCAGGCATCTGAGATGGAGGACAGCCGTGGAACACTATGCAGGAAT
>WNFT01006363.1_pt1 | contig 13736 bp, 11 predicted proteins | sample 5400191 | NCBI WGS metagenome assembly WNFT01 (sample SAMN13153359, study PRJNA577476) | soil metagenome | isolation source: 80 cm saprolite under Madrone tree | place: USA:California | collected 2016-06-14
AGGGCGGCAGTAGCGCCGACACTGTCAGGAGCCCCAACGGGGGAAACGCGCATCGCTTTCCTTCGAACGGCAAGGCATGTCGGAAACTCCAATAGGTATCGGGAAATTCCGGATTGATCAATAAGACTTTCATCACAATCTCCTTAAATCATCTGATCTTGACCACACCCGAATATGGCTGCTTATCCGTTTGGGTCATTCGTCGGGAAACTCTAGCCGCTTTAGCTCAAATGTAGCAAACCTCATCTACGCTTCTTAAATCCCTTGTCGCGGCCGAGTTTTAAAACGGCACCCGGTTGACCTCTAAGTGTCTGACAAATCATTTCCAGCGTGTTGAAGGTCATTCCCTGAGCTTTATCCTTTTTCAAACGCCAGAGTGTCGTATAGCTTACCCCGGTCTCTTTAGCCAGCCAATAGAAAGACCGTTTCTGCTCTTTTAATAGCAGATCGATTTGGACTCTGATCGTTGCACCTTATCGCACTATCATAGCGCGCGTGATATGTACCATCAACGTCAGCTATTTGTCCATAGAATATATTGCATGTTTGAAATATATCACGCCGCACGAACCAGACTGAATCGCAACCAGTCCTCAGGGTCTTAGTAAGTGTTCTAATCTAAAGGGAGGATTGTGGGCGCAGATTCTCAATCGATTTACGATTGAACTCACAGATATATCACGAAGGCGCGGCGCCAAATTTGAGGCGGGATTGATCCGCGCTCGGCCGCTGTCAACAGCACCAGGTAATTGCCGTCGGGATGATGCCGACGAAGGTGCTCGTCGTCCAACAGAGGCGCCGGCCACTCATCATCCGCCACAACTTCGTTAGGTTGCACCACTGCCAACCGCCGCAAACACGCGTAAAGATGTTCCGGGCCACGACCGATCGATCCACGCTCCTCCCCCAATATTAGCCGCACATCAGCGCGTTCATCGATGAAGTGCTTGACCAGTGAAGCCGCCTGAATCACACCGCTTTCGAAACGAATGCGAAAATTCTCTTTGTCGATGTCTTTGGTAAGCCTTGTGTCGAGCATGATCGTAATGCGGCGCTCGTCTTCAGCGGTGAACTCGCGTACCGTCAAACGACGCGCGCGGGCGGTAGCCTTCCAATCGATATAACGAAGCTCATCGCGCGGCTGATAGTCGCGCAGCAACAATAAATCATGGCCGGCGCCGCGGCGATACGAAGCCGTCTGACCGGTCTGCAACGGCAGAAGATGTAGTTCGTCGGCGATCGGCTCGGGCTTTGGATAAACCACAATATCAACGTCACGTGCCTTGAGGCGGCGCCGATGGCGAAAGAATCCAAACGGAAACCTGGTCGACAACTCGAATCCGTTGACCACCACGTGTCCGCGTTTTGGAAATAACTGTTCGATGCTTTGCTCGGCCGCGGCGCGATGCGGGACATAAATGAAATAGCCGAGCGTGCGCTTTCTTAATCTGATCGACTTCTTCTTGGTGGCGCGCAGATTCGTGGGCCCTCGCGCATCAACCAGAACCGAAAACGATGGCAGCAAGCGTTTCGCATTACGCACGGTGACCAACACCTCTGCTGGTTCGCCCGCAAAGATATGATCGGGAAAGCGCGCTGATACAGTGAGGTCACGCAAGGATGCTCGCGCCGCTACCCACGAGACAAACAGCGTCGAAAGCATGATTGAGAACACCATGAACAACAAATTGTTTCCGGTGTTCCAGGCAGCGAAGGCAACGATTATTAAGACCACGATGAAGATCACCCCACCGGTGGTTACGTCAACGGGAAACCCATGCGAGATTTCAGCAAAAGCCGAACGCGTCAAAGGAGGAACAATCAGGATGGATATCAGCAGCACGAAGACCAGCGAGGCGATCGCGCCAATGCTGACCAGACTCGGCTCAGCGAGACGACGAGCCAGCAGCGTGAAGATTGCCGTGGTGAGTCCCGCCAGCACCAACAGCGTTCCCAGGATCGCGTTCCGCCATCGCGCGAAAGGATTTCGGTTTTCAGATTTCGAATTTCGAATTTCGGACCCGCGACTGACTCCGTTATTCACTTGCTCTCCTCAGTCTGCAATCCGAGACTCACTCCGCAATCCGCAATCCGCAATTCTATAGTGGAACGCTAACCGTCTTCATGATTTCGCGCAGCACGGCTTCAGCCTCTTCGCTGCGACGCATCGCTGAGGAGTAGCGCGAGCTAACCGTGAGCCGATGCGCGAACACTGGAATGACAAGTCGTTTGATGTCGTCAGGTATGCAGTAGATTCGATCCTCGGTGAGCGCGAGTGCCTGCGCAGCACGAAACAGCGCCAGAGTTCCGCGTGGACTGACACCCAGATCGAGCATCTCAGAGGAGCGCGTGGCCGTTACGATGCGCATCAGATAATCGACGATCGCATCATCGACTGAAACTTCGCTGACGGCCGCTTGCAGTTCCAATACGTCCTGGCCGCTCATAACGGCTTGCACATCGTCGAGCGGCTCAGCGTGTTCGCGATCGCGGAGAATTTGCTTTTCATCATCCGCGCTGGGATAGCCCACCCTTAAACGCAGCATGAAGCGATCCAGTTGCGATTCGGGCAGCGGATAAGTGCCATGATGCTCGATTGGATTTTGAGTGGCGATCACGATGAAGGGTTGCGGCAGAGCGTGCGTAACGCCCTCGACCGTCACTTGCCGTTCCGCCATGGCTTCTAACAAGGCCGATTGAGTTTTGGGCGTAGTGCGATTGATTTCGTCGGCCAACACCACGCTGGCGAAGATTGGGCCGGGCTTCCATTCGAACATTCCATCGTGTTGGTTATAAACCGACAGGCCGATTACATCGGACGGCAGTAGATCAGAAGTGAACTGCACGCGTTGGAAAGAACAATCAAGAGAGCGCGCGAGCGCATGCGCAAGCGTAGTTTTGCCGACGCCCGGAACGTCTTCGACCAAAAGGTGGCCGCCGGCCAACAACGTTACTAATGCCAGCCGCACGGCTTCCGGCTTGCCGCGAATCACGCGCTCAATCGCAGTCTGAAGCAGATCGATTCTTTCAGCCGCTGTCGCCGCCAGCAAATCTGAACGAGAGTCGGCTGTTCGCAAGTGTCTCATGGCTTGGCGCTCGATGTTGACGTCATTCTACATGTACCGGGCCAGCGTCGCCATCCGAAAAGTGTTGGGGATTTTCGCATCAAGCGGCCACTGCGACAGACTCCACCAAAAGAAAGCCGGCGTCTGAACCAAAGCTTCTATCGCTACGTGGCGCGAAACCGGTGCGGTGTAGTAAGATTCTGGCGTCAACCGAAGCGACCCTTGGGCCTTCCTTTTCGGAACCGCCGTCGCATCGCGTCGTTTTAGCAATACGATAGAGGAAGTGATATGAAGAAAACCCAAAACCCCCGCCGCGAATGCGGATTCACGCTGATTGAGTTAATGATTGTGATCGCGATCATCGGCATCCTGATTGGCGCCGCTGTGATCGGATTCAAGGCCGCTCAGAAGGCCGGCAATGAAGCAGCAACCCTGCAAGACCTGAAGACAATCGCCGCCGTAGAAATACGTAAGTTTTGACACTCGTTTCTCAGGAAACCCACCCGTGGCCGACGGTTACATTTTCACCCTGAAGGTAACTCCAAAGACGCCGAGCGGGCCGTCATCTTACACGTTGAATGGCGATCCGCAGACTGATGCTACCGGTAAGAATCATTTCTTTATTGACTCAAACGGAGGCACGATTCATGTCAATGGAGATCAGCCGGCGGGTCCAAACGATCCTCCGCTGGGCGGCTAATCAGTCACTTTATCAGCCGCTAGTAACGCTGCATTCATTATGACAAGCGTAAGGGACATTCTGCAGAACAAGGGCGATAACGTCTGGACTATCCCGCCGGACATGACAGTGTTCGAAGCCCTAAAGACCATGGCCGACCAGAACGTTGGCGCCCTGGTAGTTTTGGAAGCGGAAAGAGTGATCGGCATTCTGTCCGAAAGAGATTACGCCAGAAAAGTCATCCTACACGGCAAGTCATCCCGCGAGATCCCGGTCAGAGAGATAATGAGTTCAAGGGTTCACTTCGTGCATCCCGAGCAGAACATCCAGGACTGCATGGAAGAGATGACTGATAAGCGCGTCCGTCACTTGCCGGTACTCGAGAACGATCGGTTGGCAGGAATCATTTCGATCGGCGACGTAGTCAAGGCAATTATTGCGGAGCAAGAGTACACGATAAAACATCTCGAAAACTATATAACCGGCGGCCGCTGAACTCCCGGAAAACCCTCGATCAACTCGACGCGGACTCGAGCGGCAGAAGCGTGTTCTTCATTTCAACTCTTGATCGCTGCTGGAGCCGGCCAATTTCTCCGATCGATAGATGCGCGACAACAGCAGCGGAAAATCCTCGCGCGTGACAATCGGTAAGCCACCGAAATCGAGTTCGGTGGTGAGTGCCGCACAGAAGTGCTCGAATTGTCTTTTGGCAGGTACAGCTGTCACGCCAAGTGTCGAGAGATATAGGAAGTCGCTGCTTGCCAAACCTTTCCGTGCAGATGATTTAATCTTCCCGCCTTCGGCGCGCGCACACATGATCGCCAGATCCGCCGTGACGCATTCAAGAAAACTATTTCCCTCGACAATCACGCCGTCAGCTTCGACGCGTGCCAGTGCTTCATTAATTCCCTGCTCAACCTGACCATCTTTAACTATGACCCAGTGCACGTTCGACGCGCCCGAATCCCAGAACCGGCCGGTATCTTTGCCCGCCTCGTAATTGGCTTCGCGGCCTGAACGAACCACCGGCTCGTCGCGAAGTAGATCGCTGACGCAGCAGCCCGCCGGGTCTCGGCCGCAAGAGCGATAATGACCGCGCGTAAGCTTGATTGCTTCCCACCCGGGCAGTTGCTGAAGCAGTTCGCACACCAGTGTTGTCTTGCCAACGTTCGATGAAAAGCCACTCACGGCCACGATCTGGGGTTGTTGTTTCATCAGGCAATCTGGTGTCAGAACCGCGAGCGGTAGCGACCCGAGTATATACTCAACTTACGATCAGCCCTACATTCAAATTAGGATCATGACTCTATGATCCGGTCGCTACCGCTCGCGGCTCTGATACGGACCTAAAATGTAAAGATTGCCGCGAACTCCGATCGGATATTGTGCGTCGTGAAGCTCGGAATTCCGCGAAACAGTGGCAATATCCCGGCGCGATTATCTGCCCGCGTGCGATAATATCCTTGTTCGTAGGCAAAGGTCACCCACTGATTCCATTTGTATTGAATGTTGCCCGAGAATAGATCGCTGCGCGCGCCGCGGGCTCCGAACCGTCGTGCATCCCGTGCGGTTGCCTGATCGTCTCCATAATAAATATAAGCGGTCCAACCGGCATTGCGTCCCTTGGGATCGGCGTTGAAAATGCGCGAGAGCGGAAAGCCAAACTGAATGAATCCGCCTTGCCCGCGCACGGGTCTCTGCGGCGCGACGACTTGTGCTCCATTGAGAAGACCAAAGACCACGGTCGAGGCGCCGTCAATCGACGTAGCCGTAGCGGTGCCCGTTAGACCCGCGGTATCGTTGAAGTTCGAGAGCAGTTGCCCAGCAAAAAAGAATCGCAGATCAGAGCCGTCGTAGTACTTGCCGACCACCGTGACGAAATGCGTCGGCAATTGCATTTCTACTGAAAGGCCGTTGCTGCTACTACCGACCTCCGCTCCGCTGGGGAATGCGGTCCTGAACACAGCCGGCACATTTGCCGCAGTCACAATCGCTCTTCGGCGCGCGTGTTCGAAACTTACAATGAATTGCGCGGGCGATACGTTGGCGGCGGTATCAAGCTGCCATTGCAGTACCGCTCGGCCCTGCACCCCGGGCTGTTGTGAATCTGATCCCTGTCGTTCACCGAACGCCAGTTGGTTCGCGACCTCAGTTGGCAAGTCTCCGAAAGCCGGAAGCACAATCGCAAACTCTGGCCCAAATCGAAAATCGCGCGAGCCCCCGAACTTGTGATTAAAACCAAACCGCGCTTGTGGTATGCGAGTGTAAGCGGCGCCATATCCCAAGCCGCCGAAGTTTGTATTCTCGATCATGTTCGGCATCGTGGACGAAACAAACGGCGCCCAGTCCTGGCCGAAGAGTGCGAAGGCGCTCATCTTGTCATTGAAACGGCGATCGATTCTTACCCACGCCAAACGAATCGAAGGTTGGCTGGAACGAATCGAAGAGATATTGCGGTTGTTCACGCGGGTAAAGTCACCTTCGAAGTCAAACTCGATCTTGCCGGTGAGCGTAATCTTGGGCGCCGGATCAAGCCATTCGAAGTTTGCCCCCAGGCGTAGTCCGCGCGCGCGTAAATGAAACTCGGGCGAGTTGTTTGGCCCAGTATCGGCGGCCAGCAAAGGAAGCGGAAAATCGTTTCCTTGTGGCGATGAAGAATCGTGAATGAGGCTCGTCTTGAAAATACCGTAAAGCTTGAGGCGCGCGCCGGTGCCGAGTTTGATATCTGGGATTAATCCATCGCGTTTCGGTGTGTCGATGCCAAGCAGTCGGACGGGCGCGACTGCCGCGATCACGGTGGGCGGGCTGGGTTGCGGCGCCACTGCTGGTTTCTCCGGCGCGCTCGATCTGTAATCGGCCTTCATCGTTTTGAGCGCGACGTTTTCAGTTGGCGCAACGGTGCGCACAGCTTCAAATTCGCCGGCGGAGATCACACCCTTGTCGCGCAACAGCGTGGCCAAACGATCACGCTGTTCGGCAGGTGACGCGTTCACGGTGATCGCCCGCGCCTCTTCAGTCGTCAGCACACCTTTCGTCACCAGCACGCGCACAAGCGGATCGGTGGAACTCGAGGCGTTGTCCTGGGCGCAGGTGATTGAAAATGCGATTTGCAAAATAAGAAACATGAAAACGAAACGCAGATTTGAACGCATGATTTCGACTCCTTCCTGGAACTACTGCTTTAGCCTGCGTAGGCAGGCGATAGCATAAAGCCTGGGGCGTGAGCCCCAGGGAAAGGACCAATAAGCATCGAAGCCCGTGAAACGGGGCGACAGCTAAAGAAGGCCGAGAACAGGCGAAGACCAATATGTGGCGTATTTAAGGCGACTATCTCTCGGCTAGCGCTCGCGTTTTTGAATTCGCGAGTTCTGTCGTCCGCTTCGCGGACTCAATGATCTTCGCAACATCTTCCTGGGGCTCACGCCCCAGGGCTCTACGCTTTCACCTGCTTCGCAGGTTCAAAACTCTCCTTCTCTTTCGCGTTCCTCGATCACCCTTTGACGTTCAGCCTGTCCCCGCTTCTCACGCTCGTAATCCTCGCGCGGATCGCGTCCAGTAACATCGCGATACCACGCGGGATGATGGGTCCACGCCCACTTTCGTGTCACCGTACCGTTGGTCATCGCGCGAAAAGTTCCCGGCATCGCCGCCGTGCCTTCATAAATGTGAATTATGAATCCCGCAAGCATCAGCAACGCTGCGAGATCATGCACGACATAACTGACGGCGACGATCCAGCGCGGCACAACGTGGTCGAACCACATCAGCAATCCAGTAACGATAAAGAGAACGCCACTCAGCACAATGGACCAGAAATAAAGTTTCTGGCCGCCATTGAAAAAACCGACGTCGGCCGGCTCAACTTTGTCCTCGTTTGTCAGATATTGCTTGATGCGGTTCAGCCAACGCCTGTCGACGTCAGTCCAGGCCATAGGCGCAAACCAATTGAGAAACTGAAAGAGGAAAAAAATATCGAAGAACAGACCGAACCACGGGTGCAGGAAGCGAGCCATCGGTCCACCGCCGAAGATCGGAGTCAGAAAACGAAAGAGCCATGGCGAGTAGAGCGCAAAGCCCGACAACAGGGAAAGGACAAAAGCGATCGCTACCAGCCAGTGCAACAGGCGCGTGTAAACCGGATGGCGTAGCAGCTCGCCACGATGAACCGTTGTCATGCCCACGCGATCCGCCCGGCGCCGCATCCCTTCGTCGAATTTGTTAATCGCGGTGCTCATGTTCTTCCTTTCGCCGAATTCTTAATCCCTGTTTAGACAGCGGACTTGTCCGCTGCCCGTAGATTTAGTAATGGAATGGAGGACAAGTCCGCCATCTAAACGAGTCAGGGTTCTTCCTTTCGTCTTGCTTCAATCGTATCCGGTTGACTTTCAGCCAACGGAGGCTCTTCCGGCTGCGGAAGTTTTGGCCCCACTGAAACTCGGTGAAAGAAGACTGCGAGCAGCCCAAGGCCGGCCACTACCAGGCTCGTCGGCTTTGCCAGCCATTTCCAGATTGTGTAGCTGGGAGGAATGATCGGATTCGCTGGCAGGCCATATCGTTCCGGACGCTTGATGTCATGCAGCACGTAGATGACGTGCGTGCCTTTGATCGACGATGGATCGTAAACGCCTGCGTCAGCGAAGCCGGATTCTTCGCGCAGTTGTTTCGCGCGCAAGCCGGCTATCTGCACCATGTCTGATTTGGTGCCGAAGTGTAGGCATCCGGTCGGGCAGGCCTTGATGCACGCGGGCTCGAGTCCCTGGCCTACTCGATCTGAACACAGCGTGCACTTGTAAACTTTTTTTGTCTTGGGATGGAATTTCGGAATGTCGAAAGGACAACCGGAGATGCAGTAACCGCAGCCGATACAATTGTCCTGCTGAAAATCGACGATGCCGTTTTCGTACTTGATGATCGCGCCGTCCGCGGGACACGCTCGCAAGCAACCGGGATCTTCGCAGTGCATGCACTGGTCCTTGCGCATCAGCCACATCAAATTGCCATCGTGCTCATCCTCCGCAAACTTGATCAAGTTGTAGTAGTTCCACTCGGTCGTCGGCATCGTCTGATACGTGTCGTCGAAAGTGGTCTCGCGAAACGGGTGATCGTTCCATTCGACACAGGCAACTTCGCAGGCTTTGCAACCGATGCAGGTTGACACGTCTATATACTTGCAGACTTCTTCGGCGCGCTGTGTTCCCTTCCCCGGCACCGTTCCGGGATGGGCCGAGATTTCCTGGATCTGAAATGTCTGTGGATTGCTCATCTCCGTCCTCATTGTCCGACAAACTTTAGTTGTCGTCTGCCTCGCAATCTGAATCCCGTTACTCACGACAAACTCAAGTTTGTCGGACATCAGACCTTCTCGATCTTGACCAGAAAACCTTTGAACTCCGGCGTGTAAGCATTCGGATCGATCGCCGCGGGCGACAATTGATTGGCCATCATTAACGAAGTCTTGCCGGCGTCTTCTGCAATGCCGCGATAACCCCAATGAATTGGAATGCCTATTTGAAAGGTTTCTTTGCCGTCGATCATCATCGGCTTGATGCGTTTGGTAACCATCGCTTTAGCGACGTACTGGCCGCGGGCGCTGGTGACTTTTACTTTCTCGCCGCCGGTAATTCCCATCTTGTCAGCAAGCTTCGCAGGCACTTCGACGAAAGGTTCCGGCACGAGCTGCACATTCATCGGATTGTTCTTTGTCCAATAGTGATAGTGCTCAGTCAATCGATAGGTTGTGCAGACCACGTTGAATCCCTCGGCAGGTGTTCCGAGCTTATCCAAGTCGGATTTGAATTTCTTCGCGACGGGATTGTTGGACTGATTCGGATGCAGTGGATTCGCGATCGGACTCTCGACCGGTTCGTAATGCTCCGGGAAAGGTCCATCGGCAAACGCGGCCAGGGGTGCGAAGATGCGGCCGACGCCTTCGGGGTTCATGATGAAGGGGCCCATGTGATCCGACGGCTTCGAATCGGCTTTGAAATCGGGGACATCGTTACCGACCCATTTCTGTTGGGCTTCGTTCCACCAGACTTGCCGGCGTTCCATATCCCAAGGCTTGCCCGATGGATCGCAGGAGGCGCGGTTGTACATCACACGGCGATTGGCCGGCCAGGACCACGCCCAGTTTTGATAGATTCCCAAGCCCGAAGGATCGTCCGTGCCACGTCGTTGCATTTGCGCCCCGGCTTCAGTCCAGGAACCTGAATAGAGCCAGTTGCCGCAGGCGGTGGTGCCGTCATCCTTCAACCACGCGAAGCCAGGCAGTTGTTGTCCGGCTTTGATTGTCTGGCCTGGGAAAAGTTTTTCATCGGTCAGATCAGCAAGCGCCTTGCCATTGATTTCCTTTGCGACTTCCGCGAGCGAAGGGTTCTGTGGTGTCGTGTAAGCCCATGTCAGATTCAGGATCGGATCAGGAAACTTGCCGCCTTCCGATTTGTAAAGCTCGCGCACCTTCAAAAAGATGCGCGCGAGAATTTCCTGATCGACTTTCGCGTCTCCGGGAGGCGGAACGGCCACGTACTTCCATTGCAGCCAACGCGCGGAATTCACAAACGTGCCGTCCTTCTCGGCAAAGCCCGCGCCCGGTAGACGATAGACGGTCGTATTAATTTTCTTCATCTCGTCCTTCGTGATGCCCGGTGACTGCCAGAATTCAGCAGTTTCTTCGGGATAGAGATCACAGACAACGAGGAAGTCAGCTTTCTTCAACGCCTCGATGTTCTTCCGCGAGTTGGGACCGATCGCGACACCATTCATGCCGAAAGCAAACAGGCCTTTAACTTTGCCGGCGTACATCTCGTCCCACATTTCGGTCCACGAGAACTTACGGTCAATCTTTGGCAGATTATGAAAGTTGTAGTCGTTCTCTTTCTTGGCTGAGTCGCCATAAAGCGATTTCAGAAACGACACCATGAACTTTGGCGTGTTGGACCAGTAGTTGTACGAGTCCCATTCGTTTGGCTTTGATGGTGTCGGCGTGGTGCGCTTGAAAAAGGCGGCCAGGTCAACATCGGTGGGAGCCGGAATTTTTAGATAACCAGGAAAGATATCGAACACGCCGCCCATGTCCGTGGCGCCCTGAATGTTCGAATGGCCGCGCAGCGCGTTCACACCACCACCCGCGCGTCCGACGTTACCGAGAATCAATTGCAGGATCGCCGCGGTGCGAATGATCTGCGTCCCGGAAGTGTGCTGTGTCCAACCGACCGCATAAATGATCGTGCCCGCCTTTTTCATATTCCCGTCTTTGCGAATTGAGGTGAACAGATCGGCGGCTTTAATAAATTGATCCTTTGGAATGCCGGTAATGCGCTCGACCATCCCGGGCGTGTAGCGCGAGTATTGTTGTTTCAGCAGTTGAAAGACTGAGCGTGGATGCTGCAACGAAAGATCGTAGGCGACATTTGGCGGCAGCGCCGGTGCTGATGGCGCCTTCGCCGCAGCCATGGCGGCGGTGGTCGTGGTCGCCGCCGCGGTTGGCGCGTTGGGTTTAGTGGTTGCTTCGGTTTGCGGCCCAAGGTTGCCGCCTTCTTGGTAATTCCACGTTGACTTGTCATAAGTTGTGGCGGCAGCATCGAAACCCGAAAACAAACCATCCTCAGGCAGTTTGAATCCATCTTTAACGACGAATGCGGCATTCGTGTAATTGATCAAGTAGTCTTTTGCGATTCGATCATTTTGGATCGCGTAGTTGATTACACCGCCGAGAAACGCGATGTCGCTCCCGGCGCGAATTTGCAGAAACAGATCGGCTTGTGTCGCCGTCCGCGTAAAGCGCGGATCGACCACAATCATTTTCGCGTTACGATGCAGCTTCGCTTCAATCGGCCACTTGAAGCCACACGGGTGGTTCTCGGCTGGGTTGCCGCCCATAATCAACATCATGTCGGTGTTCTTGATGTCGATCCAGCCGTTGGTCATCGCGCCGCGTCCGAAGGTGGGCCCCAAACTGGAGACCGTCGGACCGTGTCAAACCCGGGCCTGCGTTTCGAAATAGCAGAGCCCCAGGCTGCGCATCGTCTTAACCGCGAGAAAATTCAGTTCGTTGGTGTCGGTGCAACCGCCGATCCAACCGATCGTTTCCAGACGATTAACCGTGAAGCCGCCCTTATCTTTATCGATGAAGGTCTCGTCTCTTGTTTTCTTGGTCCAGCGCGCGATCTCGTTGACCGCGTCATCCCACGAGATGTCGTCCCAATGATCCGAGCCCGGCCGTCGCACTTGTGGTTTCAGCAGGCGGCGATCGTTGACGATGTCCTGTTGGAGCGACGCACCTTTTGGACAAAGCGTGCCGCGATTGATCGGATGATCGGGATCACCTTCGATATGGACAACCTGCGGGATCGCATTCTTGGCTTTGTCGCCCAAGGTGTGAATGATCACACCACAACTAACCGAGCAGTAGGGACAAGTGCTGCGCGTCTCGGTCGTACGTGCAATCTTCAAGCCCTGCGTCTGCGCATAAACCGGAGCCAGACTGAAGCCGAACACACTAACACCCGCACCTCCAATCAAGGTTGTCTTGATGAAGGTTCGTCTCGAGACTTCCATACAAGCCTCCGCTTAAAATGAAGAATTAGATTCGAAGGGGTCCAGCGCCGTAGGGAACGAAAATCATGTCAGGCATGGGGATCGCCTGCGACATCTTTAAGGAGACATGTCAAGTTACTTTGGCAGTACGGTCACTTTTCAATTGCATCGGGTTGAGTGCGGTGATTATAGGCCCACGAGATTCAGTTGGATCTTGGTGTAGCCGTGTTCACGAGCCCAGAGATCCAATGGCGCCGCATAAATCTCGTCGACCAGCGGGGCAGCAAAACCTAAACGCGTAAGATCGACTCCCTTAATATAGTGTTTGCACGAATCGCACGCTTCTATGCGGACATGATCGAATTCTGACGAATGGAAATATCCCAATTTGCCCGGGCGCTCTTCGCCGCAGTTCGCGCATACCACCCGACGAAATTCCCATGATGACAGACAGGTGGCGCACACCAACTCGCGAGTTCCGCTCTCAACGCTGCTCTCTTTACTCTGAAGAAAACTAACCTGCGCCTTGCCGCCACAGAATGGACAAGAGCGCTCGCCGCCGGCCAGTTCGCGCCCGAGAGGCGTAGCTCCGCTTTCGGCCAGCCAACGTGCATAAGGCTGCAAAATTGCTTTCGCGAAAAACTGTATGTCTGATGGGTTGCGCCAATAACTCAACAGCATTTCATTAATAGCTTCCGGAGTCGTCTCTGACAGATTGTGAGCTTCCGCGGCCAGACTCGCTGGTCCATGGGTCGCGACTGTTTTGAGAAAAGAAGCCAGGGATTCGTGAATCGGCGATAAGTCTCTTTCCAAGTCTCCGGATGGGAGCCAATCCTTACGGCTGCGCAGGAATTCATAAATCTCCTTCTGGGCTCGAAGCATTTGAGCAGAGAACGCCAGCAATTCGCTCGAGCCGCTGGACTGTTTAGCCAGATGGTCCGCCCTTTGAATTTGTTTATCCCAGAATTGAGTCATTCAACACCTTGATGATGACGAGGTAACGATATCACATAGGCGTTGAACATATGCTTGACTTGTCTTCGGCGCACTCTTTTGCTCTTGAGTTTTTCCCCGGCCATTTGGTTCAAGGCCCGCGTTACTTGGTGCAATAAAACTTTGCGCGCCATCGAACCGTGTTCTGCTTTTGCGCATCTGAGTACTTTGCCCGACAAGAAATCTCACGCAAGATTCGTCAGTAAAATCGACCATGAAATATTTTAGAGTTCATATCGCTCTGGTTTTTGTTGCGCTCGCGGCTGTAGTGGGCGTTGTGTCTTTTGAGACTCGCAGTAGCCGTGGCCAATCGCAAAGCCCCAAGTCTGATTCCCGTGTGAAGCCTACTGTTCTCGTCACGAATCCTCGTGATTCAATGGCCGAGAACGCCTCGTCAATCTTCACCGCGGCGGCGGAACATAACGCGGCGCTGCAAAACGAATTGGTCTGGACCTTCGGCGGCA
>WNFT01006126.1_pt1 | contig 13732 bp, 12 predicted proteins | sample 5400191 | NCBI WGS metagenome assembly WNFT01 (sample SAMN13153359, study PRJNA577476) | soil metagenome | isolation source: 80 cm saprolite under Madrone tree | place: USA:California | collected 2016-06-14
CGTCTCTTCGTCGGACCCGGTGTCGTAGTGCAGCAGGCGATTGGGCGCGCCGCGCAGGATCTCCAAGCCTTGCGCGCGGACGTCCGACTCCAGGCACCCGCCGCTGACGCCGCCGTACGTGATTCCGGAGTCTTCGACCAGGAGCTTGGCGCCCGGACGCCGATACGCCGAGCCGGAGATGCGGACCACCGTCGCGAGCGCCGCGGGCTTGCCGGCCGCGACCAGCTTCGAGAGCTGATCGAGAATCGCGGCGGTCTCGACCCAATGCTTCACCGGCCACTCCCGAGGGTAGGGGCGGGGATTGTACCGGGCGGGGTGGCTGATTCCAACCCGAGTCGTTGACGCCTTGGGCGCGCGCGTGATTTGAAGCTCGGGTTTCCCGAGGGAACAGTGGACCGCATCGCCCAGCTCCTCGAGCAGCTCGACCGCGAGTCCTACGTCGCCGACCCGGCGATCGCCACCTCGCTCCACCTCGCGCTCGAGCTGCGCAAACCGCTGCTGGTGGAAGGGCACGCCGGGGTGGGGAAGACCGAGATCGCCAAGGTGCTCGCCCGCTTGCTGGGGACCGATCTCATCCGCCTGCAATGTTACGAAGGGCTCGACGCATCGACCGCGCTGTACGAGTGGAACTATGCCCGCCAGCTGCTGCACATCCGCTTGCAAGAGCGGGACGGCAGCGCCGGCGCCGATGCCGAGGCGCGCATCTTCAGCGAGCCGTTCCTGCTCAAGCGGCCGCTCTTGCAGGCCATCGCGCACGAAGGGCGCCCGCCGGTGCTGCTGGTGGACGAGATCGACCGCAGCGACGAGGAGTTCGAGGCGTTCCTGCTGGAAGTCCTCTCGGATTTCCAGGTGACCGTGCCGGAGATCGGGACCATCCGCGCCCGGGAGCGGCCGCACGTCGTCCTCACTTCGAACCGCTCCCGCGAGCTGTCCGACGCGCTCCGGCGCCGCTGCCTCTATCTCTGGATCGACTATCCGCCCTTCGAGAAGGAGCTGTCCATCGTTCGCCGGAAGGTGCCGGGAGCCAGCGAGGAGCTGGCGGAGCAGATCGTCGGGCTGGTGCAGCGGCTGCGGCGCGCCAAGCTGGCCAAAGTGCCCGGCGTCTCCGAGACGCTGGATTGGGCGGCCGCGCTGGTGGTCCTGCACGCCTCGCAGCTCACGCCAGAGATCGTCGCGGAGACCCTGGGCTGCCTGGTGAAGGACGAGTCGGACCTGCGCAAGGTGCGGGTGGAGGTCGAGGCAGGGCGGCTTCCCGTGGGCGCGGCGTGAGCGACCTGGTGCGGCGGGTCGTCGGCCTCTGCCGCGAGCTGCGCGGCCGCGGGATGACGGTGACCACGGGTCATGCGATCGATGCGATCCGCGCTTTGCGCGCCGGCAGCATCGAGAGCCGGGAGCGCGCGTACCTGGCGCTGCGCTGCGTGCTGGTCGGGAGGCCGGAAGAGGCGGAGATCTTCGACGACGCCTTCGCCGCGCTCTTCGCGACGCCGCGGGTAGGGGCTCCCAAGGGACCCGTCCGGGTGCGCCGCCGCACCGCGCCCGGCGAGAGCACGGTCCCGTCGCTGTCGTCCTGGGGCAAGCAGGAGCAGGGCGAAGGGGAGAGCAAACCAGAAGACGTGCCCGGTGCCAGCCCCATGGCCGCGCTGGCCAGCAAGGATTTCAGCAGCTTCGGCACCGAGGAGTTGGAGGAGATCCAGCGCGTCGCCCGGCGCCTGGCCCGCCGGCTCGCCGCGCGCCCCAGCCGCCGTTGGAAGTCGGGCCGGCGGGGGCCGCGCATCGATCTGCGCCGGACCATCCGGAGATCCCTGTCCAATGCCGGCGAGGCGCTGGAGCTGCGGTTCCGCCGGCGCAAGCCGCGCAAGACGCGCATCGTCGCTCTCTGCGATGTGTCGGGCTCGATGGACCTGTACAGCCGCTTCCTGCTGCAGTTCCTCTACGCGCTCCAAGGCACGGTGGCGCGGGTGGAGAGCTTCGTCTTCTCCACCGAGCTGCGGCGGGTGACCGACGTGCTCCGGCAGCCCGACTACGCGCAGGTGCTGCGCGGGCTCTCCGCCGAGGTGCACGACTGGTCCGGCGGGACGCGCATCGGCGAGTGCCTCGCGGCCTTCAACCGCGACTGGCTGCGGCTGGTGGACGGACGCACCGTCGTGGTCGTCCTCAGCGACGGCTGGGACACCGGGGACCCGGCGCTCCTCGGGGCGGAGCTGGAGACGCTGCAGCTGCGGAGCCGGAAGGTGATCTGGCTCAATCCGCTGCTCGGCAGCCCGGGATACGAGCCGCTCACGCAGGGGATGCAGGCGGCGCTTCCCCATGTCAACGTCTTCGCGCCGGCGCATAATCTGGTGGCGCTGCGCGCGCTGGAACGGCATCTGCTCGCGTGAAGAGGAGGAGACGATGAAGCCACGGCGGATCGCGCGGGGAGAGAGGGTTGCGGCGGGACTGGTGTTGACGGCGGACGTCGGAGGCTTGCCCAAGGGCAGGGTGCTCACCGACGCGGACGTGCGCTCCCTCGAGTCCGCCGACTGGAGCGCGCTGACGGTCGTGGAGCTGGAGCCCGGCGACGTCCATGAGGACGCGGCCGGCCGCAGGCTCGCGCTGGTCGCGGCGGGCGACGGGATCGAGCCGGGGCCGGTGGAGGGCGGTTCCTTTCCCCTGGTCGCGCGGCGCCGCGGGCTGCTGGAAGTGGAGATCGCGCGCCTGACGGAGCTGAACCTGATCCCCGACCTGGCGGTGAACAGCCATCCTCAGCACTACGTCGCGGTGGAGGGCAACGTGGTGGGGCGGGCCAAGGTGATCCCCTTCGTGACTCGCGAGGATCGGCTCCGGCGCGCCGAGGATGTGGCTGCCGGGGGCGTCCTGCGCATCCGCCCGTTCGTCGCGCTGCGCGGTGCGCTGCTGGTGCACGAGAAGATCGCCGAGGCGGCGCTGGATCGGGCGCGCCGCGCCTTCGAAGAGAAGCTGGCGTTCTTCGGATCGAAGCTGGAGTCGGCGCGCGCGGTGTCCGGCACTCCGGAAGCGTTGGCGCAGGCTCTGCGCGAGGAGCAGGGGAAGGGCACGCAGCTGCTGGTGCTCGCCGGGAGCCGGTCGATGGACCCCCAGGATCCGGTGCTGCGAGGGCTCGAGCTTGCCGGCGCCCGCATGGAACGCCACGGCGTGCCGGCCTATCCGGGCACGCTGCTCTGGGTGGCGTATCTGGGCGACGTTCCCGTGCTGGGCGCGCCGTCCTGCGGGATCTTCTCGCGGGCCACCTCGCTGGACCTGCTGCTGCCGCGCGTGATGACCGGCGAGCGGCTGCGCGCGACGGAGATCGCGGGCCTCGCCGCCGGCGGGATCGTCGCGCCCGAAACCTCCTATCGGCTGGCGCCGTACAAGGCCGGAGCCCCCCGGGGGCAGCTGGAATGAGCACGCCGTCCGCGCCGACTTTCGTCGGAGATCCGGGACACAATACGCAACTCTCGATGCCAATGCGGTTGGCATGGGGAGTTGCGTATTGTGTCCCCAATTTCAGACTAAAGTCCTACCGTTCGCGGGCCCTGGAGACGGCCCGCAGCACTGCTCGTTCCGTGTACACGGAGGCGAGTTGGGTCTTGTAGACCGCAGAGCCTGACAGATCCGCGCGGAGCTCGATCCCGTCCGCCGCGCGCGCCGACGCGGACTTGATGGCTGCCGGGTCCGCGGGCTTTCCCTGGAGCGCCTGCTCCACGGCGCCGGCTCGAGTCACCTTGGGCGCCAGGCCGGTGATCGCGATCCGTGACCACTGGACCGAGTTGCGAGCGTCGAGCGAAACCTCCGCGGCGACCCCGACCACCGCGAATCGTGAAGCTGGATTCGGGAGCTTCTCGTACGCGCCCGCCGTCCGCGCCGGAGGCAACGGGATCCGCACCTGCGTGAGGATCTCGCCGGACTCGATCGACGTGGTCAGCGGTCCGACGATGAGATCCGCCACCTTGACCGTCCGCTCCCCGCGCCGCCCCGCGATCACGACGGACGCGTCCAGCGCCGTCAGCACGGCAGGCCAATCCGCCGAGGGATCCGCGTGCGCGAGGCTCCCCCCGATGGTCCCGACGTTCCGCACCTGCGCATCGCCGATCTGGCCGGCCGCCTCCGCGGCCATCGGCAGCTTCGCCCGCATCAGGTCCGACGCCGCCAGCGCCGCGTGCGTCGTCATCGCGCCGATGTGCAGCGCGCCTTGCACTTCGCGCACTCCGGTCAGGCCGTCCACCTTGCGCAAGTCGACCACGTGCGCCGGCTGCGCCAGCCGCAGCTTCATCAGCGGGATCAGGCTCTGGCTGCCGGAGAGGACCTTCGCCTCATCGCCGAACCGCCCCAGGAGCTCGATCGCTTCCGCCAGCGTCGAGGGCGTGTAGTACTCGAAGGATGCCGGGTACATGGTTCCTCCTCAGCGGCCCCGCAGGGCCTCCCAGAGACGGTCCGGAGTCAGCGGCATGTCCACGTGCGTGATGCCGAAGGGCGAGAGCGCATCCATCACCGCGTTCGCCACCGCCGCGGTGGAGGCGATGGTCCCGGTCTCGCCCGCGCCCTTCACCCCGAGAGGGTTCACCGGAGTGGGCGTCTCGGTCCTGCCCACCTGGAACGAGGGCAGGTCGTCGGCGTGCGGCATCGCGTAGTTCATGAACGAGCCTGTCACGAGCTGCCCGTTCTCGTCGTACTCCGCGTGCTCCCAGAGCGCCTGGGAGACGCCCTGCGCGATCCCGCCATGCACCATGCCGTCGACGATCATCGGGTTGATCACCCGGCCCAGGTCATCGACCGCCAGGTAGCGCACCACTTTGACCTGCCCGGTGTCCCGCGCCACTTCCACCACGCAGACGTGCGTGCCGAAGGGGAAGACGAAGTTGCCCGGGTCGAAGAAGCTGATGGCCTCCAGCCCCGGCTCCAGGTTCTTCGGCATGTTGTGCGCGAGGTACGCCATCAGCGCGACGTCGCCGAAGCTCTTCGATCGCCCCGGCGACCCCTTCACCGCGAACTTCCCGCCCTCGTACACCACGTCGGCCTCGTTGGCCTCGAGCAGGTGCGCGGCGATCTTCTTCGCCTTGTCCTTGATCTTCTGCGTGCTCTGGTAGATGGCCGCCGCCCCCACCGGACCGCTGCGGCTTCCGTAGGAGCCCATCCCGAAGGGGATCTGGCCGGTGTCGCCGTGGACGATCTCCACGTCCTCGAACGGCACTTGCAGCTCGTCCGCCGCGACCTGCGCAAAGGTCGTCTCGTGTCCCTGCCCGTGGCTGTGCGAGCCGGTGAAGACCGTCACCTTGCCGGTGGGGTGCACCCGAACCGTGGCGCTTTCATAGAGCCCTGCTTGCGCGCCGAGTGCGCCCGCCACCTGCGAGGGAGCGAGCCCGCACGCCTCCACATATGTGGAGAACCCCACGCCCAGATAACGTCCCTGCTTGCGCGCCTGCTCCTGCTCCTTGCGGAAGGCGCGGTAGTCGAACGCCTCCAGCGCCTTGTCCAGCGCGCCCTGGTAGTCGCCGCTGTCGTAGAGCAGGGCGACCGGCGTCTGGTACGGGAACTTGTCCTTGGGGATGAAATTCTTCTGCCGGATCTCCAGCGGATCGATCCCCAGCTCCCGGGCGGAGAGGTCCACCATCCGCTCCACCAGGTAGCAGGCCTCGGGACGCCCCGCGCCGCGATACGCGTCCACCGGCGTGGTGTTGGTGAACGCCGCGGTCACCTCGCAATGGATCGCCGGCGTCAGGTACGCGCCCGCGAGCAGCGTGGCGTACAGATACGTGGGGACGCAGGGCGCGAACAGCGAGAGATACGCTCCCATGTTGGCGACCGTCTTCACCCGCAGCCCGAGGATGCGGCCGTCGGCCGAGAGCGCCATCTCCGCGTCGCTGTAATGGTCGCGGCCGTGCGAGTCGGTGAGGAAGCTCTCCCGCCGCTCCGCCGTCCACTTCACCGGCCGCGACAGGGCCCGCGACGCCCAGGTCACCACGCACTCTTCCGGGTAGACGAAGATCTTCGACCCGAAGCCCCCGCCGACGTCCGGCGAGATCACCCGCAGCTTGTGCTCCGGCATCCCGAGCACGAACGCGGCCATCAACAGCCGGTTCACGTGCGGGTTCTGCGTGGTCAGCCAGAGGGTCACGTCGCCCGTGCCCGGATTCGAGCTGGCCAGCGCCGCCCGCGGCTCGATGGCATTGGGGATCAGCCGGTGGTTGCGAAAGCTCTGCTTGACGATCTTCGCGGCGCCGGCGAACGCCTTGTCGGTGGCCGCCTTGTCGCCCAGCTGCCAGCGGAACGCGACGTTGTCGCGCGCCTCGTCGTTCACCGCCGGAGCGCCCGGCTGCAGCGCCTTGGCCGCGTCGGCGACGGCGGGCAGCGGCTCGTAGTCGACCTCGATCAGGTCCACGGCGTCGCGGGCGACGTACGGATTCTCCGCGATCACCACCGCGACCGCCTCGCCCATGTAGCGCGCGCGATCGACGGCGAGCGCATGGCGGGGAGGAATCTTCAGTCCGGGAAGCAACCAGCCCACCGGGATGGGCTTCACGCCCGAGTCGACCAGGTCCTTGCCCGTATAGACCGCCAGCACTCCCTTCAGCTTCTTCGCCGCCGACGCGTCGATGCTCTTGATCTTCGCGTGCGCGTGCGGGCTGCGGACGAACGCGGCGAAGGTGGTGCCGGGGATGCGCACGTCGTCGACGTAGGTGCCCTTCCCGGTGATGAAGCGGTGATCCTCACGGCGCTTGATGCTCGCTCCGAAGAGTTTCTCGCCCATGGCTCACCTCGCTCGCGCCGCTTGCTGCACGGCCTTGACGATGTTGTGGTAGCCGGTGCACCGGCAGAGGTTGCCCTCCAGGCCGGCGCGGATCTCGCTCTCGCTCGGGCTGGGGTTGCGCGCCAGGAGCTCGCAGGTGGAGAGGATCATCCCCGGCGTGCAGAACCCGCACTGCAGCCCGTGCTGATCGGTGAAGGCCTGCTGCACCGGATGCAGCTTGCCGTTCTGGGCCAGTCCCTCGATGGTGGTGACGGCGCGTCCTTCTCCCTGGACCGCGAAGAGCGAGCAGGACTTGACCGCCATGCCGTCGATCAGGACGGTGCAGGCGCCGCACTGGCTGGTGTCGCAGCCGACGTGCGTGCCGGTCAGCCCCAGCTCGTCGCGGAGGAAGTGGACGAGCAGCATCCGCGGCTCGACCTCTCGGGTCTGGGCGACTCCATTGACCTGGATCGTGACGGAGCTCACGTGGAACCCCCTTCCGGGCGCCGGCATGCCGGGCCCGGTGAGACTCGGGGCCGTTAGCACCCGACGGGGGATCGGTCAAACACGCGTCGCGGCGCACTGCGTCGGAGCGCCGCTCGCCGAAGTTCAAGGGGAGACGAGATTCGGGGACACCTTGCGATCAGTTACGTAGGGTGTCCCCGAATCCCTGACTGCGCGATCGCTACTCGACTTCCAGCGACTGCACGATCCACTTCCCGTCCTTCTCCGCCAGCTTGAGGCGCGCCTTGCCGGTGTGCTCCTCGTCGCCGATCTTGAACTGGGTCTTCTCGACGGTCACGCCCTGGACGTCGAAGGCCTCGCGCCAGGTGGCGACCTTGGAGAACCGGACCAGGATGGCGTTGCTGTGCCCGCCCTGCGCGTCGATCACCATCTCCTTGCCGGCGACCTTCATCGGGACCTTGTCGATGGAGACCGAGCGCAGCTCGGTCCAGGCCTGCTCGCCCTCGGGGCCGGAGCGGTTGGTGTGCGAGAACGCCTTGAGGAACGTGATGGCGGAATCGATGTAGGGCCGCGCCGGCTCGGCTTTCGGCGCGGCGGCGGCCGCCTCGGGGGCGGGAGCGGCGGCCTCGGCCTTCGCCGGAGCCGCGGGGGTGGTGGACGGGGTCTGCGCGCGCGCGACGTTCGCGGCGAGCAGGACCATGAGCATCAGTTTGCAAACTCGCATCAATAACCTCGCGGAAAGTGTGAACGACACTCTGCGACGCTAGCATCGCGAAATCCAGAAACGCGATGTGCTCAAACCTGCGCCGGCGTCCACCGGCGGGCGCGCCTGTGCTCCCGCTTGGGACGATCCACCCGTGGAAATTTGCAACCCGGCACATTCCTGGATCGGGCGACCGCGGATGGTACGGTCGTCGGATGAGCCAGTCGGGGGATTCGGGAACTGGAGGGAGCAGCACGCCACAAGAGGCGAGCTGCTCGGCCTGCCGATCGCAGATCTCGACCTACTTCGAAGTGAGTGGCGTTGCAGTCTGCGAGAGCTGCAAGGACCTCGCGCTCGCCGCGCACCAGGCATCGCACGTTCCGACGCTGTTGCGCGGCGCCGCCCTGGGCACTCTCGCGGCGGCGGTCGGCGGCGGCATCTATTACGCGATCGCGAAGGCGACGGGATACGAGTTCGGTCTGATGAGCATCATCCTCGGGCTCATGGTCGGGTTCGCGGTCCGGTTGGGGTCTCGCGGCCGGGGAGGCTGGCGATACCAGGCGCTCGCGGTGTTCCTCTGCTATGCGTCGATCTGCTCGACGTACGTTCCCCGCCTCCTCTCCGCCTTGCAGGAGGAGAAGCAGGCGCAAGCGGCAGTCTCGTCCAGCACGGCCGTCGCGAATCCCGCGGCCGCTGACAAAACCGATCCGGTGAAGATGGCGACGCCGGCACCGGTCGCTTCTCCGGAGCCGCAGGCGCCGCCAACGCTGGGTGGCTTCCTCAAGGCGCTCGCGATGTTCTGCGCCTTGACGCTCGCCCTGCCGTTTCTCGCCGGCGCCCAGAATCTGATGGGGATCGTCATCATCGGCATCGGACTGTATGAAGCCTGGAAGGTGAACCACGGGATCCGGTTCTCCATGAGCGGCCCCTTCCTGGTGGGCGAAGGGCGCAGCGGCTGAACCGCGTCAGAGACCGAGGTCGGCGTAGAAGGCGTCAGGGCTCGGCGCCCGGCCGAGGAAGTTGCGCACCAGCTCCTCGGGATCGACCACCGCGCCCGGTTCGAGCACCTCGCGCCGGAACCGCAGGCCGGCCTCGGCGACCTGCGGCTCCGCTGGCTGGAACGCCGTGAACATGTCGGCGGCGTGGACCCGCGACCAGAGATAGCCGTAGTACCCGGCGTCGTACCCGCCCATGAGGAAGATGAAGCTCGCTTCCGGATACGTGCCCTCGGCCGGCGGCACCGCGGTGAGCTTGCGCGCCAGCTCGAACCAGAGGCCCGTGGCGTCGACCTTCGCCGCCGGGCCGTGCAGCAAGAGATCGTGGGTGGCGAGCAAGGCCTGCCGCGTCCAGAAGGCGCCCGCGGAGGATTGCCGGCGGGCGGTGAGGGCGCGCGCTAACTCGGGGGGGAGCGGTTCGCCGGTCTCGACGTGACCGGAGATCTCCCGCAACAGGTCGGGCTGCCACATGAAGCCTTCGAACATCTGCGAAGGCGCCTCGACGAAGTCGCGGGGGACGTAGGCGCCGTCCAGGGCGGCGTACCTGGCGGTGGACAGCGTCGTGTGCAGAAGGTGGCCGAATTCGTGGAAGAGATCGACCACGTCCTTGTGGCTGAGCAGCGACGGCTTTTCCGGAGCGGGCGGAGGGGCATTGCCGATGATCGCGGACATCGCGAGCTGTCGCGTTCCGTCGGGCAGGGTGCGGGCGGTGCGGAGAGGGAATGACGCGGGCCGGAGCATCTTTCCCTCGCGTGGTTCGAGATCGAGATAGGCGAAGGCCAGCGTCGCGCCGCTGCGCGCGTCGGCGATCTCGTACTGCAAGACTCCCGCGGCCCAGGCATCCGGCGGCGTCACAGGCCGGAAGACCAGCCCGAAGAGCCGTTCGCAGAGCGCGATCATCCTCGGGATGACGCGCGGGAGGGGGAAGTACTGACGGACGGTCTCGCTGTCGACGCCGAAGGCAGCGCGCTCGAAGCGCTCCTTGGCCCATTCGTAATCCCAGGCGGCGATGGGTTGCGACTCGCGGCGCGCGAGCTCCGCCACTTCCTGGCGCGCCTTCGGGAGGAGCTTCTCGTCGACCTCGCGCAGCAGCGCGAGCGCGCGGTCCGGTGACTTCGCCATCCGCGTCTCCAGCTGCAGATGGGCCCAGCTCTCGACGCCGAGCAGTCGCGCGATCGCGCGCCGGAGACCGACGGCCTTCTCCAGACGGCGCACGTTGGCCTGTCCACCCCGGCGCGCGTAAGCCAGGTAGAAGCGGCGTCTCGCATCACGAGAGGGCTGGTTCTTCAGGAACGTCTCGACGGTGCCGTCGTTCACCGGGACGGAAAGGCGGCCGGGCTTCACCCGCTTCAAGGCCAGGGAAGGCGGGAGCGAGGCCGCTTCGGCATCGGTGATCTCGATGGAGGGCCGCTCGGAGGCGAGCGCTCGCATGAAGGCGGACTCGAGCTTCCTGACCTGCGAGAGAAGACGCGTCAGCTTTTCCCGCTTCTTCGCGTCGAGCTCCGCTCCGGCCTTGCGGCCGGCCTCGAGATAGGCGCGCGCCAGCTGCTGGTCTTGGGGCGTGGGCGCCTCGGTGCTCGCCGCTTTCGCCAGCGCATGGACGGATGGATCGCCGGACACCTCGACTCCGAACGCCAGCACCTGCTCCCCGCAGCGCTCCGACGCTTCCCGGATCGCCGGGTCGGCCACCACGTCGGGCAGCCCGCCGTGATCTCGGGGGCGGACAGACGCCAGGTGACGGACGGGCCGGGCGCCGCGACGATGACGGCCAGGGAGATTGCGAGGAGCATCCGCGCATCTTGTAGATCAGCGCCTGAGGAACGGAGAAGGACATGGACGAGAGACTCGAGCGGAACAAGCGCACCGCGATGGCGTTCTACGATCTGATGTTCAACCAGTCGAAGCCGCGCGAGGCCGTGGAGAAGTACGTCGGCGCCACGTACATCCAGCACAACCCGGCGGTCCCCGACGGCAAGGATGGCTTCATCCAGTACTTCGAGCGGATGGCGAAGGAGCATCCGGGAAAGCGCGTGCACTTCGTCCGTTCGCTCGCCGAGGGCGACTCCGTCGCGCTGCACACGCGTCAGGAGTGGCCGGGGGACGCGGACTGGGCCGGGATGGACATCTTCCGCTTCGACCCGCAGGGAAAGGTGGTCGAACACTGGGACGTCCTGCAGCGCGTCCCGGAGACATCCGCGAACTCCAACACGATGTTCTGATGCGCGCGGCGTGATATGGCGCGGTCCATGGCCAACGTCGCGTTCATCGGGCTGGGCAAGATGGGGTTTCCGATGGCTGCGCGGCTGCTGCAAGCCGGGCACCGCGTGCATGCCTACAACCGCTCGCGCGGGCCGGTGGACGCGCTGGCGAAGCAGGGCGCCGAGCCGGCGGGGTCTGCGGCCGAAGCAGCTGCGCGGGCGGAATTCGTGCTCACCGCGCTTCCCACGACGGAGTCGGTCGAGCAGGTCTACGCGCAGCTCGCTCCGGCGGCCCGCGCGGGACAAGTGTACGCGGACCATTCCACGGTCAGCCTGGCCGTGAACCGGCGCTGTGCCGAGCTGGTCGGCGCTCGCGGCGCGCGGTTCCTCGACGCGCCGGTGTCGGGCGGACCGGCGGGAGCGCAGGCGGGGACGCTCACCGTGATGGTGGGAGGAGATGCGAAGGCGTTCGACGCGGCCGTCCCGGTCTTCCAGGCCTTCGGCAAGAACATCCGCCTCTGCGGCGGAATCGGGGCTGGCCAGGCGGTGAAGCTCGTGAACCAGCTCCTGGTCGGAGTGCACACCGCGGCCATCGCGGAGGCGGCGGTGTTCGGCGCCAAGCTGGGCGCCGATCCCAGGACGGTGCTGGAGATCCTGGGCACGTCTTTCGGCGGATCCACGATGATGACGCGGAACATGCCCCGCTTCATCTCGCGGGATTTCAGCGCGGCGACGCCGGCGCGGCTGTTGTTGAAGGACCTCGGCATCATCCACGACGAGGCGAAGAACGCGAAGGTGCCGCTGCTCCTGGGTGGCCTGGCCGAGCAGCGGTTCGTCGAGGCGGTCGGCCGCGGACTGGCGGACGAGGACATGGCGGCGCTGGTGAAGCTCTGGGAGGAGCCCGCCGGAGTCACCGTGGATCGGCCGCGGAGGGAGTGAACGCAGATGCCCCGCTTCGCCGCGAATCTCACGATGCTCTGGCCGGAGCTGGACGTGTACGATCGGTTCAAGGCGGCCGCGGAGGCCGGCTTCCGCCGCGTGGAGATCCTCTTCGTCCATGCCCTCGACCCGGTCCGGGTGGAGCGCGCGCTGAAGGGGAACGGGCTCGAGCTGGTGCTCTTCGATCCGGCGCCGGGGAGTTGGGACACGGGGGAGCGCGGCCTGCTCAGCGTCCCGGGCCGGGAGGAGGAATTCCTTGCCACGGTCCGGGACGCGGCGTCGGCGGCGAAGCGCTTCGGAACGAAGCTGCTCAATGCGCTCGCGGGAATTCCTCCAGCGGGCGTGTCGCGCGCCGATGGAGAACGTACCGCGATCGCCAATCTCCGCGCGGCCGTTCCGCTCGTCGAGAAGGCCGGCGCGAAGATCCTGGTCGAGGCGATCAACTCCGTCGACATGCCGAGCTACTTCGCGGACACGGTGGAGCGGGCCGCGGCGCTGGTGGAGGGAGCTGATTCCCCCTCGGTGCGGCTGCAGCTCGACCAGTACCACGTCGGAATGGCCGGCTCCGACGCTCGCGCTGCACTCAAGCGGTACGCGCCGCTGGTCGCGCACGTCCAGATCGCGGACGTGCCGGGCCGGAACCAACCAGGTACCGGCAAGCAGCCGATCCGCGAATTCCTCGACGACCTCGATCGCATGAACTATCGCGGCAACGTCGGCCTCGAATACCGGCCGCGCGGGAGCATGGACGAAGCTCTGGCCTGGCTCCCGCGTCCGGCTCGCGCTTGAGTTCTACGCGAGCAGTGGATTGCCTGGTCCGGTCACCTGACCCGAATTGGTGGTGCGGGCTCTCTTCACCGATGGCTCTTCAACTCGCCCCCCCCGGAGCGAGTCGCCTGCGGATGATTTTGGCGACCCTGACCGGATGCAGCTTGGCGGAGTTGCGAATGGTGTCCACGGATCTTTCGAGGTGCACGATGAAGCAAGGGGCAGGCGCTAGACCCCTCAGTTCGGAGCAACGTGAGCTTCTCCGAGAGGTGATCGAGCAGCAGGCGCCCGAATTGGCTTCGCTTCTGCCGAGAATTGCAACTCAACGTACTTCTGCCAATGAACGACAGCGCCTGTGCAATCTCATCGCACGAGAGTTTACCCAGACTGGGTTGCGCCCTGACTACGAGCCGACTGCACGAGGCTCAAAACTCGAAGAACTGCTCGAGCAGGGTCATGTTCGCTTCTCAACTCGTCCCGGGATTCCCGGGACAAGTTCCCTGTGGATGACTTCGCGAGCGAGGCACTCGAGCATGAGACTTCTGTCAGCTACTTGCGGGGAATGAATCCCTCCCGCTGGAGACGCTCGCTGATTCGTTTTTCGGCGATGGGCGTGAGGGATTGACCCCATCGCTTTCCCGTCACCATCAATTCCTGCAAGACGGCGGGCATGACTCGAATGACCTTCTTTCCCGTCTCCGTCTCATAGAACGTGACGACGTCGTTGATCTCGCTCCTGGTGAAATGCGCGCTGTAACTGGAGACGATCATCTCTTGGAGGCCCGGCATGTTCTCGGCCAGGACCGCGCTGACCTCCTCCCGGACCAGATCGACCGCCCGCTGAGGCATCTTCGGATTCGATTTGGCCAACGCCTCGATGACCTGGCCGGACATGAAGCTCGCCGTCTGCTGAGCAAGATTCATCGCTCCGGTGATCGCCAAA
>WNFT01006805.1_pt1 | contig 13731 bp, 12 predicted proteins | sample 5400191 | NCBI WGS metagenome assembly WNFT01 (sample SAMN13153359, study PRJNA577476) | soil metagenome | isolation source: 80 cm saprolite under Madrone tree | place: USA:California | collected 2016-06-14
GGGATTTCGCGTCGGGATGACGGGGGGTCCAGTCTTTTGGGGGGAAGGCCACATGCCAGAACATCGGATTGGGCAGCGTGAACTCGACTCCCACCTGGGTACGATCCCTGGGGCGCTTGTCAATGTGCGCGACAACACATTCAAGCGCAGCTTTTGTCTGGACGTTGGACAAATTGAGCCGTAGTCCTCTCCAGACCGGTGTCGACACGAGAATCAACGCGCCATGAGCACTGATCGCCCGCGTGTGGGTTTCTTCTTCAAAGGGCCGTTCCGCGGCGCTCTTTCCGGAGACGCGGACAGGGACGGTCATCAATACGCGTTGACTCCTTCTGCGGTTGGCCGCAAGCCAGGAGGTTTCGCGGGATTCCGTAAGCCACGTTTCAAGCGTCCGAACGTGCTCCGCCTCAACCGCGGTAAATACAAGCCCCATGCCCTTGGTCGCTCTTGAGTAGACGACTCTTGCGCGGGCTTCAAAAAGTTGCGCTCCTTTTTTGATGAGAACGTCCGTGACCGTTCCTAAAGGGAGGGCGTCGCTGGTGTCCACGTAACAGCCTTGCTGGCTCAAGTCGCGGACGCGCGTTTCGATCCGCGCGCCGGATTCAGCCGCAAGTACCTCAACGGCAGCGGTGAACTCGTAGCGAGGATAAATCCGTCTGTCGGCCCCAGTAGGCGCGACGAATGGGCTAGCAGGGCTCTCCGCAACACTGGGAACGTTGGGAGAGCCTGCAACCGTTTCCGGATTGCTGAGAATGTCCGGAGGGCTCGCAACTATTTCCGAATCACTGGCGATGTCGGGATAGTTCGTAACTATTTCCGTAGCGACGGAAATTTCCGAGGGACTCGCGGGTGTCTCCCCAATGCCGGCAGACTTGGCAGGGCTCTCAGCTTTCGAGTTTCGCTTGCGATTGCGGCGCTTCATAACCCTATGATTCTAACGCAAAGGGTGCAAGCGGGACTGAGCTCTGCGTCTGAAAATGCACCTGTTGGTAAGAAGAATAATCTAATTTCGATACGCTGAATTGGAATGACGGCGCAAAGCAACATCACTTGGACAGGCAAGTGTGGGCATGTCAAGCGAAACGCCACTGTAATCGGAGATTCGTCCCGCTGAACCCGCGGGATGGAGCAGAGATGGCGTTCCTGCGGTGCATGAGGGCCAGCCAAGAGGTTGGATCAGGCCCGTTTTCAGGGGGCCGCTGCGAAAGGGTTCTCAACGCGAAGTCCAGCAATCTTCTGCCCGGGGTTCAAATCTTCGGAGAGGAGCCGCGTTGCGCCGGTCTTCGCGGCGGCGGCGACGATGAGCGCGTCCCAGAAGCCTATCCCCGATTCGTCTTCGATCCGGAATGCGACCGAAAGCTCGGCTGGAGTAGTTTCCGTGCACCAGATCGAGTAACTGCTAACTACGAGGCGAGCCGAATCCTTTGGCAGGGGAGAGCGAATCTTGCGGGTTACATTCACGTAGAATTCCTGCAAGACCTGCATGCTCAGAACACCCGTGCGTTCGCTCCAAAGCTCACGCAGAATGTTTTTGGCCGTGGCATGTTTGGATTTTGCATCCACATCGTGAGCGTAAATCAAAACATTGGTATCGACAAAAGTTCTACCGCTCATGAAGTTCTTCCCGGCTGACAGGCGCCCCGCCGCCCAAGTGAAAACCTTTGTCGAGTAGCTCGACAGCCTGGCGCTCGGCGCGCTCGTAGGCCTCCTCCTCGCCCACCAGGATTTCAAGCTGCCGCGCAAGCAGTCCGCTGATGGAAGTGTCGCGCCGGGCGGCAACGATCTTGGCCTTGCGAATTGTTTGGCGGTCCAGGCTGATAGTGACATTCTGCTTCATAGCAACCCTTCCATTCCAGCACACGTGCGCCACGTGCAGCACGTACAGTATGTATAGCACGTAAGATACGCATGCACAAGGGAACGTAAACACTTAGTGCGGCAAGGCTTAGGGTTGCCGTCCACGGCGCAGAACGCCCAAAGCTTGCCGCTTGAATGCCAATCGGAGATTCATCCCGCTGAACCTCCGGGGCGGAGCAGAGATGGCGTTCCTGGGATGGGCGACGCCAAGGATTATTCGTAGCGCAGGGCGACCATGGGGTCGACGCGCATGGCGCGACGGGCAGGCACGGCGCACGCAGCGAGTGCAACAATGGCCAGCAAAGCCATGACGCTTGCTAACACAAGCGGGTCGAGCGCCCGGAGGCCGTATATTTCGCTGGCCACGGCTTTTTGCAGGGAAGCGGCGCCGATCATCCCCAAAAGCAGGCCGATGGCCACGAGTTGGAATCCCTCGCGCAAAACCAGCTTGAGAACGCCGGCGCGGGTGCTGCCAAGGGCGACGCGAATACCAATTTCGCGAGTGCGCCGCGCGACCAAATACGCCAGCACGCCGTAAATGCCAAGCGCCGCCAGGAACAAGGCGACTCCGCCGAAAGCGTTAGCGAGAAGCATGGAAGTCCGGCGCGAAGACAAAGAGAGGTCCATGCGTTCGGACATGGAATGGACGTCGAAGACCGCCAGGTCAGGATCAAGGCGGCCGATTTCTGAGCGAAGAGCGCGGACGATGGATCCCGGATCGGCAGTGGTCTTGAGGGCAAAAGTAAAACCGCCGGCGGGTTGCTGGGAATTGGGGAGATAATAAGCGCCGACGGGTGCGCCGGAACCGTCAAGGCTTTCGTAGCGTAACGTGCGTGTGACACCGATAACGGTCAGCCAAACGGTATGCTCGTTAATCGTCAGAAAATCTTTAGCCTCGCCGGGGAAATACATGCGGCGACCGACAGGGTCGCGGTCCGGCCAGAAATGCTGCGCCAGGCGCTCGTCAACAATAATCACGCGCGGAGAATTCTCGTTGTCGCGGTCATCGAAGCTGCGGCCGCGGAGCATTGAAATGCCCAAAGCTTCGAAATAACCAGTAGTCACGGAGATGTTTAGCGGAGAAACCAGGGATTCGCCGGGCTTCATCTGGTAGCCTTCGGCGAGAATTACGCTGTCATTGTGATTGCCGCCAAGGGGAATCGCCTCGGTTGCGCCAGCGAGGGAAACTCCGGGGATGGCCCGGACGGCGGGGAGCGCGCGCTTCATGAAGTCGCGCAAGAGTTCAGGCTTGGGATATTTGGAGCGCGGCAGGCCGACGGATGCAGTGACCACGCCGTTGGGATTGAATCCCGGGTCAACCTGCAAGAGCAAGCGAAAGCTGGCGAGAAGCAATCCTGCGCCCACGAGCAAAGCGAACGCAAATCCAATCTGGGCAGCGACCAGAAGTTGCCGGACGCTGCGGGATTTTGTCCCCGTCGTGCCGGTGCGGCTGTCCTCATGAAGTGCGTCATTGACGCTGATTTTTGAAACGCTGGCGAGAGGGAACAGCCCGACAAAGAGTCCAGCGGCAATTGACAGCGCGAGGGAAACGAGAACGACGGTACTATCCATGTGAACTTCGCTTGCGCGCGGAAAATGCTCGAGGCCGATGGCGTTCAGAGTCCGCAATAAGCCGGCGCCGAGAATGACGCCACCCAGACCGCCGAGCAAAGCTAATCCTAAGTTTTCCAGAATCAACTGGCGCATGAGTTGTACGCGGCCAGCGCCCAAGGCGATGCGCGTAGCCATTTCCTTGCGGCGCAGGGCGAGACGAGCCAGCGCGAGGTTGGCGATATTCAGTCCTCCGATGAGAAGAACGAGGCCAGCGCCACCCCATAGCAGATAAAGAGTTCCTTTGACGCCGCCGGTGAGCATGTCCTGGAGGGGTTTGACCTCGGTGTGGAATCCGGCGTTGATCAGGAGTTCCTTGAACTCTGGGAAGCGCTCGAGATTCTCATTGTTCAAAGCGTTGACCTGGGCCTGAGCTTGTTGGAGGGTGGCGCCGGGCTTCAAGCGTCCAATGTGATACCAGTTGTTGTTGTGATGAACGGTCTTTTCTTCGGCGGTGAAAGCGAGCGGAATCCACAAGCGAACATCGCACGGCCCAGCGCGGGAGAGACACGCAGCAGCCTGAACCATGATGGCGTGACCAACATCCCGCGAATCTGCTGCGGCGAGCCATTCAGCTCCACCGTTTGATTGCGCGGGTGGAAGATGGCCTGGCTCTCGAAGGCCGTCATTTCGCGAAGACGGTCAAAATAATCACCGGAACTGCTGTTGTTGCCCCCCGAGGCTCCGGCGTTCGGGTAATCGTTGGACATGATCAAGATGGAATTGGCGTCCGATACGGGCAAGGGACGCAAGACCACGGAGTTCACGATGGCGAAGAGCGCGGCGTTGGCGGCGATGCAGACGGAAAAAGTGAGAAGCACGGTGACGGCAAAGCTTTTGTCGCGCCATAAAGAACGGACGCCGTATTTCAAGTCCAGGAGAAATGCATCCATGATTGGGGTGCCTCCGTAGCGGGAGAGTGTAATGTTGCCACAACCTAAAACGAGCCGGGCGCTTAGGATTCAGTACGCATAGACGAAGGGCAAAGTTCCCTTATGTTTGCTGGTTAGGCCAGGGGCGCGCCCGTTCAGGCGCGAGCTTTGTCGATCATTTCTTCCCAAATGCCCTTGGACTTGAGGATGAGTTCGACGAGTTCGCGGGCCGCGCCTTTGCCGCCATCGGCTTTGGTGGTGTAGTGGGCGGCGCGGCGGACTTCTGGGGCGGCGTTGTGGACGGCGACAGCCAGTCCGACGCGGCTCATGATGGTGAGGTCAGGCAGGTCATCGCCGAGGAAGGCGACTTCGGATTCCTGGGCGCCGGTCTTGCGCAGGACATCTTCGTAGGCGGCAACTTTGTGGCCCTGCTTCTCGTAGACAAATTCGATGTCCAGTTCTTTGCAGCGGCGGCGAAGTGCCGAGCTGCTGCGGCCGGTGATGACCCCGGTGCGCAAACCGGCGGTGACGGCGAGCGTGAGGCCCTGGCCGTCGTGGGCGTCAAACGTCTTGATCTCAAGGGCGTGGTTGTCCGGTGTGGACGCCAGAGTTACGCTGCCGTCAGTGAGCGTGCCGTCGACGTCCATCAACACGACAAGAATCTGCTTCGCGCGTTTCGCGAGTCTTGGTGGAATTTTTCTTCCTCGTAGGGCCAATTGACTTCTCCTCTTATCTTGGGTGTGCGCTCGTCCTCGACCGCTAAACCGTCTCCTGCATTCGCTTGGCTGCCTTGATGGGACGCAGCATGCTGCGCCCCTACAAAGGAAAAAAAGAACCGGTCTAAAGACCCGTCACTACATCAGCTCCAGAGTCCACAAATCGTGCAGATGGACCACTCCGAGCACCCCTTTTGCTTCGTCCACGACCACGATGGAAGTGATCTTGCGTTTTTCCATCAGATTCAGGGCTTCGCTGGCAAGCACATGCGGCGCAATGGTTTGCGGATTCTTGGTCATGCCGTCCGCTGCGCGCATTTCGAGAACAGCGCCGCGATGCTTCTCCATCAAGCGGCGAAGATCGCCGTCGGTCAAGATCCCAGCCAGGCGTCCATCCGGTTCGAGGACCGTGGTCATGCCGAGTTTCTTGGCCGACATCTCATGGAAAACGTCGGGCATCGGCGTGTCTTTCGAAACGCGAGGCAGCGCTTCTCCCGCGTGCATCAGATGTTCCACGCGGAGAAGTTTTTGGCCGAGACTTCCGGCGGGATGGAGAGCGGCGAAATCATCGGGACGAAATCCGCGGCGTTCGAGGAGCGAGACGGCAAGGGCGTCGCCCACAGCCATGGCTACCGTGGTGCTCGCTGTTGGGGCAAGATTCATGGAGCACGCTTCTTCCTTCACGCTCACGTCCAGCACCACGTCGCTGGCCTCGGCGAGCGTGGAATGAATTTTGCCGGTCAAAGTGATCAGCGGTATTTCGAGCCGCTTCAGAGCCTCCAGGAGGCGAACGATCTCTTCGGTTTCGCCGCCGTAGGAGACTGCCAGTATCGCATCGCCGCGCGCGAGCATGCCCATGTCTCCGTGCAGAGCCTCCGCGGCATGCAAAAAAAAGGACGGAGTTCCCGTGCTGGAAAGTGTCGCCGAGATTTTCCGGCCAATGAGGCCGGATTTGCCCATTCCGGTGACGACGACGCGGCCTTTGCAAGCAAACAAGACGTCTACGGCTTTTTCGAAACTGGCATCCAGGCGCGCGAGCACGTCTTGGATGGCCTGCGCTTCAATCCGGAGCACGCGCCGTGCCGTGTCCAGGCTCATTTTTCGCTCCAGCGCCGCACGACCGAATTGAGCCCCTTCAATTTCGTGAGCAGGCTGAGGAGATGTGACAGCGGCAGGGCGTTCGGCCCGTCCGAAAGCGCTTTGGCGGGATTGTCGTGTGTTTCCAGAAAAATTCCGTCAACGCCGGCAGCAACGCCGGCGCGCGCCAGTGGCTCAATGAACTGCGGCTGGCCGCCGCTGGCATGGCCCTGCCCGCCGGGAAGCTGTACGGAATGCGTCACGTCAAAAACTACCGGGTAGCCCGTCCGCTGCAGGACCGGGAACGAGCGCATATCTACAACCAAGTTCTGGTAGCCGAACGTGGAGCCGCGCTCCGTGAGAATGATTTTTTTATTCCCGGCGCTCTCCACCTTCTCCACGACGTTGCCCATGTCCCACGGAGACAAAAACTGCGGCTTCTTCACATTGATAACCCGGCCGGTCTTGGCCGCGGCGATCAGCAGATCAGTTTGCCGCGCCAGGAATGCGGGAATCTGCAGCACGTCGCAAACTTCCGCCGCGGGTCCAGCCTGCGACGCTTCATGGATGTCGGTGAGTATGGGCAATTTCAATTCAGACTTGATTTTGCCGAGAATGCGCAAACCTTCCTTCAGACCCGGGCCGCGGAAAGCTTTTACCGAGGAGCGATTGGCTTTGTCGTAGGAGGCTTTGAAGATGTAGGGAACTCCGGCATCGGAGGCGACCTTGGCAATTTTTTCCGCCATGATCCGCGCGTGTACTTCGCTTTCAATCACGCACGGGCCCGCGATCAAAAAAAGAGGATTGCCGCCGCCGAGGCGCAGCGAACCGAGAGAGATTTCTTTGCCGGTAGCCATGAGGAACTTTGAAGATAGCACAGAGGCCGGAGGCGTTGCCAAAGCAGTGCGTGTAGTTGCAAACTACAGGCAGACAGTAACATGGGCAAATGTTCTGCGTGCGGGAATGATTTCAGTGGGCGCCAATGCCCGAGGTGCGGAGGTAAGCCTAGAGCCAACGCCGAGCAAATCAAAAGGTCCCAAAAAAAGCATGCATTGCTACTATTGGCTGGACTCATCGCCGCAATCGTTGCAAATCGTTTTTATCCGCTGCTCGACGGCGATAGACTCTTTGCGATTGCGTGGTGCGCCTTTTTCCTACCGATGATCCTTAGTTTCATCAGTGCTATGCGATGGGGTTCGATCTTGGACGTGAACCTTTTGAAAGTGGCCTACCTTTGCTGTGCCGTCATTGCTGTAGTATTAGCGCTATTGATCGCAGCGAACGGTAGCTTGGATCGATCGCCCGTTAGGTTAGTCAAATCCTCCATTCTTCGAACAAGCCGTCCAACAAGGAGATACGCAGGCCTTAATCTTTTCGTTGGTTCCTGGCGGCCTGGCAGAAGCACCGAAAAACTCTGGGCTGGTGTTCCTGTCTCCATAACCGCGTCTCCAGGCGATTCCATCTCCGTCGAAGTACACGAAGGTTTCTTCGGACTGCCCTGGTACGGTAACGTCAAGATTTTGTGGAACTAGTGGCTACCGAGCGCAGAGTTTGCGAAGATTTAAGCGGTAGCGCGCGGCGCAGCACGAAGCGCGGGGGCGTGTTTGGGTTCGCTCACCGCTGCGCTGGGACGGAGTTTCTGTTTTTTGTGTTCGAGGGCCGCGCCGATGAAGGCGGCGAAGAGCGGGTGCGGCTCCAGCGGCTTAGATTTGAATTCTGGATGGAACTGACAGCCGAGGAACCAGGGATGATCGGGCGCCTCGACGATTTCGACGTAATTCTCATCCGGCGTGCGGCCGGTGATGCGCAATCCCGCGGCGACTAGGGTTTTCTCGTAGTCGCGATTGAATTCGTAGCGGTGGCGGTGGCGCTCGCTGATTTCCAATTTGCCGTACGCTTTGTGCGCGAACGATCCGGGCTCCAGCTTGCAGGGCCACGCGCCCAAACGCATGGTGCCGCCCATTTCGTCGACGCCGAGCAATTCGCGCAACTTGTAAATCACGCGGTGCGGTGATTGCGGATCAAACTCGGTGCTGTCCGCCTGTTTCATTCCGGCGACGTCGCGCGCGTATTCGATGGTGGCGCACTGCATTCCCAGGCAAATACCGAAGAACGGGACTTTGTGTTCACGGGCATATTGAATGGTGTGAATCATTCCCTGAATGCCGCGCTTGCCGAATCCACCGGGAACCAGGATGCCATCGTAGCCGTGCAGGCGTGCCGCAGCGGTTGCCGCGGAGTCGATTTCCTCCGCTTCGATCCATTCGAGAACGGTCTTGTGATTGTGGGCCAGGCCGCCATGCAGCAGGGCTTCACGCAGACTTTTGTAGGCGTCTTCGAGCTGGACATATTTGCCGACAATCGCGATGCGCGCTTCGCCAGCCGGGTGATGCATACGGTAGACCAGGTCGAGCCACGGCTTCATGTCCGAAGGGCGCGACTCGAGTCTTAATAGCCGAAGAATCTGCTCGTCCAGGCCTTCTTTGCTGAGTTCCGCGGGCACGGCGTAAATCGTGTCCACGTCTTCCATGGAAATGACGCAGGATTCCGCAACGTTGCAGAACAACGCAATTTTTTTCTTCAGTTCCGAAGGAATGTGATGGTCGCTGCGGCAAAGCAGAACATCCGGCTGAATCCCGAGGCTGAGAATTTCTTTCACGCTATGCTGGGTCGGCTTCGTTTTCAGCTCGCCGGCAGCGGCTATGAACGGAACCAGAGTGACGTGCACAAAGAGCGTGTTTTCCGCGCCCAGCTCCAGGCGCATCTGGCGAATGGCTTCGAGGAAGGGAAGTGATTCGATGTCGCCCACGGTGCCGCCAATTTCGACAATCACGACATCGACGCCTTCGGAGACTTTCCTGATCGTTGTTTTGATTTCGTCGGTGACGTGCGGGATCACCTGCACGGTTTTTCCGAGATAGTCTCCGCGTCGTTCCTTCGTCAGGATGGTTTCGTAGATGCGGCCAGTGGTCCAGTTATTGTCGCGGGAAAGTTTGGCGTGCGTGAAGCGCTCGTAGTGGCCCAGATCGAGGTCCGTCTCCGCGCCGTCCTCGGTCACAAACACTTCACCGTGCTGAAACGGGCTCATCGTACCGGGATCCACGTTCAGGTACGGATCGCATTTTTGCAGGGTGACTTTGAAACCGCGACTTTCGAGGAGACAGCCAATCGAGGAGGCAGCTACGCCTTTTCCCAGTGAGGATACAACTCCGCCGGTTACAAAGATATATTTTGGCGCCATCCGTGTAGCCCGGGTTCTTACGCCGGGCTTGTCAGCCCTCCACAGGAGTGACGTACGGATAATTATGGCCGGGACTCGCAGTTCTGTCAAATCGAACTCTCCGCGCGGCAAAATCGCTATTTTCCTCTCCGCGAGCGCGAAACCTTTTTGGCGGGAACGGGTTGGAGATACTGGGGAATAGTCTATGAATTTGGCCGGTCTTGACGGATGTTGCAGAACAGGAAATCTTGCGCGGCATCCGGAAACCGCCTGAGGGGAATTCGCCATCTAATAAAATGAACCTTTAGGCTTGCGCCTCGAAGCTTTTTTTGGTTTGGCCCCCCGCAACGCGGAAAGGTTCCGGGTGGAATTTTGCAGGTGGGAAGGGTAAATGATCCATACAAACAGAATCAGATTGGGCATTCTTGCGCTTGGGATCGTTCTAGGGTCTAGCCTTTCGTCACAAGCCCAGCAGACTACTCAGCCGGATACGCAACAACTGCGCTCTTATAACGTTAGCCGCGAAAGCTTCCTTCTCGGCACAGTCGTAAAATTCGCGACAGCCTCCGACACTCCGCCCATGGGCGCCCATGTAATCCTTCAAACGTCCTCGGGGCAGATTGACGTTCATCTCGGCAACCCAAGAGTTCTCCAGGCTGGTCACCTTGAATTGAATCCTGGGGACAGCGTGCGCATTGTCGGAGAAACACTAGCTCTTGGTGACAGCACCTACTTCGCGGCCCGAATTGTGCAGAAGGGCACGCAAGCCGTAGCGGTCCGCAATACCAGAGGCTTTTTGACGACTCCGGCTTCCGTGATGTCGCCGGCACAAAAGGAAGCGCTGCGAGGTGTGCGATGAAACGCCTCCTCCTGATGCTCGCAGTGGCCGGGGCCCTCTGGAGTGCAGCCTGTAGCGGCAATGGGATTGTCAATCCGCCGCCTCCCGTGGGCAAATACACCAAAGCCAGCTTGAACGGCCAGTATGCCTTTGTGACTAACGGCGAGTCTTTTACTGGCGGCTTGAGTGCCACTCCTCTCGCGCGCACCGGAAGTTTCACAGCCGATGGGCTGGGGAACATTACTACGGGCGTTGAGGACGTAAATGCGCCAGGAATGGTCAGCCCTGCCCTCCAAATAACAGGCGGGAGCTACACCGTCAATGCGGACGGCCGCGGAACTCTGACGCTGCAACTCGGCCAGAATTCTATCGATTTTGGGATCGTGCTAACCTCGACAAGCGATGGCCTAATGATCGATGAAACTTCGAACTCCAGCCAGTCCTCCACGGGAAGCGGAAATTTCATCAAACAAAGCGCGGGTTCGTTCCAGGTTTCGGGAATTACGGGACCCTATGTTTTTGATTTTGCCGGGCTGGACGGAAGTGGCAATCCGGAGTCCTTCGTCGGCGAGTTCACGGCGAACAACGGGGCCGCGAGCGCAGGATTCTTCGATGACAACGACAACGGCACCTTTAGCAGCGGGTCCTTTGTGGGGACCATTGCACAGGATCCACTTCAGGCTGCGACTCTAAGTAGTTTTGGACGCGGGATCGCGCTCATCGCCGGGCAAAATTACGTCTTCTACATCGTGGATTCCACTCGGGTACGGTTTATCAGCACCAACGGCGGGATGCTTTCTGGTGACGCCGTGGCGCAGAGCAACACCGTTCCCACTAATGTCAGCAGCGTCAACTCCAGCTTTGTGTTGATCGTTGCCGGCAGTTCGATTAACGGGGGCATAACCCGAGTGGGCCGATTCACCGCGAACGGCGCCACGGTAACAAACGTTCTCGAAGATACTGACGACGGTGGGCATTTTATCAAGACAGACAGCGGGACCACCGCGAGCGTCGCCCTCGACGCGGCCAACCCCGGCCGTGGGACTCTTACGTTCACAGATCCAAACTTCCTCAACGCTCCGGGCAAATACGTTTTCTACTTGAGTTCCGCGACCCAGGGCGTCATCCAGGAACAAACCGTGAACAACAGCGGCGCTGTCGACGTCGCAGACGGCACCATCGCTGCCCAAACTGGCAGCCCCTTCTCCAGCAGCAACATTTCTGGGACTTACGCCCTGAACTGGAGCGGGCTGAGCCTGCAAAACAGCGGGTCGTTTAACGTTCAGGATGAGGAAGACTTGCTCAGCCAGGTTAACGTCACCAGTCTTAGCTTGAAAGGCGCGGCGGACATTTTCCAATTTCAGAATGGCGTGCCGGTCTTCGACCTGGTGACCAGCGGTTCGATCTCCATCGCTGGCGACGGCACTTCGAGCACCGGCGCTTCCAGCCGCAACACCATGAGCGTCAAACTCACCAAGAGCAACTCGACCACGGTAAACTTTGTCGTTTACTTCGTGAATCCGCAGCTTGCGTTCTTCACCAACAATCAGGACATGAATCGTATCGTGGCGGGGGTCTTGAAGACTCAACAATAAACGCGGCCGCAATCTTTGCGGTAGCAGAGTGTCGCAGCTCGGCGGAGTCCCCGCCGGGCTTTTTCATTATTTCTGCAAAAGCCTCTCGACACGCGCCACGTCTTTGGGGACATCCACGCTGATCGCGTCGTGCTCCACTTCCGCAACGCGAATCTTCCAGCCATTTTCCATCCAGCGAAGCTGTTCGAGTTGCTCGACGCGTTCCAACTCGCCCTGTGGCAACGTCGGATACTCCAAGAGGGCGTCGCGTTGAAAAACGTATAGCCCGAGATGTTTCAGATGCCGCACCTGAATCTTGCTCGCGGTATCCCGCACCCAGGGAATCGGTGCGCGCGAAAAATAGATGGCGTTGCCGTCGAAGTCCAGCACCACCTTCACCACATTGGGATCCATGATGTCGCCCGGAGTCTTGATAGGCGTTGCTACCGTGCTGATCGAAGCCTGCGGCTCCTCCAGCAGGGAATTGACCGCCACATCAATCGCGTTCGGATCGAGCAGCGGTTCATCTCCTTGGACGTTTACGAAAACGTCTCCTTGTTCGCGAGCCGCTACTTCCGCGACGCGTTCCGTCCCAGTGCGGTGCTCGCTCCGCGTCATTCTTGCCTCACCGCCAAAGGCTTCAATGGCTTTCACGATGCGCTCGTCGTCGGTTGCCACGATCACGCGGTTCACGCGCGCCGCCAGCTTGGCCCGTTCGTACACCCGCTGAATCATGGGTTTTCCCGCCAGCGAGATCAGGGGTTTCCCCGCTAGTCGCGTGGACCCATATCGTGCGGGAATAACTACGATGACTTTCGGGGGGCTCATTAAGGCTCCGAGATCGGGAATTTTTTGACCACCTGTGAAGTCTATCTTTAATGGAATCGGCGATGCTACCACACGCTAACCGCTTCGTCCGGCCCAGCGAACTGTTCGATAGTGAACATCAAGCAATTGCACTTGTTTTCAGGAAGCCGAGTGGTAGAATCTCGGTTAGTCCGAACCGCGCGGCCATCCCGGTAGGCCGGGATGACGGGGGTGCCGTGAGACGCGATTTACCTGGTTTTCGCGTTCCAACTTTCTTAGGCCAAGTCCTGCTGGTTGTTTGCATGTTCGCCTTACAAGCCGTCCTTCCTGCCGCGGCGCAATCTCCCACCGACGAAAACAAACCCAAGGACGAACCCAAGCGCGAGGAATTGAAGGAAGTCAAGAAAGACGACGTGCGGAAAGATAGCGCGGGTGTGCCTTTCAAACCGGGTGGAACGATTCATTTTGATGTGGACCTGGCGCTCGTCAACGTCACCGTTACGGACCCTTACAACCGCTTGGTCACCGGCCTGGAAACCGACAATTTCCGCGTCTTCGAAGACAACATCGAACAGGAAGTTGTCACGTTTTCCGCTGAAGACGTGCCCATCTCCATCGGCGTGATTTTTGATTTTAGCGGGAGTATGTCCAACAAAGTCGGCAAAGCGCGCGAAGCGGCGGTTCAATTCTTCAAGACCGCCAATCCCCAGGATGAATTTTTCCTAGTCAGCTTCAATGAGCGCGCTGAATTGACCAGTTCATTCACCAACAGTGTGGAGGATTTGCAGAGCCGCATGATGCTGACTGTTCCCAAGGGGCGCACCGCGCTCCTCGACGCCATCTATCTTGGCCTTAGCCAGATGAGGGGTGCACACAACGCCAAACGTGCCTTGCTCATCCTATCCGATGGAGGTGATAATCATAGTAGGTACAACGAGAGCGATATCAAGCGGCTGGTAAAAGAAGCAGACACCCAGCTCTATGCCGTTGGAATCTTTGACCCGCTTGGATATCGCAATCGGTCGCCGGAAGAGTTGGGTGGCCCGTCGCTGCTCAGCGAAGTAACAGAAATGACCGGTGGCCGCGTGTTTGCCGTGGAGAAGCTGGATGATCTTCCGGATATTGCCTCAAAAATTGGCATGGAGCTGCGAAACCAATATGT
>WNFT01003420.1_pt1 | contig 13728 bp, 10 predicted proteins | sample 5400191 | NCBI WGS metagenome assembly WNFT01 (sample SAMN13153359, study PRJNA577476) | soil metagenome | isolation source: 80 cm saprolite under Madrone tree | place: USA:California | collected 2016-06-14
CCCTCCCTCTCCCTCATTACTTCACCATCTATCATGGATATTGTTTCCTGGGACAAGGCTGTAAGCCCCTCTCCTCCCCTTGACTCTCCCCCCTCTGATTGACTGATTTATGTTCTGACCCAGTACCAGTCCAATGGGAAAACCCTCTTTGGCTGTAAAAGGAAGAGAGCTGAAGGAAGGAAGACAACCACCAAGAGGCCTGTAAGCTTGTTCTGTTGTCCTATTTGTGATCCAGTGGCTTATTTTCCATCTTTAGCCCTCCCTCTTGATGCCTAAAGCTCTCAAAAAGCAACAGGCACCTCCCCAGGCACCTCCCCAGGCCCCTCAGGAGGTATTTCTATTCTCTTTTCTTTGACTGATCTGATTGATTGTCTCTCAGTTTGTCACTCCTCCTTCTTTCTCCATCAGTGTCCACCATGAGGTGCTGATCAAAAGGGTGCCCAAAGAGCATCTGGAGCTCTGTAACAAGTTATCAGTCATCAGGGGCACTGAGAAGAGCCATGTGAGATGGAAGAACTATAATGGGAGGCTGAAGGATAAGTGTGACCTGTCAGACAATGTTCATAGCCTGTGGTATGGCCCCTATGGCTGGGGAATATCTGGGAAGCTAGTTAGATTTAAATAGTGGCCCCATTTCTAATGTTATAGGTTCCATGGAACTTGCAGATCAGACTTGGATGTTTTAATGTTATGAGGGGTCATTATGGGTAGAAAGACTAGAAATATATTTGTTCCTCTGTCAGTTTTTGCTGTACTCACATCATATCACCTGCATTTTGGAGCTTTGATGTATTGGAATAGACCCACCATTTTACAGTTTCAAATTTCACAAGCTATTGCATTCAAAATCTGGCCTAGAGTGAGCTTGAAAGATGAATAGCCAATCTCAAGTAGTGCTTCAAAGTCTGGTCAAATCCTGCCCAAAGCCTCAAAGCGAGGCCAGGTACTTCGGGCTATGAATGTCAGCTTTCCAATGCATCTTTGAACGTTTAAAACGATGCAAAATCGGGCAAGAACGAACCTATTCAATCCACCACTCCTGCCACACCCCATTCCTCATGTTATCTTGAGTTGTATGACATGAAAACTCAGTCGATCGACGAGATGAAAGCAGATTCTGAAACGCGTGATTGACAGCTTTCGAACGCATGCAAGAACGTTAAAAACGAAGCAAAAGCGCCTGAGAACGAAGCCAGACAATCTACCTCTCTCCTTCCCAGATAAGTCACATTATGGTATTTTGGCTACAACTCCATCAATTCTCAACCAAAAAATATGATTATGGGCTCGTTCGAAAGCTCTTGGAGAGGGGAATGTACATCAGGACACAAATAATGTCAGTTGTCAGTTAACTCACAGGAGTCTTAGAATTTCAATAGGCCATATGAGCATATGCAATGCACTCAACTTTATTGTGAGGGTCAGAAGAGCGAAATTAAGTTGTTCCAGAAGCAAGTAAAATTGTAAGAAGCTCAGAAAAGCCAAATTAAATTCTCCCAGGAGCAAGTACAGTGTGAGAGGCTCAGAAAAGCGAAATTAAGTTGTTCCAGGAGCAAGTGAATGCTGAGAGGCTCATTAAATTGTTCCAGGAGCAAGTGAATGATGAGAGGCTCAGAAAAGCGAGATCAAGTTGTTCCAGGATCAAGTAAATTGTGAGAGGCTCATAAAAGCGAAATCAAGTTGTTCCAGGATCAAGTAAATTGTGAGAGGCTCAGAAAAGCGAATTCAAGTTGTTCCAGGATCAATTAAATTATGAGAGGACCAGAAAATCGAAATCAAGTTGTTCCAGGAGAAAGTAAATTGTGAAATTGATCCAGGAGGAAGTAAATTGTGAGAAGGCTCAGAAAAGTCTTTAAGTGAAATTAAATTGTTCCAGGAGCAAGTAAATTGCAAGAAGCTCCCCCACAACCCTAGGGTACAAAGGACAGGTCCTAACTGATCAGACCAGTTCATTTAAACTGGTCTTTTTTTGCAGCCTTGAGACTGGACCTGCAAGTGCTGTCTAGGGATCTGCATGTTCCACAAAACCTAGGAATAGACTGTTATGATATGTTACTATTGCTTCAAGCTTGAATGCTTTGGCTGCTACAATCTGTTACCATGGCCTGCATGTTTCACCAAACCTAGGGATGGGCTGTTACTGATCCATAAGTTTTATTACCGTGTGCTGGAGTTGGCAGGGGTAAAATGAGATGAGGGTGTCTGATCCATAAGTTTTGTTACCATTACTGGTAACAAAGTTGTAAGACAACTACAGGAATACTATTATTAGACTAGCCACCTTTTGTTGTCCATCCTATCCTAATGGTGGATGACCACCGGCCCTTGGCAGACATTGCGAAACCAGGGGGAAAATAAATGTACTCAGAGTGATATAGGACTGGCCACCTTTTGTTGTCCATCCTATCCTAACAGTATGACCACCGGCCCCTTGCAGACATTGTAAATCAGGGGGGGAAATAATAAATGTACTTGGGGTGACACAAGCTCTGGAGACACAAAAATCCTTGTCCCTGTGCTATTTTAAAATTAAAATTGCCCTTGAAAATTGAATCCCCCAATCTGGATATTTCACAGATCCTGTGGATCAGCTGTTATGCAGTAACAAAATGACCTGACCTGGGATCCACATGTTCCATAGAACCTAGGGATCAGCTGTTACCATCTCTTATAGTTGGCCTGAGATCTGTTACTGTCTGTTACCATTAGTGGTAACAAAGCCTGAGATCTGTTATATTTGGCCCAAAATCTCTTACCATCTGTTACCATTGGTGATGGCAAAACATGACAATTTTCCTGGTCCATAAGTTTTGTTACCATTACCACTAACAAAGTTCAGGGGGAACTACCATTAGAATACTATTGGGTTGAACTACCAGAATACTATTATTAAGGGTTGTAAATATCTTGTTTCTGCATTTGGACCAATCACAGTAGCAAGGCCACTGGTTGTTGGAGTTGCCATTGGCAGTGACAGATCTAGAAGGAAGAGCAATAGAACATGTCATTTTTACAGAACATGTGGATACATGTTTGAATAGTTCAAGCTCAGAGGCAAAGACTCTAGGGCAGAAAGAGCAAGTGGAGTTCATGGTGGATGGGAGAGAAAAAGCCATCAATGACCACTCAGTATATATATCCTTTTTAAATTTGGTTCTATTTGGTATATAAATCAACACAGTCATGTGACTTGCTCCACATGTTCTGTGGAACCTAGGGGGTCAATTCAACAGGTCCTTCAAAGTAACCAGGAGGCACCTCCATATCATGATCATTTGGTTGAGCCAAATGAAACCTCTGTTGAATGCAACTGGGTGCCTCTGGTGTGGCTGGAATATTGAAATCATCTAAACACTCCAAGTCAGTTGCCTGAGTGACTTGAGGCCATGACAACTCACCTTGATCCATTGCCTCCTTGTCTTCACCCTCTTGTTCTTCCTCCACATCAACACCTCCTTCTTCCTCTTCCATCTCTATGTCTCCTCCTGTGGTGTCCTCATCCTCATCCACCTGCTTGGCCTTTGTTTTCTGCCTTTTCCCAGGCTTTTCTTTCTCAGAAAGTATTCCTGCCCTCTTTCTGATCTCCTGGTCAAAGTCTTTGCCTTTGGGAAGCCTGATGGACCGCTTCCAGGCCATTTTTGAAATGACTGGACCATCCAGTATGGCTGACCGCAGTCCATTCTCACAGAGTTGGCCTTGGATGTCAGGCATTGTGAGAGTGTCCACCTCATTCAGCTTCTTCTTGGACTGAAAGCTGTTGATTTTGTTGAGGGTGCAGTATCCAAGTTGCTGTGTGCTCAATCTGTTAGTTCCATGGAACCTGCAGATCAGCAGATCAACTCACATGCACAAGCTGCTTGAGTGGACCCATGACCTCTTCTGGCAGCACTTCTCCATCATCCCCTTGCTTGACCCCTGCAATTGCCAGAACATCCATCATGATCCGGTTCATCTTTCCCACAAGTTCCTTGCTCATTTTCTCACTCATCTCCATGGCCATGTTCTGCTGCAGAGGTGCCAGATGCTCCAGCACCTCCTCTGCATCCAGCACAATCTCCTTTTCTTCATCAAATTCCCAGCCTGACTCCTTGGGCCATGCACCCACCTCATAGCAGTCCAAGATTTGGTGAATCCAAGACCACAGTTCTTTCCCTTCTTTGCTCTGCTCCAGCCCTCTCCAGATATACTTCCCCCGTTCATAGGCCTGGAACAGGTCCTTGGTCTGCTTGGCACCCACCTTTGCAAAGTTCTTTGGGGGAAATGACCACCACTTCACAGATGACCCCTGCATCATCTGGCTGATTGTGTTGGCCCTCTCATTGTCCTTTGACTTCTTGACATATGTCTCGAAGTCATCATCATCATCATCATCATCATCGCTGCTTTTATCACTCCGGGTCCGTCTGATTTTCTCCATGAGGTTGTTCAGTTCAAGGACATCTAGGGCCCCATCTGACCATGCATCCAGATCCTTGATGTCCATGCCCCCTTGCCCATTGTGCTTGGTGGTGTAGTCTTTCTTCTCAGGCTTGAATTTGTTCTTTCGCATGTACTCGCTCAGTTTTTTTAGTCCAGTGTGACGGGCACCCATCAAGACATGTGTGATCTTGAATTGCTTCTAGTCAGAGTGCACAATGCATATGAGAAAAAAAGCACATACCCTTCTCACAATATCCTCTGCATCATCTGAATTTCTTCTCTCTGCCCACATCTCCAACACATTTCCAAAGTTGTATGCATTTGCACCACGTGATGCTTTGATCTGCATCCATGCCATTGGCTCAAGGAGTGTGAGCATCTGTTCTTGCTGATCAGCAAGTTCCATGAAACTTATAGATCTGACCTCACCGCTATGGCTGCTTCCTCTACCTCATTCAGCTCTCTCATCAGCATGTTCACAAATGTGGGTGTCACCAGGGGGACCCCCACCTTGTCCAGATGCCACATGACACTTGGAAATCCTGTTACATCATCCTCCACTGTCATATACCTTTCCACCTTTGCCACCAGAGCCTTCAGTGCCTTGGTCTCTGTCTTACCCTTCAGGTCCTTCAACCGCTCCTCCACCCATTTCTTCACAAATTCTCTCACAGCTGGCACATACTGCTTCTCAAACTGATCTTTCCAAATGAGGCTGACAATCTCTGCTTGTGGTGTTTCAGTCTCCATTTCAGAATCTGAGTCTTCCAGAGGAGGCACTTTGTTCTGGTCATAGACCATCTTGATGCGTCTAGCATTGGCAAATGCTTGGAAGGAGGGAAACAGATGCTGAAGGAACAGTTCGTCCAGTCCAAAAAAGAATGCATCGTCAAAGATCTTGGGTTGGAACTGTGGATCCAGCATTGAGAGGTTGTCAATAGATTCATACATGTCCACCTTGATCTCTTTGCCATTGAGAGCAGTTGGCAGAGTCAAGCTCATGTAAAACTTGGCTGACATGATCACCAATGGCATGATTATCTAAGTTGCTCATCAGAAATCAGCATCATTATCATTTCAGAGGTTGTCCTCACCGGAGTTGCAAATGTCCGACTTGTGTTCAAGTCTGCAGTTTTCAGCTGTGAGTTATGCCTGAAGTAGTCCAGCTGTGTCAGGCTGCAGATTCCCTTCACAAGCAGCTGGTCTTGAAGAATGCCCCTCTGGCTCTTGTTTGTCTCAGGTATCTCATCCATCTCCTTCTTCAGACTCTTCAGCATGGTTGCCCTCTTGATTGTTTGGGTCTTGAGCAACCATGAAGACATGTTGCTGATCCGCTCTGTTAAAGAGTCTGGCTTCTTGTATGTAAAGTTGTTCTTGAACAACCTTTGCAGCACCACATTTTTTGTATCTTCATCTTCAATGTCATTGATTTTGCCTGAAAAGTGTTAGGTTCTGTGATTAGTAACATCTCTCTGGAGGCTCACCCAAGTCCACAATTTTGGCAGTCCACTTGGTGTTTTCTCTCAGCTCAGCCCTCAGCTTGTCTGCCCCTGCCACATTCTTTTCCTTCAAGAATTGCTTCAGCTCCAGCAGCCCTTCTGACAGCATCCATGTCTTGACCATTTGCAGACGATGCAGTCCATTTATCAGAACTGCAAACCCACTTTTTCCCTTTTCACTCCACACCACAACATCATCCCACTTGGCTGCCAGATCATCACTGCTGTTGACTCCAATGATAACCTCATGCTCCATCAACATCCACTGCACATTGGCTCCACAGCCCATCTCCTTCCAGAGCTTTTCCACATCTTGTGCTGATGCATCTCTGGTGTTGTAGACTTGAGTTCTGAGGTATGGGCTATCCTCAATTCCCAAAAGCTTCTTTGTCTCTTCATCAACCAGATGGACAATGCCTTTTCCCACTGTTACATCTTGTACCATTTTCTCAACAGAGGCCATTTCCTTTGCAGCCTTGGTTCTGGAGAAATGGCCCTGGAATACCATCCATAAGTTCCATGGAACTTGCAGATCACAGATAAACACTGTTTACCTGAAGTCTCTGTCAAAGAATTGATCAACAAACCTCCCTAAATAAAGATAAAAATCATCATTTACCTTTTCCTGCTTTTTGCTGGCTGGCACCAGGTGAGGCCCTTCACCATCACTGCCAACAACAGCAGCACTAGTAATATTCTGGAACCATTAGGCCAAGTTCACTCTTTAAAATAAAAAAATAAAATCTCACCATCCTTTTAGACTTAGATTTGGCCAAATTTAGTCTCAGAGTTGACTCTAAACCAAGTTGGCAATAAATACCTTGGAATTATTCTAATAATAAAAATAAAATCAGAGTTTGGTTTGAGAAAAAAAAAACCCAAAATACCTGAGATTTTTTCTGATAATACATATAAATCAGAGTCTGGTCCAGAAAATAAAATAAATAATAAAAAGTAACTCACAGCTTGAACATTGGACTTGAAAAAAACAAATTTCATCAGCTGACAGAAATTATAGAAGACAAAAAAAAAAGAACAGAATATCTGAATAAAGAATCAAAATTTAAACTTACAGCTTGAACATTGGCCTTGAGGTCATAATTTCTGTGAGCTGGCAAAACTTGGAGACCAATCTGAAGGGGTAAAATACCTGGGTATCAACCTGGCAGAAAAAAAGATCAGAGGTTGGTCCAGAGAATAGAGGATCAAAGTTTCAACTCACAGATTGCATGCTGGACTTGCTACTGGAGGGAGGGGAGGGGAGGGGATAGTTGACTGAGAGGGAAGGGAAGGAAGGAAATGGAGGGAATGGAGGGAAACCAGCCCCCTTTATATATGTTCTGTTGTCAGGGTCACCAACAATATGATCAAAGTGCACAGACCATCAACCAAACATGCACAACATCCAAACCATATATAAGAGGGCCTGGTTTCTCTGGTTTCCCCCATTCCCTTCCTTCCCTCCAAATCACCCTCTCCTCTCCTTCTCCCTCTGCTTTAATAATGGATGTAGACCCATGGAAACAGGCTGTAAGCTCCCCTCCTCTTGTCCCTCTCACCTCTGATTGACTTATTTATCTTCTGACCCAGTGGAAGGCAGATAATAAAAGAAAATCCCTGTTTGGCTCTTGTTCTGAGAGGAAGGAGAGGGATGAGAAGAAGAAAAGGACCACCAAGAGACCTGTAAGCTTTTTCTGTTGTCCTATTTTTGATCCAATGGCTTATTTTCCATCTTTAGTCCTCAATCTTCATTCCCAAGGCTCTCATAAAGAAACAGGCCCCTCCACAGGTCTCTCTGAAGGTATTTTTATTCTCATTCTCATGCTTTTTGACTGATCTGATGGATTATTTCCCAGTTTATCACTCCTCCTGGGTTTGCCACCAGCATCTACCATGATTGGCTGATCACCATGGTAAAAAAGGAGGATCTGTGCCTTTACAACCAAGTGTCAATCATCTCCAGCACTGGGAGGTGCAATGTGAGGTGGATGAACAACAATGAGAGTCTCAAGGATGAACAAGACAAAACAACCATAGCTTACAGGCTATGGTATGGGCCTTATGGCTGGGGAGTGACTGGCAACCTAGTTAGATTCAAGTAGTTGTCTAACTTGTAGTTCCTGATCATCTTGGGATCTGCAGGTTCCATGGAACCTGCAGATCATGTTTATACTCAAGGTAGAAATACCAGAATGTGATTTTTTCTGTCAGTTTTGAATGAAATCGAATTGTATCACTTGCAGTCAGAAGCTATGAATGTCAGCTTTCCAACGCATCCAAGACCGCAAAGAACGACCCAAAATTGGGTGAGAACAGACATATTCAATCCACCCACTCCTGCTCATTCCATTTCGAGTCGCATGAGACGAAAACTGACTCGATCAACGAAACGAAAGCAGATCCTGAAAGGTATAATCGACAGCTTTCCAACGCATCCAAGACCGTAAAGAACGACCCAAAATTGGGTGAGAACAGACCTAATCAATCCACCCACTCCTGCTGCACCCTGCTCCTCATTCCATTTCAAGTCTCACAGGACAAAAACTGACTCCATTGACAAGACGAAAGCAGATCCTGAAAGGCATGATCAACAGCTTTCCAACACATCCAAGACTGTTGAGAATGGCTGTCACCATCAGTGGTGACAAACTCTGACAATGCTCCTTGGACAGTATCAATGCATGAGGGGATCCACATGTTCCACCAAACTTGTGGATATGCTGTTACAATCTGTTGCCATCACCAGTATGTTCCACTCAACCTGGAGATGGGTGGTTACAATCTATCACCATCAGTGGTGACAACAGTACAATCTGGTGACAAAGCCTGATGATTCTCCTTGGATGGGCAGAAAACAATCTGAGATCTGTAAGTTTTGTTGCTGTTGCTGGTGATAAAGTTGAGGGCTGACTACCAGGATACTATTATCAGGAAATATCTACAATTTTTGTTAAACATCTGAATCCCACCACCTCCCTCGGAAAGATGCTTCTCTTTCCAAGTCCCTCCAATTTTTTCGTTTCAAAGCTCCACAACTGATACGTATGAGGAGCTGCCTTTTGTTTCGATCATAAATGGGCCGTTTCTTCCACCTCATAATGCACAATCGCCTCTCCAAATCATGAAAAGTCTGGTTGCCTTGGCTGTATATTTCAAGATATTTCCCAAAATTGTGCCAACCTCCATCAAAGTATGGCATCTGTTTTAACATGTTCTGTCATAGGTGACTTGTATTGAAGAAAAAGACACTTACAAGAGCATAAACTTCTTCAAGGACTTCATCCATATCTAGTGGATTAGTTAGCAAAATAACAATAAACACAATGAATATAAATTCACCTTGATACTCAGGTGGGGCTGGGAAATGAAATGCAATGCAATGTTCTGGGGCTTTTTCATTAAGGATGTCTGCTTCTTTTATATTGTGAAATGGCGCACAGACCATGCATATCATGTGATTGAATGTGTCATTGCCTGGATCTATATGTTTCAAACTACCCATCTTCCCACCATATACCTCGAATCAAACGCTCACGTCTCAAAGCTCTACCACTACGAAAATATAACTCATGTCCAGCTACTGCTATTTTCAACTGCTTATGTTGGCAGTCATATATGGAAAGACCTCTCAATCTCATAGGGATCAGGACATTTTCAATGTCAGACATTGTGCATGTTCCATGTTTGTATGACTTGAGTATTTTTCGGAGACTCTTCCATCGCCCATAGCAAAAGGGCTCCTGTGATGAACTTTGGATTAAATTACTAGAGTTGTGGAGTGCAAGACATACAATTTCCCATATCTGACTCAGAAGATCATTGAAGACTTGGTCTTTGGTCTTGTGCTAGATAGACCAGTGAGTTTAGACTTATAATCTATGAATAAAAACCTACCTCTGATGATTTCAGATGCATGATAGACATGGGGATGAAGGAATAGAATATGATGCAGCCTCTTTTATACCTGGAAACTGCGCACAGACCATTGCAGGTCACATGATATCTGATCTACAAGTTTCATGAAACAAGATGACCATACAAACTAAATCAAAGTTACAAGTTCTGTAATGTATATCACAAATACTTGTTACATATAAATATGAAAGCCGACACAAGGTTCGACTTTTCATTAAGCTTGACCAGTTTACCACTCAGCCAAGCAGCAAACTGCATGATTGTTGGCCATGTCACCTTGAACTCCTGCTCCAGATCCCTCCTCATGTTCACATATCCAAAGAAAAGAGTGGGCAGTATGATGTCCAGATATCGGCAACTGTTGGGTCCTTGGAATTTTCCATGGAGCTTCTCCCCAAAACTGGGAATGTGGCAGATAAAGCAGATCTTGTCATGAATCTTGTTATTGTACTTGATGCCATTTTTGAACTGGCAATACTCCTTCCCACCAACTGCCTTGAGGAAATTGCATTTTGTGAACTCATGTTGTCCAGCAAGATAGTGATCCTCCGACATCTTGACTGACCAGAAGCATGCAGCACACTCACCAACCATGAGTTCAAGATTTCTCTGGAGTGCCTGCATGATCTCCAAATCAGCTGAAAACTTTCCCTGCTTTGTTTGCTGGATCCTGTCCCATGTTTGTGTCATGGATGCAGACATGGTAGGCAGTGCAGGTCGTTGTTGTTGTTGTTGTGTGGATTTGGGCCTTTTAAAGTTGTCTGGTTGCTCCAGAATGGCAGGCTTGCGTTTGAGAGGATTGGTTGATGATGCACGTGTGAAGAGAGAAGGCATGAGACCTGCTGTTGGGAAACAAAAGCTGCATCTAAAGTTGTCCTTGTTGTCCCTGCAAGACACACCATGGCCATCATTGTAGTTGGTTATCATGTGACGAAGGCATCTCTTGTCTGTGCCAAAGCACATTTCAGCCATTTCCTTCACACCCAGGTAGGCATCAAGTTCCGTGGAACTTGTAGATCCCCACTGGGAGGTGGGAAGGAGATAACAGAATGTCTGCTGCTTGTCACGTCCACCTCTCGAAATCTCCTGAATGTATCCCATCATTTGCCGAGGGGTGCCAGCATGGATCACAAGCCGGACATGTGGGTAATCGTTTCCACAGCTAAAGGCACAAGTTGAAACCATTATCTTGTGTTTTCCCTCGCGCCACCTATCATAAACACTGTTCTTGTCAAGCTCCTGGTCCTTTGAGTTGAAAAATTCACATCCAATTTTGGCAGTGATAGCACTGCCAATGGCAATGGAAGGAACAAACACAAGTGCACGATCGCAAGTGCCAAAGGCAGAAGCATGACAACCCCAGAGTTCATGCACAACATTGGGAAGCATGTAGGTGTGCTGTGGTGCTGATTTTATGAGTTGGAATTCTGGGCGGTTGGTGGAAGGTGAACGGAACACCTGTGCTTTGTCATGGAGCATGAACATGTCCATGATCTTGCTTTCACAGCTGAGATTGAGTGTCCCTGTAAATACAACCACAGGCCGAGAAAGTGTGCGGATCATGTAGACATCTCGAAGGCAAGGTCTGAAGGCATCGGTGAGTGGGTATTGGCCTTCATCAAAGCAATAGCGTTGGACATGTTTGACTGTATCAACTTCTGCAAGCCACTGTGCCCAGTGATCTTCACGTGCTGCTTCAATGCCAACAAGAACCAAGTTGGAAGAGCAGTAGCCTCGAGGAACATCTCTCCCAGAATAATGAAGGAAAGGCACGCCCATCTGTTCCAGCTTGCGCTTGTAATCCATGAGAAGAGATTTGATAGGCAGGATGAGAACTGTGAGTTTGTTGTGTTCCAACATGGCAGGTATGAGTGGGATCATTGATTTTCCAGAATTTGTTGTGAGGATTGCAAGCATGTCTTGGTTTGTGTTGAGCACAGTCATGACAGCATCACGCTGGAGAGTTGATGTCCATGTCGCATTGGGATTTTTGAGGAGCTGGCGAAGCATACCAAGCGCCTGGTCCTCTGTCCACTGATCTGCACCTGGTGTCTGAGTAAAAACAGATCAGTGATGATACTAAAAATAAAAGAGACACTCACTTGATCCATAGGTTCTGTGGAACTTGTATCTGGCAGAATTGTCAGACTAGACTTGTTGCCATATATGTTGTCCTCTGGTTGATCCATATGTTCCATGGAACTTATATCCTGGAGAATTGTTGGAATGAACTCATCGCCATACATATCGTCCTCTGATTGATCCACATGTTCTGTGAAACTTGTGTCTGGGACAATTGTCCGACCAGACTCATCACTGTACATGTCGTCCATGTCTGCATCCATAGGTTTTCTGGAACCTGCAGTTTGATTGCTAGAGGGTTCCACAGAATGTGTGGATATATGTTTCTGGTGGAATGGTCAGATCATTAATTAATTATTGAGCAATTTCAACATACCATTGTTTCTCTAACAGTTACCTCAATCATTGTCTTTATGAGTGGTTTAAGCTCATCCAACAGTTCCTCTATGATTGGTGTTGTTTTTAAACTGAACCGCCTTTCTGTCATAGGTGGGAGATCTTTGGCAAGACATTTGTTGTATGGCTGCAGGTTACCACCTCGATGGACACCACAGACAGCTTGCCAGTCTGTGCTGTGCTTCAGATAGAGTGGAAACACATCATCAGCATTTCCAGATGCAAGTGCCTCTGGACTTATGCCATAGATCCGGTTTTCTGTTGACCGCGTGTGGTTGGCTTGAGCTGCTGCCACAGTCTCCCTTTCATCATCCTCTATCAGCTCCTCGATGGCTGTTGACAGCTTCCGTCTGAATGCAATGCTGATGTGCCTCCAATCTCTGATTCCAATGTCCCGATTGACAAAGGCCATCGTGTATTTCTGGAGACATGTAGAGATGTTGGTGGTTGTGAATGGCTTGGCAAAGTTGGCAAATAGCTGTGAGTCATACAGCTGGTGGACCTCAGGGTTGTCGGGATAACAGATGTAGGCAGCAAATTGAGCAAATGGTCGAGCGATGGCCAAGTCCTGAATGATCATATCTGAGGTGTGAGCATCAAATGCATGTGGGATCATCTTGTCTTTGCCAGTGGTGGAGGTCCCCTTGTGATACTGACAAAGATAGGCAAGATGGCTGCCCATCATGAAAAGGCCACGTGATGGCCTCACACGAGTATTTCTAAAGGTCAGGCAGCTGATTTCAGTCATGCGAGAAGAAGAGCCAGCGGTTCCTTCTGACTTGGTCAGTATCAGCTCCTCGAACTTGGCATAGCAGATCAGCCATTTGCGAAGGGCCATGGTGTTCCATATTGGTTGGCCATCATTGGTATGGCCCTTGATAAATTCTGCACACTGAGTGGCATCATTGACGATGGTTGAATAAAGAAGCATGGATATGTCTTTGAAACAGGCATTTCTGGGATCTGAAAATAGTGAGTATCCAACCTCTGTGTCGCTCATGTTGTCCACCAGCTTGTCATAATCCACTCGGAGCTTGAATCCAAGCAGTACATCTTGTTCCCAGATCTTCACCATGTCTTGTTCCATCTGTGCGAATGCCTTGCTGATGTCATCCATTTTCACTGTGTGTCCAAGGAACAGCATAGTGCGGAATGACCCAGGCACTGGCCACCATACTTTGGGAAGGGCCATCGTTGAATATGCCAGGCTGGATCCAAGGTGCTGCAGCGTCCGAATGGTGTTGAAGGTTGATGGCTCGCCTTCTGTGAACCATCTTGAGAACTTTTTGGCCAAATCATAGCTCCGTGGTGCAGGTGTGGTTGTGCTTCTGATCCTCCAGATTTCAAACACATATAGCCGCATCAGATACTCAAACTTGGCAATTTCAGGAGTGGCCAAGGTGACATCCTTGAAGCC
>WNFT01003421.1_pt1 | contig 13726 bp, 11 predicted proteins | sample 5400191 | NCBI WGS metagenome assembly WNFT01 (sample SAMN13153359, study PRJNA577476) | soil metagenome | isolation source: 80 cm saprolite under Madrone tree | place: USA:California | collected 2016-06-14
ATATCGCATAGACGACATCTGCTTTAGAGAGCCTTTCAAGCTTCATTATTCCTGTTGGGTTTCCTTTCACATTCTCGTAGCGAATGTCATGTTCAATAGGAGATGAGGAGTTTCCGCTCATCTCTGCGGGTCAAGGATGACTTTAATATAGCCATCGAGACGTTGATCGAATTTTTGAAAGGCCTCGGGCGCCTGCGAGAGCGGCAGGCGATGCGAAACGATCTGACTCGGCCTGGCACGACCGGCGATAATCATATCGCGCAACTGGGTGTTGTAGCGCTCATCAGGATCGCGGCCCATGCCAATGGTTATTCCTTTACGGAAGAGCGTTTGCCACGGAACGGTGAGATCACCGCGTTTTTCGATCTCCCCGACGGGCTTCGCATCATTAGGGAGGAATACGCCAATAATGCCAAGGCGTCCGTTCGGATTGATCAAGCGGGCCAGATCATGAATGACTTGATCTGGCTTCTCGCGGGTGGGATCAGCGCGGTCGCGCGCCTGAAAGCCAATCGCATCGATGCCACAGTTCACTGCGCCCATGCTCTCTTCACCACGCCACGTCACTCCGGCATTTTTGCGGGTACGACCGCGCTGTTCCAGGATCTGCTCGACCGGGTCGCCAGCGCGAAAGTCAATCGGGATGGCTCCAAGCTCCCCAGCTTTCGCCAGCCGCTCAGGGATGTAGTCCACCACGTACACTTCGCTCGCCCCACGTAGGTGCAGGGCGCAATACGCCGTGAGCAGACCGATCGCGCCAGCGCCGAAAATGGCCACGCTATCCCCCGTCGAGACCTGAGCGAGTTCGGTTGCGTGATAGCCCGTAGGAAAGGCATCAGCGAGCAGCACAAAATCGTGCTCCCACTGGTCCCCAGGTTCGCCTGGCAGGCGGAGACAGTTGGCATCGGCAAACGGGATACGGACCAACTCCGTCTGGACTCCCCGGTACGGTCCCATGCCGGGATAGCCATACGCCGCTCCGACCGATCCAGGGTTGGTGGTCAGGCACGAGGAGCTATAGCCGCGCACGCAGTTGTAGCAAAAGCCACAGCAGATGTGCGTGGGCACCACCACCCTGTCACCTTTGCGGATGGAGACAACAGCCGAGCCGACCGCTTCGACGACGCCTAATGGTTCGTGCCCGATCACCATGCCATCGACCTCGCCCATGCGCCCTTCGTAGATGTGCAAATCAGTTCCGCAGATAGCAGTGGAGGTGAGACGCATGAGCACATCGGTCGGTGCTTCAAGACGAGCATCCTCTACCGTCTCAATCTCCAGTGTCCTATCACCTCGCCAGACAACGGCTTTCATAGTATTTCCTTCTTTCTTCAAACAGTCTTGCCCATCGCATACCGATAGCCATCTGCACGATGCAGATGAACACACGACCGACAATTGATGCCTCATTGCTCCTACCACGACTGGCTGCAAAGCATTCTCTCTTCCAAGTATGACGACGGCGCGTCATGAAAGCGTTATGAGCATCGTCATGAACGGGATGTGACTCCACACGAGGCCCTTCTCAGACAGCGACATCCGTGTCCTCTGCATGGTACTCGGCGAGCAGCTTCTTCTCTTCGTCCAGCTTCGGGAACAGGAAGAAGACGAGCACTGCTCCCAGCAGGATCACCACGATCCCGGCGAGGTAAGCCCACTGGTCGCCCGCCAGGAACGAAGTCTTTGCCGCGGCCGTGATATGGCTCGCGTACTGCGGATACTGCTTCGCGATGTCGGTCGCGCTGCCGAATGACTTCTGGAGGGCCGCCTGGACGCTGCTCGTGATCTGCTGCCTGTTGGGAGCCGCGGCGATGGCTGAAGCAAAGGCCGCGGCGTAGCCGGCGGAGAGCAGCGCGCCGAAGATCGACTGCATGAACGCACCGCCCAGGTCACGCTGCAGGTCCGCCGTCCCCGACGCCATGCCGGCGCGATGGACGGGCACGGAACCGGTGAGCGAGTGCGAGGCAGGTGTGCCTGCGAACCCGACGCCGGCCCCGATGAAGGCGTAGCCGAGGCCGACCTCCCAGTACGGGGTGCCCTCCTTCCACAGCAGCAGCATCGTGAGGAAGCCGAGCAGGCAGAAAACGTAGCCGATGAGCAGCGTCAACCGGGCCCCTCGCGCCTCCACGAGCCTGGCGGAGAGCGGCGTGGTCAGCACCATGCAGGCGCCCAGGGGAAGAACCGAGAGCCCGGCCTCCCACGTGGAGTAGCCGAGCACGTTCTGCAGGAACTGCTGAGCGATGAACATCGCGCCCATGAACGAGCCGAACACGATACTCCCAGCGCAGGCCGCGACCCAGAAGGTCCGTCGCCCGGCGATGTGGAGGTCAAACAGCGGGCTCTTCGCCCGGCGTTGCCGGATGAAGAAGGCAATCCCCGCGGCGACCGCGATGACCGCCACCCCCAGGACCAGCGCTCCCTCGTTGGGGACGGCCGCGAAGTTGATGACCAGGATGAGCGCCCCAATGAGCAGCGCCGACAGGATGCCGCCGAGGTTGTCGACGGGATTCGTCGTCTCGTTGACGTGGCTCGGCACGAGTATGAGCGCCATCACGAGGGCTACCACCGCGAGCGGCAAGGTGGCCAGGAAAACCGAGCCCCACGAGAAGTGCTCCAACAGAAAGCCGGCGATCATCGGACCGAACGAGGTGATGGCGCCGCCGAGGCCCGACCAAAGCGCGATCGACCTGGTGCGCCCCGGCCCCGACCACAGCGCCGTGATCAGCGCGAGCGTCGTCGGGTAGGCCATGCCCGCCGCGAGCCCGCCCAGGAGGCGAGCCACGATGAGGACCGCGACCGAGGGCGCGAAGGCGGCGAGCAGAGACGCCGGAATGGCGAGCGCCGTGCCGATGATCAGCATCATCTTGCGTCCGTAGCGGTCGCCGAGGGCACCGAGCCAGAGCACGGACGCGGCCAGGCCCAGCGAGTAGCCCACGGCAACGAGGTCGAGCGAGGTTTGCGACGTGTCGAACGCTCTGCCGATCGACGGCAGGGCGACATTGGCCACTGAGAGGTTCAGGTTGGCGACCGCCGCCACCAGGATGAGCGAGGTAAGGATGATCCCCCCGCGCTCGGGACCGGTCGATGCGGAGCCTGACGCTCTGGCGCCAGCATCGTTGTGTTGTACTTCAGTTGACATCAAGATCTCTCTCTTAGATGGAGGTTGACAAAGGGCTATTTGCTTCCTCTGGAATTGTAGACAAACCCGCCAATTCCTCCATGAACTTGATCATGATGGAAAAATCCTCATCCATCCCTTTTGCCATGGCAGCGGTATACATTTGTTGGGCAGCCGCTGTGGTCGGCATGGATACGGATACATCGTAGGCCCGGCTCAACACCAGGCTCAAATCTTTGTGCATAAGCGAGAGGGCAAAGTTCGTGGGATACTGCTCTCGCCTGACATTATCCAGCTTAGACTTCTGACCGGGGGTGAGCACAGCGGTCTGCCCCAGCACGTCGAGCAGCAATCCCTTCTCTACACCCGCCTTTTCACCCAGCGCAATCGCTTCGGCCAGGGCCTGCATCCCCAGGCCAAGCAGGGTATTGACCACCAGCTTCATCGTGGTCCCCATGCCGCTTGCGCCCATATAGAAGCTGTTTTTGCCCAGGACGTCCAGGAGGGGTTTGCACTGTTGGTAGGTCGTTTGCTCGCCGCCGACGAAGATCACCAGGCTGCCCTGATCCACCTGTGGTACACTCCCCGAGACGGCAGCATCGATCATCGGGACGCCTTTCTCCTTCGCCGCCTGATAGAGACGACGCGAAGCGTGTGGAGAAACTGTACTCAGATCGATGATCATCGAGCCACCATGCACTCCGGCAAGCGCATCGTCGGGACCGAACATCACGTCTTGCTGGGCCTCATCATTTGTCACGCAGGCCATCACGACCTGGCAGTTGGCAGCCAGCTCTTTGGGCGTCGGGGCCACCAGCGCTCCCCGTTGTCCCAGCGCCTTCGCCTTTTCTTCTGTACGATCATACACGGTCACCTGGTAACCGGCATCGAGCAGCCTCTGAGCCATATGACTGCCCATGTGCCCCATACCGATGAAGCCAATGCTCGGTTTCAACTTGTTGCTTTCTGTATTCATTACAATGCCTCTTTCTGTAACATAACCAAACGACACGCTACCGAAATGTGCCAGGTAGAGGATGCTGCTGGAAAAACGACCAGATCAGGGCCGAAGCGCTGAGGGAAGACACAGCAGTTCCTCCAGGCACATTGAAAGTAACGTGAGGCCATATATGGCCTTCTCCTTGAATACGATAGTGTATAACGGTTGCATTTCCCTGGCAGTCTGTCCACTCCAGCCCCGTCACGTTCGCTTGTTTGTAGAAGACCATTGGCCCCCTGGTGCAGCCATCGCGTGTTGCCCACTCCTGCAGCCATGCAAGAATGAGAAGGGATCGCTTCCTGGCGCTGCCGTTATAGGGAACGATCGGGTCAGCCGTCCCGTGTATCTCAAGTAGAGGTACAGGTCGTACAGGATGACAACCGCCTGGGTAGGGAGGGTACGACCCGGACACAGGAGCGAGCGCGGCCAGGCGCCCAGCCAGTGTGCAGGCCAGCACATTCGTCATGCCCCCCCCATTTGAGAAGCCCGTCGCATAGATGCGGCGCGGGTCAATACATAAGATAGCCTGCAAGTGATTGAGCAGATCACTGACAAACAGGACATCGTTCACCTGCGGGCTTTCGCGTGCCCCTGTGGCCCACCCGGTCCTTCCATCAGGGCCGACAACCCCTTGAGGGTAGACGGCGATAAAGCCCTGCTGATCTGAGAGGAGGGACATCCCTGAGTGATGCTCTTGCTGGCTGGCATTGCTGCCGTGTCCATGAAAGTCCAGGACCACCGCTGCGCTGGAACTGGCCTGATAGCCTGTTGGGACGTGCAGCAGGTAGGTGCGTGTCAATCCGCCCGAGAAGAGCGTCTCGTAGACGCTCTTCCCTGGTGGCGCCGGCACAGGCTTCCCACAACCTGCACTGCTGATAGCTGTGGTGACAATCGTTGCTTCTGGCAAAGGTGTCCTGGACGGCAGTGCAGGAGAGGAAGGAGGTGAACCACAACTCGCGGCGAGCAGAGCGCAAAGTGCAACAACCATTCCCCACATCTTAGAAGAGTATCGTCGAGTGCAGTTCCCATTTTTTCCGTAGAGAGTAAGCCGGGAAGAGGAATTCCCCACGATAAATCGGGGGACTACGGACTCCTCGAAGCATCTCTTTGTGCCTGCCTTAAACATGTTGTGCATCACCTGATCTCTCCTTACGTTCCACTTCCTGTGAGCGGTGGAATGGATTGCTGAACCATTCCTGCAATGCGTTTGCTTCCTTTGGCGAATGCCCGTGTGTTGACCGTCCCACCAGGTAGCTCAAGACGGGAGTTTTCATGAGCAGAATGGTGATCGCGGCCGCTCCGCCCGCCGTGAGGAACCAGGTCAGGAAGACGCGTAGAGCAACGGGCCATGCTTCTGGCATGAGCGGAACTCCCCACTGCAACAGGGCAGTCAGGATGAAGACATGCACGAGATAGATGCCGAACGAGGCATCCGACAGTATACGCCAGAATCGATACCCCTTTGGATGCCCTTGCTGATCCGTCCGGCTAGCCCAGCGGCAGGCCAGCCAGCAGAGGAGCATAATGATGGCTGGACTATAGAACGTCATTATCGGTTGCAACACAGAGGTCGCATAGTAAAGCGATTCGTGATAGACATCGACCTGGAGCAAGAAGTGGACCCATAATGCCGCCAGAGCCAGGACGAAGCCACTCACAATCCATTTTCCATAGCGCAGGACAAACGCTCGTTCCTGCTGCAAGGACAATGCCGCCAGCCCCCCTAGAATGAAGTAGAACTGGTAGGTCAGCAAAAAGCGATCCTGATAGGCTGCCACAACCTGCCACACGCCCGAAGACGCCAACGTGCCCTGCTGTAGATAGCGGTAATCAGCATACATGAGGAGTACTTGCAGCGCAAAGCTAATGCTGAGGGCCCGCCAGGGGTGTTGCTTGATATGCTTCAAAAAGAGCAGGAACAACGGCAGCACAAGATACAATTGGAGCGTGAGCAAGATGTAGTAGAGCTGGTACGATGCATTGCCCGTCAGAATATTAAACAGCGTCAGTTTGGCAAACGCTCCTGGCGAGTGCTGTGAAGTGTTCACCCAGGTGTAGGCGATGCTCCAGATGCAGTAGGGCAAAAGTACGCCTATGCTGCGCTTTGCCCAGAATTGCTTTCCTGAGAAGGGCCTTCCGAAGTAGACGTAGGTGAGGGCGAGGGCCGTGATGAACATGAAGACCTCCCTCGTCATGTGTACGGAAATGAAGATGCCGCTTTGCACCTGCATTGCTGCTTGAGTATGATTGAGCATCGCGGTTCCTGACAGCACATGCACAGCAACAACCGTGACGGCTGTGACTGGGCGCATGAGGTCGAGTTCATAAATGTATGGCCGGGTCTGCTCCCCTTGCCCGCGGATAACTTGCTGGTTGTTCTTCGCGTTCATTACTTATTACATTCCTTTCAGCCTGCCTGACCGTAGATAGAATGCAGTTCGTTGGCAGGCTGCATAAGATCATTTCACTGTCTCATCTACCAGGGGGCGCTGCCTCTGTGCATCTCTCTTTTGCAGGAGCCGATGCGCTACTTTGCCTAGAGCGTTTTTCGGGAGTGCATCCACTGCGATGAAATCAACGGGAACCTTGTGCGCACTGAGCCGCCGGGCGGCATATTCACGCAGCCTCTGTGCCAACTCTGGGCTCCAGGGACCATTCACGACGATGTAGGCCACCACTTGTTCGCCATAGACTGCATCGGGCCGACCGATGACAGCGGCCTCGCGGACGGCGGGATGGGTCTCAAGCACCTCTTCGACCTCGCGTGGCGCAATATTTTCCCCTCCTCGGATGATGACATCGCGCAGGCGACCCGTGATAAAGAGGTAGCCCTCCTCGTCCTGATATCCGAGGTCGCCTGTGCGAAACCAGCCATTCTGAAATGACTCCTTGTCCGCATTACCATAGTAGGCGGAAATGACACTGGGGCCGCTGATGCAAATCTCACCCGTCTCACCACGGGGCACATCGTGCAGCTCTTCATCTCCATCAACGCGTGGGCGGCAGATGCGCAGTGAGACGCCCACGGGCAGACCGGCCGAGCCCGGCTTGTGTCGTCCCGGTGGGACTGGATTGGCTGTCACCTGACTGGCCGCCTCGCTTAAGCCGTAGGTTTCGATCAGCGGGATGCCAAACTTCGCTTCGAAGGCGCGCAGGTCGGCGGCTGGCAGCGCTGCCGCACCCGTGCGCATGAAACGCAGCGCTCCTGGTAGGAAAGCTGGCAACCCTGCCTGGGGGGCAGGTAACGAGGTTCCAAGTAAAATTGTTACAATTGACGGTACGATGCTGGCCCAGGTTATCTGGTACTCCTCAATCCAGGACCAGAAGTGGCTGCGACTGAATTTGCGAGCGATGACGACGGTGCTGCCCGCCATGATGGAGGCGCAGAGACCGATAACAGGACCATTCACGTGGGAGAAGGGCAGGGCAGTCAGGCCGCGATCAGCGGGAGAAAGCCGGTGGCTCGTGCGGACGTGATCTGCCGTCCAGGCGATCTGATACTCATCTAGTATCACGCCCTTTGGATCTCCGGTCGTACCAGAGGTCATGAGGCAGACATGGCCTTTTACAGATGGTAGTGGAGAAATACGCTCAGTGCGTGCTTGCTCAATGAGCAGTTCACATGCTTGCCGGGAGACGACCCGGGCATCAGGGGTGCCAGGAAATCCCTGCGCCTCTTCCACCTGTTCCACAAACAGCACGTCTGGCTTGTACATACTGACCGCTCTTGCGCGTTCTTCGTCGGCGGCGTCAGGAGCCAGGGGGACGAGCATGTGCCCTCCGGTCAGAGCGCTGAGCCAGAGCACTGCATCCGCAATCCCACCTGACAAAGTGAGCATGAGATTGCGCGGCTGGGCGCCGAGAAAGTGCCGCATCTTCTGCACTGCTGAGAGGCAGTGACTGTACGTCATGCTTCGGCCTGTTTCGGCCTCCACGATACTGATCTGTTCAGGGGCAATGGTCGCCCAGTGGATAAGTTGGTTGTGAAGATCATACATGTTCGCCTGACCTCTCATTTCTTTCTTGCCTTGTAGCCCCCCGATTTATCGTGGGGGCCCGATTTATCGTGGGAAATTCCTTGCCCGGTCTTTGTATCTCCGACGTGTGTTCGATGGTTCGTCCTTTGGTTTCTGTACCCAACAAGGCAACTGCGCTGATGCCAACGAGGGCGAGGAGCGCAACGAAGAGGTAAGAACCAGGCACACCGCTTCCAGCGAGCAGGAAGGCCATGATGAAAGGGGCCAGCGCACCGCCGAAGAGCCGGCCGACGCCCTCAAAGAGGCCAATCCCGGTCTCTCGTATGCGGGTCGGATACTGCTCGGCGCCATAAATCTTGATCACGGGATCGACGCCGATGCCGAAGAACGCCAGAATGATCCCACAAGAGAGCGACAGCATGGGATTGTGCAAAAAGCCGAAGAGTACCGCAGCTACGGCAGCAGTTCCTGTAAACCAGATGAGCGTCGCCTTCCTCCCGAACCGCTCAACGGCAAAGGCCGCAGCGTATTTGCCGGGAATGGAGGCGACGACGATGATCGCGGTGAGCAGGAAGGCCGTTGCATTGGCGTAGCCTTTTTGAATTAACACGGTCGGCGTGTAGGTTTGAATGGCGTAGAAGATGAACAAGATGCAAGAGAAAGCAACCCACATCATCACCGTGCGCTTGAGGTAGGGGCGTTGAAAGATCTGGTTGTAACGGGATCTTTGCCTGGTGCTCCTATTCGCGCCACCATCAAGATTCCCGGTATCACCTTTTGCCTCAATCTGCGGTGGGGGGAGTTGTCCTCCGGTTCTGCGCTCGATGTCGTGCTCAAGTTTGCTCACAATGGCATCAGCCTCGTGGGCATGTCCTTTGACCTCGAGCCAGCGCGGCGATTCTGGCATCCACTTCAGCAGCGCGGGAACAAAGAGGAGTGGAAAGCCACCGATGTAGAAGAGCACGCGCCATCCCATATCTTGTGACATGCTCGGAATGACTGCAAAGGCGATGAGCGGTGCCACGAAGTAGCCGACCGAGAGGAACGAGTCGAGTATGGCCGTCATTGCTCCTCGAAAATGTCGTGGCGTGAGTTCTGCCGCCATGGCATAGGGAATGGGAAAGATGGCACCCATGCCGAGGCCCGCCACAAAGCGCAGGACCACAAGTGCGGCTAGCGTGGGTGCGAACCCACAGAGCAAAGAAAACACCGAGTACCAGGCTGTGCCGATGATGAGGATTTTCTTGCGGCCAATGGTGTCCGCCATCCAGCCAGCGGGAATGACAGCGATCACGATGCCAAGGGTCGATGCAATCGCGAGCAGCCCTACGCTAAAAGCCCCGAGCTGAAATTCCTTCTGGAGCGATGGAAGTACGCTGCCGATGACACCAACATCGTATGACTCGACCAGCCATGCCACACCGGCAAGCAACATAATACCCCAGATTTCTCTACTCAAGGGAAGCCGGTCTATACGCGCAGGAATAGCCGGTCGCATCTGCATCGTTGTGTCCATGTTTCTCTCCTTCTACCTGGAACTGGCGAGCTCTAGGGTGCTTTCTGGCCACTTACACCGCTCTGTGTTTTCTGCGCACCATTCACGATGGCAAGCACCTGCTCGCGCTCTAGTACCTCTTCTTGCAGAAGAGCCTGTGCCAGGCGTTCCAGGGCATCCCGGTGCTCGGTCAAGACGCTTCGCGCCTGCTGATGGGCTTGCGTCATCAGCTGCTCGACCTCGCTATCCAGGCGCTGTGCCGTCGCCTCCGAGTACACCCGGTTGTGGTCTTCCAGCGGTTGCTGGTTGAGGGAGGGGCCACCGTTCGCCAGGTCATATACCACCGGGCCCGTTTGCTTGCCCATGCCCCACTCGGTCACCATGCGCCGTGCCAACTGCGTGGCTTCTTTGAGGTCGTTCTCCGCACCCGTTGTGATCTCTCCCAGCGCGAGTTCCTCCGCGGCTCTGCCGCCCAGGGCCACGGCCAGCCGCTCCATCAGGTAGGTGCGCGGATAGTTGCGCCGGTCACCTTCTGGCAGGAACTGCGTGACCCCCAGCGAACGCCCGCGTGGCACAATCGTCACTTTGTACAGCGGATCGACATCAGGCAGCACCGCTGCCACCAGCGCGTGTCCGCCTTCATGGTAGGCCACGATCCTGCGCTCCCGTTCATCCATCAAGGCCTCCCGTTTGCCTCCCAGCAGGAGTTTGTCGAGCGCATCCCCGAAGTCAAGGCGCGCCACCTGTGCCTTGCCTCGACGTGCCGCCGCCAGCGCCGCCTCGTTCACCAGGTTTTCCAGGTCTGCTCCCGAGAAGCCTGGTGTCGCACGTGCCAGGTCCTCCAGGTTCACATCAGGCGCCAGGGGGACCTTGCGCGTATGGATGCGCAGGATGGCTTCGCGCCCACGTCGTTCAGGCAGATCCACCGCGACCTGCCGGTCGAAACGCCCCGGCCGCAGCAGGGCTGGATCGAGGACGTCAGGGCGGTTCGTGGCGGCAAGCACTACAATGGCATCGCGCGTCTCGAAGCCGTCCAACTCCACGAGCAGTTCCTCCAGCGTCTGTTCACGCTCATCATTGCTCGCAAACGCCGCGGCGCCACTGCGCGTTCGCCCAATCGCGTCGATCTCGTCGATAAAGACGATACAGGGAGCGTTCTTCTTGGCCTGCTCAAACAGGTCGCGCACGCGGCTGGCTCCCACACCGACGAACAGTTCGACAAAGCCGGTGGCACTGGCGCTGAAGAAAGGCACACCTGCCTCGCCTGCGACTGCACGCGCCAGCAAGGTCTTGCCCGTGCCTGGAGGGCCGACCAGCAGCACGCCTTTGGGAATATGTGCCCCAATCGCCAGGTAGCGCTGTGGATTGCGCAGGAAGTCGATCACCTCGCGCAGGTCGGCCTTGGCTTCGTCGACACCCGCCACATCGGCAAAGGTCGTCGATGGACGCTCTTCGTTGTACAGTTTGGCGCGGCTGCGCCCCACTCCAAAGATGCCTCCCCCTTGCTGCGACTGCCGCATGCTGCGCAGGAGCATGTAACCAAAGTAGACCAGCAGCAAGACGGGTAAAGCATTGAGCAGGATCGTCAGCGCCGTCTGCCACCAGGGAATCTGCACGGGCTGAGCGTTGACCTGGACGCCGTTTTTCTCCAGCAAGGGAAGCAAGTTGGGATCGCCCGTCTCTGGCACATAGCTGGTGAAACGCGGATACGTCGCCGTGTTGCTCCCGGTACCGCTCTGCTGCTGATGAATAGGCGTTTTGAAGTCGCCAGACACGGAATTCCCGGTGAGCGTCACGTCCTTGACATTGCCCTGCTGCACCTGCTGCAGGAAGCTGGTGTATGACAGGTTGACCGTCGACTGTTGCCCACTCAAGCCACCAAAGATGAGCGGAGCGTAGAAGATCAGATTGATGACAATGATGAAGATGAGCCATTGCAGCCAGAAGCCCCGCCTATTGGGGGGTCTTCCTTGTGGTGCAGACCCTCCAGGGCGTTCGTTTGGTGCGTTAGAGTTGTTTTGGGAAGGGCGAGACAACTGACCCGTTTCCCGTTGGCCAGGCCTTTGCGTGGTCCTCGTGCTTTCCATCATACAGATTCTCCTTTTTCCCCATCCTGTAGGCGAGCATCGCAAAGACCGCCCGCGTGCCTATGTTTTTAATGTGACGGTAACGATCTCCCAATATCTGTTACTACTCCTTCATAATAAATAAGTATACAATTGTACAGCAAAGATGTCATCCCCTAGAAGTGATAGTGGTTTGTGCCGTATTTTCCTATGGATTATCTCAGTGCACCAATCCTTGCTGCCAGGCAAAAACTGCCGCCTGTGTGCGATCAAGCATATGCAGCTTGCTGAGAATGTTGCTTACATGGACTTTCACTGTTTTTTCGCTGATCACCAGTTTTTCCGCGTGCAGCAAGTGGCTGCTCAGAAAAATGGTAATGCCCTGCTCCGATAGACAACGCAGGAGAAGGTCCGTACCAGGCGGTTGCTGGCCTCCCGCAGATCCACCAGTTCCAGTACTTCGTCAATGCGCTGGCGAGCGGGTAGCTCAGGGTAGAGGTAAGCCAGAAACTGGAGATTTCTGTACGCAGAGAAGGACAGCATAAGCTCAGGCGCGCCCACCATGGTACCTACACGCCGCAGGACCCCATTCTGCTAGATCCCTTCTGCTTCGACCTGCCCAGCATAGCTTGCCAGCGTGAGGGCATACTGGCGTAAGGTGGTCCGTAATTCAGCGGGATAATGGATGATTAAGGGAACACCGAGACCAGCGAGGAAGCGCGCCATCCATGGCAGATCTTCAACATCGACGCGCAAGATGACTCCATTGTCCACCTCTTCAAACATCGCTTTTGGAAAACGCGTCTGGCGCTGCACCTCCTCCAGTGTAGTCTCTAGCCACACTTCGATCTGCCATACTCTCGGGACAGAGGCGAGCGCGCGTTGCACTGCTTCGAGCGCATCGAAGTTGACCGGAGGGGAAAACGTTTCGCTCGTCACTTCGACCTGCTGGATACGGTCCAGGCGAAAGAGGCGCTGCTCCTGTCGCAAGTGACAGTAGCCAATGGCGTACCAGAGCCCCCCGTGATACACGACGCCGTGGGGAGCAAACACGCGCTCCGTCACGTCCGAGCGTGCAGAGCGATACTGGAGGCGCACACACTGTCCGGTCTGGATCGCTGAACTCAGCACCGTCACTGTCGAAGCGGAAGGTGCCGTGGGGAAAGAACTCCTCTCGAAGATCACCGTCTGTTCCACCGCCTGAATGCGGGCGCGCGTCGCTTGTGGCAGGACGCGCTCGACCTTTGCAAGCGCACTCTCAACGGCGGGCGAGGTCTGGGCAAGACCATTCTCTCGCGCCAGCAATAGGCTCAGCGTCAGTGCAAGGGACTCGTCCTCTGTAAAGATCAGCGGGGGGAGTTTGTAGCCTGGTCGCAGGCGATAGGCCCCATAGCGGCCACGCTCAGCTTCCACTGGGATGCCGAGATCGGCAAGTGTCTCGACATAATTGCGAACCGTTCGGATATCTACCTCCAGCCGCCGAGCAAGCTCTGCGCCGGTCAGGCGCCCGTGTGATTGCAGCAATTCTAAGACGGTCAGAACACGGGCAGTCGGGCGATAGACCACTTTCTTTCTCCTGCTTGAAAGTATCTTCAATTAGGAACGATTCTATCACCTTTTCAGGGTACAATCAAGAATGTAGACGATATATCCGAACTGGCAGAAAGGAGCCAATCATCGATGAGTCAACAAGAGAGAAATGAACTGAACGAATTGGTGGACCGCTATATCGCGCTCTGGCACGAACCGGACGCCGAACTTCGCCGCAAGAGCATCGCCGAGCTCTGGGCAGAGGATGGTACCCAATTCACCAGATCACATGAGATTCGTGGGTACAAAGCGCTCGAAGAGAGGGTCGAAGCCGCGCACGAGGAGTTTGTGAAAACAGGAGGTTTTGTCTTCAGGTTGGCAAGCGATGTTGATGCACACCACAATGCCGTGAAGTTCTCCTGGGAGATGGTGCCGACAGCTGGCGGCGAGGCGGCGGCGGCTGGCACCATCTTCTTGCTTCTAAGCGACGGTGGCCGCATCCGTTTCGACTACCAGTTCTAACTCGAGCACAGCAGGGTA
>WNFT01003424.1_pt1 | contig 13718 bp, 12 predicted proteins | sample 5400191 | NCBI WGS metagenome assembly WNFT01 (sample SAMN13153359, study PRJNA577476) | soil metagenome | isolation source: 80 cm saprolite under Madrone tree | place: USA:California | collected 2016-06-14
CCTCGCGCCCGTGGCAGTGTGGCTAGGCCTTGCGGCGCCCGCGGTCTTGGTTATCGCCCGCGTGGCGTTGCACCAAACTCGACAGCGATTGCTGTCGAGCGGATGGGCACTGGAACGGGCCCTCCTGGTACTGGCGCCCGATGAGGCCGAAAAGGGCCCTAACGAGCTGAGCCAGCTTAAGCTGCTTGGTTACGATGTCCTTCATCAGGTCAGGCAGACGGCGCACGACGCCGAGCCATTTCTTGCGGAAATCGATCGCCACGTTCGTCAGCGTGGCCCTAATTGTATTCTCATTCCCAGTTTGGACCTGGTCGCGAACGGCTCCGCCGAGCTCGTTGCTTATACTCAGAAACAAGGGCTCAAGGTGAAGCTCTTCTCGCGGCAGCTCCAGAGAATTCTTGGCCGGGCATTCGTCTACGACGTCGCCGGCATCACCATTGAGAGCCCGGTGCGGTTCAAAATCACCTGGATCCGAAGAAGAGTCAAGCGCGTCCTCGACGTAGTTGCTGGCAGCATGCTGCTGATTCTCATGGCGCCGGTTTTCCTGGTCGTGGCGGTAGCGTTAAAGCTTGAATCGAGGGGGCCGCTTTTCTTCACTCAGCTGCGCTCGGTTTCGAGATCCGCACCCAGTTTCGCCTTCTACAAGTTCCGCAGCATGTGCCACGACTCCGACTCCATGAAGGCATCCCTGCGGACTGCCAACGAAACTTCCGGAGCGCTGTTCAAAATCAGAAACGACCCGCGTATTACGCCAATTGGCAAAATCATCCGCAGACTGAGTATCGACGAGTTGCCCCAGCTCGTCAACGTGCTCAAGGGTGACATGAGCCTGGTCGGTCCTCGCCCTTTGCCTGTTACAGATTATCAGGTACTCACGCAGGGCGACGCGGATCGCCATTACGAGAGCCGTGCGCGGGTGAAGCCGGGGCTCACGGGGCTTTGGCAAATCTGTGGACGCAGTGACCTAGGATATTCTGAAATGCTACTGCTCGATCTCTACTACGCCGAGAACTATACCATCTCCCTTGATCTGGAGATTATACTACGCACCATTCCCGCGGTGCTTTTTGGTCACGGCGCCTACTAGGATGGCTATTCCAGTCGCTCGGAGGATTACGCTTGGGCTGACATTGTGATGACATTCGCTTAATATTGCTCGACTGGTATAATCAGGACATTGCATGAGAATTTTGGTTACGGGTGGTTCAGGGTTCATCGGAACCAATCTCGTGGCTCATTTTCTTGAAACTAACGTATCATTTCGAAATCTTGATCATGCGGAACCCAAGCTGGAATCGCACCGGCCCCATTGGATTCGCTGTGACATTCTGGAGCAGCGCCGCCTGGTAGAAGAGCTGGCGCAGTACCGGCCGACCTGCGTGATCCATCTGGCGGCGAGAACCGATGTTGACGGGAAAAGCCTGGACGATTATCACGCGAACACCGCAGGAACGGCAAACGTTTTGCAAGCCGTTCGGAACACGCGTAGCGTTGAGCGGCTAGTCATCACTTCTACGCAATATGTGAATCAGTACAACGGATGCCCAAAGCACGATGAGGACTATGCTCCCCACACGGTCTACGGACAGAGTAAGGTCATAACTGAGCAGTTGACGCGCCAAGCGAACCTGCGATGTGTATGGACGATCGTTAGACCGACGAACATCTGGGGACCCTGGCATCCGCGATATCCATTCGAGTTTTGGCGTACTCTGGCCCGCGGAGTGTATCTTCACCCGGGAACAGTGTCCGTCCTTCGCGCCTACGGGTACGTCGGCAACGTCGTGTATCAACTGATTCGGATCCTCGACGCTCCGCAGGAAAAGGTTCATGGGCGTGTGTACTATCTGGGTGACCCGCCGATCGATTTGTTCGAATGGGTCAATGGATTCTCATTGAGTCAGACCGGTCGAAGGGTCAGGGTAGCACCGAGAGAGCTCGTGGCTGCGCTGGCTATCGTAGGAGACTTGTTGAAACTTGTCAGTATCCGTTTCCCGATTACGTCGTCGCGATTCAGGAATATGATCACGGAAAACGGCGCTCCACTGGGACCCACTTTTGAACTGTGCGGCACCGGGCCTTACGCTCTCGAACAGGGAATCCGGGCAACAACGGATTGGATGAAAAAGGTGCATCCGGGGCTCGTGAAAGTGCAGAACCGACTGCCCGGCAGGGGCCAACTCGGGTGCAGTTGAGGGACGAACTTTCACTGCATTGCTTCGAGCTCCGTGATTCTCAGCATCAACTGTCGGGCATTATAGACATTTCCTTGCCGAGCGACTCTACCCGCGCGTGGCCGCTACTGGCAATTGCCCCTTTGATTTGATTGCCGCTCTGATGTGCGACCTCGACGGAACATCCGCCGGCGGCGTTTATGGCTTAAACAGCCCGGGGAGGTACCCAGATGAAGATTGTAGCCGTCATTCCGGCGCGCATGGGTTCGAGTCGATTTCCTGGAAAGCCGCTTGCGCCCATTCTCGGTAGGCCGATGATTCAGTGGGTGTATGAAGGAACCCTCGGCTGTCCGCGGCTTTCCGAAGTCTATATCGCCACATGCGACGTCGAGATTCGCGACGCGGCCAGGTCTTTCGGCGCGCCGGTCGTGATGACCTCCGAGCGTCACGAGCGGGCCAGCGATCGCGTGGCCGAAGTGGCCGAGCATCTCGACGCGGACATCGTCGTCATGGTGCAGGGCGACGAGCCGTTGGTCGTGCCCGAGATGGTGACTCTTGCGACTGAGCCTTTCGCAACCCCGGGGGTTCTTTGCACAAACTTGGCCTCGGTCATTGAGAGTGAGGAGGAGTTCCACGATCGGAACACCATCAAGGTCGTGTTCAACCAAAAGGGCGAAGCCTTGTACTTTTCGAGGGAGCCCGTTCCTACTTGCACGCGTGGAAAGTTTCGGTCGGGCGTCGCGTATCGACAGGTGTGCGTGATTGGCTTTCGTCGCCAGTTTCTGGTGCGTTACACCACTCTCGAGCCGACTGACTACGAGAAGCTCGAGTCAATCGACATGCTTCGCATTCTCGAACACGGTTATCCGGTTCACATCGTCAGGACTTCGCACCGCTCGCATCCCGTGGACACCGAGTCGGACCTGAAGGGCGTCGAGCGCCTGTTGGTAGAGGCAAAGACCCGATGACGAGCTTTCGCGTTCTAATCTCGGCGCCGTACATGCTTACCGTGATCGATCGGTTCCGGGGGCGCTTTGAGCGCCTCGGCATCGGCTTGTCGCTCGCCGAGGTGCGCGAGCGGCTCGAGGAGCATGAGCTCTTGCCGCTGGTCGGCGACATTGATGGAACAATTTGCGGCGATGATCGCTTCACCGCCCGGGTACTGGAGGTGGCCACGCCCCGACTGCGCGTAATCTCCAAATGGGGAACGGGCATCGACAGCATCGATCTGGAAGCCGCGCGACGGCTCGGGGTGCGTGTCTGCAACACTCCCGGAGCTTTCACCAATCCCGTGGCGGACAGCGTTCTCGCCTACGTCCTCGCGTTCGCCCGTCGTATACCTTGGGCCACGGCAAGCATGCGGGACGGGGAATGGGCAAAGTTGCCTTCGATCGCCTTGAACGAAGTGACGCTCGGGATAGTCGGCGTGGGCAGAATCGGGAGCGCTGTGGCCCGCCGCGCGCGCGCGTTCGGAGTCCGTCTCCTCGGGAACGACATCGCTCCGATCCCCCCGCCGCTCATTCAGGAGACCGGGCTGTTGCCTACGTCGCTCGACGACCTGCTCGCCCAAGCGGACTTCGTGAGCTTGAACTGCGACTTGAACCCAACCTCGAGACACCTGATAGGTCCCGCGCAGCTTGCGAAACTGAAACCGGGGGCAGTCCTTATCAATACCGCACGAGGACCGATCGTGGATGAGCGAGCACTGATTAGCGCGCTGGTCGAGAGACGGCTGGGTGGCGTCGCTTTGGACGTCTTCGAGGACGAGCCGCTCCCGGCGGACAGCCCGCTGCGGAAGATGGACAGCGCGCTCCTCGCTGCCCACAACTCCAACAGCAGCCCGCGCGCTTGGGAGCTCGTGCACGAGAACACAATACGGAACCTGCTCGAGGGACTCGGCATCACTGAGACTCCCGCCCTGTAGCCACTCCGAAGGGCACGGACGCGACACATGGAACGAAGGCCGGAGACGACGGTCATTATTCGTACTTTCAACGAGGCCCAGCGCCTGCCCGCCCTTCTTGAGCGCCTGTGCGGCCAGCAGTACCAGGATTTCGAAACGATCGTGGTTGACTCTGGCTCGATTGATGGAACACGGGAGATCGCGCGTGAGGCGTCTGCTCAGGTTATTCGCATTGATCGAAGCCACTTTACCTTCGGCTTTTCTCTCAACACCGGGATTCGCGCGGCTCGCGGCCAACTGGTGGCAATCGTCTCCGCCCACACAATGCCCCTGGATTCCGATTGGTTGTGCAACTTAGTGGCTCCACTCCGCGAGCCCAACGTGGCCATGGTTTACGGACGGCAACTCGGCGCGCCGACTTCGAAGTTTAGTGAGACGCAGGATTTTCGCCGCGTGTTCGGTGAAGAGCGCAAGGTCATGCGGCCTCCGCGCTTCTTCGCGAACAATGCGAACGCCGCAATCCTCCGAAGGCTGTGGGAGCAGTACCCATTCGACGACGCGCTACCTGGGCTCGAGGACGTGGACTGGGCGCGCAAGTGGATGCTGCAGGGATACAAAGTGATCTACGAGCCATCGGCTGCGCTCTACCACATCCACCAAGAAAAACCGTCACAGGTCCGGCACCGCTATCATCGCGAGGCCGCGGCAGCGCGCCGTCTGGGTATAAAGCGACGGACGGCCGCGCCTGCGGAACTCGCTCGCGAAACCGGTTATCTTGCCGCCGACCTATGGCTAACCTTGTGCGAACAGATCAGGGGAAGCATCGACGTCCCGGTGATGCAGCGCGTGCTGGAAATCGCGTCATTTCGAGCGAACAAGGCAGTTGGAACCCTGCGCGGCCTGCTTGACGGCAAGGCCATCGCCGACCCTGGGATGCATGACAAACTTTTCTTCGAGAGCTCCTTCGATGCGGTCGTCATTGATAAGCCGGGCCGCGCCTCACTGACGCGGATTGAGATGCCGGAAATTAGCCCGGGCGACGTCGTGATAAAGGTCGAGTACGTCGGCGTGTGCAGGACCGATCTGGAAACCTTCGACGGAACTTTAGCCTATTTCACCGGCGGACTCGGCCAGTACCCAATCGTACCGGGGCACGAGATGAGTGGCCGGGTCGTTGCGGTCGGAGGGGCGGCGGTCAACCGCTTTCAGGAAGGCGACGCAGTCGTCGTCGAATGCATTCAGAGTTGCGATGCCTGCCCGCAGTGTCAGCGGCAGAATTGGATCGGTTGCGCAGACCGCCGCGAGCTTGGAGTGCTGCGCGCACAAGGTGCATACGCGAGATATGTCGTGGTCCCCAACCGCTTCGTGCACAAACTTCCTCAGGAGGTCGATCTGGCCCGCGCGGCCCTCTGCGAGCCGCTTGCCGTCGTGCTTAAAGGCATCGACCGGCTCTCAGGGACCTGGCGCGGAAACGGAGCCAACAAAAGTTGTGCGGTGGTCGGTGCGGGACCGCTCGGTCGGCTTTGTGCGCTCGTGCTGGCGCACCTCGGTCACTGCGTAACCGTCTTCGACCGGGATTCCGGGCGCCTGGCCGATCTGAATCACCCAGCGATTTTCACTGCAAACAGTCTCGAACGCTTGGCCGGCTTCGATGCTGTGATCGAAGCCACCGGAGATCCCGGCGCACTTGCGACGATACTCAGTCAGAGCGGGGTAGGAAGCACAACGCTGCTGATGGGTCTGCCCTACGCGCGCCAGGAATTCAACTTCGAGACCGTTGTCGCGTGCGACAAAGCGGTGGTCGGCTCGGTCGGTAGCAGTTCCGAACACTTCACCAGGGCGATCGAGCTGCTTTCACGGCTCCCGCTAGAGCCTTACTTGCGAAATGTCATGCCACTGGAGCGCTTCGCTGAGGGCTGGGATCTCTTCCGGCGCCACGAGTGCCTGAAGGTTCTTTTGAAGGTCGATTGATGGATCTCCCTTAGCGGGCTGCGGCGCTAAGTCATCGCATCTCCTGTTGGAGATATTCAACCGCGTCCTTGCACAGGCTCCTCCCGGAAGGGAGCCAATGATATCACGAGGATAGAGTGAAATCGATCGTGGGATATCTGCAATCGAGACAACTGCGAAAACGATTGGAAGGCAAACCCGTCGTGGTAGTTCAACACGTCGAGGACGCCGAGATTTCTTTCGCCGTACACACATGGCTCGAATATCATAACAGGGCGCGGGACAGCTACACTGGTGAGCCTGATACTGTGTCGTGGTTGAGGAACAATCTCAAGCCGGGTGACGTACTATGGGACGTTGGTTCTAACGTAGGAGCCTATACGATCCTGGCTGCAAAGCTTGTCCCGCGTGCGCTGGTGGTCGCGTTCGAGCCTTATATACCAACGTACGCGCATTTGTGGGACAACATTGTACTAAACAATCTGACCACTCAGATTACACCGGTTTGTATGGCGCTTTCAGACCACACGAGTCTGGAGATTTTGGGAATTAGTGATCCAAGGGCAGGATCCAGCGAACATCTCGTCGGCGGGAAACACTTCGAAAACATTCAGCGAGTTTGTGCCATAAGGGGTGACGATGCGTGCTCGCTCCTGGGTGTGCCTCCCGCGACCCTGATCAAAATGGACGTAGACGGTTACGAATTACCTGCTCTCAACGGGATGACCTCGCTTCTCCACCGGCCGTCTTTGCGTTCATTGATACTTGAAGTCGAGCGGGGAAAGACCGAACAGACGGTATCTGTTTTACTGAAGGACGCTGGATTTGATCGCGTGAGCGATAGTAGTGCTCAGATGGGAATTTCAGTTTTCAATGTTGTTTATCAACGAGCGAATGAAAGCTAACGGTGAATCCGTCGCTGTTGTGTCGATGCCGGCACTATGATGAAGAGGTATATTCTCGCCACTTGGTATTGAACGGCTGCTTCTTTTTTCTTTCTCGCAAAACTTTCGATGAGCTCTTATTATAGGTTCACGTGCGGCAGTTTCTGCTATCCCGATGAATGAATCGCGCCAATTCGTAACGACCTCGAGAGGACTGGCTGTCGCCGGATCGCGATAGCAAAGGATCGCTATTGTGGACTGTAGAACAGACTTTCGAGTTGATTCTGCCAGCGATCGATTCTGTGTGGGTCGTGGTTGTGCCGCGGCAGGATACAGCTTCCCGGCCGCAGCACAGCTCGCCAACTTGGCCGCGGGAATAGAAGTCAGCCGGCTTGGCGCCGACGTGATCTCACGCGAGGACCTGTCGCGCGCGTTCTGTAGCCGGAAAGAAGCTGCTGAACGTGAGCCTGCTGTTGACATGGCCGACGACCGAACCGCGGATGAACACGTGTTGAAGCCGTAACAGGAACGAGGAGAGGAACGGCCTTTTCTCATCCCAGGGTAGATCTTTCGCGATATTCACGCCTTTGCTGCCTCCTACTTGCCGGTCACAGCCTGCCACGGGGTCGCCTCTCCAGGTGAAAATGGCGGCAGATAGATGGTATCCGAATCAAAGTGACTACTTAAATATTGTCTGAGCGCCGGTTGGAGGACCGCTTGTTCCGACACCGGATGAGGCGCCGTAGCAACGAGGAGATCGGGCATGTCAAAAGTTCGTCAGCCGGTACACATAGTCCCCAAAGGCTGGGGGCGCGAGATCTGGATCGCAAACAACCCGCTCTACTGCGGTAAAATCCTGGAGATTCGCAAGGGCAAACGCTGCTCGCTTCATTTTCACAAGCTGAAGACAGAATCGTTCTACTTGCGATCCGGCCGGCTGAAACTGCGGATTAAGGAGTCCCCACGGTCCGATGTGACTGAAGAATTCGAGCTTCGCCCTGGCGACTGCGTGGACGTTACACCTGGCTTGGTCCATCAGATGGAGGCACTCGAAGACGCTGAGCTGTACGAATTCTCCACTCAGCACTTCGACAGTGATTCGTATCGACTGATAGGGGGCGATTAAAGGCGGAGCGGCAGCGCATCAGATAAGGCAAAGGGCTAAGGGGCGCGTTATCGCGCCCCTTTTTCTTTTTTAACGGCGCGGTTCGTGTCATTAACTCCGTTGATTTCGCGACTCGCCCGATCTAGGCGAGCCCACCACGCCTCGCCTCATCGGACCCCGCACGCGACCCGTGCAAAGCCTGGTGTCGGCTTTGGCTGGTGATCGATAGGTGCCTCATCAATCAAATCGAAATACTAAGACTGGCGACTGACTAATCAAGGTAACAAACACCATCCAGCCGCCGCTATGAGCCTGTGTCGAGAATCCGCGCAGCAAGTTGCCCTTCGAAGAATCTCACCTTCGGCATGCCGCCTTCGCTGGCCTCGCCCATGATCTTCTCCGACGGCACCGGGACCAGCTGATGGCTGTTTCTTAAGCGTTGGGCGGGGAGCACGCGACGCGACCTCAGGGATGATGTGCCAAAGTAAAGAGGACTGGAGACGTGTGTCTTGACGCCGGAAAGAGCGGCGCCGGGCCGAACCGTGCAAGCCCATCTGCTGCTCTGAGGGTTAGGGTGCGACTCACTTGCCGTGTACCTTGTCAACAAAGCGCCAAAGGAGCATCTTGATTTTCGCGAACCAAGTCATCTGGGAACGTCGGCCAATACCGGCGTTTTATTGATACCCCAAAAACGTTGTCGGCTGCATTTCCAGGTGAGTCGGCGGATTCGTCGCCCGGTAGGCTCTGGTCAGAATTGGGGCGATCCCGATGGTTGTTACCGGAACATACGATCCGTATCTCGTTGCTCTCTCTATTCTGGTCGCCTGCTTGGCGTCCTACACCGCCCTCGATCTCAGTGCGCACGCGGGGCCCGCCCGGGGATCTGCACGTCGCGTGTGGCTGGTGGCTGCCGCGTTCACAATGGGAGGCGGAATATGGTCGATGCACTTCGTCGGCATGCTCGCGTTTATCATGCCGACACCAATGGCCTACGACATCGGATTGACTACCCTTTCGCTCGTGGTGGCGATCTTCGTAACCGGCGTCGGCTTTTACGTCATTAGTCGCCAGAGCGCATCGCCGCTTCGCCTCGTTCTCAGCGGGATCTTCATGGGACTTGGCATAGCCGGGATGCATTACACTGGCATGGCGGCAATGCGGGGACACGCCGAACTCAGCTACGACCCGCTATTCGTTGCGCTCTCCCTGATCATAGCGATCGGCGCGTCGACGGTGGCACTATGGCTGGCATTCCGAACCACGGATCTTGGGCAAAAGCTCGTTGCTGCGGTCGTTATGGGCCTGGCCATTTCCGGTATGCACTACACCGGAATGAGAGCGGCCATTTTTACCGTTCACGGGCCGGTTCACGAGGCCCAAGTAAACGCAGGGCTCGATCAGACCAAGCTGGCGCTGGCGGTTGCCGGCATTACGTTTAGCATTCTGGCTTTCGCGTCGGTCGCCTCCCTGTTCGAGCGCAAGCGCGCCGAAGAAGCGCTTCGTCAGGCGCAGGCGAATCTCGCGCACGTCAGCCGCGTGATGACTCTGGGAGAGTTGACGGCCTCGATCTCCCACGAAGTTAACCAGCCGATCGCCGCGATCGCCACCAACGGTCAGGTTTGCCTGCGATTGCTCGCCCTCGAGACGCCGCGCCCGGACGAGATGCGAGCCGCCGTGGAGCGCATCGTCAGGGACGCCAATCGGGCGAGCGAAGTGATCCAGCGGATTCGTGCGCTCGCCAAAAGGAGCGAGCCGCAGATGGTGTCGCTGGACATCAACCATGTCATCCGCGAGGCTATCCTTCTGGTGCAGCGTGAGGTGCTTAGCCATGGGGTGTCGCTGCGGACGGAACTCGCCTCCGCATTGCCCCATGTGCTCGGCGATCGGGTCCAGCTGCAGCAGGTGGTTATCAACCTTTTGATTAACGGCGCTGAAGCTATGGCGTCAATCACGGACCGGCCTCGTGAGATCCTCATTAGATCGCAGCAGCACGAAGCCGGCGAGGTGCACGTGGCGGTGCGGGACTCCGGCATCGGGATTGACTCCGAGACCGCGGAACGGCTTTTCAGCGCCTTCTTCACCACCAAGCCGAGCGGCATGGGAATGGGACTGTCGATCAGCCGTTCGATCATCAGGGCCCACGGTGGCAGATTGTGGGTATCGCCAAATCCGGACCACGGCGCGGCTTTTCAATTCACCGTACCGATTAACGGCTAGGGTGTATCGTGAAAGACGTTGACTCGATCGTCTTCGTGGTCGACGATGATTCGTCGATTCGGGAGGCGATCGCGATTCTAGTCAAGTTGGCCGGACCAAGCGTTGAGACCTTCGGAACCGCGCAAGAATTTCTGCGAAGCAAACGGCCGGACCTGCCCGGATGCGTGGTGCTCGATGTGGAGTTACCTGGATTGAGCGGCCTCGATCTACAGCGCGAGCTGACCGCGCATGGGATCAAACTTCCGATCATCTTCATCACTGGTTACGGCGACATCCCGATGTCGGTGCGCGCGATGAAAGCCGGGGCGCTGGAATTCCTTACCAAGCCTTTCCGGGATCAGGACCTTCTGGACGCGATTCAACAAGCCCTCGAGCGCGATCGCGCTGCCCGGCGGCACTCAAGGGAAATTGCGGAACTGCGCGAGCATTTCGATGCGCTGACCTCCCGCGAGAGGGAGGTGATGAGTCTGGTTGTCGCCGGCTGGCTTAACAAGCAAATCGGTTTCGAGTTGGGGATCAGCGAGATCACCGTCAAAATTCATCGGGGCCGGGTTATGAACAAAATGGGCGCACAGTCTCTGGCCGAGCTGGTCAGGATGACAGAAAGGCTGGAGCTCCCGACGGCGAAGGATCAATCCACTAAAACCAGGTAATACCAAGGTATAACTAGTTTTCGATCCGCGGGCGGGAATACATTTTCTTCCGGAAGATGATTTCCCGCCGTGAACACACCGAAAGAAAAAAATAACCAGGCCCTAATCGCGATCGTCGATGACGATCAGTCTTTCCGCGAAGCTCTCGAGAGTTTGCTCAAGTTGACCGGGTTCCGTACTGCGAGCTTCGCCTCTGTCCGCGATCTCCTGGACTCCCCTGAATTTCCAAACGTGTCCTGCGTGATTCTCGACATCTCGATGCCTGGGATGGATGGCCTCGAGTTGCAACGCCACCTGGTTGCGACGCGTCTCATTCCAATCATCTTCATCACGGATCTCCGGGACGCAAAGACACGAGAGCAGGCGGTTCGGGCGGGAGCGATTAGCTTCTTGAACAAACCTGTTAGCGAAGAGACTTTGATCAACGCTCTGAATTCGGCGCTTCGCGCATAAAGGGCAACGAGACCGGCGGCATCGATGGGTTAAGAGTCCGAGAAAATTCGCGCACTGTGGTTCCTGCTGGACATGATGCCTGGCAACAGGAAGGGGCAATCAGATGGAAACGCAGACTCAGTATCGTGATGTCAAGACCGCCGTGGCAACCGTATTTCAAAACGCCTCCTTGCCCGAGCAAGCGATTTTCCGCAAAGAGGGCGAGTACTGGACCGTAGGCCGCGGCGGGAAAGTCTTTCGTCTAAAGGACACTAAGGGGCTCGGCTACCTCGCCCATCTGTTGCGTCATCCCGCGGTCGAATTCCACGTGCTCGATCTGGCTGGCGGAATCGCGGGCCAGCGCGATGGTGATGAAATCAGGCAGTACGCACACGGCTTGCCGCGCGGGGACGAGGAACTCGAAAGGGCGCGGATCCATATCGGCAGCTTGGGTGACGCGGGCGAGATGCTCGACGACATAGCCAAGGCCGCCTACCGGCGCCGACTCTCCGAACTACGCGAAGAGCTGGTAGAAGCCAAGGAGGTGGGAAACGTCCGGCGCGCCGAAAAGGCAGAGCAAGAAATCGATGCATTGACTTCGGAACTCTCGCGCGCCGTAGGGCTCGGTGGACGTAATCGCCGAGCGGCCTCAGCTTCAGAACGAGCCCGACAGAGCGTCACCAAAACGATCAAGGCAGTTCTCTACAGAATCGCGCATAGCGATGCTACGCTGGGGGACCTCTTTTCGCGATGCATAAAGACGGGCAACTTCTGCTCATACCAGCCTGACCCTGATTTCCCGATTGCATGGGAGTTCGCTGCTACGATTGTGGAGCCAGCACAGCAGCCGGCCTCGAGTGGTGCTCCAGGTCCAGCGCGCGCCGAGCATCCGCAGGCCTCGCCGGTGCCGCTGGCCGCTTCTCCCCTGTCGCTAACGGAACGCGACGGATATTCGGAAAACAATGCGGCGTTCGTGAGAACTTTGGAAGAGCTGATTAGGATGGGGATCCGTCCGCTTAAGCTGGGTGGCCTGTCAAAGGACGCCACCGCGCAGATGTGGCATAAGCTGGGCCAGCGCCAGGCTGCTCCGGAGAGTCTGGTGAGCCTGATCTTTGAGGAAACCCGGGGATATCCACTCTTCGTCGAGGAGGTGTACCGGCATCTGCTCGAAGAGGGGAAAGTTTTTGATGCGGCTGGCCGGTTCCGCACCGACATCAAGATCGATGAGATCGACGTTCCGGAAAACGTGGGGTTGATCATCGGCCGCCATCTGGAAAGGCTCGACGAGAATGAAAAGCGAGTGCTGGCGGTCGCTGCAGTGATCGGGCGCGATTTCAGCTTTCAACTTCTGACCGCTATCAGCCAGGTCAACGTTGACGAAGTTTTCGCCGTCGTCGAGAAGGCGCTGCGGATGAGAATAATCGTTCCGAACTCCGAGGGACCCGAGCAGCCGTTTACTTTCGCGCATGAACTTGTGCGTCAGACCCTACTTGCTGGCATCTCGGCCCTGTTCCGACAGCAACTGCACGCCGTCGCCGCTGACGCGATCGAGCGACTTTATTCCGATGCCATCAACGAGTGCGCGGAGGAGATCGCTGACCATCTCCCCAAGGCCGCCGACTTTCGGGATGCCGAGCGACCACCTGTCCGATCTTGCGTGGCATAATCAGGCGGGAGTCGAGCAATCCTTGTCGAGCGAAAGATGCGCGCGGGTTCCTGGAGCGAGATTCTCTGTGCTCATCTGGCGGATCACATCCCGAATGTCGCGGTCGATCATCGGACAGTCATAGAAGTTCGCACGAAACTGTGCGGCGAATTTTCACGCCTTTTGAATTGTCGGTAGTCAAGTGCAGAAAAATGGCGCAACCCGACAATCAGAACTCACGCACCGCTGGGCCTAGCGCGGCCCGATATTGCTCGGGGACCATCACCTAATTGACAGACTTGCGCACTTCGACCGCGAGCTTATTCGCTGACGCCGACCCGAAGCCATGGTTTTCTTGCGGTTCCCTGGTTGCGGGCGGCGGATACGCTCGCTGCAAAAAAACCGCCATTTAACTGGCTTCCGACCCGCTTGCCGCGGCTCTGATCTAACAACGTTTGGTCAAGCCTCGCCGATGCCCCCGAGGCCCGCCTTATTTGATGCTCAAGAGGCGCAAGGAGACAAACTCATGATCACACTGCGCAACGCGAAAGAACGCGGAGTCACTAAGCTCGATTGGCTCGACAGCCGACACACATTTTCATTCGGCGAATATTTCGATCCCCAGGAGAACGGGTTCTCGGTGCTGCACGTGATCAACGACGAGCGGGTGGCGCCCAGAAGCGGCTTCGGAACCCATCCCCACCGCGATATGGAGATAATCACATACGTCCTCGATGGCGCGGTGGAACACCGCG
>WNFT01003425.1_pt1 | contig 13718 bp, 13 predicted proteins | sample 5400191 | NCBI WGS metagenome assembly WNFT01 (sample SAMN13153359, study PRJNA577476) | soil metagenome | isolation source: 80 cm saprolite under Madrone tree | place: USA:California | collected 2016-06-14
GGTCCGACACGTACAACGCGCCGCTCCCGCCCCTTGTCGATGCCATCGCGCTTTGGCCGATAAAATCGCATTGGCAGATGACTACGAGCAACCTCGTTTATGCCGGCGACAAAGTGATCGCCGCGATGTCGATCTTTCTCTTTCTCCTGTCCATCCTCGTGCTTTTTTTCACCGCGCGCCGTCTGTTCGATCGGCGTCTCGCGCTCCTGGCCTGCGGGCTGGTCGTGCTCTGCGACATGCTCTGGCAGTATTCACTCTCCGGCCTGCCGCAAATGCTTTTGCTGCTCCTGTTTAACGCGACCATTTATGCGCTCGTCCGCGGGGTCGAGGCCCAATATGACGGCCGCCGCGTTGACCGCTGGCTTGCCGCCGTCGGCGTCGGGTTTGGATTGCTGGCGTTATCGCATGCATTGACGATATGGATATTTGCCAGCGCGCTGGTTTTCTGCGGTTTCTTCTTTCGCCCGCGCGGATGGACGGTGTTGATTCTGCTCGCGGCGTTCACGACCATCTACGCGCCATGGCTGATCCGCAATTATGTTGTCTGCGGTCATCCAGGCGGAGTGGCGATTTATTCCGTGCTCGATGGCATCCGTCATAGCGAAGCGGGCTGGATGCGCCGCATCAATCTCGAGGTGGAAGGCATCGGCCCCAGGAACTTCCGCGACAAAATAACGACGAATTTCTTCAGTCAGTCAGGGCACATTTTTGAATACTTCGGCTCGAGCGTCGTGGCCATGATGTTTTTTGCCGCGCTGCTCCACCCTTTCAAGCGAACGGAGACCGCCATGCTTCGCTGGATGATTCTGGCGATGTGGATCGGCGCGTTGGCCGGCATGGCAATTTTTGGAATCAATGAGGAAGAAGGCATTGCCGCGAATCAATTGCATTTGATTTTCGTTCCGCTCATGACCTGCTATGGCTTGGCTTACCTGCTCGTGCAATGGAACCGGCTCGGTATCCAGCTTGGCATCGCGCGCATCGCCTTTCTCAGTTTGCTCTACCTCCTCTGTGCGCTGCCGGCGATTTTCACCGTACCCTGGTTCGCGCCGCCCCAATCGCCGATCCGCTGGCCGCCTTACGCCGCGCCCGACATCGCGGTCCTCCACACTTGGATGCAGCCTAACGAAATCACCGCCTCGGACATGCCGTGGGCGATCGCTTGGTACGCGGATCGGCGCGCCCTGTGGGCGCCGGACACAATCAAGACATTCAGCGATCTCAGCGATTACAACGTTCTCGGCGGGCCGGTGAATGGTCTTTACCTGACACCGATCAGTGGCAGCCAGAACAAGCTCGCCGACATTTTGAAGGGAGAATATAAAGATTGGTCTCCCTTCATTTTGCGGAACATGAATCTGGAAAAATTTCCGCTGAAATGGGGAACTCTGCTCGGATTGGAAAACGAGTGCATCTTTCTGAGCGACCACGATCGAGAACACGCGCCCGCGCGATGATCGCGCTGTCTGTCGCGAAAAAGTGTGCGGTCTAGTTATCATGAGTTCATTCCTGCCGCGCGCGATTTTTCGTTTGCGCGCAATGATCTCAACACTCGTAGCCCAGTTGCGCACCGCCTGGTGGCGCCTTCTCGGAATGAAGGTCGGCCACGGAACATTGCTGCCGAAAATCTACGTCACTTGGCCGCACCAGGTGTCGATAGGCGCGCGCTGCCAGCTCGAGCCTGGAATTTATTTCAAGTTCGATGGCATCTACGAGCCCGGACCTCGCCTCCTCATCGGCGACAACGTTTTCATTGGCGCCGGTTGCGAATTTAATTTCCGCCGCAAGATCGTCATCGGCGCTCAATCGCTCGTCGCTTCCGGCTGCCGGTTCACCGATCATGATCACGGTTCTGCGCGGCGCGACGTTCCGATGTCAATGCAACCGCACGCGGCGGATGCGCCCATCATTCTGGAGGAAGACGTTTGGCTCGGTGCGAACGTCATCGTCTTGAAAGGCACGCGCATCGCCCGTGGCGCGATTATTGCCGCTGGCGCCGTGGTCACGAGCGACGTCGCGACCTTCGAAATCTGGGGCGGCGTCCCGGCGCGCAAAATTGGCCAACGACCCGGCACGGCATAATTCACCACAGTTTCCGATTTACGAATCGCTCTTCCGGCGTTTCAATTAGCGCGTGACCCAGGCCAAGAAGATTTTCGGCACTGACGGCGTCCGCGGCGTTGCCAACGTGGAACCAGTCACCGCCGAGACCGCGCTTAAGCTCGGCCGCGCCGCGGCGCACGTTTTCACGCAACTGAATCCCCGTACCATCCCCGAGGGCGCGCGCCCGAAAATCGTGCTCGGTAAAGACACGCGCCTCTCGGGTTACATGCTCGAGAACGCGCTCGTCGCCGGCATCACTTCTCTCGGCGTCGATGTTCTCATCATCGGGCCGCTGCCGACGCCGGGCGTGGCTTACATCACGCGCGCGCTCCGCGCCGATGCCGGCATCGTCCTTTCCGCCTCCCATAATTCCTACGAAGACAACGGCATCAAATTTTTCCGGCACGACGGCTACAAGCTCGACGATCAGGTCGAACAAAAAATCGAACAGCTCGTTTTCGCCGGCGAGGTTGATTCGATTCGCCCAACCGCCGGAAAAATCGGACGCGCCGCGCGCATCGATGACGCCCTCGGTCGCTATGTCGAATTTGCCAAGGCGAGTTTTTCGCGCGGGATGTCGCTTGAGGAAATGCGCGTGGCGGTCGATGTGGCCAACGGCGCTGCTTACAAATCGACGCCGTGCGTTTTGCGCGAGCTCGGCGCGGAGGTCATCATTGCGCACAACGAACCGAACGGCATGAACATCAACGCGCAATGCGGCAGCACGCATCCGCAGGAAATCCAGCGCCTCGTCAAGGAGAACGGCGCGGATGTCGGCATCACGCACGATGGCGACGCCGATCGCGTCCTGCTCTGCGACGAAAACGGCGAGATTGTCGATGGAGACGAAATTCTTGCCATCGCCTCCGTCGATCTTTTGCGCGCCGGCCGGCTGGAGCAAAACACGCTCGTTGCCACTGTGATGAGCAATTTCGGTCTCGATGAAACGCTCGCCGCGCATGGCGGCAAAGTGGTGCGCACAAAAGTGGGCGATCGTTACGTGATCGAAGAAATGATTTCTCGAAAATTAAATCTCGGCGGCGAGCAAAGCGGTCACATCATTTTCCGCGATTTCACTACCACCGGCGACGGCATCATCAGCGCGCTCCAGATTTTGCGCATCATGCACAAGACCGGCCAGCCGTTGAGCAAATTGAAAACCTGTCTCAAAAAATATCCGCAGGCCCAGCGCAATTTGGTCGTGAAAGCCAAGCCGCCCATCGAAGAACTCCGCGAAGTTGTGAAGTTGCGCGATGAAATCGAGCGCGAACTCGCCGGCCAAGGCCGCATCCTCCTGCGTTATTCCGGCACCGAACCAAAAATCCGTTTGTTAATCGAAGGTCGCGAATTGGACAAGATCGACAAGCAAGCGAACCGCATCGCCAACGCAATTCAAAACGCGATTGGGGCCAACTGAAACGCGATGCAAAAACGCGTAAACGGAAAGTTTCATGACGCTCGCACGAGTAGTTGAATCTTTACTCTTCAGCGCGCAAAAACCGCTCTCCGCAAAAGAGATGGTCGATGTTATCAAGCGCGCCGGCCAAGTCGATGAGCTTTCGCCTAACGAATTCGCCAAGGTCCGCGAGTCCGAAGTGGCCGCTGCGCTCGAAGAATTGAAAATCGAATACGGGCAACAAGAGCGTGCTTTTCAACTGGTCGAAAAAGCCGAAGGCTGGCAGCTCGCGACCGATCCCGCGTATGCCAATTGGGTGCGCCAACTTTTCCCCGTGCCGAAACCGGCGCGCTTGACCGCGCCCGCACTCGAAACGCTCGCCATCATCGCCTATCGCCAGCCGATCACGCGCCCGGATGTCGAGGCCGTCCGCGGCGTCGCCATCGATGGGGTTCTGCAAACATTGATGGAACGCGGGCTCGTCAAAATTAGCGGTCGAGCGGAAATTCCGGGACGGCCGCTGCTGTACGAGACCACGCAATTTTTTCTCGATCACTTCGGTCTGCGCAATTTGGAGGAATTGCCCAATGTCGAAGAATTGCGGAAACGCTATCTGCCGGTAAGCCCGCGCTCGCAGCCACCGGTTGCGACTGAGCAAACTGCGCCAACCTCGCCAACCTGAATCCTCTCGAATCGCTTTCCACGGAAGCGCGCGGCGATTGAGTCTGGTAATTTCCAAGCGTCGCGCTCGGTAAAGAGTACCTGCGGATTACGGAACGAATCATGAAATCACTCGCGTTCTTTGCGGGCTTTCTTCTCATCGCGAGATCGACGACTGCCCTGGCGGAACTGCGCGCCGCCGATTGCGCGCGCGCGGCAAAATATTCGGAAAGCAAACGTGGCATCTCCATGCTCGTCATTCAAAATGGCCGTTCCATCTTCGAGCATTACGCGAACGGCGGATCGCCTGACGGCAAATGGCCGATCTTCAGCGGCACAAAAAGTTTTTGGGGTATCGCCGCGCTCGTCGCCGTTCATGATGGATTGTTCGAACTCGACGACCACGTGTCTGACACGATCACGGAATGGCGAAGCGATCCACTCAGATCGCAAATCACGATTCGCGAACTGTTAAACTTCACCGACGGCATCGAGCCGGCGCCGCATCTGCATCGCGAATCGATTCGCGACCGCAACGCCATGGCGATTCGATTGTCGATCCTGGCTGAGCCGGGTTCGGCTTTTACTTATGGACCAAGTCATCTTCAGATTTTTTCGGAACTGCTGCGCCGAAAACTAAACGGCCGCAGCACGTTTGCTTATCTCGCAGGTCATGTTCTCGATCCACTCGGTCTCGATCATCTCGAATACAAAAAAGATCGGCGCGGCAATCCGCTGCTCGCCACCGGCTTTAAACTGACGGCGCGCGAATGGGCGCGATTGGGTGCGCTCGTCCTCGGACGCGGAGTTTATCGTGGCCGGCAAATTGTTCCCGAAATTACCTTGCGACAGGCTTTCGTCGGCTCACCCGCGAATCCATCCTACGGATTGACGTTCTGGTTGAATCGACAAGCGCCAATCGGCCGGGAGATCGACATCGAGAACATGCTCGATCTGCCGTGGCAGCGCGCCGACTGGATGAATATCTGCATTTGCAAAGACGCGCCCGCGGACATGTTGGTCGCGCTCGGCTCTGGTTATCAACGCCTCTTCATCATTCCCTCGATGAACGCGCTGATTGTGCGGCAAGGATGGGGTGCGAAATTTTCCGACGCGGATTTCCTGCGACTGGTTCTCGGACAATCTCGATAGCGGATTTGACTTGATCGCGCATTTCCTGAACGATGCACGCAACCTTTTGAGACATGAACAAATTTGCGATCGGTTGCGGCGGCGTGTTGGTCATCATTGCCTTCTTTGCAGTGGTGGCGGGGCTCGGATTGATGGGCAGTTACAACCGGCTGGTCAAATTGCAGCAGAGCGTCGATCAAAGCTGGGCGCAGGTGCAAAATGTTTACCAGCGCCGCACAGATTTGATTCCAAATCTGGTGAACACAGTGTCCGGCGCGGCGAATTTCGAAAAATCGACACTCATCGCCGTGACCAATGCGCGCGCCAGCGTCGGCCGGGTGCAGCTTGATCCGAACAAAGCGCCCACCGATGCGGCACAGCTCGAGCAATTCCAAGCAGCGCAAGGACAGCTTTCAAATGCTCTCTCGCGCTTGCTCGTGGTGGTCGAGCGTTATCCGGAGATTAAGGCGAACCAGAGCTTTCTCGGCCTGCAAGCGCAGCTCGAAGGCACCGAGAATCGGATTTCAGTTGAGCGCGGCAACTTCAACACAGCGGTGCAAAATTACAACACGGCCGTGCGCAGCTTTCCGACGAATTTGATCGCCGGGATGTTTGGCTTTGCGCCGCGGCCATTCTTTGCCGCGCAACCGGGCGCAGAAAGAGCGCCGGCCGTGAATTTCAATTTCGGCACACCGGCGCCGGCAACTTCACCAACGGGCACGCCATAGGTAGGGACATCTCTCCGAGATGTCCGTAAATTTTTCGCCCGTGCACGTGAAGATCGGAAAGTCGGACGCTTCGGAAAAGCATCCTTACCTCCAATGATTGTCGATTCTTCTGTAGCGGCCGGCGTGTCGCCGGCACCGACGCCGCAGTCGGCACGGCTGCCACTACAAAGATTTCGCGTGAAACGAATCGCGTCGGAGGTGGATCGGCCGCTCCGCGGGCGATGCCAAATAAGTGCGGCTTCGCCGCCATTTACAACATCGAGCGCGGAGCGCTCGATCTGCCTCATCATCATTACGCTCATTTTTGTTGCGGTCACGAGCCACGCCGCTGAGGTCATTCCGCCGAAACCCGCCGGCTATTTCAACGATTACGCCAGCGTCGTTTCAAAAGAAGCCGCGCTGCGCTTCAACGAGCAGCTGGCCCAGTTCGAGCGCGAGACTTCCGATCAAGTCGTGGTCGCGGTGCTTCCGAAAATGCAGAGCGACTCCTCGATCGAAGATTACACTCAACGGGTCGCGCAAGCGTGGGGCGTCGGACAAAAAGAGCAGCGCAACGGCGTGGTCCTGTTCGTTTTTAAAAGCGACCGCAAAATGTACATCCAGGTCGGCTACGGATTGGAAGGCGCGCTGCCGGACATCACCGCGTTCGACATCACTGAATATCACATCAAGCCGCAGTTCCGTAACAACAACTACGAAGGAGGGCTCGCCACCGGCATTGATCTAATCTGCAAAGCGATCCGCGGCGAGTACAAGGGCCGCGGCCAAACCGACCTCGAAAGACACAGAGGCGCAAGCAGCCCATTCGGTTTTCTGGTGTTTTTGCTCGTTCTCATCGTTTTTCTCATCGCCTCACGAGGTTGGCGGCGGCGCGGCTATAGGTATTCCAGCTTTGGCGGACCATTCATCGGCGGATGGTCGAGCGGTGGAGGCGGTTGGTCATCCGGCGGCGGTGGATTTAGCGGGGGAGGCGGCAGCTTCGGCGGCGGCGGCGCGGGCTCGAGCTGGTAACGACATGCGGACAAAGGAATTTCTGAGCAAGCTCGAACACGATCGGATCGTGCAGGCGCTTCGAGGGGCGGAAGCAAAAACGTCCGGTCAGATTCGCGTTTATATTCAGCGCGGAAAGTTAACTATCGATCCGCTGGCCGCCGCGCAAAAGAAATTTCATCAGCTCAGGATGCACAAAACGCCTGACCGGAACGCCGTGCTGATCTTCGTCGCGCCGCGCGCGCATAAGTTTGCCGTGGTCGGCGATAAGGCCATTCACGAAAAATGCGGTGAAAAATTCTGGCAATGCCTTGTCGATGGAATGCGCGCGCATTTTCGGAGCGAGAAATTCAGTCACGCCATCATCGAGGCGGTCGAGGAAATCGGAAAAGTACTGGCCACTAATTTTCCGAAAACACGCGTCGCTGGAAGCGAATTGAGCGACGACATCGTCGAAAAGAAAAAAACCGATTAGACGACTGGCAGCGCCGGCAAATGTCGCGTGAACCATTCGCTCGCGAGTTTGGCGACGGACTCGAGCGCGCCTGGTTCTTCGAAAAGGTGAGTGGCGCCCGGAACGAGCTCGATTTTCACTTCGCATTTCATTTTCGCCATCGCCTCACGATTCATGTCGATCACGGCATCATCCTCCCCGCCGACGATTAGCAGCGTTGGCGCTTTTACTTTGGCAAGCGCCGCGCCAGCCAAGTCGGGCCGGCCACCGCGGGAAACCACCGCGCCGACCGGCTCCGGTCGCGCGGCCGCCGCGACCAAGGCTGCGCCGCCGCCAGTACTCGATCCAAAATAGCCGAGGCGGAAACCGTGCGCCGAAGGTTCATGCAGAATCCAATCGGTCGCCGAGCTGAGCCGTTCGGCGAGGAGGCCGATGTTGAAGCGCAAATGCCCGGTGCGAATATCGACCGCTTCTTCTTCGCGCGTGAGCAGATCGAAGAGCAGCGTGGCGAGGCCGGCGTTGTTCAAGATCCTGGCGACGAAGCGGTTACGCTGGCTATGCCGGCTGCTGCCGCTGCCGTGAGCAAAGAGGACGATGCCACGCGCGGCGTCCGGCACGGTCAAATTGCCCTTGAGCTTTGGCACGCGCGCGGGAATTTCGACTTCGCGCGCGGCGTTCACAAACCCTCCGGATAGGTCTCGGGCAACTCGCCGCATTCCCACTCGCTTGATCGCTCGAGCGGCTCGAGTGCGCGGGTTTCGTCGAGATAAACGATTGCATCGAACTGCTCCGGCAAACATGCCTCGAAATAATGACTCCAGCGCTCCGTTTCCGGCCGGTAAATCACACCGATGGCGCGCTCGAGTCGCCGGGCCCGAAGCAGCTCAGTCGCATCGTTTCTTTCGCGGAGATTGAGCCAGAAGCGCGGGACGCCGACGTTATGGAAAAGTTCTTCGTAACTGCCGGCGAGCGCAGGACGCACGCGTTTGCGCTCGGCGGTGCCACCCCAGTCCGACGCGGCAGTTACCGTCCCGGAATATGTGCTGAACCCGATAGAAAAAACTTCGCGTCCGTAGCGCTCGCGGGCGAGCTGGCCCACGTTCCATTCGCCGCGTTCGCTCATCTGGGTCGCGCGCGCATCGCCGAGATGTGAGTTGTGCGCCCAAACAATGATTTTGCCTCGTCCGCTGTCAAAGTGACCGACGAGCGCTTGCAGGGTCTCGACCATGTGTTGGTCGCGCAAGTTCCATGAAGTGTCGCGGCCGCGAAACATCGAGCGGTAATAGCGTTCCGCATTCGCCACGAGCCGCGCGTTTTGCTCCGCATAAAAAAATTCGTCCTCAGCCACCTGGCCGTCGCGACTCATGAGGTCGCCGTACTTGCGCCGCAAATCAGCAAGTTGCGCGACCACTTCATCCTCGCACGATTCGAGTTGTCCGCGCGTCGTGGCGTAGCCGTAAGCCTGCGGGTCTTCTCCAAAAAACTCGAAGCAACCGTAACGATGACGCGCGCGGCGAGCAGCGGCGGGATCGACTTTGTCGAGATAGCGCAGGACGGAATCGATGGATGCGTGCATGCTGTAAAGATCCAGGCCGAACATGCCGACACGTTCGCGCTCGGCTCGGCGCTGCTGATTCCAATCGCGCAGCCATTCGACGAACTCGACCATGACTGTGTTACGCCACATCCACGCGGGAAACCGGCGGAAATCGCTCAGCGCTTCCGCCGCGTTGCGCTCTTCGGCTCGGCCAGCGACATAACGATGTACGCGCAGCATGTCGGGCCAATCGGCTTCCAATGCGACGATCCGGAAATTTTTCTCCGCAATCAGGCGACGAGTGAGCTCCGCGCGCCTGGCGTAGAACTCGTGGGTTCCATGAGACGCTTCGCCAATGAGCACAAATCCCGCGGGACCAGCGAGCTCGATCAAATCGTCGTAATCGGCGGTTGCAGAAATACGATGCGCCGCATCCGTGATCGCCGTTGCCATGTCGCGGCTCGAAATAGTGGCGCTCATGACTGCGTTTTTTCCGTCGCGGCGCGCGCGAGCAACTCGCGCACCTCCTCATCGCTCGTCTGCGAAAAATCTTCGTAGAACTGCCCGACGCCGTAAAACGGCTCGGGGGTTACCGCACAAACGACCTCGTCCACTTCGTGACGAAACTCCGCGCAAGTCTCCGGCGAAGCGACTGGGACGCCAACCACACAAGCGGCGACTCCACGTTGTTTGAGCGCGGTCGCCGCCGCGCGCATGGTTGCGCCGGTGGCGAGGCCATCATCTACTAGAATCACGGTTTTGCCACGCAAGTCCGGTAATGGACGGTTGCCTCGATACTCCGCCTCGCGACGCTCAAGCTCGCGGGTTTCCTCGGCAGTTACGGCAGCCAACATTTCCTCCGCATTCGGGAGCTGCGCCACGACGTCTTCGTTGAGAACTCGCACGCCGCCGGAGGCGATCGCACCCATCGCGAGTTCGCCATAACCCGGAACGCCGAGCTTTCGCACGACGAAAACATCGAGCGGGACGCGCAGGGCCGTCGCCACTTCGTACCCGACGGGCACACCACCCCGCGGCAGAGCGAGCACGATCAGGTCAGGACGCCCCGCATATTTCTGCAGATGCTTCGCGAGGACGCGACCCGCCTCGTGCCGGTCGCTGAAGCTAGACCAGCGCTCGGCAGAGTCCCCAAACATAAGATTTACGCGTTTGCTCCGGCCGTGATCGGCCAAAGCGATGGCATGTTCGCCGTGACCCGCGGCGGATTGATGAAACGGTCAGCGACGATTTTATGCACGGTGGCCTCAATGATTTCCAATCCCTGTGCCCTCATAATCTTACCTCATAATCTTAATAAAGGAATCGCTCCTCCTCTCTTCCGTGCATACGCTTCTTTTTGTCGATAGGTAAAATCGGCGCTTGCAAAGTTCTCACACTGATGTTCATTTCCTGTCCCGCAGCGAGTTTTTTAAGTTGCGCCGTTGGTCCCTGGGTCTCCGTCGCTGGACGTGAAGCCGTACTCGCCAGGGGAAACCCGGCGAAGAAAACGTGGAGTCATGGAGTGATCTAGTAATGGACTAGCCGTCTTTTCAGCACTCCAATACTCCAGCGCTCCATCAATAGAAGAAGACTATGCCAGTTCGTTACGGTCGTTTTGAAATGCCGAAAACTCTCGTCAAAGACGAGAACACCGCCACTGAGACCTACGCCAAGTTTGTGGCCGAGCCATTTGAAGCCGGTTACGGGCACACGGTCGGGAATTCACTCCGGCGCGTCCTGCTCTCCTCGCTCGAAGGCGCGGCCATCACGGCGGTAAAGATCACCGGGGCGCAACATGAATTCGCCACGCTGCCGGGCGTGGTCGAGGATGTGACCGACATCGTCCTCAATCTCAAGCGCGTGAAATTCAAAGCTGAGGATCATGAAGCCCGCAAACTTTCGCTCAGCGTGAACAAAGAAGGCGAAGTGACCGCCGGGGACATCCAACTGGTGCAAGGCTATGACGTGCTCAATCCTAAGCAGGTCATCTGCACGCTGGATAAGAAACATAAGTTCGATGCCGAGCTCGATGTGCGCGTCGGCCGTGGGTTTGCCACCGGCGACGAAAACAAGCGGCCGGATCAACCGATCGGCCTGATCCCGATCGATTCGATTTTTTCGCCGGTCACCCGCGTGAAGTACGCGGTGGAAAATACCCGTGTCGGTCAGCGCACCGATTACGACAAGCTCATCCTCGAAATCTGGACCGATGGAAGATTGACGCCGGATGATGCGTTGCTCCAGGCCTCGGCGATTTTGCGGCACCATCTCGATGTTTTCGTCAACTTCAACGAGGAGGTGATCGAGTTCGACGAGACGCCCGCGGGTGTAAGCGAAGAAAACATAAAGCTCAAAAAGCTGCTCAACATGAGCGTGAATGAGATCGAGCTGAGCGTGCGTGCGGCCAACTGCTTGAACAACGCCAACATCACCACGGTGGGTCAGCTTGCGCAAAAGACCGAGGCGGAGATGCTGAAGTATCGCAACTTCGGCAAGAAATCGCTCAACGAGATCAAAGACAAACTGCAGCAACTTAGTTTGAGTCTCGGCATGAAATTCGATCCCGGCATGGTTGACACGCCTGCGGTGGCCGAGGCCGCGAGCCCGAACGGCGCGCCTTCCGAAAAGTAACCGCCGCTGGATCGACAATTACCTTCGCCGGCTGATGAGGCACCAAAAGAAAACGATCAAGCTCGGCCGTACCGCCGAACATCGGAAGGCTCTGCTCGCTAACCAGGTTTGCAGTTTGATCGCGCACCAGCGTATCAAAACCACCCTGGCGAAAGCGAAAGCTGTCCGCCCTCTCGCGGAGAAAATGGTGACCTTCGGAAAAAACGGCTCGCTCCACGCGCGCCGAATGGCGTTGTCGATGTTGCGGCAAAAAAATGCCGTGAAAAAATTGTTCGACGAGATCGCGCCGCGTAGCGCGGATCGCAATGGCGGTTACACGCGCATTGTAAAGCTCGGTCAGCGCAAGAGCGATTCCGCCTCAATGGCGTTCATCGAATGGGTCGATGCCGCACAAGCGATCGAGGAAAAAGAGCCTAAAGAAAAACCTGCCAAGAAACAAAAGGAAGCTGCGCCTCCGCCCAAAGAAGCGGCAGCCCCGAAAGCCGAAGAGCCGAAATCCAAAAAGCGGAAATGGTTCGGCAAAAAATCCGAGGCGGCAGCGAAATAATTCCGCGGGCCGCTTCGCTTCGCAAGGTGGATCGACCGTTCCGCCGGGCGATGCCAAACAAATGCGACTGCACCGCCTACATTTAACATCGAGCTCGCGACGGGACAAGTCCGTCCGAAGGCGGACAAGGGACTACTCGATCCACCTAACGCAGCGGAACCAGCCGCCAGTTTATTTTTCCATCGACAATCCGCAGCCACGCCACGCTCGGCGGCAGACCGCGATTGGGTCGCGTGACGCAGCCGGGATTTAAGAAGCGAACATTTCCACGACGCTCGTCCCGCGGCACATGCGTGTGACCGTGCAGCACAACACTGACATCTTCCCCCGAAAGCGTTCGGGGCTCCGGCGGAATGTGCACAAGGCGAAAGCGAACGTCTCCGCGCACAAGATCGACAATTAGCGGCCAATCAGAATTGCTGTCGCAATTTCCGCGCACAATCGTCACCGGCAGCCCGATGGCGCACAGTTCATCCAGAATCCTTTCCGCGCAAACATCGCCGAGATGCCAAATCTCATCCGCGTCTCGCGCCAGGACCAAGACTTTCTCCGGCAAACGATTGTGTGTATCGGCCAGAACAAAAATCTTTGTCATAGAAGGTGGATCGGCCGCTCCGCAGGCGATGTTAAACCTAATTTGCGGCTTCGCCGCCCAATTTAGCATCGAGCTCGGAGAGCTCGATCCACCTCGTTGTGCGATGCTGAAACGCAAAGTAACTTCCTCCCGTGTCATTTAACAACTTCGGACTTTCGCCGGAAGTCGTGCGCGGGACCCAGGCGATGGGTTTCACCGAACCGACGCCGATCCAGCTCCGCGCTTTCCCGATTATTCTGGCGGGAAAAGATTTAGCCGGCACCGCGCAAACCGGCACTGGTAAAACGGCGGCGTTCGCCTTGCCGATTTTGACGTTGCTCGCCAAGCACGGCGCTTTTCGTTGCCTTGTGCTCGAGCCCACCCGCGAGCTCGCCGCACAAGTCGAGACCGCATTTCGCGATTATGGACGCTTCACCGATTTGCGCGTCGCTCTGGTCCATGGCGGCGTCGGTTACGGCAAACAACGGGAAGAAGCCGCGCGCGGCACCGACATCGTCGTCGCCACACCCGGCCGGCTACTCGACCTGCTCGAACAACGCACGATGAATTTGCGCCAGGTGAAGGTGCTGGTCCTCGATGAAGTCGATCGCATGCTCGACATGGGTTTTCTGCCCGATGTGCGCCGCATTGTTGAACAAATTTCGAAGGATCGACAAACGCTGCTCTTCTCCGCGACGCTGCCGCCAGAAATCGAACGGCTGGCGGCCTGGGTTTTGCGCGATCCCGAGGTTGTAGAAATTGGCGTGCGCCGCGCGCCGGCAGAAACGGTCACGCACGCGGTTTATCCAGTGGCGGCGGAACAGAAATTCGAGCTGCTCATGGCGCTACTCGAGCGAACAAACTTCGACAGCGCGCTGATTTTTTGCCGGACAAAACACGGCGCCGATCGCATCGCGCACAAACTAAAAGCGGGCCGGCATTCCGTGGCTGTGCTCCATTCCAATCG
>WNFT01009366.1_pt1 | contig 13713 bp, 12 predicted proteins | sample 5400191 | NCBI WGS metagenome assembly WNFT01 (sample SAMN13153359, study PRJNA577476) | soil metagenome | isolation source: 80 cm saprolite under Madrone tree | place: USA:California | collected 2016-06-14
TCAACAGTTTCATCGTCACCCTGGCCACGGCCAGCCTCATCACCGGGGGGATGCTGATCCTCACCCACTCGGATCCCTTCAGCCGGCTGCCCGATTCCTTCACGAGCTTCTCGGAGACCGAGGTTGCGGGCTTGCCGGTCTCGAACCTGGTCCTGGTGATGCTCGCGGTTGGCGTGGCGCTCTTCTTCCTCTACCGCAACCTGAGCCTTGGTAGGGAGATGCTGGCCGTCGGCGCCAACCGGCGGGCCGCCCGGATGTCGGGACTGTCCGTCGACCGCGTCGTGCTGCTGACCCACGGGCTCTCCGGAGCGCTCGCTGCGACCGCGGGGCTGATGGCAATCGCCGCCGACCACACCGCCTCGCCCAGCCTGGGCAGCGACTGGCTCCTGGCTTCCTTCGTCGCGCCGGCCATCGGCGGGACGCTGCTCTCGGGCGGCCTTGTCTCGGTGCCGGGAACCATTCTTGGCGGCGTCCTGCTGGCGACCATCTCCAACGGCCTACTGCTCGTGGGCATAGACAACTTCTGGATCACCGTGTTCCTCGGCGTCGTGCTGCTGCTGGCGGTGGTGCTGGACAGGGTGACCCGGGCGGCGGGAGGTGCGGCCCCGTGATGCTGCGTCTGCGCGGTCTCGCCCCCGGCGTGGCCCTGGGCCTGCTCCTAATCGACCTGGTCGGCATGCTCGTGCTGTCGGTCATCACGCCAGCCTTCCTCTCTACCTACAACCTCTTCGTCACCGGCCGCGATCTTTCGATCCTGCTCTTGGTCGCGCTGGCTCAGATGATCGTGCTGTCGTTGGGGCAGATGAACCTTTCGATCGGCTCAATTGGAGGCCTGGTGGCGATCATCGAGTCCGGCCTGATGGTCCGCTACGGCGTCCCGGTGCCGGTCGCCCTGGTGGCCGGCCTCTTGTTAGGCATCATGTGCGGCGTCATCAACGGACTGCTCGTCTACTGGACGAAGATCAACAGCTTCGTGCTGACCCTCGGCACGTCCTACGTATTCGCGGGCATCAACCTCGGCATCACCCACGCCACGCCCTTCTATCACATCCCCAACGAGATCAGCTCCTTCGGCCAGGCGCGCGTTGGCCCGTTTCCGCTCATGGCGGCGGTGACGATCGTGCTCACGCTCCTGCTCGCGGGCTTCCTCTATCAGGTGGTGCTCGGCCGGCAGTTGCTGGCCGCGGGCGGCAACCCGCTGGCAGCTCGGCTCTCGGGCCTCCCCATCCGGCGAACGACCCTGACAGCTCATGCGATCTCAGGCTTTCTCGCGGCGGTGGCCGGCACCATGCTCATGGCCCAGCTGGGACAGGGTCAGCCGACCATCGGAGCCACGTGGGTCCTTCCCTCATTCGCCGGTCCGATCATCGGCGGCGCCTCGCTCGCCGGCGGAAGCGCACCCGTGCTCGGCACCGTGCTGGCGATGGTCCTCATCTCGCTGATTGACGACGGGCTTGTGCTCGTCAGCGCGGATCCCTTCTGGGTTCAGTTCCTCATCGGCGCGCTGATTCTCGGGGCCGTCGTCCTGGGACGGACGCGCCTGAGCGATATCAGGGCCTTCCTCAGGATCAGCACGACGCGCCTCGGTGGGACCACGCGATGAGCGCGGAGCCGAATCCAACCACGCCGGAGGTACGGCTCGAGGTCTCAGGCATCCGCAAGCAGTTTCCGGGCGTGGTCGCGCTCGACGACGTGTCGCTTCGCTTGCGCGCCGGTGAGATCCACGCACTGCTCGGCGAGAACGGAGCGGGCAAGAGCACGCTGATCAAGATCCTGACGGGCGTGTACCAACCCGATGAAGGGGAGATCCGGCTCGACGGCAGCCCTGTCCGCTTTACCTCACCGCGCTCGGCGCTGGCCGCCGGGATCAGCGTCGTGCATCAAGAGCGCAACCTCATCCCTCAGTTCACGGTGGCGGAGAACATCCTTCTGGAGCGGATCCCGACCCGCGGGGTCCAGCTGGTCGATCACGCCGCGATCAAGCGGCTGGCCAGGCCGTGGATCGAGATGGTCGGGCTCGACGCCGCGCCGGCGACGCCAGTCGCGGAGCTGAGCGTGGCGCAGATGCAGCTCGTCGAAATCGCCAAGGCGCTATCGCTTCAGGCCCGCATCCTCCTGATGGACGAACCCACCGCGGCCATCACCCCCCACGAGGTTGGTTATCTCTTCCGGATTCTGGGCGACCTACGCCGGCACAACGTGGCCCTGGTCTTTGTCAGTCACAAGCTGGAAGAGGTGTTCGAGCTGTGCGACCGCGTCACAGTGCTCCGCGATGGACGGAATGCCGCCGCGGACGTCGCTGTGGCAACCCTCAATCGAGACCAGCTCGTCACCTACATGATCGGACGCGCCGAGGTGATCGCTGAGCTGCCACCTAAACCTGCTGCGGGCGAGCCGGTCCTGGCGGTGGCAGGGCTGACCACGAACGGTGGCGACGCCGCGCTGAGCCTGGTGCTCCGAAAAGGCGAGGTCCTGGGCCTCTACGGCCTGGTCGGAGCCGGACGCTCAAGTCTGGCCAAAACATTGGTCGGTGAGATCAAGGCGACCGGTGGTGAGGTTCGGGTGCGGGGCGCGATAACGCACATCAAGAGCTTCCGCGAAGCCCTCGAGAAATACCGCTTCGGGTACGTGAGCGAGGACCGCAAGCAGGAGGGTCTCATCCTTCTCCACTCAGTTCGTGTCAATACATCGATCACGATTTGGCGTCACCTGCGTTCGTTCGGCCAGTGGATCACACGCTCGAAAGAGGACGCGGCGATCCTTCCGTCCATCCGCGAGCTCGACGTGAAGGCGCATTCGTTGTCGCAGTCGGTGGGGACGCTCTCGGGCGGCAATCAGCAGAAGGTCAGCATCGCCAAATGGCTCGCTGCCAAGGCTGAGATCCTGATCATCGACGAACCGACGGTGGGCATCGACATCAAGACCAAAAACGCGCTGCACGAGCTCATCTGGGACCTGGCCGCCAACGGCAAGTCGATCCTGCTCATCTCGAGCGACATGCCTGAGGTGATCCGCCTGTCCGACCGCATCCTCGTGATGCGAAACCACGCGATCGTGGGCGAGTTGCTGAACACTCATCAATATGACGAAATGAGCGAAGCCATCATGGCTCGACTCAGCTGAAAGGGAGTTGGAATGCAGAGCTACGGGATGACGCTGATGCTCAAGGATGACGAAGAGATCGTCGAGCGCTACCGCCGATACCATCGCGACGCGTGGCCAGAGGTGATCGCCCGCCTGCGAGAGGTCGGAATCGTTGAGATGAGGATTTATTTTGTCGGTCGCCGGCTGTTCATGTACATGGAGGCGGTCGATGGATTCGCTCCAGAGCGCGATTTCCCAAAGCTGGCGGAGGATCCGCGCTACCGCGAGTGGGATGAGCTGATGCGGGGCCTCCAACAGCCGGCGCCCGAAGCAAGGGCAGGCGATTGGTGGGCTCCGATGGAGGAGGTCTTCGACCTCAGCCGGCAATGAGCGAGAAGGCCCTTCCTCTGCCGCCTTCCCGTCAGACCCTGACCGACAGCGTCTACGAGGCGGTCATGGAGCTGGTCATGGACCAGCACATCGAGGCAGGCGCCCGGGTCAACATCGACCTGGTAGCGCGTCAGCTGAACGTCTCGCCAACACCGGTGCGGGAGGCGCTCGCCCGGCTGGAGATGGACGGCCTGGTTGTCAAGGAGCCGCTGCGCGGCTACTCAGTGACCCCGATGCTGGACACCAAGAACTTCAACGACCTCTACGACGTTCGTCGGCTGCTAGAGCCTTTCGCGGCGCGCCGCACAGCCGAACGCCGCGACGAAAAAGTTCTACGCGTGCTCGAACGCGAGCTCGCCGAGATGCGCCGATTGGTCGGCACCAGCAGCGGGTCTGATGGGGGCACATACCACGACTACAGCGCCTTTGCCCTGCAGGACGCGCGATTCCACGAAGCGATCGCGGGCACGTCCGGCAACGGGCTGCTGAGCGATACGCTGCGGCGCCTGCGTTCGCACCTGCGCCTTTATCGCCTGTATCACCACTACTACACGATGGCCATCGGCGCAGCAACGGTGATCGAGCACGAAAACATTCTTGCGGCGATACGAGACCGCGACGGCGACGGCGCCGAGGCGGCGATGGTCGACCACATCGATCGCTCGAGGGAGCGCTCGGAGGGAGCGCGCCTTAGATCGGGGAACCGCCCGACCTAGGCTCTCCGCCTCCTCCCCACCCTGTCGCGAGATTCTCGGGCGCGGTCAACAATTCAGCGGGGGTCAGCCCGAAGACAAATGACAGGGCGGCTGGAAACTCCCAAAACTCGTTGCGCGGCGCGGCGATCGTCTCGGTCAACCATTCGCGGCCAACCTGGAGGCCTTCCTCGGTGAGCTCGTAGATCGTCCGCTCCGGGAATCGCTGGTCGAGGGCAACTACCTTGTGCCCCTTCCAGTTGCATTGACAGGCGTACCGATTCGCTGTCATGCTCCCGCCGGTGCCGGAAACCGTCGATTCTGTGATCCGCGAGTACGCCCGGCGTTATAGCGAGCACGACGTGGACGGCGTCACCGATCTCTGCATCAGTCCGTTCCTGGCCATTCGCGGCGGGTCACCGATCCACATGCCCGATCGCCAAGCGGTACGCGATCATTTCGCCGCGATGATCGACGCTTACCGCGGCGGCGGCGCGGCCACCTGGAGCCCGATCGAGATCGACGTCAACAGGCTGGGCGATCATTCCGCTTTCGCGACGGTCAGGTGGAATGCCTTCGACAAGAACGGTCAGGTCCTACGCGACACAAAGACGACTTACCACATGCTCGAAGAGGGAGACAACTGGCGCTTCCTCTCTTATACGAATCATTTCTAAAGCCGTCACTGCGCGCCACGAAATGCGCGGAGAAGATGGAGTCCTTAGCGCGTAGCGGCCACGGCTGTTTCAATGAAGCGCGCCTAAGTCGCACCTCTAACTAGGGTCTCTCTACGATCCTGAACCGCATCCACCTACTCGTGCTTGGCTTCTTTGCGCTTGTCTGGATTGCGCTCGTCGCGATTGACACGGCATCACGCCGGTTTGGGACCGTGAGGCCCCAGGGTCAAATACCGGCCCCCAACCAATTGAATTGAGATTCAGTTGGTCCCGGCAGGGGCCGGGAGAACCGCCATCAGCGCGAGCAGCGCGACGCGGCGAGTCAACATTTGGATAGTCCTGGGTTTTCCCGACGGGCTGCCGGCGCGTCCCCGAGGCAAGCGTGGCAGCGGCCACTTACCCTACCGATCGGGTCGACTACCCAGACTGTCGACGCGTATCCCTTGCCGCAGAGCCCGCAAAGCGGGGGCGAAGTCAGGGGCGGGAGCCGGCGCATGACGGCCCCGATGACGGATCGCAAAGCACGGGCAGAGGCGGACGTCATTTCTTTGTTCTCCAATCTCGATTGCCGTGGGCTCGTTGGACAGCTGATCAACCGGGTCGAGACGAGCGTAGGTAGCCTGGGCGCATGTGCCTATGCCGGTCGACACATCCTCAAAGTGTTGCTCGACACATCCGTCTGGGCTTGCCATCCAGGTCGGCCTGTCGCGGCTGAGCGCCCGTGGCGGACCGTCGAAGAAGTCGTGGTCGGAGACAAGAAGGTGTTATTCCCGATACCACCTCGATCGGAGGCTTGGATAAGCTCCTCGACGGCAAGGACGGTCCCCTTCGCCGAAGGGGTAACGTGGCGGGGTCCAACCACCAGGAGCGGCGGCCGATCGCATGAGTGCGTTTTCGCCTCGGGGCCCGTCTGGTAAAGCCGGAGTGGCCGTCATTCGAAACGAGGCGATGCCTTGGTGGTCCAACCCGAGAACTGCGCTTTTCGTCTGGATCCTTGGGGCGCCAACGACACTGGTCGCGGGCGCCCTTATGTTTCGGGCAGGCGAATCGTTGCCACGGGTGGTGGTTTACAACATGTCAGCGCTCGTCTTTCTGACGACGGGACTCATTGCGTGGCGGAGAAGACCCGGAAACCCGACCGGGCGGCAGATCATGGCCATCGGGTTTCTGGCGACCCTGCCGGTAATCGCGATCCGCTCGACGGTGCCTTGGCTCGTTGCGATTGGCCACGTGATGGCGGGGTCTGGCGAGGTCGTTCTCGTGTACATCTTGTTGGCGTATCCGTGGGGCCGCTTGTCAAATCGCTTCGACCGATGGGCCGTCTCGGTTTTGGCGATCATTTTTGTCCTTGTCGGTACTGCGTCCGTGCTCTCCATAGGAACATGCCCTTACTGTCCAGCCGGCCTTGGTGAGGCCCCGAGATCGGAGACTACGTCGGTATTCCAAACGGTGGAAACCCTCAGTTATGCAATTGCGGGGACGGTTGCTCTCATGCGTATATTCCGGCGCTACTTCGTCGCGTCACGGCCAGCCCGTCGAGTTTTGGCGCCGGTGTTGTTCGGCGGCGTTGTTGCAATTCTGGTCACTGTCTGGCGCGAGGTCAGCCCGCCTCTGCTGGGGGCGCACGTGCCTTCCCCCCTCGCCTTCTCGGCAGCAATAGCGGCCGAAGCATTGATTCCGATCGGCCTGCTCGTCGGGTTCCTGAGGCTCCGCCTGGAGCGGGCGTCGATCGGCGCCCTTGCTGCGGATCTGATATTGGGGGCCGCTGTACGAGAACAGCTGCAGGGAGTGCTGGCGAAACGACTGGGTGATCCAAAGCTCCAGGTCGGATTTTGGTCGCCAGATGGAACTGCCTATGTCGATCGAGACGGGCAAGCCCTTGAACTTGAACGATTGAGCGCGGACCGAACGGTCAGCATGTTGGATCGCGAGGGCAGGCCGAGCGTGGCCATCGTTTTCGACGCCGCGCTGGCTGAGGACCCGGGGTTGTTCGAACATGTTGGCGCAGTAGTGCGACTTGCTGTTGGCAACATAACGGAGAGCCTGCCATCGGGTCGGGTCACCTTCCTCAGTACCGACATCGAGAAGTCAACCGAGCTTCTTGGTCGACTGGGAATGCAATATGGGTCAATCCTGTCGGAGCACCGGCAACTCCTGCGTCGTGCGGTTGGACGCCAGAACGGCTACGTAGTCGATAGTCGCGCTGATGAGTTCTTCGCCGTCTTCACTGAGCCTATGGCGGCGGTTTTTGCTGCCATTGACGCCCAGGACCACTTTGCCGAGGAGCCGTGGTCCCATGCATTGCGGCTAAAGGTGCGAATGGGCATACATACGGGTTCGCCTGCGCTTCTTGATGGGGGGTACGTCGGTCTCGACGTGCATCACGCGATCAGGGTTGGCGCGGTCGCTCGCGGAGGACAGGTCCTTCTATCTCAGGAGGCGAAGGAGGCGCTCGGGAAAGGAAACGGGGACAATTTCGCGATTCGGCCGATCGGCACCCAGCAGCTCAAGGGCTTTCCCGCTCCCGAGCCTCTTTATGAACTCGTTGCGCCCAAGCCACCAGCGTGATGCCTGTCCTCGATCGCTTCACAACCACGCTCACCCGGCCCTGCGGATGAGCTCACCTGGCCGAAGCAGGGTGATCCGACCCCCCACCAGCTCGATAAAGCCGAGGGAGGCAAAAGTGCGCAGGGTGCGGTTTACGTTCTCTCGGCTCGCTGCCACGAGGCCTCCAAGGGTCTGCTGTGACAGGGGTAATTCGATCCGCGCAGCGGGTCCATTCGCCGCATCACTGCGTGCTGCCGGCGTTACAGGAGGTCGCGACGCGCGCGACCTCCCATTTTGCCGATTCAGTCCGCGAAAACACCGTTCTGGACGCGCCCCAGCTGCGCGAAAGCGCTGGTCGTGCCCGACGGGTTAGACACATATCGGAAACCAAGGCTGTTTGAGGCTGACCACGTCATCGTCGCGTTGGTCATGATCAGCTCACCGCTTGAACCCGGCGTGGTCACCGGCCCCGGGCTCGTGGCGGGACCAGTCCATTCGATGTCGAAGCTGCAGCTCGCGTCAGCCGACACTGGGAACTCGAATCGGAAGAGAGCGTTGGGAATGTCGAAGTAGTCCTTAAGAGCAAGGTTGGCCATTCTCATGTTTGCCCTGCCTCTGCCAAGCTCGATGGGGCCGAGAGTTGGGCTGGGCACCGTCCAGAACAGCCCACCCGGGTAGGGATCTATTCCCGGATCAAAGTCGTGGACTTGGGTCAAGAAATTCGTGAAGTCATACTGACCTCTGTAGAGGTCCAATCAAACGAAGCCGAATGTTCCTTTGTGGACCGCTCCATCCTGGCCCACATAAACGCCGCTCATGAAGCGCATGTCGGTGTCGAATAGAAGGGTCTCAGTGCTTCCGTCCGGGTTCGTGGCGGTCCCGGTGCCCTGAACGTCGGCGACTCCCACAAAGCCGTTGAAGTCGCCAATCGACGAGGGGTCGATGCCGGGGCCAAAAAAGGTCACGTGGAACGTATCGAAGACCGTATTGGGCGTTGGCTTCGGAGCGGAGCTGGAGGGCTTGGCCGCCAGCACTGCCGTCGGAACCAGACCGACTCCCATCGCCGCGCCGGCCACGCTGGCCATCGATCCGATGAACGCCCTGCGTGAAAGCGCATGCCGAGCGTGATGTGAGCCGAACTCCGTTTCCGCACGAACGGGCCATTTCGTTGGTTCGAGAACGAGGGGTCTCATGGGCACCACCTCCAGTCCAGCAGTAGGACGGGCTGACGACGTTTACAACCGATACTAGGTATGACCCGGTGATCTGTCCATGGGACCAATGCCCCAACCGCGAGCTCCTTTCTCTTCAGATCCGCTGGCCGAGCTGAGCGTCTTACATCTGTCCATGGGACCAATGCCCCAACCGCGAGCTCCTTTCTCTTCAGATCCGCTGGCCGAGCTGAGCGTCTTACCAGACCTGCCCTTTGTGATGCTCGACGACGCTTCACTCTCGGTGAGCGCCGGAAGGCCGACGAATGCAGTGCCCGCGACACCGGCGCCGGCGGCAAGGCCGACTTTGAGAAATGTGCGCCGGTTGGGGCGCGACGAAGCAACGGAGTTGGTGTCCATAAATCTCACTCCCTAGCAGATGGTTTGTCCCGCCGAGGCCTCGTGTGGAGATACGAAGCCGGGTTACGTCGGTCTCACAGTTCCGCTGCTAAGCTTGGCGAGGATCAGCGGTGACGTCGCCGTCTATTTAGAGGTGGCATCCCCGTTCGATTGGAGGAATTTGGGGCGTGGGCACGGCCGCCTCGACGGGCAAGGGGATCGGGAATCTTCCGCTGGAGCTGACGAGCTTCGTCGATCGCGAAGAGCAGCTGACCGAAGCCAAGGGACAACTGGCGACCTCTCGACTGGTGACCCTGATTGGGATGGGTGGGGTCGGGAAGACGCGACTCGCGGTACGGGTCGCAAGGGACGTCCGGGCAGAGTTCGACGATGGCGCGTGGCTCGTCCGGCTCGATCTCCTTGAGGATCCCGCCGTGCTGGCGCAGGCCGTGGCCGGCACCCTCGGGCTGCGCGAGCAGTCAGCTCTCCCTGCGTTCGACCTGCTCGCGGAATATCTGGCCGAGAGGCGACTACTCCTGCTGCTCGATAACTGCGAGCACCTGCTAGACGCGTGTGCGCCACTCGCGGTACGACTCCTCGAGAGCAGCCCTGACCTTCAGATCCTCGCGACCAGCCGCGAGCCGCTGGGGATTCAAGGCGAAGTTGCGGTGTCCGTCCCGCCCCTGTCGGCCCCCGAGGGGGACGCACGCCTCCATAGCGAGGCGGCGCGATTCGACGCCGTGACACTCTTCACCGAACGCGCGATGGCTGTCGTCCCTGAGTTCCGGCTTGGCGAGGACAACCTTGCAGCGGTGGTGGAGATCTGTCACCGCTTGGATGGGCTCCCCCTTGCGATCGAGCTGGCTGCGGCGCGACTTCGCACGTTGCCAGTGGATGAGATCGCGCGACGGCTGAGCGACCGTTATCAGCTGCTGTCTACCCGGATGCGCGGCATTGCCTTGCGCCACCAGACGTTGTGGGCCAGCCTGGAATGGAGCTACGACCTCTGTTCGGCCGAGGAGCGGCGGCTCTGGGCCCGGCTTTCCGTCTTCAGAGGCGGATTCGAACTCGACGCGGCCGAGGTGGTGTGCGCTGGTGACGACATACCTGCTGAGGCGATCCTCGACCTGGTGGCGGCCCTTGTCGACAAGTCGATTGTGCTCAAGGAGCGGGAGGGCCCTTTCCCCCGGTTCCGATTACTGGGGATGGTTCGGGACTTCGGGTGGGCGAAGCTGCGCGAGCAAGGTGAGACCGAGGCGCTGCGCCGCGCACACCGAGATTGGTATGACCGGCTTCTCCACGACGCCTACGTCGATTGGATCGGTCCAAGGCAGGGCGTGTGGCTGAACCGCATGGAGCAGGACTTCCCCAACTTGCGGATCGCGGTTGACTTCTGTCTCAGCGCTCCAGGTGAAACAGACGCTGGTTTGCGGATGACCGCGGCCCTCGCGATTTGTTACGGGTTTGTGCGGGGACGGTTTGGGGAGTTCCGGCACATGCTCGACGAGCTGCTTCAGCGTAACCCCGGGGACAGCCCGAGCCGGCCGTTCGGTCTTTATGCCGCCAGCCTGCTGACGATGCTCCAGGGAGAGTTTGCCGCGGCCTCCGACCTGATCGAAGAGATCCGTACGATCGCGATTGAGCGCGGAGACGCGTCAGCGCAGGAGCTCGCCAATCGAGGCACCGGCACGCTTGCCTTCTGGACCGGCGATCACCGCCGTGCCAAGGCTGCGTTTGAGTTGTCTGTTCCCGTGCTACGACAGAAGGGCGATGTCCATGGCCTAGCTACGGTCCTGGTCAGGCTCGGCCAGAGCGTCGCTGCCGAGGATGAGCGGGGGGCAAGCGCCATCTACCAGGAGGTCCTGGCGATCACGGAAGCCCGCGGCGAACTGCAAATACGGTCCCACGCGCTGTGGGCGCTCGGCCTCGTGGCATGGCGGGACGGGGACTCGCCGCGCGCGCTTGACCTGGTCACCAAGGCACTCGTCCTCAATCGAGAGCTCGGCGAAGTGTGGGGTGCCGCCCGGCGCCTGGACACCCTCGCGTGGGTCGTGGAGAGCCTGAACGAGCATCGCCGGGCCGCGACCCTTCTCGGTGCCGCGCAGGCGCTCGCCGACTCCGTGGGAGTACCGTCCGCAACCCCTCCCTTTCTCGACGCCGACCGCAAGGCGTGCGAACGGCAGGCCCGCAGCGGGCTAGGCGAGGAGGCTTTTGAGCTCGCCTTTGAAGATGGCCTGGGAATGAGCCTGGATGATGCCGTCGCCTATGCGTTAAAGCAGAGTGCCGAGACATCGCCACCCGCAACGGCCCCAGCCGACCCGCGCCGGCGGCTACCTGCAGAACCGACCGCTGCTGTGTCTCTGTCTCCCTCGCTCGCGGGTGAGGGTCGGGGAGGGGGCACTGTCAGCGTGCTCATCGTTGATCGCCACCGCGTGGTCGCGGATGGCATCCAGATGTTGCTCGAACAGCATCCCGATCTGCAGGTAGTCGGAATCGCCACCAGTGCAGGCGACGCCGTGGCGCTCGCCTCTGACACGCGCCCCGATGTCATCGTCGCCGATTACCAGTTGCCGGATATGACCGGTGCCGAGCTGGCCGCCCGGTTGCGTGATGAACAGGCGACAACCCACATCCTTCTCCTGAGTTCGGTTGTGAGCAACGCGCTCCTCCGCGAAGCCGTGAAGGCCGGCGCCCGCGGCGTTCTCCTGAAGACGCAGCCGGCCGAGCAGCTGGTCGACGCCGTTCGCCGCGTCGGTGCCGGCGAGATGCTCATCCCGGCGACCCGCCTTGCAGACTTCATCACCGGTTCGGACAAAGATGCCCAGCTTTTCGACCTGCTCACCGGTCGCGAGCGCGAGGTCCTCCGGCAGTTGGCGGCTGGACTCGACAATCGTCAGATCGCGGCCCGGATGGGGATCGGCTACGTGACCGTGCGCAGTCACCTTCGCAACCTAAGCAGCAAGCTTGATGCCCACTCCAGACTTGAGATCCTGGCCCGCGCGGCCGAGCTCGGCCTAATCGTCCGCTAGACCTAGCGTTCTACCCCGACGAGTTCCCGATGATAACAAGACGAGGGCCCTGGTAAGTGGCCCTCGTCGCATCTACGCTGGGTAGCGCCTAGTCGTCGCCCCCTTCGTCTTCGTCTGCGCTCGACTCCGCGAACCACGCGCCTCCTGGGCTTGTGACGAACAGAATCGGATTGTCGCAATCACTCGGAAGCGTGACCTTGTCCTTGATGGTCGAGTCTCCGCCGGGAACGCTGGCGGGGAACAGTCGCGTGCTGACGTTGACGATCACGTTGTTCTCAGTCACGCAACTCACGATCGCGCCAAACATCGGCACCGGATTCGTGCCGTTGAACGGAGCCGTTGGAATGACCAGACCCGTGACCCGCACCTTGACCTCACCATTTCGGTTCACCTCTCCGCGCCCGGTCGCGATCACCCACGGAAGGCCACCCCCCGTGATGCCGCGATCGTTGACGGTCCCGACCGCAGCGCCATTAACACCAACCATCGAGTCAAATTGAAGCAAGCTCTGTCTCTCGTGGGCAAGCGCGGTTGCGCTGCCCGTCGCGATCAAGCCCAGCACGCCCAACGCCGCCACCATCAGTTTTCCGAAGTGCCTCATGACCAATGCCTCCTGATATTCCGCAGCCGCGCGAACCCTTGAAAGTGGAGTCCGCCAACCCCGCCGGATACCGAGTGGGGTTACGTCAGAAAGTCGTATGTACGTTCCTTCCTCACTAGTCCAAATGAACGGGGCCGATAGCCCTCTTTACGGACGATGACAACCACGCGAGCCGAGCGAATGCTAGATCGTGCATGTACCTCACCAGCAAGCCAACAGCGATGCGGAATGAGGCCGAGTCCTGCAGCACTCAGATTGCGCTCGGCGAGCTCGAGGCGGTTTATGGGTTTATCTACTCGCGCGTCGGCAACCGGACTGACGCTGAGGATCTCACGCAGGAAGTCGCACTAAAAGCCTTGCCTCGGCTACGGACCGATGCGGCGGCCCCTCAGATTCGGGGTTACCTGTACGCGACGGCGCGCTCGATTTTGGCGACTTTTTGGAGCGGACGCTTGCGCGTGCCGGAGTCCGAGCTGCCAGAGAATCTGGACCAGGAGATCGAGCACGAATTCTTGCCGTCGACCGAAACGAGTGCCCAGGTGAGCTCTATTCTTGCCGGCCTGTCGCCAAACCACCGTCGGGTCCTTGAGCTTCGATTTCTTCTGGGTTACTCATTGCGAGAAGCCGCCGAGGAGATGGGAAAGACGACTGGGAACATCAAGCTTATGCAGATGCGGGCCCTGCGAACGGCAGCCGCCAACTCAAGCCCAGCTCTCCGCATGCGAGCGCATCTCGGTGGCGTGAACTCATGCGGCAGTTAGATCCTCAATCTCGCAAGCACTCGGAGGCGCACATGCCCAAGACGATCGTCGTGACCGGTACGGCCACCGGCATTGGACGGGCCACGATCAACAAGTTCGCGGCAGAAGGCTGGAACGTCGTCGCCACCGTCCGCAAAGAGTCCGACCTCGAAACGCATTCCGACCTCCCGAGCGTGAAGACCTTGCTGCTCGACGTCGACGATGAGACGGCCGCGGGGCCGTTCGCCCAACTCGCTCAAGAGCAGTTCGGTCGTGTGGACGTGCTCGTAAACAACGCCGGCTACTACCAGATGGGCCCGCTCGAGGGCACCAGCATGGACCAAGTCCACCGCCAATACCAAACCAACGTCTTCGGACTGTTGGCGTTGACCAAGGCGTTCCT
>WNFT01013448.1_pt1 | contig 13712 bp, 14 predicted proteins | sample 5400191 | NCBI WGS metagenome assembly WNFT01 (sample SAMN13153359, study PRJNA577476) | soil metagenome | isolation source: 80 cm saprolite under Madrone tree | place: USA:California | collected 2016-06-14
CGTGTTGACCCGAGGTGGCGCATCGGCCTCCGCGTCGTCGCCGCGAATTCCGCGCCGTGCCTGCGCTGCTTTCATTGCCGCCGCGGCCAGGAAAATCTTTGCGAAGATCTTTTGTTCAACAATGGCGCGTACGCGGAGTACATGCGCATTCCCGGCCGCATCGTCATGGAGAACATGCTGGAAGTGCCGCACTCCGTGGACGACGGCAGCGCCGCCTTGGTCGAGCCTCTGGCTTGCGTCCTGCGCGGCATTCACGAAATGGAAGTGCGCACCGGCGACACCGCTGTAGTGATCGGCTGCGGTCCCATCGGCCTGAAATATGTCCGCATGCTCTCGCGTCGCGGTGTGCGGGTGATTGCTCTTGCGCGCCGCATCGGACCTCTTGAAATTGCCCGGCGCATGGGCGCGATTGCGACGATTAACGTCACGCAGGTCCGAGACGTAGTCGCCGCCGTGCGGAATTTGACCGAGGACGATCGCGGCGCGGATTCTGTCGTCGAAGCCGCCGGAAATCCCGCCACATGGAAACAAGCGCTGGCTATGGTGCGGCGCGGTGGTGTGGTTAATTTCTTCAGCGGCCTGCCTTCCGGCACTCGCGTGGAAATCGAGCCAGCCGCGATTCATTACTCGGAGATCAAGCTAATTTCGCCGTTCCATCACACGCCGCGCTTCATTCGCGAGGCGCTCGAAGCCATTCGCCGTGGCGATATTCTCGCCCATGATTTCGTCACGGAAGAGATTCGCCTTGAGGATCTCCCCCACGCCTTCGAAAAAATGAAATCGCGCAGCGGCGAAATCAAGCTCGCCGTGCGCCCGTGAAGATTTCCCCTGTAGGGGCGCAGCACGCTGCGCCCCATTTCAGCAAGATGTATCCGAAACAGCGATTTTGTTCGGGCGCCCTTTGACGCCTCCGCTCTCTCTGACTAAAAAATAATGCTGCGCCCCAACGAACTCGATATCGCCGCAAACGCGCCTTCTCCCGGCTGCACGCCGGAAGCCGCGCAAGTCTACACGCGCTGGCTCGCCACCCATCATTACGAGAATTTCAACGTAGTCTCCTGGCTGCTCCCCAAAGAATTGCATCAGCATTTCTACAACGTTTACGCGTACTGCCGCTGGGCCGACGATCTCGGCGACGAAATTCCCGAAACACAGCGCGCGGTCGAGCTGCTCGATTGGTGGGAGCGCGAGCTAGACGCTTGCTTTCGAGGTAATCCGTCGCATCCCGTCTTCATCGCACTGCGAGAAACCATCGTCGCGAAAGAGATCCCCAAGCAGCCCTTCGCCGATCTGTTGAAGGCCTTCCGCCAAGACCAGACCGTGAAGCGTTACCCAACATGGGATTCCGTTCTGAACTATTGCGTCTATTCCGCCAATCCCGTCGGGCGCCTGGTCTTGTATCTCTGCGGCTATCGCGATGAACAGCGCCAGCGCCTCTCCGACGCCACCTGCACAGCTCTGCAACTCGCCAATTTCTGGCAAGACGTCGCGCGGGACTTGGAAAAAGGCCGCATCTATATCCCGCTCGACGTCGCTGCCGCTCACGGCCTCAGCGAGCCCGACCTCGTCGACCGCCGTTTCGACGACCGCTACATAAACCTGATGAAAGACTTGATCGCCCGCACCCGCGCGCTATTCGCTGAAGGCATGCCGTTGGCGAAAATGGTGGACGCCCGCCTGAGCATCGATCTCGAAATGTTCAGCCGCGGGGGATTAGCCGTTCTCGAGGCGATCGAATCCGCCGGTTACGATACGCTTCACCATCGCCCCTCGATCGGCAAAGGCAAGCAGGCCCGCCTGCTCGGCCGCGCGCTCGTTACGCATCTCGTGGCAAAGGACCCGAAGCCCGCGACAGCACAGCCAGAGTCCGCCGATGGCGTCGCGAAGTCCTACGAAGAATGCCATCGCATCGCGCGCGAATCTCACAGCAATTTCTATTACGCGTTTTTCCTTCTGCCAAAGAAACGGCGGGATGGCCTGGCCGCGCTCTACGCCTTCATGCGCCTGGTCGACGACGTCGCGGATGAGGGCAACGATATTGCCGCCAAGCAGCGTGGTCTAGCCAAGTGGCGCGCTGCTCTCGACGAAGCCGTCACCTCAACCGCGGCCATCAACATTGCTGCGCCTTCCGGCGCCGCCGCTGTGCTCCCGGCGCTGGGCGATACCATGCGCCGCTACAACATGCCCGCGCGCTACCTCCACGACCTGATCTCCGGCGCCGAAATGGATCTCACCGTAAACTCCTACGCAACCTTCGACCGCCTCCGCGAATACTGTTAGCGCGTCGCCGGCACCGTCGGGCTCACCTGCACGCACGTCTTCGGCTTCCGCGACTCGCGAGCGCTCGACCTGGCGGAAAAACTCGGCCTCGCCTTCCAACTCACCAACATCATTCGCGACGTTCACGACGATTACTCTATGCGCCGCGTCTATCTGCCGGACGAAGATCTCGCGCAATACAATGTGAGCCCCGAAGACTTCGCTCGCACCGAAGCCACACTCGGCGTCCGCGAACTCCTGCGCTTCGAGGTCGGCCGCGCCCGGCAATGCTATGAAGAAGGCGCCGCGCTGCTGAATCTCATCGAGCCGGAAAGCCGTCCGGCCCTGTGGCTGCTGGTGCGTACCTACAGCGCCTTGCTCGCGCGTATCGAAGAATTGGACTACGCCGTGTTCGGCGAGCGTGTGCGCCTCTCGAAAGCGGAAAAGCTTGTATTCATCGCAAAAGCGCGTTTCACGCGCCTGACGGAAGAGAACATTCTTGAAAAACGTGATCGTGATCGGCGGCGGGCTAGCGGGGCTGGCGGCCGGCGTCGCGCTGGCTGAGTCCGGCTGGCGTGTCCGCCTCTTCGAGCAGCGCCCCTTCCTCGGCGGCCGCGCAACCTCCTACGTGCTGCCCGACGGCGAGCACGTCGACAATTGCCAGCACGTCACGCTCGGCTGCTGCACCAATCTTGACGACTTTTACCGTCGCGTCGGTGCAGCCGGCAAAATCAAATTCTTCGATCGATTGCTGTTTCTCGATCCGCAAGGCCGCCGCGGCGAAATGCAAGCCGGCCTGCTTCCTGCTCCATTCCACATGACCGGCGCTTTCGCAAGGTTCGCGCCGCTCACGTTGAAAGACAAGCTTTCCATCGCTTGGGCCATGCTAAACATTCTGCAAACCAACGGCCGCACCTGGGACGTCGATCGCTTCGGCGGCATCTCCATGCTCGAATGGCTGCGCCGCCGTCACCAGACCAAAGGCGCCATCGAGCGCTTCTGGCGTGTAGTGCTCGTCAGTGCGCTGGATGAAGAGCTGGATAAGACCGACGCCCGCTACGGCATCGACGTCTTCTGGAAGGCGTTTCTTTCCAATCGAACCGGCTATCGCATGGGCGTCCCCATCGTCCCGCTCGCCGAACTCTACGATGGTTGCAAGACCGCCATCGAGCAAAAGGGCGGCGAAGTCAATCTGCGAGCTACCGCTCGCCGGCTGCAAATCGAAAATGGCGCGGTAACCGCCGTCCAGTTCGATGCGGCACGCGAAGAACGTGCTGATGCTTTTATTGTCGCCGTCCCTCACACCAACATAGCCGACTTGCTTCCGGACGAATTCAAGCGCCAGGACTCCGCGTTCCGCAATCTCGCCATGCTCAAGAACGCCCCGATCACTGGCGTCCATCTGTGGTTCGATCGCGAGGTCATGACCGAACCGTTCGTCACCCTGCTGGATACCACCACGCAATGGATCTTCAACAAAACCGCCCTGTACGCGCCCCTAAACGGCGCGGACAAAAATCCGGCCAAGGGTCAGTACCTGCAACTTGTAGTCAGTGCGTCATACAATCTGCTGCAAAAGCCCCGGCAGGAGATCATTGACTTGTGCCTTAAGGAAGTTCGCCAGGCGTTGCCTGCCGCGCGTGATGCCAACCTAACCAAGGCCACCGTCATCAAAGAGGCAGCAGCGACCTTTTCCCCGGAACCCGGAGTTGACCGCTGGCGCCCCAAACAGGAAACAAGTGTCCAAAATCTGTTCCTGGCTGGCGACTGGACTGACACCGGCTGGCCAGCCACCATGGAGGGTGCGGTTCGCAGCGGGTATTTGGCGGCCGAAGCCGTGTTACGAAGGGAGGGCCGTCCGCATCAATTGCTCAGGCCCGATCTTGGTGCAGACGGGCTCGTCGCTTTGTGGGCCCGCAGTTGATCTTGAACAGTCAATCGGCGAATCGTAGCGCTGGCACCTCGATTGCTCTAACCTTCAGAGTTAGCGCGGCTGTTTCGCGTTTAGGCGCGCCGCGTCGTGCGGGCGGCTGCCCCGGGGCGAACCGATTGAGGGCGCCTACAGAATCTCCAGCGAACCGATATGTCGTTCGCTCAGAGTCAGATCTTCGGTTGCGGCGTCTAATGCTTTGTATTCGCTTCCCCGAAGAGAAAGAAATTCCTCGTAGGATTTGCGGGAATGCCAGTAGTCAGCAGTGAGGAACACATCGCTCCGCGCCGTGTCTTGGAACAGTCGCGTTCCTGCATGATTCGGATCGCTGCGAAAAAGGGATACCCAGTCACCGTCGGGACCGTAGACTTCTTGAAAACGTTGTGCGCGGCCCGGCTTGACTTCGAACTCCCATAGGACTAAAAACATAGATGTCCCATCTCCTGCTCGGCGTCGGCAATCCTGATTAGTAAACCTGGGAAGATTGCGTTAAAGGTCGAGTGTAGCAATCCGATTGGATAAAAGTTTAGCAGCGTTGTAGGGGCGGGCTTTTTGCCTGCCTGCCGCATGGCAGTTGCCGCGGTTGGCACGGCCCGTTCGGGAGCCAGAGGCGCGCGACTTCTTTTGCGATTTCTCGCGCACGCTCTGGTGTACGGAGGGGTTTGCGGATCGAAATGGAGTCACCACGGTTAATGCGACAAAGTTGTAGGGGCGTGCTTTAGCGCGTCCCAGCGCCGCAAGGCGCCGTGCCCTCTCAGGGGCACGTTGTAGGAGGATTTGTGGATCGAAAGTATAATCACCGCGGTTATCGCGACGCGGAAAAGCAGGATAAGAAGGACCGCTCGCATGACCGCAAGCCGCCGCAAGGTGGCCCTCGCGCCGATCAGTTCGGGCCGCGCACGCCGCGCATGGTTGGCACCGTCACGCGCGCGCGTTGTTCAAATTGTGGCGCAGTGCTCACCAGCGGTTTTGACCCCAACGGTCAATGTCCCAAGTGCGCATTCGAGCTCCACAGTTGCAAGCAGTGCCGCTTCTTCGACAGCGGCGCTCAGTTTGAATGCACGAAGCCCATCCCGGACCGCATCACCCCAAAGGACGCGAAGAACAACTGCACGTTCTACGAATTTCGCACGACCGTCGAAAAAGACACCGCACCTACATCCTACGCGCAGAAGGGAACTACGGCTGCCGCGCCGCCGCCTCCGCGCCACAACGACGCGCGTCAAGCTTTTGAGGATCTCTTCAAGAAGTAAGTAGCGCAGCCGCTCTTGGCCGCGCTCCAAATCTGATCTAGGTTGATTCCTCCCATGTCGCCTGTTTCTCCTCGGGCTCCTGAGGCGCAAATCACCATCCGCCGCACTTCGCCCGACGATATCCAACTTCGTCAAATCGTAGTAAAGCTCGACGGCAAGCGTGTCGCTGATGAACTCATGTACGGCGACACGGTCACGATTCCCGTCGCTCCGGGCCGGCATCGCCTCCGCGTCGACAATACCTGGAATTGGAAGACGCTCGACCTGGACGTCGCCCCCGGCGACCACCTCAAGTTCCTGGCCGTCAATCGCGCCGGCCGCTTCACCTGGTTCCTCGTAGGCACCCTCGGCGCCGGCCCTATGTACGTCTCCATCCAGCCCGACACCTGATCTCTTTCTTTTCCGTGCTAGAACGCTCCGAGGCTGTCCTCGCAAACAATCCGTTCGGGATATGTTCTCCTGACTGTTCGACGATGCTGATATAATTGCTGCAATGGCTTACAACTTCCAAATCGAAACCGGAAGCAGAGAAGACGCGATTCGTTCCGTCGAAGCGCTGGCCCTGCGAGCCTTGGCAGATAATGACCTCTGAGTCATCTGAACTTCTTTGCTGAGCAAGCTTCGTCACTCACTCCAGCATCCAGCTCTTTCTTTTCATTCAGAAGCGCGCCGCCCGTCGTTCGAATAGATAATAAAGTGATAAAATACTTGACAAGTAGCCCTTCCGGTGGTAGTGTATAGCCCTGAGATTCTGCGTCTTGTTCCCGTTTGCAGTCCAGAGCTAACGCCTTCGTTTTCTGCAGATCCAAGACTTTCGCAAGTCTTGCCCTAAGCCGCACCTGCAACTCCTTTAGAATCCGCAGTTACGAATAGGGTGTCTTTAACTCCTTTGGAATGCGCAGTTACGGAAAAAGGGGGGGAGGGGGCGCTCCTCCGCTTCCTACATTCGATTTCCAAGCGGAAATAATGTGGGCGACTCCGGCGGGTTCGAGGCGATGCTTTCAAGTTCGGGGTAGCGAAGGCGGAGGGGATCGGGCATGCTGATGAGTTCCAGCGCATTCACCACGGCTTTGCCGAGGTAATGGTTGTTGGTGATTACAAATGTCTGCCGCGTCTTCTCGCCAACCGCACGAATGCGGTCCGCCCACGGCGAGAGCTCCTCTGCGGAGTAAAGATAGTTGTAGCGCTCGTGCTGCGGGACCTCCGGGTCGTCGCTGAACCAGGTATCGTAGCGGCGCCCATGCATGCGGACGTAGCCGGTCGCCAAAGTGATCTCTTGTGATGGCTCGAGCGAACGGCCGATCACCGGTTGATCGATATTGCAGAATGCAGCGTTATGCTCGCGTAAAATGGCGAATGTTTCCGGATCGTTCCACGTAGCGTGGCGGACTTCCACCGCGAGCGGGTAATCGCGAAAGCGTTTTAAAACGGTCTCGAGGTAGGCGGTTGTTTGCGCATCGCGGTGAAACGCGAAAGGGAATTGCAGCAGCACCGCGCCGAGCTTCCCGGCCTTGTGCAAAACATCGAAGCCGGCGCGAACCGCGCGTTCGTCTTCGACAGTGGCGCTGGGATCGTGCGTGAATTTCTGCCACAGCTTCGCCGTGAACACGAAGCGCGGGTTCGCGGAAACGCGATCGAGCCACTGTTTAGCATGCTCCGGATGCAGCGGCTGATAGAAAGAAGTGTTGATCTCTATGGTGTCAAAAAATTGCGCCAAGTAAGTGGCTTCATGAAAACCCTTCGGCCGCGGCGCCGGATACACGTATCCAGCCCAGTCCGAATATGACCAACCAGCAGGCCCAACGCGAATGTCAGTCATTACTGCTTGCAGAGTAAGAGCCGTGCCGCGAAGTGTCAAACTACACAGTTTTCGGGTGCGAAACCCGATTGCCGCCGCCAGCGCAAGTTGCTATGCTTTGCCTAGAATGCGGTGCGGAAACACCATCTGCGTCGCGGTTGTTCCTTCCTGCAAACACTCCTACAGGTGCATACATGAAACTTTCCATCAGCTACAAACATGTGGACGCGCACGCAACTGTCGAGAAACAATGCGAGCGCCACATCGCGAAGTTGTCTCGCCTTCTGAAAAGTTATGAGCCGGACCTGGTGCAGCTCCACGGAGTATTTTCAAAGAATTCGCACAATCAGGAGCACTCGTTTTCGCTGAATCTCTCTTTGCCCACCGGCACGCTGCACGCGACAGGCGTCGGCGACACTCTGCGTGCAAGCTGCAAGCAAGCGTTCACCGAGCTCGAGGTGCAAGTGAAAAAGCATCAATCCCGCCTGCGCAAGGATTATGAGTGGAAACGGAAGCGCCCCCGGTCCCTTCCGATCGTAGTATCTTAGTGCCTCGCGGGCGTTTATCTAGCATTTATCTCTGTACGACAAGAATAGCGCAGGGGTGGATTCGTGAACCGCACGGCTTTGTTGCGTTCCGCTGTCGTGGCGCTGCTCAGGAACAAAATGCGCAGCGTGCTGACCGTGTTGGGCATCACCATTGGAATCGCCGCTGTGATTTGCGTCGTCGCGATCGGCAAGGCGGGGCAGGCACGCGTCGAGCAGCAGCTTAATAATTTGGGCGACAATTTTGTGTGGGTTGAGGCTGGCGGCCGCGCCGTCAATGGCGTGCGCACCGGAACCCACGATACCAAGACGCTGGTCATGGCCGACGCGATCGCGATCAAGAACCAGATTTCCCTGATCAAAAGTGTTTCGCCACAGGTGGATGATCCTGTGCAAGTCGTCTATGGTAATCAAAACTGGCACACCTCGTACCGCGGAGTTACCCCCGAGTACTTCGATATAAAGCGCTGGGTTTTGGACCAGGGCGCCATCTTCTCGCAGGACGATGTGGACCGAGCCGCGGAAGTTTGCGTTATCGGGCGCACCGTTCGCGAGCAGCTTTTCGGCGTGGAAGATCCCCTCGGAAAAGTGATTCGCGTCAACAATCTTCCTTGCAAAGTGATTGCTGTGCTTCATCCCAAGGGGTTGTCCCTGGATGGTCGCGATCAAGACGACAACATAATGCTCCCGTACACCATGGCGCAGAAAAAGCTGAAGGGGATTACCTGGCTGGATGATATCTTGTGCTCCGCGGTTTCACAGGACGCCGTAAAGATGGCCGGGCAAGAGGCGACCGCGGTGCTCCGCGATCGACATCATCTCCGTCCCGAAGAGGAAGACGATTTCAATATTCGCAACCCTGAAGACATCATTCAGGCGCAGCTCGAGGCCAGCAAAACTCTCACCGTCCTCCTGATTGCGATTGCCTCTGTCTCTCTGATTGTCGGGGGAATCGGGATCATGAACGTTATGTTGGTGTCCGTGACGGAACGCACCCGCGAGATTGGAGTTCGCGTGGCGGTTGGCGCTACGGAAGAGGCTATCCAGCTTCAGTTTCTTGGCGAAGCGATCATGCTCAGCCTGGTGGGCGGCACAGCGGGAGTGCTCTTTGGGATTTTGGGATCGTATCTTGTGGGGCAGACGCTGCATTGGCAGACCGAAATGTCTCTCGAGTCCGTAGCGGTCGCGGCGTTCTTCGCGATAGCAGTGGGCGTGTTCTTCGGCTATTACCCGGCGCGCAAAGCGTCGCTGCTCGATCCCATAGAGGCGCTGCGATACGAATGAGCTTACGAAGAAACGCGCTCGGACACTTAACGAAAACTGAATGAAAACAAAAAACAAATGGCTGGTTCTGGCAGGCTTGCTCGTGGTGATCGGTGTCGTTGCTGCCTTTGGGCTGAATCGCGGCACCCAGGTGCAGCATTTCACCGCAAAGGTGGAACAAGGCGGGATTGACGACGTCGTCGAGGCCACCGGAACCATTAATGCCGTCATTACGGTGCAAGTTGGCTCGCAAGTGTCCGGAACGATTGCGAAACTCAATGTTGATTTCAACTCGCGCGTTCATAAGGGCGATATCGTTGCCTTGATCGATCCCGCGTTGTTCCAAGGGGCGCTGTTGCAAGCAACCGCCGATTGGGAGAATGCCAAGGCCAACCTCGCAGCGGCCAAAGCCAACCTGGAGAAAGCGAAAGCTGGCGGCGTACAAGCCAAAGCGGACTACGACCGGACGGTTGCGCTCTCGAAAGAGGGCGTCATGAGTCAGCAGCAGCTCGATCTGGCTAAGGCGAATTTTGATTCCGCAACCGCGGCGATAAACGGAGCGATCGCGAACGTTACGCAGGCGGAAGCGCAAGTGACGCAAAAAGCCGCGGCCGTGACCGTAGCGCAGACGAATCTCAACTACACCGTGATTCGATCGCCGATCGATGGCACGGTCGTGGCACGCAACGTTGATGTGGGGCAGACAGTTGCCGCGTCTTTGCAAGCCCCGACAATCTTTACGATCGCGCAGGACTTGAAGAAAATGTGGGTGTACGCGAAAACGGATGAATCGGATGTGGGCAATATCAAAGTGGGGAAGCCGGTTTCCTTCAAGGTAGACGCTTTCCCGAAAGATACATTTCACGGAGTTGTCGCTCAGGTGCGCATGAACGCCACCATGGTGCAGAGCGTGGTCACCTACGACACCATCATTGAATTCAATAATCCAGACTTAAAATTGTTCCCGGGGATGACCGCCTACGTCACCATTCCTGTGGCCACTGTGAAAAATGTGGTGAAGGTGCCCAACACGGCTTTGCGCTACAAACCTCCGATGCCGCCGGAACAGATTCTGGCGACTTACAAGCAATACGGAATCGAGGGAATCGAGCGGAAGGCCGGGTCAGATGGAGCCGCGAGCCCATCAGAAGCCGCTGCCGCAAGTACGGTCGCCGCTCGGGCACCGAAACCCGATTCGGCCGTCGTTTGGAAACTTCATTTGGACAACACTCTGGAACCAGTCAAAGTATCCATTGGAATCACCGACCATGCGTACACGGAAGTCGGCGCCGTCCTTAAGGGGGAGTTGAAGCCGGGAGATGAAGTGGTGATCCGGTCTGTGTCGCCAAAAACGCAAGGTCCCAGCACGATACGGCGTTAACGACGTCACGCAAGGCACAATCGCACATGGACATGACTCCTGCTGTGAAACCAATCGACGCGAAGCCAATCGAGGCGAAGGCGATCGACGCGACGCCAACTCCAACTTCAGCTGCAAAGTATGTTATCCAAATCGAAGACGTTCACAAATATTATGAGTTGGGCGAGACGCGCGTACACGCGCTGCGTGGGGTGAGCCTGGAAATAGCGCGCGGCGAATTCGTTGCCATCATGGGCGCGAGCGGCAGCGGCAAGTCTACATTCATGAATGTTCTCGGATGCCTGGACAAGCCCACGTCCGGGCGCTACTTGCTCGAAGGCACTGACGTCTCGCGGCATGATAAAAAGGCGCTGGCTCTGATTCGCAATCAGAAAATTGGATTCGTGTTTCAGGGATTTAATTTGCTGGCGCGTACGACGGCGCTCGAAAACACGGAGCTGCCCACGCTATACACAAAAATCGATAATGGCGAACGCAGACGGCGGGCCTCTGAAGCGTTGACAATGGTGGGGCTCGCCGACCGTTCGCATCATTTCCCTTCGCAGATGTCCGGCGGGCAGCAGCAACGCGTAGCCATGGCCCGCGCTCTGGTGAATCGTCCCTCGATCTTGCTGGCCGATGAGCCGACGGGGAATCTCGACAGCCGCACCTCGGTCGAGATCATGGAGATATTGCAGAATCTGAACGACAGGGGATTGACGATCGTGCTCGTGACACACGAGCTGGACATCGCGCAATTCGCCAAGCGCGTCCTGATCTTCCGCGACGGGAAAATCCGCAAAGACGACCCGGTAGTAAGCCGGCCAATCGCCTCCGAAGTGCTAAAGACGTTGCCAACCCTGGAAGACTAAGCAGGGCGTCAGCATCCCTTTGCCATCTGCATTTCTTTTCTGAGCATATCGCTCCTGAAACCGCGCCTCCGGTCTGAGCGAATTGTTGATTTGCAGTTTTCTTTCTTTTTGAAAAGAGCGAATAATGTTGTCTTGACACTGACGAAATGCAAAAGCGCCCGCCTGGCATTTCTGAATTTTCAATGGACAGGGAAGGTTGCCAATGCTTAAGACTGCCAAGCCGCGAGGACTGCGCGCCGTCCTTTTCGGCATGCTGCTATTCGCCGCCGTATCGAGTCATGCTCAGGCGGCACCACGAACCGTTAAGGTGGAGGAACCTGGAGACGGGGCGCATCACTATATGTTGCCGCCGATAAACCTAGACGTTATCAAAGCGTTTTCGGATCGAATTGCCGCAAGCGAACGTTACGCGTTGACAAAAGCCCCTGCCGAATTGGTGGTTTTTATCATCTGCCGGGACTCGAGTAAGGACACCGCCGTCGAATCAGATTTCTGCACTTATAAATTTGAATATCGGTCGCAGAAGGCGCCTGAGTTCAACATGCCGCTGGGAACGCCCGTTCCTGTTACGGGATTCAAAGCCTCTGAAATCGCTCAGAACATTTTTGATGCATTCGTTACAGAAACAACGGACACAAAATTGTCGGTAGCAGACTTGGAAGTGGCGTTTCGCGTCGCAGAGTTTTGTTCCAAACCCGCCAATCAGGTCCCTTGCAGCGGAAAACTTCCATGACGGTTTCAGCCGCAGCTAAGCGGGAAATCCGGCTAACTGGTTCCATGGTCAAAATGTTCTGGCGTCAGACGCAAAGCAAACGGAGTGAAAATGAAGGATTTTGGTAGGGGCGGTGGGGATCGAACCCACGACCTTCGGCTTAAAAGGCCGCTGCTCTACCACTGAGCTACGCCCCTAAACTGTTAATTAACCAATGACATAGAAGCTGGCTGCTCAGCGTCAGTAGCGTTTGGTGCTACTGAGGTGCTATTGGATTTCAAAAGCAGGGCTACGTCCTCATGCAATTGGTTTGGTGCCAAGTGTGCGTACCGCATGGTCATCGTCAGACTTTTGTGACCTAACAGCTTCGACACTCGATTCAGCGGCACACCATCCTGTACTAGCCAAGACGCGAACGTGTGCCGTAGATCGTGCCACTTAAAATCCTCTATACCAGCGTCTTTGAGCGCAGCCTTAAACCAATGGTCATTACTCAGGACCGGCCTCTCAGGGTGCCGCTGATTGCGAAAGATAGGCCCTGTACGCTCTTGCCAAGACCGAAGCGAACGGATTGCCGCGAGTACATCTGTATTCAGCGGAATGTGCACAGCCTCATCGTTCTTTGTGCGAGGAATGTCCAGCACGTTTCGCGTCCAGTCAATCATCTCATAGGTAGCTCCGTACTGGCTACCGAGCCGCAAACCCGTATTCAGCGCGAAAACAAACTCTGAAAAGTGCTCTGGATGACTCTTTTTGATCTCTTTTGAAAGCCGGGTGTACTCACCATCCTTACCGTCCTGGTTCCTGCTCAAGAATCTCACGCGGCTGTTGTTTTCCTTCTTGTGTCGAACGTCCCTAGCTGGATTGGTCTTAACCTTGCTGTTTCGCTTGGCCTCTCGATAGGCAAGCATTAGGAAACTGCGGTAGTGGTTAAAAGTAGAGGCTGCCCACTCGCGTGCTTTGCCTTCCACATCAAGCCGTTCTTCTAGATCCCTGCCCGTCAATGACTCAGCGCCTCGCGGTCCGAACCACTCAACTAGAAAATTTTTAATTACCTCATCACTGCGATGGCTGCGCTTGTGGGCCTTGGAGTAGGTCAAAGCGTCTTCCGCGATTTCTGAGAACGGCACATGCTTGCGGCGTAGATTCTCTGGCAGAACAACCCCCTGCAAAGCTTCCGTCTTGCGTTTGTTGTAGAGCTTCCGCGCCGTGCTCAGGGTTCCAGCCTTCTCGCGGCGAAACCTTCCCTGAGCGTCCACATATCGAATCCAATAAACACCTGGGTTCTTTCTCTTCTCAAATATCCCGCGCTCTTTGCTGCTTTCCGTTTTCGCGGTCTCCAGGATCGGCTGAGCGTCAGTCTGCATTTTTCCTCTTGTCTTTGCGTGGTCTTCCACCTTTTTTAGCCCAGCGGGATAGCGTCGCCTTGTCGTGGTTGATGGCGCGAGCTTTGCCGCCCTTGCTCCCGATCTTCTTCAGATATTGCTGAATGACTTGTTTTGTTCCATTTTTCATAACTTAGCCGCTATGTTTTATCGCAGCACTGTGAGAATTGCAAGAAGAAAGGGAAGCCCGCACTGTACGCGCCTCCCTTGCCTTTGCTCTGCGGCAAACCAGAGTCAGGCTGCTTCTTCTAGGCCATGGTTGGAGTGATGCTGCTTTTTTGAAGCTCTATTGAACGCGCTTGTGGCGCTCCGATTAATCCACTTAACAGCCGCAT
>WNFT01014321.1_pt1 | contig 13712 bp, 11 predicted proteins | sample 5400191 | NCBI WGS metagenome assembly WNFT01 (sample SAMN13153359, study PRJNA577476) | soil metagenome | isolation source: 80 cm saprolite under Madrone tree | place: USA:California | collected 2016-06-14
ATGAGCGTGCTCTGCGTGGCCGAGCCCTATCGCGCCTTCGTCGAGGTCGCGCGGGCGCTCTATCCGGATGCCCTGCGCCCATCCTCTTTATTCGAGGCGAGCGGCGTGGCGGTCGGCGCCTTTGTCCATCCCAGCGCGCGCATGGAAAACGGCGTGACCGTAGATCCCGGCGCCGTTGTCGGTCCGCGGGCCGAGATCGGAATGGGCACGGTTATCAACGCAGGCGCCGCAATCGGGCCCAACGTACGCATTGGCCGCCACTGCAGCATCGGTGCCAACGTGTCGATTGCGAACAGCTTGATCGGAGATCGCGTGGTCGTGCATCCCGGTTGCGCGATCGGGCAAGATGGATTTGGCTATCTGATGGGCGCAACCGGCCACCGCAAGGTGGTACAGGTTGGCCGGGTCATTATTCAGGACGAGGTGGAGATCGGCGCCGGGACCACGATCGATCGCGGCGCCAACCGCGACACAGTGATCGGCGAAGGCACCAAGATCGACAACCTGGTTCAGATCGGACACAATGTAACGATCGGCCGCCACTGCATCATCGTTTCCCAGTGCGGCATCTCCGGCAGCGTCGTGATCGAGGATCGCGTCATCTTGGCCGGGCAGGTGGGTCTCGCGGACAATGTGAGGATCGGCGAGGGCGCAATCGTCGGAGCGAGGAGTGGCGTCATGTCCGATGTGCCGGCGGGCGAAAAATGGTTCGGCTATCCGGCAATGCGCGGCCGTGAGTTTCTTCGCAGCATGATGACTTTGCGGCATTGGGTGAGCAAAAATGATGCTGCGGGCCACGAGGACGAGAGTCCCGAGGCTGGGTCCTTGCAAGGGGATGAGCGGCCCCGGCGCAGTCGATGACCAAACCGGCGACCACGCTGGAGGCAGCCGACATCGCGGCGATCCTAAAGGCGCTGCCGCATCGCTATCCGTTTCTCATGGTCGATCGCATCATCGAGATGCGCGGCGATGAAGCCGCGGTGGGCATCAAGAATGTCACCATCAACGAGCCGCAGTTCCTCGGTCACTTCCCGGGCAATCCCGTCTTTCCCGGCGTATTGCTCATCGAGGGGATCGCGCAGACTGCGGGCGCCATCTGCGTGCTGTCGCAGATGGGGGGCGATCATCCCAAGCACGTTTATTTCCTCACCATCGACAAGGCCAAGTTCCGCAAGCCGGTGGTGCCGGGCGACACGATCGAGTTCCACGTCAGCAAGCTCGCCCGGAAAAAGAACATGTGGTGGTTCCGCGGCGAGGCGAAGGTCGCGGGACAAACGGTTGCCGAGGCCGAAGTCGGCGCCATGGTCGCGTGAGGTCGACAATGGCGGCAATCGATCCGACCGCCCGCATCGAACCGGGGGCGGTGATCGGCGACAACGTATCGATCGGGCCGTATTGCGTCATTGGCCCGCACGTGCAAGTCGGGGACGGTTGCAAGCTCATTGCTCACGTACATATTGCGGGGCATACCACAATCGGCCCGCGCACCGTGCTTTATCCATTCGCCTCGCTGGGCACTCCGCCGCAATCCGTCAGATACCGCGGCGGCCCGACCCGACTCGTGATCGGCGCCGAATGCGATATCCGTGAAGGCGTCACCGTGAATACCGGGACCGAGGACGATCGCGGCGTAACCGAAGTCGGAGATCGCTGCTGGCTCATGGTAGGGTCCCACGTCGGCCATGACTGCAAGATCGGCAACGACGTAATCTTTGCCAACAACGTGGTCCTGGGCGGCCATGTGACGATCGGCGACTTCGCGGTGTTCGGCGGCCAGGCAGCTGTGCGTCAGTTCGTGCGTATCGGCGAAGGCGCAATGGTTGTGGGGCTGAGCGGCGTGCGCGCCGACGTGATCCCCTTTGGCCTCGTCCAGGGTCCGCTAGCGGATCTGATCGGCCTCAACGTCGTCGGCATGCGACGGCGCGGATCTACCAAAGCCGATATCCATCGGCTCCGAAAAGCGTATGAGGCGATGTTCTTCGGTCGCGGGACCTTCCGCGAACGGCTCGATCAGGTCGCGGCAGAGAGCGGCGCCGATCCGCTGGTCGCCAAGGTGATTGCGTTCATTCGTTCGGGCTCGCGGCCGCTGACCATGGCCATCCGTCGCGCGGCGACGGGCGAGGAAGCATGACGGAGGCAGTGCCCGTCAAATCAGCAGACGAGGGTGCGCTGGCAATCATTTGCGGCGGCGGAACCCTGCCGTTTGCAGTTGCCGATGCGGTGATAAAACACGGACGGCGGGTCGTGCTTTTCGCAATTCGCGGCTGGGCGGATCCAAAACGGATCGTGGACTATCCGCATTACTGGGCGGCGGTCGGGCAATTCGGCGCGTTTTGCCGGCTGGCGCGCCGAGAAGGCTGCCGCGATGTCGTTTTCATCGGCTCGATGGTGCGGCCGGCAATCTGGCAGATCAGGCCCGATTTCAAGACGCTGCGGCTCTTGCCGCGCATCTTCGGCATTTTTCGCGGCGGCGACGACCATCTGCTCAAAGGCGTCGCCGCGATTTTTGAAGAGCACGGTTTTCGCCTCGTTGGAGCACAGGCAGTCGCGCCGGAAATCTTGATGCCGGAGGGCGCGCTCGGGCGCGAGCGCCCGAACGACCGCGACCGCGCCGACATTGCCAAAGGCCTTGCTTTGCTCAGCGCGGCTAGTCCCTTCGACGTTGGGCAAGCAGTTGTCGTGGCTGATGCGCGCGTGCTGGCGATCGAGGCAGCGGAAGGGACCGACCGCATGCTGGCACGCGTGGCCGAACTTCGCCAAAGCGGACGCATTGCCTCGGGCCGGGGCGTGTTGGTGAAGGCGGCAAAGCGCAATCAGGATCGGCGGCTCGATTTGCCCTCGATTGGCCCGCAAACGGTCGAAAGCGCAGCGCGGGCAGGGCTCGCCGGAATTGCGGTCGTCGCCGGCGGCACGATCGTCGCGGAGCCCACGCGGATCGGCGCGACCGCAGACCGTGCCGGGCTGTTCGTGCTCGGTGTGCGCGAGCAGGCGGCCGAGCGATGACCCTCCCGGCACGGGGCACGCCCGCTTCCGAATTCATCGATGTTTTTCTCGTCGCGGCAGAGGAATCCGGTGATCGGCTCGGCGCCGCGCTGATCCGCGCGCTGCGGGAGCGCACCGGCGAGCGAGTGCGCTTTACCGGGGTCGGGGGCCGCGAAATGGCTACCGAAGGAGTGGCAAGTCTCTACGCAATCGATGACCTTCCGCTGATCGGATTCAGCGCCATCCCGCGACGGCTGCCAAGAATCTTGCGCCTCATGCGTTTCACAGCCAAGGCCGTGGTGGCGCAGCGGCCGCACGTCCTCGTCATCATCGATAGTCCTGGTTTCACCCGCGGCATCGCGCGGCGGGTGCGCGCCGCGGACCCGACAATCGCGATCGTCGAATACGTCTCACCCTCGGTCTGGGCCTGGCGGCCGGGCCGCGCCAGGGTGATGCGCGCTTATATCGATCACATCCTGGCGCTGCTGCCGTTCGAGCCTGCAGTGCACCAGCGGCTGGGTGGGCCGCCCTGCACGTATGTGGGTCATCCGCTGGTCGAAGAGGTCAAGCACCTGCGCCCAAGCAGCGAGGAAGCGCGTCGCCGCCTCGCTACGCCACCGGTCTTGTTGGTGTTGCCGGGCAGCCGCGCGGGCGAGATCGAGCGGCTGCTTGGCACCTTCGCCGGCGCGGTGATGCTGGTCTGTGAGCGGCTGGGGCCGCTTGACCTCGTGGTGCCGGCCGTTCCGCATCTCGCAGATGTGATCCGCAGTGCCACCGCCCAATGGCCGCTGCGGCCGCGGATCGTGTTTGACACCAGCGACAAACAGGCAGCGTTCCGCGTCGCCACCGCTGCCCTCGCCAAGTCCGGCACCGTCACGCTCGAGCTTGCGCTGGCTGGTGTGCCGATGATCGCGGCCTATAAGGTTTCCGCCATTGAATACATCACGGTAGGGCGCGGCATCTTGAAGCGAATTCCTTCGATCATCCTGACCAATTTGTTGCTCGGCGAGAACGTTGTGCCGGAACTGCTCCAGCACGATTGCACGGCGGAAAATCTCGCGGCCGCCCTGCTGCCGCTGTTGAGCGACACGCCGCAACGTCGTCGCCAAATCGAGGCGTTTTCCCGCCTCGATGCCATTATGCAGGTCGGATCGAGCGCGCCGGCGCAGCGCGCCGCCGACATCGTGCTCGCTGAGGCACACCGCGCTATGCCAGCGCGATGATCAAGTCCTGCCGCGGCTTACGCGGTGGCGACGAGCGTTGATTGTGCGCCGTCCGGAGGATTACTTGCGGCGCGAGATCGGCACGTAATCGCGCTGCCTGGCACCGGTATAGAGTTGGCGTGGCCGGCCGATCTTCTGGTGCGGATCCTCGATCATTTCCTTCCACTGCGAGATCCAGCCAACGGTGCGGGCAACCGCGAAGAGAACCGTGAACATCGTGGTGGGGAAACCCATCGCCTTGAGCGTGATCCCCGAATAGAAATCGATGTTCGGGTAAAGCTTTTTCTCGATGAAATAGTCGTCGTGGAGCGCTATCCGCTCGAGCTCCAGCGCGACGTCGAGCAGCGGATCGTCCTTGACTCCGATCTCGCTCAGCACTTCGTGGCAAGTTTTCTGCATGATCTTCGCGCGCGGGTCGTAATGCTTATAGACCCGGTGGCCGAAGCCCATGAGACGGAAGGGGTCGTCCTTGTCCTTGGCGCGGCGGATGTATTCCGGGATGCGCTCGGGCTTGGCGATCTCCCGCAGCATATTGAGCGCCGCCTCGTTGGCGCCGCCGTGTGCGGGGCCCCACAGGCACGCGCAACCCGCCGCGATGCAAGCGAACGGATTGGCGCCGGAAGAGCCGGCCAGCCTCACCGTCGAGGTCGAGGCATTCTGCTCGTGATCGGCGTGCAAGATGAAGATGCGATCCATCGCGCGGGCGAGAACGGCATTGGGCTTGTAGTCCTCGCATGGCACCGCGAAGCACATGCGCAGGAAATTGGTCGCATAATCGAGGTCGTTTTTCGGATAGATGAAGGGCTGGCCGATCGAATACTTGTAGGCCATCGCCGCAATCGTCGGCATTTTCGCAATCATGCGGATGGAGGCGATCATCCGCTGAGTGGGATCGGAGATGTCGGTCGAGTCGTGATAGAACGCCGAGAGCGCACCGACGCAGCCGGTCATCACCGCCATTGGGTGCGCGTCGCGCCGAAAGCCCTGATAGAATCGGCTCATCTGCTCGTGCACCATGGTGTGGTGGGTGACACGATTGTCGAAGTCGGCTTTCTGCGCCGCGGTGGGGAGTTCGCCGTAGAGCAGCAGATAGCAGGTCTCGAGGAAATCGCCGTGCTCGGCCAACTGCTCGATCGGATATCCGCGATAGAGCAAGATGCCTTCATCGCCGTCGATATAAGTGATCTTCGACTCGCAGCTGCCGGTCGAGGTGTAGCCGGGATCGTAGGTGAACATGCCGGTCTCGGCGTAGAATTTGCCGATGTCGATGACCGCAGGACCGATCGTTCCATCGTAGATCGGGAACGTGGTCTCCTTGTCGCCGGCGACGAATTTGCCGGATTTGATGTTGGCGCCGGTCTTCGCATCCATGATCGTGCCCTCGGTTATATCGCCCGGCGAACCCGTATCTCCCTCCAGCAGCGGTTAGGTGCGTTACCGTTTCCGAATGCCCGAAGGGAGCCCGCTTTTTGCGTAGCCCATCCCACTATGCACTGCAAGACGGCGGAACCGACGAGGCATCCGCGCCGGATCGCACAAACATTATGTGGAGGCTCCTCGTGCGTTCGGCCAGAGCATCTTCCGCTCGCCCGAGCGGGCAGTTTAGCCGTTGGCGATCGTCTGCATGGCTTGGTCCTCCAGCCGGCCAAGGCTTTCGCTCTTCCCCAGCACCGCCAACACATCGAAGATGGGGGGCGAGGTCGTCCGCCCTGTAAGCGCAGCGCGCAGCGGCTGTGCGACGCTGCCGAGCTTGAGCCCCTTGCGCTCGGCGAAGGCGCGCACCGCCTGCTCGGTCGTTTCCGCGCTCCAAGGTTCGAGCGTCTTGAGATCTTCTGAAAGCTCGCCGAGAAGCCCCCGCGCCTCGGCGGTGAGCAGAGCGGCTGCCTTGTCGTCCAGGGCGAGCGGGCGCTCGGCAAGAATGAAGCGGGCGCCGTCCGCGAGCTCGACCAAGGTCTTGGCCCGCTCCTTGAGTCCGCCCATTGCCGCGAGCAGCTTGTTGCGCATCTGCGGGGTCAACTTGGCGGCAAGCTCACGTCCGCCCGCCATGTGCGGCAGCGCGCGTTCGAGCTCGGCGAGAAGATCGGCATCGCCGGTCTGCCGTAAATAATGGCCATTGAGGCTCTCGAGCTTGGCAAAATCGAAGCGCGCGGGCGAGCGTCCGATCTGCGGCAGATCGAAGGCCGCCATCATCTCCTCGGTCGTGAAGATTTCCTGGTCGCCGTGGCTCCAGCCCAGCCGCACAAGATAATTACGCAGGGCCGCCGGCAGATATCCCATGGCCCGGTACGCATCGACCCCGAGCGCGCCGTGGCGCTTGGACAATTTCGACCCGTCAGGTCCATGAATGAGCGGAATGTGCGCCATCACCGGAACGGGCCAGCCGAGCGCGTTGTAGATTTGGGTCTGACGCGCGGCATTGGTGAGGTGGTCATCGCCGCGGATGATATGCGTCACGCCCATGTCGTGGTCGTCGACGACGACGGCGAGCATATAAGTCGGAGTGCCATCCGAACGAAGCAAGACGAGATCATCGAGGTTCTCGTTCTGCCAAACCACGCGCCCCTGCACCTGGTCCTCGATCACTGTCTCGCCAGTCAGCGGAGCCTTGAGCCGGAGCACCGGCTGGACCCCGGGCGTGGCGCCATCCCAATCGAGCCCGAGCCAGGTGAGCCCGTCGAGGATCGCGTCGATCGCGGCCTGGGTGGATCGTTCTCGGTCGGTGTCCTCGATCCGCAGCAGCATTTTTCCGCCGCGCCCGCGGGCGTAGAGCCAGTTGAACAACGCGGTGCGCGCGCCCCCGATATGCAGGAAGCCGGTGGGCGAGGGAGCAAAGCGTGTGACGATGGTCTCGCTCATGGCGCTTGATTTTGTGGGCCCCCTCACCCTCGCGAGGGAAGCACGCGAGGCCTCGCAACCCGGCAAGCCGCAGATGTGGGTTCAGCGCCGTCCGTGTAGCACAGAAATAGCATAGCTCAGCAAAGGTTTTGCCGATCAACGGTCTTGGCGCGTGCGTGCGGATTTGGCACATAGGCCGCAGCGTCGACCGGGTCATCCAGCATGACGGAAGCACCAGCAGTCGAGACGGACACAGGGCGTGACTTCATCCGCGATATCATCGCGGCTGATCTTGCCGCCAAGCGCCACACGAGCGTGGTGACGCGCTTTCCGCCGGAGCCGAATGGATACCTGCACATCGGCCACGCTAAGTCGATCTGCCTCAACTTTGGTGTCGCGCAGGAGTTCGGCGGCCGTTGTCATCTTCGCTTCGATGACACCAATCCAACGAAGGAGGAGCAGGAATATATCGATGCGATCGAGCGCGACGTGCGCTGGCTCGGCTTCGACTGGGGATCGCACCTCTACCACGCATCCGATTATTTCGATCAGCTCTACGCGTGGGCCGAGCACCTGATCCGCACCGGCAAGGCCTATGTCGACGACCAGTCGCAGGAGGAGATGCGGGCGAACCGCGGCACCCTAACCGAGCCCGGACGCAACAGTCCGTGGCGCGAGCGCCGTGTGGAAGAGAACCTCGACCTTTTCCGGCGCATGCGGGCGGGCGAATTTCCCAATGGTGCGCGGGTCCTGCGCGCCAAGATCGACATGGCCTCGGGCAACATCAATCTGCGCGATCCGGTCCTCTATCGCATTCTGCATGCGAGCCATCCGCGCACCGGCACGGCATGGTGCATCTATCCAAGCTACGATTTCGCCCACGGCCAATCGGATGCAATCGAGCACGTCACCCACTCGCTCTGCACGCTCGAATTCGAAGATCATCGGCCTCTTTACGACTGGCTTCTCGAGTATCTTCCGGTTCCATCCCGACCGCGGCAATACGAGTTCGCGCGCCTCAATCTCACCCACACGGTGTTATCCAAGCGCGTGCTCACCGAATTAGTGCGTGGCGGGTACGTCACGGGCTGGGATGACCCGCGCATGCCGACGCTCGCAGGGTTGCGCCGGCGCGGTGTCCCGCCGGAGGCGGTGCGCGACTTCGTCAAGCGGATCGGGGTAGCCAAGGCCAACAGCGTGGTCGATATGGCCATGTTCGACTTTTCCGTGCGCGAGGTTCTCAACAAAACGGCCTTGCGGCGCATGGCGGTTCTGCGTCCGCTGAAGGTCGTCATCGAGAATTATCCCGAAGGCCAATTCGAGGAGATCGACGCCGTCAACCATCCCGACAACCCGGCCGCGGGCACGCGCCGCCTGCGCTTCGGCCGCGAACTCTATGTCGAGCGTGACGACTTCATGGAGAACCCGCCGAAGAAATTCTATCGGCTGTCCCCCGGACGCGAGGTTCGGCTGCGCTACGCGTATTTCATCACCTGCCGCGAGGTGGTGAAAGCTCCCGCCGGCGAGGTGATCGAGCTTCGCTGCACCTATGATCCGCAAACGCGCGGCGGCAACGCGCCTGATGGGCGCAAGGTGCAGGCCACTCTGCATTGGGTCTCGGCGGCCGATGCCATCACGGCCGAAATTCGGCTCTACAACCAGCTGTTCGCGCGAGCGGACCCGGACGTCGGCAACTTCGCTGCCGATCTCAACCCCGATTCAATTGAACTCCTGACCGACTGCAAGCTCGAACCCGCGCTTGCGACGACCAATTCCGCCGAGCCTGTTCAGTTCGAGCGGCAGGGTTATTTCTGCCCGGATCCGGATTCAATGCCCAATCATACCGTGTTCAACCGCACGGTCGGCCTGCGCGATACGTGGGCGAAGGTGAGCGCCGGGCCTGCCGCTCAACGCGGCGCGTAATGGCGTAATTCGTTACGCAGAAAATTGCCGATCCGTTTGCCGCGATTGCGCAGCACGCGCAACAGGCCCGCATCGACGAAATAGGTGTGGAGGATGCTGTCTCGGGTCCTCACTTCAGGACCCACCCGATCGGCGGAGTGCCAGGTGTCGTCGCCTACGGCGAAGGCGTAGCCGGAATTGGGAGCAAATTTCATTTGGGTACGCTTCGGCAAACTGCCATCGGCAAGCTTTTCATGGAAGATCGTACCGATATGGGTGTGCGATGCATCGCGCGGCAAGAACAGTTGCACCGTAATTCCCTTCCAGCGCGTATCGGTATGTGGATCGATCTTGTAGCCAGGCACGTCTCTGGTGAGGATGGCGATCGGGTACATGCCCACTTTGGCGTAGTGGGGCCCGAAGCGACGGGCAAGCGCGGGCGCGAGCCTGCGCACGAACGCGGCCTTCACCGGTTCTGAGCAGAGCGCGCGACCCACGACGTCCCAGATCACCCGTTTTTCCGCCGGCAGATGCCGGATGTATTCAGGGAAAAGATCGATCTTCACCCGGGTGGGGGTGCCGTCCGCCAGCACGTTGCACTGGTTTTGACCATAGAGCGGCCGGTAATCCGCGGCTTCGGGCATCCCCGCCAGCATCGACGCATAGACATCATCCGGAAAGACCCGCTCCAATTGAAGATGATAGAACGGCGCCTCGCCCGCGCGCGCACCATCGATCGATGTCACGATGAAGTCGCACAGACGCGCGACGGCTCGAGCGCGATCCGCGCGCCTGAGTTCAACGCCTTGATCCATATCCGCCTCGGGCTGCCATATCTCGTGCGTACAGAGCGCAGCACAATCCGGAATGCGCTTGCCGTATTTTGCCACCCTCTCTGCACTGCGCGGTTACCACAACCGAACGCTCGGGATCAACCTGGCAACCTGCGGGTCACCTGTGCCACATCGAAAAACGCCGGACGCTGGCCATGCGCTGCCTTCATCGAACATGAGCGCTGTGGATGCGGGCACCAGGCTATGTCAGGACCGGCGGCAGTGTGTACTATGCGCGGGTAAGACGCAGCGGGGCCGTCGAGGAAGCGCGCGATGGTCGGGCAGGGCAGGTCGCGCGGACGGGCCGAGGCATGGCGGCCTTGGATTGCGACCGGACGCAGGCCCGCACTGGCTTGGCCGCAGGGCCTCACCGATTTTGCGCGACGGGCTGCGCAGCGCATCCAAGACTGGACAGCCGCCGAAGTCGCCCCTGGCCGGCTGGTGCCATGGTTGGCGGTCGCCTTCGGTTGCGGCACCATCATCTATTTCGCCGCAGAGCGTGAACCCGCACCGTGGGCGGCAGCCGTCCTGCTTGGCGCAACGGTGCTTGCGGCAATCCTGTGCCGGCATCGGCCATTTGCGTTCCCGACAACCGTAGGTGTCGCCGCCGTGGCGGCTGGATTTGCAACCGCCACGATCAAGCGGGAGATCATCGTCCATCCGGTGCTGTCGGCCCCGGCGTGGAACGCCGAGCTCGCAGGCTTCGTCGAGGCGCGCGAAGAGCGCGAGCGCTCCGACCGCGTTGTCGTTCGCCTCGAGCGCAGTAGCGGGGCGCGCTTGAGCGAAAAGCTCGAGCGCGTGCGGGTGTCGGTGCGCAAGGGGACGGCACCGCCGGTGGGCAGTTTCATCGAATTTAAGGCGCGCTTGTCCCCGCCGCTCGAACCGTTGCGCCCCGGCGGGTATGACTTCGCACGCGACATGTATTTTCAGCGCATCGGGGCCTCGGGCTTCGTGCTTGGCCCGGTTCGGACGATTGAGGCGCCGCACGCTGCGGGCCTGCGTCTGCGCTACGCGGCATTTATCGAAGGCATGCGTGAGGCCATCGACAAGCGAATCCGCACGATCCTGCCCGGCGACAAAGGCGCGATTGCCTCGGCTCTCATTACCGGCAAACGCGACGCCATCTCGACGCCGGTGAATGAAGCCATGTACGTGTCGGGCCTCGCCCACGTACTCTCGATCTCGGGCTATCACATGGCGGTCGTGGCCGGGATTACGTTCTTTGTGCTGCGTGCGCTGTTCGCGCTCATGCCAGCCTTCAGCAGCCGTCACCCGATCAAGAAGTGGGCGGCGCTCGCCGCCCTTGGCGCAGCGGCGTTCTACCTCGTGCTGTCGGGGGCGGAGGTCGCGACCCAACGCTCTTTCATCATGATCGGTATCGTGCTCGTCGGGGTCATGATCGATCGCCCGACGCTCACGTTTCGCACCCTGACCGCCGCGGCGTTCGGCGTGCTGCTGCTTGCACCCGAAGCCATCGTTCATCCGAGCTTCCAGATGTCGTTTGCAGCGACGCTCGCGCTCGTCGCCGGTTACCAGCAGGGTCTACCCTGGATGAGCAAGGGCGGCGACACGCCGCTCGCCGCGAAGATCGCGCTCTGGGGCGGCCGCGAGATCGTCGGCCTGCTCATCGTCTCCTTGCTCGCCGGCACTGCAACGATCCCCTACATCGCTTATCACTTCCACCGCATCTCCCCCTACGGCGTGGTCGCCAATCTGATTGCGATGCCCATCGTATCGGCCTGGATCATGCCGATTGGAATTCTCGGCTTAATGAGCATGCCGCTCGGGCTCGACAGCTGGTGCTGGTGGCTCATGGGCGCGGGCATCGAATGGATGATGCTCGTAGCGGCCTGGGTGACCAGTTTCCCAGGAGCGCTCGGGCGCATGGCTGCCTTCGGCGCGAGTCCTCTGCTCATGTGCACGGGCGGGCTCCTTGTGCTCTGCCTCTTGCGGACGCCGTTGCGTTTCATCGGGGGCTTGATCATGGGCGGCGCCATTATTCTGATGCTTCGCGCGCCCCAGCCCGATGTGCTCGTCGCCGCCGACGGCAGCGCGGTTGCGCTGCGCGGCGCAAACGGCCGGCTTTCCATGATCAAGTCCGGCAACGATGTCTTCGCGTTCCGCGAGTGGCTTGCGGCCGACGCCGACCCGCGCACGGCGAAGGACGACACGCTGGGCGAGGGAATCAGATGCGATGCGGCAGGTTGTATCGGCAAGCTGCGCGACGGCTCACTCGTCGCCATCGCGAAGACCAGCGAGGCCTTCGAGGAAGACTGCCGTCGCGCCGTGGTGGTGGTGAGCAGCCGCGATGCGCCACCCGGATGTGCCGCCTTGGTCATCGATCGCAATGTCTGGCGAGGCTCGGGAGCGATGGCATTGCACCGACGCGGCAAGGACTTTGCGATCGCGGCCGCGCGTCCCCGAGGCTATGACCGTCCGTGGGCACGCGCGGTTGCGCCGGACGCCGTCGCGCTCGCGCCGAGCCGCGCGGCGTCGCCGCAGCCACGCGACGCTACGCCGCGCGCAGACGATCTGGAGCCGGGAGATTGAGCGCTTGCGTTTCCTCTGCAGCGAGGAGCGCGAGAATCAATACCGCCGGAACAATCCCACCAGCTTGCCCTGAATGCGGACGCGATTGGGCGGAAGAATGCGGACCTCGTAGGCGGCGTTTGCTGGCTCGAGTGCAATCGAGGCGCCGCGGCGACGGAAACGCTTGAGGGTGGCCTCTTCGTCGTCGATCAGCGCGACCACGATGTCGCCGGTATCGGCGCCCTCCGCCTTCTTGAGTAGCGCAATGTCGCCGTCCAGAATGCCGGCCTCGATCATGCTGTCGCCCTTGACCTCGAGCGCGAAGTGCTCGCCGCTCGAGAGCATGTCGGGCGGCATGTTGATCACATGGCTCTTGGTCTGGATCGCCTCGATCGGCGTGCCAGCGGCGATGCGTCCCATCACCGGCACTGCCACAGGGCGGCCGCTTTCGTCCTCAGAGGCGGTGCGCACCCGGCCGAGATTGCCCTCGATCACGCTTGGCGTAAACCCGCGCGCGCGGCCCGTCCCGATGCCGTGGGCGACCGACTCGGGCAGCTTGATCACCTCGATGGCGCGGGCCCGATTGGGCAGCCGGCGAATGAACCCGCGCTCCTCCAGCGCTGTAATGAGGCGATGGATCCCGGATTTCGAACGCAAATCCAGCGCGTCCTTCATCTCATCGAAGGATGGTGGCACGCCGGTTTCTTTCAGGCGCTCGTGAATGAAGCGCAGCAGTTCGAACTGTTTTCGGGTCAACATTTTTGCATCCCCCATTGCGACTCGCCGAAACAAATCATGAACAGACAGTATATGTTCGATATGTGTTCCGCAACCATTTAATTTGAGGTGAACGGGCGCGTGGAACTTGCGGGAACTTGACCCACGATCGGCCAACCTGGCCGGCATCGCTGGTGGTACCGCAACTCGGCCTTTGAACGACCATCCCGGTTTGTTCGCGGCCCGAAGCGGCTACTTCCGTTTTCGTGCCAGAAACGCCCTTGTGTGCGCGAACCGAAACGCCTCGCGCAGCATCGGGACGAATGTCAGCGGAACCGCGAGGTGTCTTGACCGGCCCGGGCTGTGACGGATGTAGGCGTCCTCGACGTATTCGAACTCGCCGAAAATCCGGCGCAGCAGCACTGCGATCTGCCGCCCGGACAAATAGTTGACGCCGTACGTCATGAACAAGCGATTGAGCTCGACGACCTCAGCGGCCGTGCGCGTCTCCTGGTTCAGGCCGCGAATGCCCAGGACTGCGCAAAGCTGGAGATAAGGCCGCCACGTAAGGACGCCGCCGAAGGGAATATTGATATGCGCTTCGATGGGGCGCCATTTCGAGGGGAAGATGTTGAGAAATGCGCCGCCGGGTTTGAGCACGCGGTGGATTTTCCGCATACGCCAATTCCTG